>ERZ808041.217-NODE-217-length-57237-cov-5.259272_pt1 | contig 57237 bp, 67 predicted proteins | sample MGYA00380192_ERZ808041 | MGnify/ENA primary metagenome ERZ808041 (study PRJEB31490, sample SAMN06133412) | mouse gut metagenome | isolation source: Z1_1 | host: mice | place: China: Chengdu | collected 2015-05 ...
GATTTCTCGCTCCTTTTTCACCTCATACGGTAGTTATATTCCAATTTTTTCGGCACAATCAGGCAGTATCCTTTTGTCCTTTCTTTTATCGAGATCGCCAGCTCTCGCCGTCCATAGGGACGCCCCCGCACATTTCCCGGAGGCGGTCGATCGTGGCCTGTGCCGTGATGTCGTCGCCGTTGGGAGGCGTCAGGCGCCGAGCGAGCTGCTGGTCGTCGTAGTTGGTGGTGACGATGGTGGGCATATAGCCATCATACCTGCCGTTTATGATCGCATAAATCTTGGAGATCCCCCACTCGGTCGCGGGCTCCTTGCCCATATCGTCGATAATCAGCAGGGGCACCCGCTTGTAAAGGGTGAGGACGTCGGACTCGCTGCCGGCGTTCTTCTCGTAGGTCTTTTTTATCCGCTCCAGCAGGTCGATCATGGTCATGCAGACAACGGCCGTCCCTTGCTGCATGAGCTGATTGGCGATAGCTGCCGCGAGGTGAGTCTTGCCGATCCCCGGGCAGCCCGAGAAAAACAAACCGTTGCGGCCGGGTTCCGGGTTCTCCCTGGTGGGGAGCTTAGTGGAAAAGCTGTCGGCGTATGCCTTGGCGGCCCTTGCCGCCCGAGCGTTTTGCGGGGTGATCTGGAAAGACTCGAACGTTCGACGGAGGAAACGGCCGCCCATGCCGGACTCGCCGATGATTTTCCTGATCCGCTCCCGCATTTTGCGATCCTCCTCAGCCTGCCGGCGCTCCTGCTCCTGGCGGGCCCACTCGGCCCGCTCGCGCTCGGCCTTGGCCACGGCCTCCGGGCAGGTGCAGGGCATCGGGCCCATGGGGCACCAGAACACTCGGCCGGCCATCATGAGGCCCTGCGTGTAGCGGGGAGCCCCGCAAAACTCACATGCGACCGGGGCGGGAGGACCCAGCCCCTCCACGCGTGGGTCGTTGCTCAGGAGCATCCCGGAGAATTGGGCCTCAGCCGTCTCCATCGTCTCCGACAATCTGGAATCCTGAGAGCCTCGGGGCTCCGGCCTCCGCGGCCTGCTGGTCATTGGCGCCTTGCCGTTCAGAATATCCGCTAGAGACTCCACCACGGCCGCCTCCTTTCTTGGTTTCGTTGTTATATCTACCCTCGAGCACCTTGGCCATGTTGGTCGGCCTCACGAGCCAATCGAAATTAGCATACCAGTCCCGATCGTTCTGTCCCTTGAGAAAGTCGCTGGCCTCTGTCAGTCTGAAAAGATGCTCGAACGCCCCGATGCTCTTGTATGTACGCCAGCGAGCCGCCACGGCTTTCCGGCGCTGCCCGTCAATGACCTTGATCTTGGGGAACGAGGTGCAAATGCTGTTGTAAAGCTCCAGGATTTTCGCATAGGGAATGGGCCCCTCGGCTGGCGTCGTTCCCCCTATGGAGGGGGTAGGGGGTAGATCTATATCAGTAACATTAACATTATCATTATCATTTACATTATCAGGTTTTTTTGCTTTGGTTTGCTTTCCAGAAAAACCATTTGCTTTTTTTGCTTTCTCTTGCTTTTCTGTGCTTTCTGGTGTTTCCGTTTGCTTTGGAGGGCGGCCACCCTGCCGGCCTGCGTTCCTGCGCTTTTCGACCTTCTCCTCATAGCGGGCATCGTCCCGATCCATTTGAGCCTTGATGAACGAGAATGCCATGAGGACGGCGCCGGAGAGCTCGGGGACGCACTTGGTCTCGGCATAGTCAAACAATGCTATGAATAGCCGCCCACATTCCTCGTCGCTCAGGAGAGCGAGGTGTTGCCGGTAATCGTGATAGAGGATGAAGCTCTTTTTTTCCTGGGGCAATGTGTTCGCCCTCCTTTCGTCGGGAAGTTAGAACGGGAGGTCGCCGTCGTCCTCAATCTCCTCAAAGTCGTCAGGGTTTACCGGGCCGCCCTGAGGGGTGGGGGGATCGCCGGCTGACTCGCTCTTTTTGCTGTCCGCGAAATGGATGGCGCTGGCGACGATCTCGACGACGTGGCGGTTGGTGCCATCATCGGCCACCCATTTCCGGGTCTGCAAACGGCCCTCCACCACCACGAGCCGGCCCTTGGTGAGATACTTGGCCGCGAGCTCTGCGGTGCCGCGCCACGCGACGACCGTGAAAAAATCGGCTGCGCTCTCGCCGTTCGGGCCTTTCCGGCCGCGCTGGCAGGCCAGGGAGAACGAGGTCACGGCGAGCCCGCTGACGGTCTGCCTGAGCTCCGGGTCGGCGGTGAGCCGCCCCATGATCCCGACATGGTTATACATTCGCGGATCCTCCTTTCTCGGCGGCCGCCTTGTCGAGCGCGGCACATATTTCGTCATACTCCGCACGAGTCAGATCGGCCGGGTTTTCCTTGTGGTATTTATCGAGGATCCGCTTGTTGATGACCTCCTTGGAATGGCCGGCGGCCTCTCCCTTGCGGTACAAGCGATCGAGTTGGCGGTCAGTAAGCGGACGGGGGCATCCCCGGCCCTCCAGAGCGCCGTTTCCCTGTTGCTGGCCGTTATGCTGCCCGCCGCCTTTCTGGCCGCCCAGGGGCCGTCCAAGGCCCGGAGCGCCCGAAAAGTCGTTGTTGTCGGGATCGTCCTCGCCCTGATCAATCGTGAACTTCTCGAAAAGGTAGTATTTGAGGGCATACGTCCAGGCGGCGCCCTTGGCCTTGGCCGGATCGTCGTTCCAGCCTATGGCGTGGAGGGTGACGGTGCTGGTGTCATCCTCGTTGTCGGTGTTGATCCAGCAGACGGTCAGATCGGCCTCGTAGAGAAACATGAGTTTGTCGCCGTTGCGGGTCTTGGTGGTCATAGTGGAGTAATAGGCCGGATCGCCGTGGTCGTCCGTTCTGGTGGCCACCTCAGAAACGATGTCGAAATTGACGCCGATCTCATTCATGATCGGGGTGATTTTACCCCATACGTCGAAAATCTTGGAAAACTTGTAGCTCACGCCGTCGCTGTGCTTTTCCTTGATAATCAGGGGAACGGCCTTTCTCAGCTCGACGAATTTCTGTTGCAGGCTGAGGGCCTCATGGGGGATCGCGGTCTCCCCGGGCTTGGAGGCCGGGGGCGTGGGAGCCGCTGGAGCGGCCCCCGCTTGGGCTTTCTTAGTCTCTGCCATAATGAACGCCTCCTCAGACCTTGACGTCGAATGTGTCCGGGAGCTGCACGACGGTCACGCCGTCCACCACCTCGCCGGTCTCAGCCATCGTGACCACGCTCCCGGGCCCCAGGTTGAGCAGTCCTTTAACCTCGCCCCACTTGGGCGCCGGCTTTATGTACTGGCCGTAACCGTTGGCCTGGAGCCATTCGGCGAGCTTTTCGTCGTCGTGCTCGGCCTTAGGCTTGCCCCGCTTGAGGATCAGCGTGCCGGAGAGTAGGCGGTAGCTCTCTTGGGTCTTGGTCTTGCGGTGCTCGACCGTGTCGAAATACTGACCGAGCTTGCCGATCAGAAATGCGGTGTTGTTCTCACAACGTCGCCGGGCGGCAGCGAGCTTTTCCTCAACGACCGCGATCTGAGCCTTGCCGAGCTCCTCGAGGCGGGCAAGCTCCCGGCGCTCCGTGGCGATTTTCTGGAGGGCCCAGTCTGCGGCGCTGTCGTCGGCGATGCGAAACTCATGAGGCGCCGGCGCCTCCTCGGGAAGATCCCCGGGGAGGGTGAGGGCCTCCAGCTCCTCCAGGGTGACGGCCAGGGCCCCGCCCTGCTGAACGGCAGTGAGCCCGCAGGCCAGATTTTCGGCGGCCTCGTCGGCCGTGGCGCCAATACCGGCCGCGATCTCGGAAATGCTTTTACTCATGATCCTCCGCTCCTTTCTCATTCAGGGCTGCCAGCTCGGCGCGGGCGGTGTTGCGCTCGGCCTCCACGAGCTGCCTGCGAACTGCTTGAAGCTCCCGCTCCAGTTTGTCGGCGCGCTTTTTCTGCGCGGTGTAGAATCCAAACCACTGATCCCGCTCCTCCTTGACGGCGCTCTGCTCGCGTTCGGCGACCAGGGTACGCTCGGCCACGGTGGCTAGGGTGTCGGTGAGAATGGTGAGAACGCTTTTGTCGTTATTCATGGGGTGCCTCCTTAAAAAATCGGTGACAGCATATCGTCATGACGTAGCTTTGAGACTCATGCCAATCGCTGCTGCATCGGTCAGGGTTGTAAAAGAACAGGATCGGCTCGTCTGTCACGGTCTGCCCCTCGTCAAACACGGCCTCTACGGCCTCCACGGCACCCTCCAGGGGCTCCGGGCACGCTCCTGCGTACTGGTAGACCTCCACGGCCTCCCGGGGCCGTATGCCTTTGTATTCGCAAGCGTTGAGGATGCACTGGGCGACGGCCATCTGCCCCTCCAGGGGCTCGCCGCCTGCCTCGGCCGTGACGACGCTCTCCAGGAGCTCCCGCTCCATGTCGGTGAGCTCATAGCGTGGCGCCGGTGCTGACGGTGCCGGAGGCTCTGGAACCTTGGACGGCTGCCTCACAATGGCCATCGAGAGGGTGGGAGCAGGCAGCTCGACGGCCTCCTGCACCTGGGGCTCCTGGGCCGCCTGGGGCGGCTCTGTGCAAGCGGCGGCAATCGTGCCGGCCAGCAGCGCCAGCGCCAGAACGGCCAGAATGGCCGCCCCGGCAAGCCCGCCGGCGGGGCGCTGCCGCTCAAGCGTGATGGCCTTGGCCGCGCCGGAGGTTTCCACCCGGGCAACCTTGAGGATCCCCTTGCTGGTTTTAATCCGATCGCCCGCTTGAAGCTCAGAAAGCCACTTTGCAAAATGGTCGGGGTGTGGTATACTTTTTTTGGTTGCTGCTGGACTTTTGCGAGGCCGCTGCGACTCTCTGGAGCTGCCCGGTGCTGACGGGTGGCTCCTCCTTTTTTCGTGCTGCATGGGTGATCACCTCAAACGGAGGCCGCCGTATAGAGGCGGACCTCATGGGTTTTGATTGTGCGGCGGGAGAACTGGCGCTCCCGGAGAGTGTCGGCGGTCAGCTCCACGAGGTACTCCTCGCCATAACCAGCCGCGCCGAGGTTCCGGCTCTTGAGGATCGCCAGCTTGCGGCGGGCATACTCCTCAGCGGCGCGGAACGAGTCCGGGGGTGTATTCCAGCCGAGCCGCTTGTCGACCTTGGCCTTGAGCCGCTCGCTGCGGGCCGTCTCCGCATTGCGGATCACTCTGCGGGCCCGGTAGGCCGCGTTGTCGACGGCCTTGGCCGTGTTGTACCCGAGCATCCCCGCAATCTCTGAGGCGGTATAGCCGGCCGCCTTGAGGCTGAGGATCGTGCGCTGCCGCTCGGTCAGGACGTCCAGCAGGACGGCATATTGCTCGGCCATGATGCCGTCCTCCTCCAGCCCAGGGAGGAACTCGGGCGCCGGTACAAAGTCATAGAGCTTGCGCCCGTTCTCGTCCTCATAGTCGAGGCTGAGGGGGTGAAGCTGCCGGCGCTCCCGGCGCCGCTCGTTGCCGAGGGCGGTGGCCATCGCGTTAAAGGCGATAGTTGAAAATGCGTATTGCTGGAGGGCCTCGTCCTCCTTGTAGCGGCGAACGGCCTGTATGTACCCAAACACGACGATGTCATAACAGTAGTCATCGGTGAGGCGGCGCTGCCTCAGAAATGAATAGATAACGCTGTGATGCTCGGCCGCGAAAGCCTGTTGCTCCGGGGTGAGCGGTGCCTGCTGCTTTCTCGACATGGGATCAACCTCCTTTCGAGGCGCCGGCAGATCTGCCGACCTTGGCTGGGAGTGTCTGCTCCGGGCGCGTGAGAATCTTGTGAAACTCTTGGGCCTCATAGCGGATCCCGGAGATCCTGCGGCCGTTGACGCCATACTTGGCGTTGTAGCCGAACAGGTTGACATAGAGCGCGAGGTCGTCACGCTCCTCGCCCATAGCACGGAGCACCTCCAGCATGGCCGTAACGTCGTCGATCGCACGGTGGCTGTTTTTGACTTTGCCATCCAGGTCGTAGGCGATGATCGCGTCGGCCAGCTTATGAGGATAAGGCCGGCGGTCTTTGTAGACCGTGAGCGTGTCGAGAAACTCAAGCCGAGGCGCCAGCTTGACGCCCTTGAGCAGCGATCTCACGAACAGGAGATCAAACTGTGCGTTATGGGCCACCAACAGGACGGGCCCGTCGCCGGCGTTGATTAGCTTGGCGAACGCCGTGGCAGCCTTGTGAGGTGCGACGCCCTCGGCCTCGAGGATCCTGTCGGTGATGCCAGTTAGCTCCACGATCTTCTCGGTGAGCTGCTGCCCCTCGGGCAGCCTGATAAACTGATCCATCTGGCCCGCTATGCGGAGGCCCTTGGCAGCCGTCTGCTCGATCCTGAGCGCGGCCAGCTCTATAATCTGATCCTTGTCAAAGTCGAGGCCGCTGGTCTCGGTGTCGAAAAGGATGAGGGCCTTGTGAGATTGAAATAGGCTGGCGAGCTGTGTCACGGTGTCGCCACCTCCCCCGGGCACTTGGTAGCGGGGAGGGCCTCGCCAGTCCTGAGCCAGTGCGTCCAGCACTCCCGGCAAGCGACCACACTGCAATGTGTCAGCCCGACGGGCGGGCACGCGCCGGAGACGGCCGCGGCGACCTCCTCGATGGTGTGGGCCGGATCCCGGAGGAACTCGAGCCCGGTCTGCTTTACTCCTTTTTCCACGCTGCTACTCCTTTCTATGTGGCAGCCTTGGCCTTGGCCGCCCTGGCCGCTTTCCAGACCTCGAACTCGGCGCGCACTTTCGGATCCTCGAAATATGCGGCGACAATCTCGACGAGGGGCTTGGTAAGGCGGCTCATTTCATTGGCGGGGATGTTCCCGGCCTTGAGGTCGATCTCTGTGGTGGTGCTGCGATATGTAGGATCGCCGTTCATTGGTTGGAGCCCCCTTTCTCCTGAGGCTCGGCCTTTTCGACCAAACGTGGCGCGCTGCTCATGCGCGGATCCTTGCGCTGACAGTCGCAAGCCTCACCTGGGTCTAAATTGGAGCCACACTCGGGGCAGGTGTGATACATTCCCGGCATCCCTCTCCCTCCTCTCGTAAAGCCGCCAAGGCGGCCAGCATTGAGTCGCAGATCCTGTGCTCGTATTTCTTGCGGACGCGGCTCTTTTTAGCGTGCTTGTAATAATGCCACCACTTCGGGGGCGCGTAGGCGTGCATCGCCGCCTCCATGAGCTGCCGGGGCAGGCTTTTGGCCGCCCACTCGGCGATCAGTTGGAGCAGTTCCAGCAGTTTCTCGGCGAGCTGCTTGGCTGCGGCCGCAATCGTGTCAAACATGGAGAGGAGCCTCCAAAGCTGCTGACGGTCAAGGTGTAGCTCGGCCGCTACGCTTGCGATCTCGTCGATTTTCTTGGGAGCCATATCGGGATCGTACATGGCCACCACGCTCTTGAGCTCTTGGTGGGCCTGCCGGCGCTGCTGCATGAGCTCAAAGTCCTCCGGCGTCATGCTGGCGTCGTAGGTGTAGGGATCCAGATCATCCTCGGCTCCCTGGGAGGGCCTGGAACTGAACGGGAGCCCGTGATCATAAGCGAGCTGCCGGGCCTCCTCGATCCGCTCCTGGTTCCCGGCGGCCTCATTGGGAGCCGCTCCATTTTCTGTGCCTTGTTTCATGGCTGGTTTCCTCCTTTTTGCCAGTACGGTCTGAACAGATCCTCAAGCACAACGTGGTAACTGCTGGCGTGCGTGAGGCAGTTGTTGAACTGGGGACAGTTGCCCCCGTTTTTGACCGAGTCCTTGAGCCATCGGGCATACTCAAGGCGTTCCTGTTCTTCGCGGATGACATATTCACGGAGCAGCCCGACAATGGTTTTGTTTTTGAAAATCTGCCCGGCGTTCTGAACGAGTGCGGCCCGGATCCCCTCGATGTAGGGCGCGGAGAAAACAGCCAGATCGGCGACGAACTCGTCGAAGATCTCGGAGGGGTCGACCGGCTGCTGAATGGCAGCGATCTCGGCCTTGAGAGCCACGATCTCGTCGTTCTTCTGCTCAATGGTCGAGCGAGTAGCGGAGAGGGAGTTCTCGAACTCCCTGCGGGAGTCCGCAAGCTCGCGCTTGAGCTCAATGGCCTGCTGCTCTGCGCTCTCGGCGCGCTGCTTCATGCTGTCCCCGAAATCGTTGTCGATGTTCTGCTCGGCAATCTCCAGGCAGCCCTCGAGGGCGGTGCCGATGTAGCTCTGCGGGCCGAGCTCGTCGATCATCAGCCGAATCGCGGCGAGGGTGTCGCGCTCCTGCTGCTTGGTGGCCTGCAAGCCGGTTCTGAGGAGCTCTACATCGGTGATGGTGCATTTCTCGCCGTGATGATCTTCCTTGAAACTCTTGCGGGCTGCGGCCTCATTGCGCTCGATTCTGTTATCTGTGTTGAACTCCTGGTCGCTGGTGAGGTATGTAATGCGGTACTCGTTCATGTTGTAAGCCCCTTTCTTGCTGCCCCCATCTGCCGGTGCTATAATTGGCATTGAGAGGGGGTGAAAACGTGGATAATAAGGAAATTGCATTGCGCTTGACTGAGGCGATGCTGTCTGCAAATGTTTTGATTTTAGAAACTGCTCAAAATTCTATTTTTCCAAAGGAAGATATAAACTCTCAAAATGCACAGGTAATCGCTGATTCATATTGTGAAATTCTGCAATTACTAGATGAGCAAGTGTGCGAATCAGATCAGTAAGATTTTTGCAATTTCTGTTATCGCCGCTGAGAGTTCTGTAAGTTGCTCAATAGTACAATCCTGCTTTTTCTCCGCGAGTAGTTCGAGCTGCTCGCGGAGAATTTTTTTAACTGCTTCTTTTTCTGCTGCTTCTTTTTCAATTTGAGCCTTTCGGGCGGCGATATATGCCGCCCTCTCCTCGTCTGTCATTCGTGTCATTTTTAACTCCTTTCTAATAATTTTACATTGCGGCCTTAATTTTCGAGGCGTTCGGATTTTAACGTTTTCTTGGCTTCCTCCAGAAGAACCGCATACTGCACCATGTGCAAGATGCGTTCCTTCTCTCGTTTCGGCAGCTTGTGCGCCATTTCCGCAATTTTTCCCGCGTCGATCTTGTCGTCTTGGCTGATCTGCTTTCTTTCGTTCGTCAACATGGTTTTCACCTCCTAATCACTTCATTTGTGATTTTTTGTATCTAAAATTTATCACATATAAAATGATAAGTCAATAGTAATTGCAAATTTCCTTGACAATAAATTTCATTTGTGATATTCTGTGCTCAAATGGGGGGAGAAAAAATGAACGAAAGGCTAAAACAAATAAGAGCAAAAAAGAAAATGAACCAAGCTGACTTTGCGAAGTCGCTTGGTATTGGTCAATCTACACTTGCCATGATGGAAGTCGGCAAACGCGAAATTTCTGAACGTCATATAAAAACTATTTGTGCTATATTCGGCGTTAATGAATGCTGGTTACGCGACGGTGTTGGTGATATGTTTACCGAAACAAATAGCACTGTCATTTCATCTTTGGTCGATGAATATGACCTTGACCCGCTTGATCAAAAGATCGTCGAATGTTATTTGAATCTCGGTTCTCTCCAGCGCAAGGTGATAAAGGACTATTTGCGTAAACTTGTTGACGCGGTGCTCTCCGATGAAAACTATGATGAATACCGGGAGGATTATATAAAAGAAAACGCCGGCGCAACTGCGGCGCGCGGCGGTCAAAACGAAAAGGTCGACGAGCTGAAAGAGTTGTACGATAAACGCGACGGAGACAACGAGTAGTGCGGAACTTCCTTCAACATGCGGCATGGCGATTTTTGCTCGATCAAAAGATCGATTCATTGCCGGTTGATCCGTTTCGCATTGCTATCCAAAACGGATGGATTGTTTACACCTATGAAGAATTTGCAGCTCTCGTGCATAAAAGTGTCGAAAGCCTGATTTCCCGCTATGAGAAGGACGGCTTCGCTTTTTGGTCTCGGCGAGATGGTCGTTTCATCATCTGTTACAATGCCGCGTTACCGTTTTCAGTGTGCCGCTGGACTTTGCTCCACGAGATGGCACATATTCATTTGCAGCATATCAACCCCGGTACTCCGATATTATCACGCATCCGCTCGGAAGATCGTCCGTTGTTTGAGCGTGAGGCGCAAGGCTTCGCCCGGCGCGTTCTTTGTCCTTCCATTGTTCTGCATAACTGCAAAGCATTCGAACCCGATCAAATTATGCGTTTGTGCGGAATCAGCCGCGAAGCTGCCGATTACCGTAGCGAGTACATTAAGAAGCTGGAATGTCGAGGAAAATTCTGCGTTGACCCGCTTGAAAGGGAGGTGGAAAAGCAGTTTGCACCCTTTGTTGAGCGATACACGTTACAGGAATTAAAACGGTGGAACTACGATTTTTTATTTGAAATTGCGAAAGAAATATCCGCGTAAATAAAAAAGTCGCCACCCTCTAGGGCGGCGGAAAATGCAGGGTCATGGAAAACGTAATTTATATACGGGAGTATTAACGGTGAAAAAGGGGGATTTACAATGAAGTTCTTATTGAGCTCATCAAAAGGTAAGGGTGCGCTGGCTCTATGTATATTGGCAATTTTGGGGTGTTTCAGTGCTCCAAAAGATTTGTCCGTTATTCCGGGAGTGATCGTGATGCTCATTATGGCATTCGTGATAATCCTACCGGAAATTAAATATTTGCGTTCTTCTTCTGAAAAACTATGGAAGAAATGGGAGTTAGCCCATGATTCTAAAACACAATTTAAAAGAATGGAACGCGCAGCACAAAATGATTGCACAATAAAACAACTAGATAAATTAAACCGGTATGCCCTGTTTTCGGGAAAACAGGGAAAGCCATACAGAACCACATTAATCTCTTGCACTTGCCCTGATTTTAAAGAGCGTAAATTGCCTTGTAAACACATGTATAAATTAGCCCAATCACTTGAATTAATTGATTTGGCAGAACTTGAAGAAAAATCGGAAGATTTACTAATCTAAGAATTGGAGGATCGCGCCTTGTTCATGACGTTGTCAAAGTATATAGAGAGCGTCAGGCTCATGGACAAAGACGGGACAAAAGACGCAAAGATCCGCGATCTCCTCGCCTATTATGAGAGATATAATAAAACCGTCAAGCCCGGCCCGGGTGTATTCTATGCGGTCATTTATGCGAGGTACTCCTCCCATAGCCAGCGCGACGAATCCATCGAGGGACAGGTGCGCGAGGATCTGGAGTGGGCTGCCCGAAACAATATTATTGTGCTCGGGGTGTATATCGACCGCAAGCTGACGGGCAAGGAGGCCGACCGGCGCGACTCATTCCAGGATATGATCCGGGACGCTGCAAAGCGTCGTTTCCAGTTCGTGATCTGCTGGAAAGTCGACCGTTTTGCCCGGAATAGATACGACGCGGCCATATACAAGGCCCGGCTCAAAAAGTATAACATCCGGGTGGTATACGCCCGGGAGAGCATCCCGGACGGCCCCGAGGGGATCCTCCTGGAGTCGGTGCTCGAGGGGCAAGCCGAGTATTACAGCGCTAGCCTCTCCGAGAATATCAGGCGAGGCCAGGACGACAACGCCCTCGAGTGCAAGGTGAACGGCGGCGGGCTGACGCTCGGCTATAAGATCGGCGCCGACAAGCGGTTCGAGGTGGAGCCGGCCGAAGCTGCGATCGTCCGCATGATTTTCGAACACTATGACGCCGGCAAGACGTTCAAAGAGATCGAGGACTTTCTAAACTCCCGCGGATATAAAACTAGTAGGGGAAAGCCCTTTAATAAAAACAGTTTTAAGCGTATACTTAGAAACAGGAAATACATCGGGGTTTACCAGTATCGGGACATTGTAAAAGAGGGCGGGATCCCTGCAATAATCGAAAAGGAGTTGTTTGAGTCCGTGCAGAAAAAGCTCGATAAAAACGAAAATGCTCGTGCTCATAAAAAGGGCGATGTCGAATATCTGCTCACCACAAAGATCTATTGCGGGCTTTGTGGCAAGGCCATGATCGGCGAGTCTGGCACGGGTCGGCACGGGGGGAAGTTCCATTATTACACATGTGTCGGTAGAAAGCGGGATCGTATATGCAAAAAAAAGCCAGTCAAAAAAGATTGGATCGAGAACTTGGTGATCAACGAGACGATCCGGCTCGTTCTCTGTGACGATATCATTGCCGAGATTGCCGATGGAGTAATGGCCTATCAGGCCAGGGAGAGGGATCAAACGGTTTTGAACTCCCTGCGGGTGGAACTGAATGACGTGGAGCGGGCGATCAAGAATCTCCTCTCGGCCATAGAGCAGGGCATCATCACTCCCTCCACCAAAAGCCGGCTCGAGGATCTGGAGGACGAAAAAGGCAGAATCCAAAACGGGATCGCCGAGGAGAGCATGGCGCGCCCGCTGGTTGACCGGGATCAAGTCGTTTTCTTCCTGGAGAGGTTCCGAAAGGGCGACGCCGACGATCCAGTCTATCGGCAGACCTTGGTCGACGTCTTTGTAAACTCGGTGTATGTGTACGACGACAAGATCGTCATAACCTATAACTACTCAGGGGAGCATAACAAGGTCACGCTCGAGCAGGTCGACGAGGCCGTCGAGAGGGCTGAGAGTGGTGGAGCTCCCCGTGGTGACGGCCTTTCCGGGGGTTCGGTTGAAAGCTCGTCGCCTCCACCACGTAAAGCCGCTTGCAGGTTTATTGCAGGCGGCTTTACTTTTTACGATAACACACTTTATAACACGTTTTTATTTAACAGCTTTGCAAACAAATCGCCGATGGCGGCGGCAGTTTGCTCGGAATCATTGAGCAGCGCGTGCCCGTATTGCCCAAAGGTGTCCATGCTCCGGGAACGCCCGACAAGCGATTTTATGGTTCCTTCCGGCAGGTACTTTGCAATGGAGACAAATGTATGACGCAGTTCATATGGCGATATAGCGGGCAACCCATTAGATTCAAGATACCGTTTCCATCTTTTATAATATGCGCCTTGACTTTTGATCTGGAATAGCGGCGTTTCCGCAAGCAGCGGTTCTCCTGTATCTTTAAGCAGTTTGATCTGCCCCTCGATTGCCTGTTGGGCTAAAGGTGATGGGGTGGAACTGCGGATTGCATTCTGATTTTTACCTTGTATGACTTTTTTTATGTGGTTTATAGACCGTTTAATGCATATGTCGCCGGTATTGGTTATGTCACCGATCTGGAGGCCAACCAGCTCGCCCGGCCGGACGCCGCTGGCCACTTGAAACCTGTATGCGTAAATATAATTATCAAAGACGCGCTGTCCGCGCATGATCGTTGTATCAGTGCGGAATAACACTGCAAGGCTATCCGGCTGTTAAATTTTTCCGCGATAGCGGGCGCCCTCTGGTATCGTAACATCTTCCGGCCGCAGAGAAGTTGTCTTTTGTAAGCGGCACCATTTAATAAACGCCAGGAGCACGGCCTGGATGTTGAGCAGCGTTTTTCGGGATAAAGGAAGCTGCTGCGGCCGGCGCTGTTTATAATCGACTTTATATGAACCGTGTTTATAGGCGGAATCGATAATCCCTTGTAAAACACCTTCGGTTACTTTCTCAATTTTATGACGCCCCATGATTGGCAGGATATAATTTTCGCCGACTGATACGATTTGTAGATATGATGACCGGGATTGTGTATCCCGACATTTTTTCAGGTATAATTGCCACAGGTCGGCAACCTTAACAGAACCGCTGATGCCTTCATCCAGCCAGGCGTCCGCCTTGCGGTTGCATTCTCGCTGGCCGTTGCGCCCGGGAGTGGAGCAAGTAAAAGTCCGCCGTTGCCCGTCCTTTTGAACGTTGATCTGCCAACGCTTTTGCGTGTCCAGCCATTTTGCTGTGTTCGTGCGTCTGCCCATAAAAAACAACACCCTTCCAAGCCCTTGCGCGCGGCCTGAAAAGGCGGTATAATAGACACGCAGAGCTTATAAATTTTTGGTAGGTTTATATGCTTGCACCCATCCGTCCCCGGTTGCCGCCGGGGACGGATTTTTTTATGTTTAGTTATATTTATGACTAGGAGTTTCCGCCATTAGATATTTGTTCCTCAAGTTCGGCCATTTCAGAATTTATCTTTTCGGATATTTCTTCTTGTGTATAGCCTGCACGAACAAGCAAGGTTCCTCTATTAGATGCAATCAGTAGGGCGGCTTCCTTAGCATCTTCGAGGTGATCAGTAGCTTTGGAAAGATCGGATATGTTACCTTTGTCTAAGTATTTCATTATGCTTTCCGTAGCCATTTGATCTGATAACGCCATAGATGAAAAAGAAGATAAATAAGTTTTTTCTTCGCTATTGTTTCCATAATCAAAACTCATAGCAGCTTTCCTAAAATATTCTTTTGCCTGTTTCATTGAATCATACAACTCTAACTGGCTTACGCGCCCTTCCGAAAAAAGGGAAACATTTTGTAAAAGTCTACTATGTGACACATATAAATTTTTAAAATCAGCCCATGTACGGTCATCAAATTCACGCCAAGATTCAGCGCTGGTTGATGTTGTGTTAGAGGATGTAGCATTGTTTGAGTTCTCTGTAATTTTTGTGACAACACTTATTATACCAGCTATGACTAAGAGTACAATCAGGACAGAAATTAAGCAACCCTTCCCTGTTTTTTTAGGCTTTTCGGGCGACGGTTGTAGGCCTTGATTTTGAGGCGACGAAGCGCTGTTGGTACTTTCAGTTGGTGTATTATTCAGTAGGCGGCTTTTCTGTTGATCGTATTCATCTTGCGTAAGAATACCATCATCAAGCAGCTTTTTTAATTTTGCTATTTCATCAGCAATTCCAATAGAAGTTTCTGATCCTGTGATTTTGTTGTCCATTTTCATGTCTCCTCTCATGTTGCCTGGATGAAAATTCCTCTTTAAGAAATATAATACAAGTATTACAATAGACTTACCGGAATAAAATGGGGCGCCCCCGATACAGAAAAGGAGAAAGACTATGCGACGGTGTTGAAAAAGTAGTTCCCCTTGAAAACATTCGGGAGAAAATCCAAGCTCTTTTAGAGTTAGCGGATGACAGGCAGCTAAACATAATTTATCAGTTTGTAAAATCCATAACGGAGAAAGGCTGAACCGAAAGGTTCAGTCTTTTTTTATTCCTGCAACCATACGTTCTAGCACCTCCCAATCAGATTCTTTCAAGCGTGCCAGCATAGAAATAAAACGCTTTTTAAAGGAATCTGTTTCCTTAGCAAGCGCACCGCCAATGAAAGCTGCAATTTCCTCGTCTCTTGTCATTTGTAAGAACATTTCGCCCTCGCCAGTACGTAACCACCGCTCATTTACATTAAATTCTTTACAAATTAAAGATATAACAGCATCGATAGGTTCGTTACGCCCGGTTTCATAATTAGCAATTGTGTTTCTCTTAATTCCGATACGATCAGCAAATTCTTGCTGGGTAAAATGTAAAGCTTTGCGTAGCTCCTTAATGCGCTTGTACAAAATTTATACCTCCTCTCTAAAAATAACAATATCATACAAATGTGCGTTTGTCAACAAATAAATACTTGACTTATGTGATTTAGAGACGTATAATAGTCACATAAACACATAAAGGGGTGGATAAAATGTCAGACAAAGAGCGTGAGATTCTGGATGTGTTTAAGAAACTCGTACCAGTTCTTACCGATTTTGAAGAAGAAAAACTACTGGCGTTTGGCGAAGGAATGGTTTTCAAGGCCGCGCAACAGCAAAAGGATTCTACCAGCCTAGCGGACAGCATAAAAAAGCCGCCCGCTAGGGCGGCGTGAAGGAGGTCAAACGGCCTCATGATACTCTTTTTCATGTCAGCGAATAGACATCTGTGTGTCCTTTGCGGCCTCGTTGATGCAGGTTTCAAGGAAATCCAGACGATCATCTACTTTATCAAAGCGACGGTCGACAGCCTCAAAGCGTTCATTCATTTCTTGCCTTAAACCTGAAATGTCTCCTTGCATCTGTTGCAGGATTGCTAAAATCTTTTCTTCGTTGTTCATGGCGCAGCCTCCTTCGGGATGGTATTACTACTATATCACGTTGATACAGGGCAGTCAACGCCGCGTGGGGGCGTCTCTTTTGTTAAAGGAATGACGCAGGCGGAGTTGGCGGAGAAAATTAACGTTACTCAATCCATGCTCTGCCAAATTGAGAGAGGGACGAAAGCGCCGTCCTGGCCGTTAGGTACGGAAATTGCGGTCGAATTGAATTGTGCACTTAATGACCTGTCTCGTTTTATAACAGTTTATGGAAATAATTACTTGAATCAATCGTGTTTTAACTCAAGAGTGTTAAACTTCTTGACAAACGTATTTAAATGTACATTTAAATACACAAAACAGGGTGGCGTACGCCACCCTGAAGTCCCGATGTTCTGATTTTTATTATTGTGCTTTTTTTAAGCTCCGAAATTTGTGTTGTATGAGTTTTTACAACGTTTTCCAAGGTGCTTATACGTCCCTTGAGACTGTCGATTTCCTCGGTTACAGAAAGCTTTTCAATCATATCGCTGTGCTGTTCAGCGATCAGTTGGATTTTGGGGACAACAACCGTTTCGATGATGGCGTTTGCTTGATTGTGGTTGCACACCGATAAGGAAATGACGTTTTTACTGGGGAAATATGTATTTTGCAAAAACTGCTCCCGCCTTGCCTGTTTGCGGCAGATAGGTGAGAGGGCGGAGCGAATCGCCCCGTTGGGACAGCTTTTGATGTACTTGCCGCAGCGAATGCTTTTCCATCCTGTTTTCCTATTTTGAGGTTGGCATACAGGCTGTAGATTAACTCAATAAGTAGCTAGGTAAAAAACAGGAGGGAAAAATAGGCCGTCCGGACCGATCACGGCCCGGACGGCCTATTTTTCCCTAAGTGGATACGCCCGCAGGGCGGGCAATACGCACAGACGATGAAGGTGATTTAAATTGATAACCGAGCGTAAAGAGTCGCAGCGCCGCATCAAAAATTAATCGGCAGATAAACGTTCATTAACACGGTCTTTGTATCTAAAAAGACCGTGTTTAAAAACAGCAGCACAAAAAAGCCTGCCATAAACAGGCTGAAGCAATAGGAACATGTATAATTAGGGCGTCAGATAGAGGGATGTGTGAGTAAAGCAAGGACGGATAAACCGGTTCCCCGGCTGAGCTTATCAAGTGTTTTCAATGAGGATTGAACCTCGGCACGTTCAATCTGAGCATAGCCCTTCACGCTCAGTCCACTTTTCCAGGCCAATTCCTCCTGAGACAAATTGTTATCGTTGCGGAAGCGCAATAAATTAAGCGCCAAAATATCTTTTGATTCCACAATGGCCCCTCCTTGAAGTCATTAGGGTCATTGTAAAATGAAGTGGAATTTTTATCCAGGCATAATTGGTTCTTGACAAAGAACAGGCCCAATATTCTGCCTGATTTGTGAAAAAATCAATAAATCGACGGTATATTTTAGAGAGAACAGCAGAAAAAGCCCTGATGCCGAATGAACCATGTCGGAAGTATAGATCTCTTAATTTTGTATAAGCAAATACCTGAACACCGATGATCAAGGCTGAGGTGTGAGCAGTTCCGGAACCGGGATGCCGGTGGCGTGGCTGAGCTTATCCAATGTCAGCAGAGTCGTATGCGCCTGTGCATGCTCGATTTCTGCATATCGCTTTACATCCATGCCGATCCGCCAGGCCAACTCCTCTTGTGAAAGATTATTGTCGTAACGGTGCCGTAGCAGGTTCCATGCCAGAATATCACTTGATTTCATAAGCCTTTCCCCCTCTTTGGACTATTATGGAATCACTTGCTTTTATCTTCAAGAGACGATCATTCCTTGACAATAGTTAAAAGCAGGAGTCAACTGCATACAGAAACGGAGAATAGGTAGATCGTAGTATTGGTGTTGCAGCTTTATCCATAGAGGATATTGTTAAAATAAATGGATAGGATTTCAACTGTTAAAAAGGGTAAATATTCCAAAAATTCCATAATAAAGAACTATAAAATTTAAATTTAGCAGAAACTACAAAAAAGCTTGAAACGTTTTTGTATTTAATCCAATTGACAAAAAATTAGCTAGTTGCTAAAATAAAGAAAACGTTAAAGTTGATGTTTGAAAGAAGGCGAAATAAAGCCTTTTATATTTACGCCTTTTACTAAAACGTTAACTATAACAATAATTAGAACAAGGAGGATTTATCATGGGAAACAAAAAGATTCGTCTTGGACTTGTCGGCGTCGGCAACTGTGCGGCGTCCTTGGTGGAGGGAATTGTCTTTTACAAGGACCAGGAAACCGCAGACAGGGTCGGCGGTTTGATGCATTACAATGTCGGGGGATATGAACCTTCGGATATCCAGGTTGTCGTTGGCTTTGATGTTGATTCCAAGAAGGTCGGCAAGGATGTCAGCCAGGCTATTTGGGAAAAACCAAACTGCGCCTATAAAATCTGTGACGTTCCATTCCTCAATGCGCCTGTTTTAAAGGCTCCTGTGCTGGACGGCGCTCCCGAGCACCTGCGCTATTATTATGGTAAGGACTATTTCACCATCGATGACAGTCAGCAGCCTGTTGATGTCGCGCAGGCGCTGATCGATTATAAGGTCGATGTAATTCTCATTAACCTGCCAACCGGCTCCCATGATGCGGTCCGCTTCTATGTAGATTGTGCCAAGAAGGCAAAGTGCGGCGTGGTTAATGGTATCCCCGAATTCATCGCCTCGGATCCAAAGATTGCCGCTGAATGCAAAGAAGCCGGCATCCCTGTACTGGGCGACGACTGGAAAAGTCAAATCGGCGCAACAATTGTCCACCGTGCGCTCGCCAAACTGTTCGAGGACCGCGGCATCCGGATTGACAAATCCTATCAGCTCAACTTTGCGGGCAACACAGACTTTATCAATCTTGTCATGCGCGGAGAAACGAAACATGTTTCCAAGCACGATGCGATCTCCTCAATTTTAAAGAAAAAGGATACCGCAATTGCTCCCGGTTTTGCTTTTGTGGACAATCAGGGCGATCAAAAAACCGCGGAAATTTACATAGAGGGCGCCAAGTTCGGCAACGCGCCGGTCAAGCTCCAGCTTCATCTCGAGGTTGAGGATTCTCCAAATTCTGGCGGAATCAGCATTGACGCAGTCCGTTGCTGCATGCTGGCGAAGGACCGCGGTATTTCCGGAGCGATCGAAGCGCCGTCCTCTTACTTCTTTAAGCATCCGCCTGTCCAGTTTACCGACGATGTCTGCAAAGAGAAGGTCAACAATTTTATCGCAGGCAAATAAACGGTCCGCTGGCTTGCAGTGCGACTGACGATAGGAAAATGAGTATGGCAAAGAATTTGGATGTAGTCACCATTGGCAGCATCATCAAGGAAACGATCGTCTATCCCGATAAGCAAATTGGTCCAGTGATCGGCAGTCCAGCGGCCTATTCCTCTTTGGTGATGGCCGCTCAAGGCTGTAAGGTGGGAATTGTCACCTACTATGGCTATGATATGGAAAACATGATCTCTGAATTGGACGCCCTGGATCGGACCGGTTTTATCCCATTTGCGTATACCACCACAAATAATCTGGTGTACCGTCAGGACGGGACCAAATATGTGGAATATACCCGCAAAACACCTGATATTCGCTTTGAGGATATCAGCGATCAGTACCTGGAGGCTGATTTTTTCAAAATCTGTCCTATGAATTACGAGGTGGAGCTTGACCTGATCGAACAGCTTGATGCGATGGGAAAAACCGTGTTTGTTGATCTGGGCGGATACGGAGGTGCAACCAGCGAGATCCGCCACTCCGTCGAAACGGAATATGGCAAGATGGTTGTTAATACCATCTGTAAGAATTGTTCGATTGTCAAGGCCAGTGAGGAGGATCTCGCTTCGATCATCCCGGGCAAAACTGCTGAACAGGCGGCGCAGTATCTGCGCGATGCGGGCGCCAGGACCGTGGTTGTCACACTCGGCGGCAAGGGCGTACTCTATAAGATCGGCGACGGCGCGATCCGCTACAGGAAACCTTACCAAGCGGTCAGCGAAGCGCCGGACGGTTCGCTCAACTTCACTGGAGCTGGCGACAGTTTCGGAGCGGGTTTTATGGCCTCCTACTGCCACAGCCGGGATGTCGACAAGGCGGTGATCAACGGCAACGCTACCGCTTCAATTGTGATTCAACGCCCGGGCGGCTGTTATTTCAAGCGGATGCCGGACAAACAAAGTGTTGAGGAACGTATCTCCTCCCTGCACTGAAGCCCGAGCTTTCCAGGACGCGGTCCCGGGCGTCAACGACAGTTTTGACAACAGAAAGGAAAAAAGCATATGAGCAAGATCGGCGTGGGAATTATCGGCGCAGGTTCAATAGCGGATATCGGGCATTGTCCCTCAATCGAGGCGCTTCCCAATGCGTATCTGGCGGCGCTCTGTGACACCAACACAGAATTTTTGGACAAGATGTCCCGCAAATGGAATCCAAAGAAAACGTATGTCGATTATCACGATATGCTGGAGGACAAGAATGTCCAGGTGGTTATCGTCGGCACTCCAAACCGCCTGCACGCACAGGAAGCCATTGACGCAATGCGTGCCAAAAAGCATGTAATTGTTGAAAAGCCGTTTGCTTGTACACATGCCGAAGCATGGAAAATGGTCGATGTCTGCCATGAGGAGGGCGTGTTCCTGATGGCCGGCACCAATCAGCGATTTTGGGAGCAGAATATGATCGCCCGCAAGCTGATTGACGATGGCTTTATCGGCCGGCCGCAGATGGGGCGTTCCTCGCTGCACGAGGGCTGGTCGCTCTATCATGAGCAGCTTTCCTTCACGCGTTTCCGCCAGAACGCGCATGAAGCGGGCGCGGGCGCTCTGTTTGATCTTGGCGCGCACCGCGCGGATCTTTTGATGTACCTGATGGGCAGCCGCCCCAAACGCGTTATGGGTATCATCAAGGCGTTTGGCCAGGATTACACGGAGCTTGACGATTCCTTCTGGATCACCATTGAATTTGAAAACGGCGCAACCGGCGTCATCAGCGGCGACCGCTACTCCCCGGCGGTTTCCAACATCTCGGAGGTCTATGGTACTGAGGGCACCATCTTTACCGGCTCCGAGGCGACAAACCCCTTCCAAACCGCACCGCTGGCGGTTTTCACGAATAAGGACTTCAGGCAGAATGAGCTTCCGGAGATTGTTCGGGAATACCGTTACCCGCAGCTTTTCTGGTCCGAGGACATCATGCAGCCGAACGGATATGTTCCCAAGCGTTGGGTCCCGATCTATCCAAAGCGCGGCTGGGCCTATAAGACCATGCTGGAGCATTTCCTGCATTGTGTGGAGACAGGAACCGCGCCTTCGCTCACACCGGAGGACAGCGCCCTTGTAACCGACGTGCTCGTCGGCGCCTATCTTTCCATGAAGACGAATTCATGGGTCGAGGTTGGCCGCCATATGGAAAACTATATTGTTCCGCACTATGACGCCCCGGAAATCCGATAAGCCGAAAAGGCTCCCGTCCATATCGTCCCATAACCTGAATGACAGAGGAGGATAAAAATGAAAAAAACTTTTTTGGCGATTATCACCGTAATGGCTATCCTATTCACCATGACAGCTTGTGGCGGGACAACCACCCCCTCTGCTTCGGACGCGCCGGCACAGCCGGCGGCGCCGCAGGCGCAGGACGCTGGCTCCGAACCGGTTTCGGAACCAGTGGGCGGCGCCTTCACAATCGGCTTTTCATTCCCGACAAGCAACAACGAGTTCTGGCAGAACGCGGTCAACTACTTTAAGATGGCCTCGTCCGACCTCGGCTTCACCCCGCTTTCCGACGATTGCAACGGAGATACCGCCGAGCAGCTCTCCGATGTGGAAACCATGATTTCCTCCGGCATCAATGCTCTCGTGCTTGCTCCGCAGGACTCGTCGGTTGTCCCGGGCATTTTAAACGCCTGCAACGAAAAGAGCATTCCAGTCGTTATCATCGACCGGCTGCCGGATGAGGATATTGTGGCGGGAGAGGATTATATCGCTTTCATCGGTCCGAACGATGAGGAGGCCGGATATCAGGAAGCGATCGCACTGATCAATGCGGGCGTCAAAAACCTCGTAGCGGTCGGCGGCATTCAGGGAACCTCGGTCGCAATGGGGCGCAACGACGGCCTGATGCGTGCGCTTGAGGAGCATCCGGAGGTCACGCTGCTTCAATCTGATTACGCGGGCGAAAACTGGGATGACGGCGACAAATCCTTCCGCAACATGTATTCTGCACATCCTGAACTTGACGGCGTCTGGTGCTACAACGATTCACTGGCGCTTTCCACGGTCAACGTTCTGACTGAATCTGGCGCGATTGATTCCGTCAAGGTCGGCGGTATGGACTGCCTGTCCGACGCGGTCGCGTCGATGGAAGCCAATCAGCTTTATTTTTCCTGCGGAGGCCATTACATGATGCCGGCTATGGCGTCTGTCATTCTTTACGATACCCTCAATGGTATTACATACGACGGCGTAGCGAACGCTCAGCTCAATCTGCTGAACGTCACTACGGAAAATGTTGCAAAGTTCCGTGAAAAGTATCTTGACAATCCGGAGCCGATCGACTGGTCGCAGTACAGCAAGGTCTACAATCCGGACGTTTCGTATTCCTTTGAAACGATGCTCTCAATGGATTGACAGGCAGTCATTCCCCATAATCTATAAGATGATGCCCAAAGCCCTTGCCGGGCAAAGTCCCGGCAAGGGCTGCTGAAAATAAGCCGAGGAGGGAGCACTTTGGAAAATGCGCTGGTCCTGAAAGGAATAAAAAAGTATTTTCCCGGCACAAAGGCGCTGGACTGGAACAGCGACCAGATTGTCGAATTTAAGGCGGGGGAAATCCACGGTCTTGTGGGAGAAAACGGCGCCGGCAAATCCACGCTGTTCCAGATTTTGATGGGTATTCACGACATGACGGAAGGAGAAATGACCCTTTTCGAAAAACCCTACCGTCCAAGCTCCTCCCGGGAAGCGGAGGAAGCCGGCGTCGCAATCATCATGCAGCAGCCCAATTTTGCCTTCAATCTGACAGTGGCTGAAAACATCTTTCTGGGGCGGGACAAAACGTTTTTGAATAAGGCGGGCGGCATCGACTGGAAACGGCAGAACGCGGCTGCCGCGGAGATTTTACACGAATACCATTACGACCACATCAAGCCGACAGATATTGTGGGAAGTCTCAAATTTGAGGAACGTAAGCAGGTTGAAATCGCGCGGGCGCTTTCAGTGCGCGCGAAGGTTCTATTGGTGGACGAAACCTCAGCCGCGATTTCCAAGGAAAGCGTGGAGGGCCTTTATGCCCTTCTGCGGGAGCAGAAGGAGCAGGGTGTCTGCGTCATCTATATCTCCCACTTCATTGACGAAGTCTACAGCCTGTGCGACCGGCTTACGGTCCTGCGGGACGGGAAGCTGATTACGCGGATGAACGTTTGTGAAACTACGCCTCAGATGATCATTAACAGCATGGTCGGCCGCAATATCTCCGCCGAAAACTACCGGAGCGAGGACAACAGCTCCATCGGGGAGGTCATGGTAGAGCTGAGGGATTTCACCATGGAAGGCGAGTTTGAGAATATCAACCTGACTGTGCGCGCCGGTGAAATCGTCGGTATCGCCGGCATCGGCGGCTGCGGATCCGAGGCGCTTGGCCGCGCGCTGTTCGGCTATGAACGCGCCACCGGCGGAGAACTGATCTATAAGGGAACATCCGGAAGGATGAAATCTCCTTTGGAGGCAATCCGCAGCCATATCGGCTACATACCGAAGGACCGGGACACGGAGGGACTTTTTTTGATCTACGACTCGGTATGGAATATCTCGTCCGCCAATCTGACTGCGATGTCCCGCGCGGGGATGATTGATCACAAAAAGGAGCGGGAAACAGCACGCAAAGCAGTCAAGGAATTCCGAATCAAGACGCCCTCCGAACTGACCAACGTCTCCAGCCTGAGCGGCGGCAACCGCCAGAAGGTAGTGATCGCCAAATGGATCGAAAATCATTCCGAGTTTTTGATCGTCTGTTCCCCCACGCGCGGCGTCGACGTTGGAGCAAAGTACGAAATTTATCATTTCCTGGAACGCCTGAAAAACGAAGGTAAATCGATTCTGCTCATTTCAGATGAGCTTCCGGAGCTGATCGGTATGTGCGATCGGATCTATACGTTTAAAAGTGGCAAAAATTCCGGGGAATTTACCCGAGGGAAAGACTTTTCAGAGGAACTGATCATGGCAAAAATGGTCTGAACAAATTTTGCGTGCGGCACAACCAGCCCGATGCAAAAGGCCGGGCGTTCCAACGAAAAGAAGGAAGGGTTTTGATTATGACATGGGAACATAAAGCGAAGCTGACAACATTTCTAAAGAAAAACATCTCTCTGCTGGCGTTTGTCATCCTGTTTATTCTGTTTTCCCTTACCTGCAATGGGAAATTTCTGACCGTCTCCAATCTGCTCACAATCGGCGGATCCGCGATGGACCTGCTGATCGTGGCCATGGGCGCCACATTCATTATTTTATTAGGAAGCATAGACCTTTCCGCAGGCTCCATGATGGCGCTCTGCGGCGTCCTGACTGCAAAGCTGTTTGCCAAAACCGGCAGCACGATTCTGACACTGATTATTGTAATGGCAGTCAGTATGCTGATCTACCTGATGCAGGGATTGGCGCATACCAGGCTGAAGGTCCCAACATTTATCGTCACCCTGGGCTTTCTGTCGATCGCCCGTGCAAGCGCGACAATGATCAGCGGCGGAACGAATACCTCTATCCCTTTCACCTCGTCGCTGAAAATCTATCTGGGACTAAAGCCTTGGATTTTGATCATCGGATTCGGCGTTTTTTTCATCTGTCTGTTAATTGAAAAGTTCACCCTGTTTGGCCGGTACACCAAGCTTGTCGGCGGCGATGAAATCGTTGCCAAGCTGAGCGGACTCAATGTGGACAAAATTAAGCTCAAGGTGTTCATGTTTGCAGGCTTACTGACCGGTCTGGGCGCCGTCGTGATGGCGGCGCGCATGGGTTCAGGCTCTCCGTCGGTCGGCGACGGCTACGAGTTGGACGTGATCTCAGCGGTGGTTCTGGGCGGTACTTCCCAGCGGGGCGGTATTGGCGGCGTGCGCGGAACCCTGATCGGCGTTTTGACACTGAAAATGCTCGCCAACGGTCTGGTCCTGTGGGGACTTTCCTCGGAAATTCAGCTGTTCATCAAGGGCTTGATTCTGATCATGGCAGTCTTTGTATCTCAGGAGCGGTCGCGCAATATGGTTGTAAAATAAATTTAAGGGAAAGAGGTTGTCCGAAATGGAAGCGTTAACGGATGAGAAAATCATTGATTTTTGTAAGGAACAGATCCAAAAGGAATCCGACGCCCTGCTGCGTGTCAAAAGCCAGGTGGACGAAGCCTATGCACAGGCCTGCCGGGCGATATTAGATTGCAAGGGGCGGGTAATCGTTACCGGACTTGGCAAGACCGGCCACATCGGCAAAAAGATCGCCGCCACAATGGCAAGCCTGGGCATTCCCGCCTTTTTTGTCCATAGCTGTGAAACGCTGCATGGCGACATGGGGATGATTACAAAGGACGACCTTGTCATCATGATTTCCAACAGCGGGAAATCCTCTGAGATCCTCAACATGCTGGCCCCGCTCAAAATCATCGGCGCCAAAACGATCTCGATCACAAAGGATAAGCATTCCCCGCTGGCCGAGGCGACCGACATCAAAATTCTCTGCGACGCCGGGCCGGAGATCGATCATATGGGCCTTGCTCCTACGGCCAGCTCCACCGGGGCGCTGGCAATCGGCGACGCGCTTGCGACGGTTGTCTGTAAAATGCGCGGCTTTACAAAGCAGAATTTTGCCCTGAGCCATCCGGGCGGGGCGCTCGGACAGCAGTTGATCAAGGAGTATATGGAGCAGATATCCAAATAACATGCGGGCGGAGGCGGGAGCATGAACAGAAACGGGGCCGAAAAGCTGCGGTTCACCATCGGCATCTATGCCATGATGCTGGTAAGCGCCTTCTGCACCTCGGCTCAGGGAACGCTGCTGTCGGATTTCATCGGGCAGTATCATCTCGAATCCTCGGCACAAGGACTTATGAGCGCGGCGCAGAGCGCGGGCAATCTCTGCGCGGTTTTTTTGATCGGCCTTCTTGTTGGTAAGCTGCGTAAAAGCACCGTTCTGGCAATCGCAGCGGTCGCGACTCCATGCGTCTTTTTCCTGCTGGGGATGCAGCCTGTATTCGCGGCGGCTTTGGGAGCCTTTTTCGTCTATGGAATAGCTTTCGGCTTTCTGGATTCCCTGGCCTCCTCAATGATGGCCGATCTCTATCAAAGCGATTCAGCACGTTATATGAATCTCTTGCATGGCTGCTACGGTGTCGGGGGCTTGACAGGGCCGCTCATCATCCGCTGGATGCGCCTGTCCGGCGTCGCATGGTACGGCGTCATGCAGATCTGCGCGCTGGCCGCCCTGATAGCCGCTGCGGCCTATCTGGCGGCGCTCTTGACATCCGGGTCCATCCGGCGGCAGTTTGCGGCGCAGCCAAACCAGATTCACCGCGCTGATTTGGCAGGGTATCTCCGGGAGCGCCGCAAACGCCTGCTATTGGTCTGCGCCTTTCTGTATGGGGCGCATCAGATGGGAATCACTGTGTGGGTGACGCGCTACATTTCAGAATATCTCCATGAACCGCGGTGGGGCGCGGCTGCGCTCTCCTGCTTTTGGCTTGGCATCACGGCGTCGCGGCTGATTTTGGCCCGTTTTCGTCCGCCGCGCAAACAGACGATTCTGATCTGTCATTGCGTCACGGCGGCAGCCACAGCCGCAGGCGTGCTGTCGGGCAGCGGGAGCATTATGACTGCCTGCTGCGGGATTGCCGGCTGCGCGGAGGGCCCTGTGCTTCCGTTTACGCTTGATATCGCGTGCGAATGGGAGGGAGAACGTTCCTGTCTTGGAAGCACAATGGTGCTCTTTGCACACTATACCGGATTCATTGTTTGCGCGCCGGCCGTCGCGTTTGTCATCGCCCGGATCGGGATCAGGTCGGGAATGATTTTGCCGGCGCTTTTGTCGGCGATCGCAGCGGTTGTATGCGCCCGCTTGATTCGCACGGGAGCAGGCTGTTCAGCGCGGCGGTAAAACCGAGAATAGGGGGACATTATGGGCTTGGATATCCGTTCGATGCACCATGTCTGTATCGTATGCAGCGACTACGGGCAGGCTGTCGAATTCTATGTGCACACCTTGGGCCTGACACTCCGGCGGGAACAATACTCACCGGAAAAGAAGCGTCACAAGTTGGAGCTTTATCTCAACGGGGAGTATCTGGTGGAGCTGTTTATTCAAGAAAGCGCGCCTGACCCGAAGCAGCCCCCGCATGCGGGCCTGGAGCATCTCTCCTTTCTTGTGGAGGACGTGGAGCAGTCGGTGAACGATCTGAAAAGCCAGGGAGTCAAAACTGGCCCAGTCGCACTCGACACGGAAACCGGCAGGCAGTATGCATTTTTTTACGATCCCGACGGGACAAAGCTGGAGCTTTATCAGGCCGGCTGAATCTGTCAATGCTCCCACATCGAAGGAGAAAAGAGACAGGCGTTTCCCAATGGTAAAATGATATGAGAAAGGGCGGCCGCCTTTCGGTGTGCGGAGATCTCTGGTACGCCGGAGGAAAATGCGGCCGGTACGGTGACAATATGAACGAATCGCAGTTAAAAAGAACCGCGAACAGAATCCGTAGGGGGATTGTGTCCTCAATTCACAGCGCCCGGGCGGGGCATCCCGGCGGTTCTCTTTCGGCGGCGGATATTTTGACCGCCCTGTATTTTCACGAAATGAATATTGACCCCGCAAATCCGCAGGCGCCTGAACGGGACAGGTTTGTGCTTTCCAAAGGGCACGCGGCCCCGGCGCTTTATGCAACGCTGGCGGAGCGCGGATACTTTGACGCCGCGGAGCTTAATAATCTGCGCCAGATCGGTTCCATTTTGCAGGGGCACCCTGATATGAAACATATCCCCGGCGTCGATATGAGTACCGGCTCTCTGGGACAGGGGATTTCAGCCGCCGTCGGTATGGCGATCTCCGCAAAGCTGCTGGGAAAGGCGTATCGTGTCTACGCGCTGCTGGGCGACGGAGAACTACAGGAGGGGCAGGTTTGGGAAGCATCCATGCTGGCCGCCCACAGAGGGCTGGACAACCTGACGGTGATCGTCGACAACAACGGCTTACAGATTGACGGTGATATCCGGCAGGTCTGCTCTCCCTATCCCATCGATCAAAAGTTCGCGGCTTTTGGATTCCATGTTGTCCGGATCAACGCCCATGACTTTGGACAAATTCTGGATGCGTTCGGCGAAGCGCGCGCTGTAAAGGGCAGGCCGACCGCGATCATCGCAAGATCGGTCAAGGGCAAGGGCGTTTCATTCATGGAAAATCAGGCGTCCTGGCATGGGGTCGCGCCGAATGACGAGCAGTATGTGCAGGCGATGGAAGAACTGAACAGAATGGGGGACGCATGATGGCGATGGGAAAGAAAATCGCAACCAGGGAGAGCTATGGAAACACATTGGTGGAGCTTGCAAAGGAGCATGACGATCTGGTCGTTTTGGATGCGGACCTCGCGGGAGCGACCAAGACCAGTATCTTCCAAAAGGCGTATCCGGACCGGTTCATCGATTGCGGAATCGCCGAAGGCAATATGATGGGGGTGGCGGCCGGTCTGGCGACAACAGGGTTGGTGCCGTTTGCAAGCTCGTTTGCCATGTTTGCGGCCGGCCGCGCGTTTGAACAGGTGCGAAATTCAATCGGGTATCCGCATTTAAACGTCAAAATCGGCGCTACACACGCGGGTATCTCCGTTGGGGAGGACGGCGCGACGCATCAGTGCAATGAGGATATCGCGCTGATGCGCACAATCCCTGGGATGGTTGTAGTCAATCCGTCAGACGATGTCGAGGCGAGGGCCGCCGTCCGGGCCGCTTACAAGCATCAAGGGCCTGTATATCTGCGTTTCGGCCGCTTGGCCGTTCCGGTGGTCAACGATTTTGACGGTTACGCGTTTGAGCTGGGAAAGGGCGTTACCCTGCGCGAAGGGAAGGATGTAACAATCGTGGCGACGGGACTTTGTGTCTGCCCCGCGCTGGAGGCCGCCGTGCTCCTGAGCGAAGCGGGCGTGTGCGCCGAGGTGATCAATATCCATACCATTAAGCCGCTGGATACGCAGCTAATTGCCGCATCTGCCAAAAAGACAGGGCGGGTGGTCACAGTTGAGGAGCATTCCGTAATTGGCGGGCTTGGAAGCGCAGTATGCGACGCGCTTGCCGAAAAATATCCTGTTCCGGTCAAAAAGCTTGGTATTCAGGATACCTATGGTGAATCAGGACCGGCGGAGAAGCTGTTGGAAAAATACGGTTTGGACGTGCCGTCCATCTATTCTGCGGTCCGTGCCTTTGTCGGATAAAACCCGTATGAAGCAGCCGGCGATGGCTATGAAGCCATGGCCGGCTGCCCGCATTTCGGGACGGAAACTTTCTTGACTAAAGACAATATATGGAGTAGAATGATTTCATTGAAGCAAAACCTTGCGCCCGCAGCTCCAATGGTTCCGGCAATATTTTGATTCCGAACGGCAAAGAGGTGAGTTCAAATAGATATAGAGGTTGTCGTCATTGGAAACATCGTGAAGGAAAATATTATTTTTGTAGACCGTATCATCGGGCCGGTGCTCGGAAGTCCTTGCGCATATTCCTCCATTATCATGGCAAAATTAGGACTTCAGGTTGGCATTGTCAGTTATGTTGAGGAGAATCTGGAACAAAATTTCCTCAGCCAGTTTGCCCGTGTCGACCTTCAGGGGGTTTTGTGGAATAATTTGAATACGGAAGACAATTTGATCTACGATGAGGCGGGCGTCAAAAGCATCGAGTACGCATGTACCGCGCCGCTGATCAATTTTGAGGATATTATTCCCGCGTATCTTGATGCGGGGAAATTTTTTATCTGTCCGATGAATTATGAAGTCGATCTCGATATGTGCCGGTGTCTGGCGCGGATGGGAAAAACTGTAATCGTTGATCTCGGCGGATTCGGCGGTACAACTTCCTATCATCATTTTTCCATCCTTACGCCGCGCGGCAAAAAAGTGATCGATACGCTCTGCAGGGATGCGACCATCATCAAGGCGAGCAAATCGGATCTTGCGCATATCTTCCCGGGACAAACCATAGAGCAGGCGGCTGGCTATATCTTACGCGCTGGCGCGAAGGCCGTATTGGTGACAATGGGGGACGAGGGAGCGGCCTATCAGGTGGGAGGCGCAAAAATCCGTTATGTACCGGCACTGGAGCTGAATTGTCCATACGCTGACAAAAATCCGGTCGGTGGGGGAGACGCATTCTCAGCCGGCGTCATTGCAAGCTATCAGACGCTTGACGATCTTCCGCAGGCGGTCATATTCGGAAACGCCGTGGCGGCCCTGGTCGTTTCCGCCGATGGGGGATGTGAAGAAAAGCGGATGCCAAGCAGCGTTATGGTGGCGCAGAAACTGAATGGGCGCATGTCGCCGGCCTAGAGGCTGTTTGAAAAATCCAACGATTTTTCTGTTTTTAAATAAACGGCGACACCTCGGTTGAGGTATGGGGCGATGGGATTAAAGGAGACACTGATATGCAAGAAAAGGTTCGCCTGAAGGATTTGGCGGAGAAACTGAATATCAGCATTACGACAGTCTCAAAAGCGTTAAATGGACATCCGGATATTTCAGAAAAAAGGCGCAAAGAGATCATTGAATACGCGGCGTCTGTCAACTATGTGCCAAATCAGGTTGCCAAAAATTTCCGCCAACAGAGGACCAATACGGTAGGAATTATTTTAAGCGACAATGCTTATCCCTATAATTCCAGAATGCTGCATGGCATGGAGGAAACGCTGGCCGCAAGCGGATACTATCCGATCTTTGTGGACAGCCACCAGGACGCGCGGCGGGAGCTTGAACTGATCCGCAGCCTGCACGCGCTCAATGTGGCGGGCGTGCTTTTGACACCGTCGCATAACGGCCGTGAAAGCTGCGATCTGCTGACCAATTTTCAAATTCCCTATGTGCTGGCAAGAGGCTATATCGACCCGGATCAGGACGCCTACGTGGTTGTTGACGACCGGATGGTTTCCTACATGTCGGTAAAATATTTGTCGTCCTATGATGGAAACAAAATCTTTTTCATCAATTCCATGGAGCGGCTGCCGTCCGCGCAAAACCGTCTGCTTGGTTACAGGCAGGCATTGGCGGATTATGGGATCAAAGAGGAAGATGATTGGGTCATCCAAAATTGTATAGGCCAGCAGGGCGGCTATGAGGTGATGAAGCAGCTTCTGAGGCGGCACAAGCCGCCTTTTTCGGTGATTTGCTACAGCGATTATGTGGCAACAGGCATGATTTGCGCTCTACAGGAGCGCAAAATTCAGATTCCCTCGGAGGTAGCGATCATGGGCGCTGACAATATAGCCATTCTCTCCTATGTAAAGCCGCGTCTTACCACCATCGACCTGCCCAAAAAGCGGCTGGGACAGCGCGCTGCGGAGATGTTGGTGGAGATGATTGAGCATCCGTCGAATGACGCTCCGATCGATTTCAGCAAAATGCGTTGCGTTTTTCAGCCGCGTTTGATTATCCGGGAAACGAGCTGACGCCTGCGGGAGAGGACGGCCTTTTTTAGGGCGCAGCAGGCGGCGCTTTCAGAACCTATATTCATAACCGGGGAATGCCGGCTGATGTTCAACGGTTGTGGATTCAGGTTTTTAAAATGGGCGGTTTTACAGGGCCGGCTATGGCGGCGCGCATGAGAAGTCTCCCCGATTGGTACAGATTTAGGCGAACACAAAGGTCAAGGCTTTGAGCCTTGACCTTTCCTTACACTTGGAGCCATGCCCAGGATCGAACGGAGTGGATAAGATGACCGCAGATGAATTGATGTTTTTCAGTCCCATGCCCGACGCGCTGCCTCTGTACGAAATATTGTGCGACAGATTTCGGGCAGAGTGCCCCGACACTATATTAAAAGTGCAGCAATCACAAATTACCTTTAAGGCGCGATATGGATTTGCTTTTGTGTCTCTCCGACGGATGAAGGGCTGCCCGGAGGTGTTTATGATTGTATCGTTCAGCCTTTCACACCGGCTGGAATCGCCTCGGATAGCGTTGGCTGTGGAGCCGTATCCTGGCCGTTGGACGCACCACATGATTATATCTGAAATGGGGCAGATTGACGATGAGCTGTTGGACTGGTTGCGTGAAGCGCACGATTTTGCGCTGACGAAATAGGAGGAACCGGAAAAGAGAAGGGGCAGGTATCGAGTCGTATTCGTCTGCAGCGGGGAAAGAGCAGCCTTTACCAAAATTTTTTCTTTTTACAGATCCACAGGCTGATAAGCACAATAGACAGGCTGACCACAATCACTGCGGGGTAGCCATATTTCCATGAAAGCTCCGGCATTCCTGTAAAGTTCATACCATACCATCCAACCAGCAGGGACAGGGGCAGAAAGATTGTAGTGACAAGTGTCAGGATTTTCATAATACGGTTTTGCCGGATATCAATTTCAGATTGAAACATCGATTGGATCTGCGTGCAATATTCCCGCAAAAGCTGTGATTCCTGACGCAGACGAACGATCCGCTCCTCGAGCATATGGAACAGCCGCTGTTCATCCTCTGAAAAATAGCCGTTTTCACTCCCCCGCAGCTCGCAGGTCACGTCATCCAGTTGCGAGTAATAGCGAAACCAAGCCATGGTTTCCTTTCGCAGACAGGTCATATCGGCGCTGAATCCATCCAGTTGGCCGGACAAGATGCGGTCCTCCAGCTTTTCTGCCTGATCCTCGATCCCTTCCAGATGATGCAGATCTTTGGCGATCAGTAATTCCAAAATATTGTAAAAAAAGCGGCCGACGCTGTCACCTGTCCAGAGTTTTTCCTTGATAAGATGTTTTATATGGGACTGGAGCGCACCTGTATCATCTACCAGCACAACTCGCTTGCTGGTGAGCAGATACCCATAGGCCAGCCTGACGCCGGTTTTTGTAGTGCGCGGAAGAACCAGAGTGCCAGAAAGACAATTTGAACGCACCTCCGCTTTGCATACCCGTGCGTCGCGTGCAGCGGGCGTGTGGTGGAGCACGTCGGCCAAACCGGACAGTTTAGGCTGTTGGGATAGTTCTTCAGAGGTGAGCAGGACCGCTGCCGGCATATCTGAAGACGGCTCTTGCTCCAGAGGGATGAGCGTTTGACGAATGGCATACCAATACAAGAAAATTCCTCCAATGGGCGATCAGGCTTTTAATACTTTTATAAAATGTGAACTTATGTCTGTGAAGATGGCGCAAAGCTTTTTACAGCCCCTTCATCATAACACAGTGACAAGCCTGTTTGGTCTTGTGTGCCGCAAAGCGGCAGTAAAACCGGCAAGGCCTGTTTTGACTGCGGCGCAGCGTGCGAAATTCTCTGCAAAGCAGCGGTTGCCGCTGTCCGGCGGCCGCAAACGGCAAAGTCCGGTTGCCTTGCGCATATTACAGCATATATGGCAAGACGTATAAAGGCGCCGCCGCGTGCTGGAATTGCTTCAAATCACAAAATCGCCGCCGTTTTCCGAATGCTCCATCAGGTCGGCAAGCGTATAGCTGTCAAAGAAATCATTCACAACCTGATCAAATTTTTTCCACATGGGAAGCGTGCGGCAATGTGCAGCGCGGGGACAGGCCAGCGCGTGCGGCTCCAGGCAGGCGACAGGGGCCAGAGAGCCTTCTGTCAACCGGATGATGCTCCCGGCTGTATATTGTTCAGGCGCCCTGCTCAGTCTATAGCCGCCGCCTTTTCCGCGCACGCCGATCAGAAAGTGCTCCCGCACCAGCACTTTTAAAATTGCTTCCAGATATTTCTCCGAAATTTCCTGCCGCTGTGCAATTTCCTTTAAAGGGATATAACCTTCTCCTTGATGTTCTGCCAAATCAACCATTACACGCAGCGCATAACGGCCCTTCGTCGAGATCATCATACAAGCGCCTCCATTCAGATGATTTCCATAACCTATTATACAATCAGGTAGGTATGCTTTCAATATAGGAAGAAAAGTTTCTGAAATCAGGATTGACATTACAAAAAAGATGGCGTATAATACCAACAAAAATACTATTTTTATTGGTATTAAATGAAAGGCGGCGTATCACAGTTGTTTACAGTCTGCAAGCTCCGCCGATGTTGAGGCGCTGATCGGATCATCCATCGATTTAGAATTTGGAGGCGATATTATGAGCAAAGTTTATACCAGCGCGGATCAATTGATTGGGAGCACACCGCTTGTAGAGCTGACACATATCGAGCGTGAAGATGGACTTAAAGCGCGCATCATCGGCAAATTGGAATTTTTTAATCCCGCAGGCTCTGTTAAGGATCGGATTGCCAAGGCTATGATCGAGGACGCCGAATCCAGAGGTCTGTTAAACGAAGGCTCTGTGATTATTGAACCAACATCGGGAAACACAGGAATTGGTCTTGCCGCGGTAGCAGCGGCCAAGGGATATCGCATTATTATTGTGATGCCGGAAACGATGTCGGTCGAGCGGCGTCGTATGATGAAAGCCTACGGCGCAGAATTGGTATTGACCGAGGGCGCCAAGGGCATGAAAGGCGCAATTGCCAAAGCGAATGAATTGGCAAATCAGATACCCGACAGCTTTCTTCCGGGACAGTTCACCAATCCTGTAAATCCCGCGGCCCATAAATCTACAACTGGTCCCGAAATTTGGGCGGATACAGATGGGCGGGTGGATATTTTTGTCTCTGGTGTCGGTACTGGAGGAACGGTGACTGGAGTCGGCGGTTACCTCAAGGAGAAAAAACCCTCGGTTAAGGTTGTTGCGGTAGAACCGGCGGATTCTCCGGTTCTGAGCGGTGGCGATGCAGGCCCCCATAAAATTCAGGGAATTGGAGCGGGTTTTGTGCCGGCTGTGTTGGATACAAAGATTTATGATGAGATCATCACAGTCAAAAATGAGGAAGCCTTTGCCACAGGAAGGCGCATCGCAAGGAGTGAAGGCATTCTGGCGGGTATTTCCTCCGGCGCCGCTGTTTGGGCCGCCATACAATTGGCTAAACGCCCGGAAAATGAGGGGAAAACCATCGTTGTATTGTTGCCTGATACGGGTGATCGCTATCTTTCCACACCGCTGTTTGAAGATTAAGCAGGAAAACGGGACATGGATATAGCTGTCAACCCTGCCTGATCAAAAGGAAAAAATGGAAATCGGAGAATTGCAAATGCGGCGCGGCCCGATAAACAGAAGCTTCGCAGCTTTTCTCCTGTTTAAAAGCGATCAAAGCATGTTGTAAATATAGGCCTGCCGGCATTTTTTGAAAAGATTCTTGACAGAAATGACCAGAGAGAGTATAATAACTAACATACTATTTTAATAGGTTTATGAAAGGGGAAGCGGCATGACCATATGGTTTGGGATCTTGCTGAGAAGCAACTACCGCTGTGGACGAATGTTGGACTCCCGGGCAAGCGATATGGCCGGACGCACCACTATGCATTTTTTGCGTCCGTGGTGAAAGCCGCACCAAAACGCCATACCTCTTATCCGGGAGCTGAAGGCAGACCCGGCTTTGTATTTCTAAACTGATATGATTGAAAGGGGTATGTCAAATGAGCAGCTACAAATTTGAAACATTACAATTGCATGTGGGACAGGAACAGCCGGACTCCGCTACGGATGCCCGGGCGGTACCGATCTATCAAACGACCAGCTATGTGTTTCGGGATTGTGCACATGCCGCCGCCCGGTTCGGCCTGGAGGATCCCGGCAACATCTATGGTCGCCTGACCAATCCCACACAGGAGATTCTGGAAAAGCGTTTGGCAGCTCTTGAGGGAGGCACGGCCGCTCTGGCGCTGGCTTCCGGTGCGGCAGCCATCACCTATACCATTCAGGCGCTCGCGCAGGCGGGGGACCACATTGTCGCGCAAAAGACCATTTACGGAGGCAGCTTTAACCTTTTGGCACACACGCTGCCCCAGTTTGGCATTACAGCCACCTTTGTGGATGCCCACAGCCTGTCGGATTTGGAAGATGCCGTGCAGTCCAATACAAAAGCTATCTATCTGGAGACACTGGGAAATCCAAACAGTGATATTCCCGATATAGAGTCCATTGCAGCCATTGCGCACAAGCATGGCTTGCCCCTGGTGATAGACAACACTTTTGGGACCCCGTATTTGATTCGGCCCATTGAGCATGGCGCGGACATTGTCGTTCATTCCGCTACCAAATTCATTGGCGGTCATGGAACAACGCTCGGCGGTATCATCGTGGATTCGGGTAGGTTTGATTGGAAGGCCAGCGATCGATTTGCCCCCATTGTTAAGCCAAATCCGAGTTATCACGGCGTAGCCTTTGCGGATGTGGCAGGTCCGGCGGCTTTTGTAACCTATATCCGCGCCGTTCTCCTGCGGGATACCGGTGCTGCAATCTCTCCTTTTAATGCATTTCTTTTGCTTCAGGGCGTGGAAACGCTCTCTCTGCGTTTGGAACGCCATGCGGAAAACACCAAAAAGGTGGTTGCATTCTTACAAAATCATCCGCAGGTGGAACGTGTTAACCATCCTTCCCTGCCGGATCACCCGGATCATGGATTATATAAAAAGTATTTTCCAAATGGCGGCGCCTCCATTTTTACATTTGAAATCAAAGGCGGACAGGAGAAAGCGCACAGATTCATTGATAATCTGAAAATATTTTCTTTGCTGGCCAATGTAGCAGATGTAAAGTCGCTGGTCATCCATCCGGCCACTACGACACATTCGCAGCTCACACAGGAAGAACTGCTTGACCAGGGGATCAAGCCCAATACCATCCGGCTCTCAATTGGAACAGAGCACATCGACGACCTTATTGCCGATCTGGAGCGGGGTTTTGCCGCGGTACAATAGAAAGTGAACAGCAGCAAAGGGGGGCGCAGGCGGGATTTTCCCGCCTGCGCCCCCTTTTGTTATGTGACGGGGTGCCGCCGTCAACCGTTCAAAGGGCTTTGGTCCTGCTTTCTTTTATACAGAATCGGCTCATCGTATCCAAAGGTGCGCCGCCCATTCAGCTCCATTGTCTCAGATACTTCCAACAGCCTTGGCGAAAAACGTTCGAACAGTGTAAATTTGAGGACGGGGGAGAACATACTGATACTGCCGCCCTCCCACACTTCTCCCTTTTGTACATAAATAGCGGGCGTGAATTTTTCGGACCTCTGCAACGTCTCAAATTCGACCTGCCCCATCTTATCATAGGAAAAGGTCGCTTTATCATAGCCTTGGGGAATATCATAGGAGGTTAATTTGATCCCCTCAGGCTCCTGGGTAAACAGGAATAAATGTGGAGAAGCATGTGTCTTTTTTCCAACCGTGTAGTAGCTTTCCTCAACCATGAAAATGCCTTGGAACCCTTCCGGCAGATGCAGGATTTTTTCATTGCAGGCTGTATTGACATGCTCTGCAAGGGGGAAATCCTCCACGCCCTTTCGCTTGAATTGCTCATACTGTTCTGTATTATCGAAGCGGCCGGTCAAGACGGCCATAAAATTGTCTAATTGGCTCATGAGATGGTTTTTCCTTTCAACAAATAATCATGATATAGAATGATTATATCGCAATAAGTATATCTCCCAGATACATCTTTGTTATGACATAGATGTTAATTTTCTTGCGGAAATAATCCGGCCGCATTTTGTTGCGAAATGAATGGTTGCGGTATATGTGTGCAGGTGTTATAGTGTTATTGCAGGACTGTTGACAAAGTCGCAGCCTCCAAAGCGGCGGTGCTTTTAAATTTGTCCAATATACTCATGAAGCAACAAAGGTTTACGTTTTCGCTTTCAAAAAATCGCTCTTGTTTTCGGTGCGGCTTAGGGCCTGTTTGAAAATAGAGGAATTGTCAAATAGTTCACAAACAGTAGGAGAATATAAGGTAAAAAAGCAGGAATCCTTTCAAATTTCGAGGCTTTTTAACGCGGAATCCGCCGCTGTTTGCAGAAAAAGACGGCAAATTCGATTTTTTAAACAGGCCCTAGCAGATCAACAGTCCCTTTGTGAGCTGAACACTTTAAAAAACGGGAGGACAATCTATGAATGTAAAAGAAAAGGGATCGGGATTTATCTCTGAATTTAAACAGTTTATTGCACGGGGCAACGTCATGGATATGGCGGTTGGAGTCATTGTCGGCGGAGCGTTTAAAGCGATTGCCGATTCCCTGACTGCCGACATTATAATGCCGATTATTGGAATATTTGTAAAGGAGAATTCTTTTTCTGATCTGAGCGTCAGCATAGGAGTGGCAACGATCACATACGGGAATTTTATCCAGGCAGTTCTGAATTTTCTGATTATGGCTTTTGTTGTGTTCTGCATGGTGAAGGGGATCAATCGGTTCCATCGCAAAGCTGAAAAAGCGCCTCCGATGCCTCCAGCGCCGTCCAATGAGGAAAAGTTGCTCATAGAAATTCGCGACTTGCTGAAAGAAAAATAAGCGGGCTTCCATAGAACCTATACCTGACGGGCTGCTCCTATTGAAGGGGAGCGGGCGCTTATGTCCGGTGCAGGTTCTTTTTTTCGGGAGGCTATCCGGCGATTTGCAAATATAGCTTTGGACTTCGTGGCCATTCGAGGCTAGTCGGTGCGGCCCGCTGATTGAGGCAGCGAATCAAAGGCCCCAATAAGGTATGAAGGCCAGGTGTTTCTGTGTAATAATCTTTATATAATGTGGAATATCCACAAAGTATATGGGATATATACTTGAGCGGTATATCCTCAAAGAAGCGATATAGACGGACAAAAGGCCCGAATTTTGTAAAAAATGGGACTGGAAAAATGTTCATAAGATTGTTATAATGAGATATATGAATAGATGATTTATAATTGTGTCTAACACACAAATCAGGATTATAAAATGGTCAGGACGGATTATTTGGGCGCATCACACCACAAATTTTCCTGTATTGTAAATATGCAGGGGGGACACATTATGTCGATAGGGGTCATAGTGGGCAAGAAAATCAGATTATACAGAAAAAAGGTCGGGCTTACACAGAGCCAGTTTGCAAACGAATGCTTTATGAGCGAATCGTATGTCAGTCGCTTTGAACGCGGACTGGTGGACAACCCAACACAGGCGACGCTCGAACACATCGCCACTTCAATTGGCACTACCGTACCGGAGCTGATTCGAGAGAGTGAAGTGTCCGGAATGATCATCAAGGATCGTACACGCCGTGATTTCAGCAGATATATGGAAGTATTCGAACGTTTCCCCGCGTGGAGGCAGGAGCAGGCCCGCAGAATTATGGACGCGCTTTTTTCTGAAGTGTCTGAAAAACAGTTGTCCCGTTCTGATTGTACACGTTCGTTGGTGCGCAAACAGGTGGGGGATACATGACAGGCAGAAGCATTGCAGGAAAACCGCGGATTTCACCGGTGGTTTTATCGGTATGCGCGCAATGGTTTACAGAAGATTCCTTGTGAAATGGGGTAAACTATGATATACTGTAAAATCAAACCACACAGATAAAGGAGATATTTATGAAACGATTGATCGCTATGCTGTTGGCATCGGCCGTGGCTATGGGCTTGGGCGCGTGCGGCGCTTCCGATGGCGCGTCGTCGTCCGCGCCGTCCGGCACATCTTCCTCTGCTGCGCAGTCCGCTGCATCATCCGGGGCGTCGTCTGCGGCGAACGAAAAGCTGGCGCAAATTATTAAAATCACCATTACAGAACCGGCTGGCTCAGGGGAGCAGTCGTCTTCCGCTGCGCAGACGTCCTCCGGTGCGGCTTCGTCACAGCCTGCTGCGGCTGCCGCTGAAACAGGCGAATCGCTTTCCATCGACCCGTTGCCGCCGGCTGACGAGATCGCCGCACGGATGGAGGCGATGCAAAATGGAACGGGCGAATACGCCAATTGCCCAATTGCTGAAATAGAAACGAATGCAGGCGTTATAAAGATCCGCCTTTTTCCTGATGCCGCGCCAAAGGCCGTTGAAAATTTTGTGACTCATGCCAAGGAGGGCTACTATGACGGCCTGACTTTTCACCGCGTCATCAACGATTTTATGATTCAGGGCGGAGATCCGACCGGTACCGGTATGGGCGGCGAAAGTATTTGGGGCGCGCCGTTCGAGGATGAATTTTCGGATTATGCATATAACTTCCGCGGGGCGCTGTCCATGGCGAATGCCGGGGCTAACACAAACGGGAGCCAATTTTTCATTGTGCAGGCCAAGACCGCGTCCGGCCTTGAGGGAAACGAGCAGCAATATTTGCTTTCAGCCTATATGAACCGCATTGTTGAGGTCGGTCAGAAGCAGATCGACGCGATGGTTGCCTCCGGAGCGGGCGACGAGGAGATTCAGGCGCGTATTTCAGAGCTGAACACCCAAATTCAGGAGATCGCGGACGCCGGCGTGCCGGACGACTTCGCCGCATCGATGCAGCCGGTGCTCGACGCTTATAAGGAATTGGGCGGCACGCCGCACCTTGACCGTGTGCATACCGTGTTCGGGTTTGTGTTTGAGGGCATGGATGTTGTCGATCAGATCGCTGCGGACTACGCCACTGAATAAATGTGTGCCGCGAGGATGTGCGAATATATAAGGCGGGCCAAAGCGGCCCGCCCCTTTTTCGGTTTTGTGATTCTGTTTTGGAGAGGGAGAAAATGACATTATTCGTAAGAGATAAGATTTTTTATAAAACGACGGCAGCGATTGCAATTCCGATTGCCTTGCAAAACCTCATCACTGTGGCGGTTTCAATGATGGATACCTTGATGATCGGGCAGCTTGGCGAGGTACAGTTATCGGCTACGTCGATTGCAAATCAGCTTTGGTTTATGCTGATGGTCGTCTGCTTCGGCGTCGCAGGCGGGGCGAATGTGCTGATTTCGCAGTATTGGGGCAAGCGCGATACCGCTGTAATTAAGCGTGTCCAGGCGATTACCTTTAAGGTCGGCTTCGTTATATCGATTGTATTCATGCTGGTCGCCCTGTTGACTCCTGAGCGATTTATGGGGGTATTTACAACCGAGACGGCTGTGATTGAATATGGCGCGCAATATCTGCGCATCCTGGGCTGGTCCTATCCGCTCTATGCGATGGCTAATATTGCCATTATGATGCTGCGTTCCGTTGGAACAGTCAATATTTCTATCGTTGTTTATTTGACATCGCTCGTTGTCAACACATCGCTCAACTATGTACTGATTTTCGGAAAGTTCGGCGCCCCGCGCCTTGAGGTGCGCGGTGGCGCGCTCGCCACGCTGACGGCGCGCTGCTTTGAGTTTGTAATTGCCTTCGCCTATGTGCTGTGGCGTGAAAAGAAAATCCAGTTCTCACTAAAGGATCTGCTGCCGAGCAACCGGGAGCTATACAAAAAATATGTGTTTATCTCGATCCCGGTTATCGGAAACGAACTGATGTGGGGAATGGGTGCGTCGATGGTCGCCGTTGTCATTGGGCGCATGGGCACGCATTTTGTGGCCGCAAACAGCATCTATACCGTGCTCAACCAGCTTGTCACAGTGGCGATCTTCGGCGTTGCCAACGCCGCTCTGACGGTCGTGGGCAACACGATCGGCGCGGGTGAATACGAGCAGGCGAAACAGCGTTCTGTCACCTTTATGGCGATTGCGGTCCTATTTGGGGTTCTCTCGGCGGTTGTCACTTTGCTGCTTGGGCCGGTTGTGATCTCATTTTATGATTTCTCCGCCGATACCATTGCCATTGCGCACAGTATTACGCATGTCGGGGCGCTTATCGTCTTTTTCCAGTCGTTGGCCACTATCGGCATGGTGGGCGTTCTGCGCGCAGGCGGAGATGCCAAATTCGTTTTGGTCTGCGAGGTAGTGTTTTTGTGGCTTGTCGCCGTGCCGCTCGGTTTTTTGACAGGTCTTGGCCTTGGCTGGCCGGCGCCCGCGGTATTCCTGGTGCTCAAATGCGACGAAATATTAAAATCAATCATATCGCTGTTTCGGATCGGCGGATTCAAGTGGCTGCGCGATATCACGATACGGGATTGAGACTGTCTATCCCACTCTTTTGGAGAATTCGTCAAAAAAATGTCCCCTATGCCCTGGGTATTTTTTTATAAGCTTGACAAAATGTCCCGCGCAGGATATAATATTTCTATCAATTCGGTTGGTCGCGACAGGCGTGCGGAGGAGTAAGACGGCTATGACAAATCGGGCGATATCGGCGTCTTTTGCCGTTGCCGACGAAACCTTGGCCCAACGCGCTAAAAACGGCGACGACGAGGCGCTGGCTGATTTGATAGAGCGTTACACACCGCTTGTTTGTATGCGTGCACGCGCTTATGCGCGGGGCGTTATGGATGTTGACGATGTCTACCAGGAAGGTATGATCGCACTGCTGAAGGCGGTGCGCAATTATCGGGAGGACACAGCCGGCAGTTTTCGGACGTTTGCGGCTGTTTGTGTCAACAACAAGATGCTCAGTGCGGTGACAGCGCACATGCGCGACAAAAACGCGCCGATGCGCAGTTACCTTTCACTCAGCGGGCGGGAGATTCCAGAGGATTTGCTCGCTGCGGTTTCGCCGGAGACGGATCCAGAGAAGCTGGTGATTGCAAGCGAGGAATCTGCTGCACGCAACCGGCGGATTGAAAACCTTTTGTCCCCATTTGAACGGCAGGTATTAAGATTGTATCTCAGCTCCTACTCCTATGAGGAGATGTCCAGGCAACTCGGTTCCTCTACAAAAGCTGTTGACAACGCCTTGCAAAGAGTGCGGCGAAAGCTGCGGAACGTATTTACCTTAGACTGACGTGTCCGCGCCCCTTTTTCGTGACAGTCCCGAGAGGGATTGCATATAATACCCTTTGGCGCCATTGGCAGAGCTTGGTTTTCAATCTCGGTCCACTCAGTCCAGCGGGTAAATCCAAAAATTTAAGCGAGGTAACCAAAATGTACACAGACAAAACATTAACATGCAAAGAGTGCGGATCCGAGTTTGTTTTCACCGCTGGCGAGCAGGAGTTCTACGCCGAGCGCGGCTTTGTCAATGAGCCGCAGCGCTGCAAAGCCTGCCGCGATGCCCGTAAGAACAACGCCAGGCCCCAGAGGGAAATGTTCACCGCTGTCTGCGCCAACTGCGGCTGCGAAGCCAAGGTTCCGTTCCAGCCGCGTGAAGACCGTCCGGTCTATTGTTCCGAGTGCTTTGCCAAGATGAAGGAAAACCAGTAATTTTTTCTGGTTCAGCCTTTCAAAGCCGCCGTTTAAACAAACGGCGGCTTTTTTGCAGAAAAGGGCTGACGCTGCAATTGTTCACAGTTTGTTCATTGACATAAAATTTTTAATCGGGTACGCTCTATGCATGAGTTGATATCAGCTCTCATTTTGACAAAGGAGAGCGTTTTATGATTCATTCCAGATGGAGCGGTACGCATTATGAAGCAGGACTGTCTTATGGACAGGCTCTGCGGGAGCAGGGAATCGATCCATTCGTTCATTTTCGGCAGTCAAAAGCGCGGCTGGCGTTTACACGCGCCAGCATCCCGCTGTATGAGACGTTTTATCCGGCCGTTCTCGACGAGATTTGGGGAATGGCGGATGGAGCGGGCTTGGATCGTGACACGGTCGCAACGTTTTTGCTTTCGATGTACAGTTTTGCGCCACAAATTCACTGTTCCTGCTTTGCATTTTGTGCGGATGGAAAAACAATGCTTGGCAGAAACAGCGATTTCTTTGCCGGCATCGCGCCATTTTGTGACAGCGCCTTTTACACACTGGAACACGCATATGCTTTTATCGGCAACACGACGGCCTGGACAGAAATTGAGGATGGCGTCAACGAATGCGGATTGGCTGTCGGTATGACCTTTATATGCCCAATCCGCCAAAAACCGGGCTTTGGAGCGGGAATGCTCGTGCGTTGCCTGCTTGAGACGTGCGCCAGCACCCGCGAGGCGCTTGCGATGCTGTGCCGGCTGCCAATCGCTTCGGCACAGGTGTTGATCCTTGCCGATCAAAGCGGCGAACTGGCCGCGGTGGAATGCAATTGTGAGCGCATTTCAGTGATTCGGCCGCATCCCAACAAACCGTTTGTGTTTACGACAAACCACTTTAACAGTCCAGATATGCAGATTTATCAGCCGGCTGATGTGGACGATTGGTTTTCCAAACGCCGGTATGAAACGCTTCGAAACGCTTTCCAAACTGGCGCGCCATATACCCCCGAATTTGCCGAGTCGCTGTTGTCCGGAAGGATCGGATTTCTCTGCCAATATGACAGCGCCATGGGTGCGGATACAGTTTGGTCTTCCCTGTATGATCTGACGGAAGGCGTTGTTCGCCGTGCGGAAGGAAATCCATCCTGCAGCGCATTTTTAGAGGACCATCGGCTCAACCTGTATACACGGCCATAAATTTTTTGTGCAGGCGGAGTTTGACGCAGACTCCTGGAATGAAATAGAACGGAGGAAAAATAATGAAGTATACAAAGGATTCTCTGGTTGGCGAAGTACTTGACAATGACGAATCCCTGGCGCGCTATTTTTTGGAGATGGGGATGCATTGCCTGGGCTGCCCATCCTCGCGCGGCGAGACAATCGAGCAAGCCTGTGAGGTACATGGTGCGGACTGTGCGCGCCTGCTGGAGCAGCTCAACGGGACGGCCCTCTGATGCGCAGTCTGCCGAAGTTGGACGCACGGCTGGCAGCGGCTGCGGCGCTTGTGCGCCGCGGTGTGCGCTGTGCTGATATCGGCTGCGACCACGGCTATCTGATCGCCTGGCTTGCAGCCAGCGGGCAGATTCCCGGCGGATATGCATGCGATATCCATAAAAAGCCGCTTGCAAAGGCGGCTTTTACATTGTCTGAATATGGAGTGCGCGATCGGGTTGGCTTAATCTGCTGCGATGGGCTCATGGGACTTCAGGCGGGCGAGGTTGAGGATATTGTAATTGCCGGTATGGGCGGTGAAACCATATGGGGAGTGATCAATGCGCAGCCTTGGACACGCGATCACAAGCTGCGCTTTATTTTACAGCCGATGACAAAGGCAGACCGACTGCGGCGCAGCCTGTATCAAAATGGTTTTGCGCTTTTAAGGGAAACCGCCGTTGTATCGGGTGATTTTCCATACACCGTTATGCAGGCGGCTTATACCGGCGCGCCGCCGTGCGAGGTGGATGATGCGTTCGCATTGTGCGGTCTGCTGCTTGATGATCACAGCCCGGCAGCGCGCCGGTATATCGCCAAGGCGGCGCGGCTTGTGCGGGAGCAGTATGAGGGATTAAAAAAAGCCGCTGCCTCACATATGCGCCTGGAGCGATACGAGGCGCTGATGAAGCGTTTGGAACAGGGAGGAAGATAAATGGCAACCGTTCAAATGGTTTACGATGCGATTGACGCGGCGGCAGATTTTACGCTGGCGCTGGATTTTGATAATCCCGGCTTACTGGTCGGCGATCCAAATGAACAGGTGCGCGGCGTGCTGGCGGCGCTTGATGTGACGGACAGTGTGATCGGCGAGGCCATATCGCGTGGCGCGAATCTGATTGTGACACATCATCCGGTGATTTTTCATGCGATGAAACGAATCACATCCGATACGCTCGTGTGGAAATTGGTTCGTGCAGGAATCTCTGTAATCAGCGCACATACAAATCTTGATATTGCCAAAGGCGGTGTCAATGATCTGCTTGCACAAAAGCTCGCACTGAACGAAATCGAGGTGTTGGAGCTGACGCGTGCTCCCGATGGGATGGGACGCGCCGGCATGTTGGAACGCGGGATGGCTCCGCCGGAATTCGCTTATTATGTCAAACGGATGCTGGATCTATCGGCAGTGCGTTATTGTGACGGCGGCCGGGTGGTTGAACGCGTCGCAGTTTGCGGAGGCTCGGGCGGCAGTCTGCTTGATGCGGCGGTAGAAAAGGGTTGTCAGGCGCTTGTAACAGGTGATGTCAAGCATGACGTTATGCTTGACGCTGTGCACCGTGGTATTACGCTGATCGATGCGGGCCATTTCGGTACGGAAAACCTTGTCGTGCCGTACCTTGCCGGCCTCGCACGCTCGGCCTGCGGCGATGTACCGGTTGCGATCGCACGTTCAGGCGTCGACAGTGCGACGGTGATCTGATACGTTTATCGGAGATGGGGAGGCGGCGCGGCGCGCTGTCCCAAAGGGACAGCGCCGGCGCGAAGGCCCCGCCTTGACGGGATACTATTATTTGCCGTTGATACAAACATCAACGCAGCGGGTTTGGCCAAGCGCCATAATGACCGGGCGGAGCCTTCGCGCTTCCCGCGCGCAAAGCGCGCGGGGCCGCGCCGCCCTGCCCAAAGGAGACGTACCATGTCTGAGCTTTCATTTCTCCACACAGACAGTTACAACGAAACGGATCTGCAAAGTGCGATACAGCGCCATTTTGAACTGTTAAATATTCAGATCGCGCCGGATGCGCGCGTGGTAATCAAACCAAATTTGATTATGCGCTGCGGCCCGGAGCGTGCCGCCACAACACATCCTGCGATTGTTGAAGCGGTTGTACGCCAGCTTCAGGCGATGGGCGTGCGCGATATCACCATCGCCGATAGCCCGGGAGGACTGTATACGCCGCAGCTTTTGGCGGCGGCCTATGCGGCGACGGGTATGGAAACCGTGGCAAAACAATACGGCGTCAAGCTGAACACTACGGTCGGTTCACGGGAACTGCGCGGAGCGGATGCAGCTCTTTGCCGTACATTTGATATCATTGACCCGGTGGCGGACGCGGACTGCGTGATCAATCTGTGTAAATTGAAGACTCATTGCATGACCATGCTTTCCTGCGGAGTAAAAAATCTGTTTGGATGTATTCCGGGGCTGCTCAAGCCCCAGCTTCATTACCGCTTTCCGGATACGGATGCATTTGCGCGGATGCTGATCGACCTGTCGCTGTTGGTGCGGCCGGCTTTGACGATTGTGGATGCGGTGATGGCAATGGAGGGAAACGGTCCAACCGGCGGCCGCGCGCGGCCGCTGGGCTTTACTGCGGCAGCGCGGTTCGACGGGCTGTATGCGCTTGATCTTGTAATGGCGCATCTGATCGGCCTGACGCCGCGTTATGTGCCCACAGTCGCCGATGCAATCGGACGCGGCTTATGCCCGTGTGATTGGTCGCAGGCGGTTGTCCTGGGCGACACTCTGCCGCCGCCCTTCGATGATTTTTTGCCGCCTGATTCTAAACGGCTCGACTTCACAAATAATATTCCGGCGCCGCTCGCTGTTTTGGTTCGCCGGATTCAACCAAAGCTTGCGCCTCGTCCGCATGTGCGACCGCGCGATTGCGTGGGCTGTGGCCGCTGCGCGGAAAGTTGTCCGGCAAAGACGATCCAGATCAAAAACAAAAAAGCAAAAATCAACCTGTCCAATTGCATCCATTGCTTTTGCTGTCAGGAGATGTGTCCGGTGCGTGCAATTGATGTGCATACAGTAAAGCTGTTTCATTTGTTTTCCAAATCAAGATAAGTCTTTCCAATTGGACCAGCCTGTGGTACAATATGTACAAGGCAAACGGTTTTGCCGCTTGCAGCCGAAACCGACTTTGCCGGTTTGGCTGCCGCTTTGCGCCAGGCAAGCGCGAAAGGGCTTGCCGCTGTGGTACACTGGACATACAGTCATAGGAAATGGGGGCTTGCGGATGAAATCGATTGTGGTCGATGCACCTGCAAAAATTAACCTTTCATTGGATATCACAGGCATACGCGAAAATGGGTATCACAATATTGATACCGTGATGCAGTCGGTTGGCCTGTGCGATACGGTTACAATTTCTCGTATGAGTGGGCAGGGCCTCTACATATCATGCAATCAGCCGCGCATCCCCTGTGATGAAACAAATTATGCGCATATTGCAGCCAGCCGTTTTTTTGAGCGGTTCGGCCGGCCGGATACAGCGATTTCCATCGATATCCAAAAACGAATTCCGTCAGAAGCGGGACTTGCCGGAGGAAGTGCGGACGCTGCCGGCGTACTGGTGGGATTAAACGGCCTGTTGGACGTTGGCGCAGATGTGGAGACGCTTTGTGGACTTGGCTTGACAGTCGGCGCGGATGTACCGTTTTGTATTATGGGCGGAACGCGCCGTGCACGCGGTGTTGGGGAAGAATTCTCCATATTGCCTGCGCTTCCGCCATGCCATATTTTGATTGCGAAGCCAGCAGCCGGTATTTCAACGGCTGAAAGCTATCGCAGGTATGACCGCAGCGGCGCGCGCCGCCGCCCTGATACGGATCGTCTTGTGCATTGCTTAGAGCAGGCAGATCTGCAAGGGCTGGCAAAAGGGATGTATAATGTACTCAGCGAGGTTGCCGAGCTGCCTGCAATTGAAGAAATCCGCGCAGTCATGTTGGCCTGCGGCGCATCAGGAGCTATGATGACGGGAAGCGGATCGGCAGTTTTTGGCCTTTTTACATCGCGCGGGCAGGCGAAACACTGCCTGCGTAAACTTTATGGGCTGGCGGAGGGCGTTTTTTTGACACGTCCGGTCGGCTATGGCGCGGTTGTGCTTGATATGCGCAACTGAATAAAAGTACCCCCTGCGCCGGCACATGCCGGCGTGGAGGGTACTTTTTTTGCTGCTGATTCAGGCTGTACTTTCAAGAAACCGTACCAATGGGGGACGCATACGCCTTGGCGGAAAATTCCCCGTCTGAACTGCGTCAGAAAAGCTTGAAATCCGTCAGGATTTCTGCGCTTTCCTTCCTTGTCAGACAAGAAGTTTTTCCGTCAATCCATGTACTTCTCCCAATTGATACAGCTTTTAAAAAGATCGGAGGGTTGGACGGATCTGCTCGAAAATAGCGCCGTCGCATAGACGGCGGGCTTTATCAAATTCATCCTTTTTACGCACAGTCCAGCATAAAAGCGGAATACGTTGGCGCCTGCATTTTTTAGAGAGGCGCTCTGTAATATCGCTCAGGCGGTACGAAATAAAATGCGGCCGTGCAATACAGTTAAACAGCATCCGGCTCAAAATAAAGGTGCGAAGCCCCGGGCGCATCCCGTCATATTCCATGCAGGCAAGCTGTCCGCGGATAATCTGGGGCGCATGCCGGCGCAGCCACCAGATCGTAAGCGGGTTGAATGACTCCACGATATACGGACCTCGATAGCCGCGTATAAGCCGAATGAACGTCTGTTCCAAAGCGCCTGGAAATCCCTTGTTTTTCAGTTCGATCAGCAGTGGGACGCGTCCGCCCACATAAGTCAGGACATCCTGAAACAAGGGAATGCGGCAGTTTGTTCCATCTAGCGCCAGTGTTTGCAGCTCGGCGTATGTGCGGTCTTTAATGTTGCCGCTTTTGCCGGTCATCCGCATAAGTGTGTCGTCATGAAAGACAACCGCCTGTCCATCCTTTGTCAGATGAATATCCAATTCAATCGCATATCCACCCGCGACAGCGCATTCGAAAGCGGGGAGCGAATTTTCAGGGACTCCACGCGCACGGTCATGCAGGCCGCGGTGCGCGATCAAACCATACCGCTTAAAGATCATGCCGAAACCTCACCTTGAATGATCGTACGGAAACGATCCGTATCCTTTTCGTCACTTATTTTAACACGCTTGCACATCGGATGCAATGCCTGGGGCTTGGAGTGCGTCGACAAGAGTGTGAAACCACCGTCTTTTTCAGCAAACGGCAGTAAAAACCGCATTAAAAAAACTTAGAAATCCGAAATGCTTCCTGCGTATTTTTCTTTGAATGCTCTGGCTATTTGCGAACTATCCGGAAATTGTTCCCGTTCCACAGCAGACAACGGCGGCTTTTCTGTATGACGCGCGAAAAGCGGGAACGGTTTAGCTCAAGCTATATCGTTCCCGCTCAATTTGTTAGCCCAGGATCTTTAAGATATTGACAATTTTGCTGATAGAACCGATGGGGTCGCTTGTGTTGATCAGTCTGCCGAGTACGCCCGGCTGACGCGATGTATTATTTGTACGCTGCATAGATCCGTTCCCCATAGGACGTCCCTGTACAGGGCGTCTTCCCTGCATGGAACGCCCCTGCATCATTGGACGGTTGCCGCTTGGGCGCTGCATTCCACCCTGTGGCCGCCCATTCTGATTCATCGCCATGGCATCGCCTCCCGCCCTATCCTATGCAGAACATGGAGAGGTTGCGCGTACACATATTTAAACCCGGCCGCTTGTTTTTTATGAAAAAGTTTTATATTTCATGTTTTGTTCACAATATCCCGTTATACTGAACACAGCGGAATATTTTAACAATGAACAGGAGGATCACTTCCAGATATGAAAAAGCTTCTTTGCACAGCCACGGCGCTTTTGGCGGCGCTTTCCCTAAGTACTGCGGCATTTGCGAGCGGAGGTGTTGTCAAATCGACCGCCAATGAGATGAACGTCGTCACATTTGAAAGCGGGTCTGAAACGCAGGCCAAGCTGCAATATATGGCTGATTCCGATCCTGACAATTTTTATGCGGGCCTGTCAACCGACTGGGACGATTGCGCATTCGCCGATCTGTTTGATGATCAGAACGCGTTTTTGTATGCGTTTGAGATCAACCCCTCCATACCATCTACAACGGTGCCGACCATTGTGATCTATAATCCGTTTGACGCCGACGGTGACGCGGCTATCAACCCAAAGGACGTGGTATTTTACCGCATCTCGAATGGAACGCTTGAGGATGTTTCCTCTTATTTCACAGTGGGCGAGAATGATTCCGGGGATACGATCTTTACTGTACGTACCCGCACGCCAGGCACTTATATTCTAGCGGAAAAAGAGGTCGATTTGGCATCTGTTTCAAAGCCCTCGGCGACGGCGGAACCGAAGGAGACAGCCGCGAAAACAGATGCGACCGGACTTTATCTGCCGTCGCGCCGATAAACAAACGGCTCTGCGCCGTCCGCAGCGCGGGGCCGTTTGTTCAAAATGCGCCTGCCCGCAAGTGGGCAAACACGCAGGAAAATAGCTGTTAGGCGATGAATAGACGGTCTTATTTCTGGGCAGTCGGCTGAAAGAAAAACGGAGATATCCGGCTGAGGGGAAAGCGATGCTTTTCTCCCAGCCGGATTTGTTTATCGAAATGCGTTTCGCGTTCCTGCAAGCAACGGCAGGATAAGAACACAGATCACGAGCAAAAGTCCAAGCCCAAGAAAGATGGAATTGAAATTGCGCGCAGATGCAGCTTGCACACTGTTGGACACTAAGATCCCTCCCAAATCGTTTCTCCTATATTGTATGGCGCCGGCGCTCTGCTTGACAAAGCCGGTACGACGCGCTATACTTTAATAGTTAAAAGTTTTAAACTGAAAAAGAGGGATTCAAATGATTCTTGTATTAAAACCGAATCCCGCACCGCAAAAGGTGCAGGAATTGCTCGATTCATTCCATGCCAAGGGGTTTGCAACCAATGTCAGCGAAGGTACACAGCATACGATCATTGGTTTGATCGGCGATACCTCCCGCCTTGACGCGGATTATATTGCCACAATTGACATAGTTGAAAGCGCCAAACGCATCAGTGAGCCTTATAAGGCAGTCAATCGAAAAATACATCCGCAGGATACTCATGTCACAGCCGGGGATGTGACCATTGGGGAGGGACTGTTTCAGGTGATCGCCGGGCCATGTTCGGTGGAGAGCGAGGAACAGATCATCCGTGTCGCGCAGTCGGTCAAAGCGAGCGGCGCCACGCTTCTGCGCGGCGGGGCCTTTAAACCGCGCACCTCGCCGTATGCGTTTCAGGGGCTGCATGCCGATGGAATACGCCTGCTTTTAGAGGCCAAACATGAAACCGGACTGCCAATCGTCACAGAAATCATGAATGCAGATTGCCTCGATCTGTTTTCCGAAGTCGACGTTATTCAAGTGGGTGCGCGCAATATGCAGAATTTTGATCTGCTGCGTGAGCTGGGCCATTGCAATAAGCCGATCCTGCTTAAGCGCGGTCTTGCAAATACGGTGGAGGAATGGCTGATGTCAGCCGAATATATTTTGTCCGGCGGTAATCAAAAGGTAATTTTATGTGAGCGCGGCGTGCGGACATTTGAAACAATGACGCGCAACACGCTTGATATCTCCGCGATCCCGCTGCTCAAGCGGTTGACTCATCTGCCTGTGATTGTCGATCCGAGCCACGCGACAGGACACGCATGGCTGGTGCCGCCGCTGGCGCGTACTGTTGTTGCGGCTGGTGCGGACGGTTTAATGGTCGAGGTGCACAACGACCCGGCAAACGCGCTGTGTGATGGCGCGCAATCTCTCGATTTGCCGCAGTTTTCGGCACTGATGGAGGATTTGAAAAAACGCGTTTTATTTGAAGGAAAAAAATTACAATAATTATTGAAAAAGACACCGCTGGAAACAGCGGTGTCTTTTCATTTATAATAAAATCATACGATGTGCGCTTGCAAACTACTTTTGGCAGAACCCAAGCGCAACTTCCGCACAAGTGGCTGCGTCAGGCGTATAGCTGTCCGCCCCGATTTCATCGCAAAAGCTCTGCGTAACCGGCGCGCCGCCGATCATGACGCGTACATTGCCCTTAAGCGGAGATTCATTAACAAGGCTGACCACATTTCGCATTTCATTCATGGTGGTGGTCAGCAAGGCCGAACAGGCGATGATATCGGCCTGATGCTCATCCGCAGCTGCAAGATAACGGGCTGCGGGGACATCTACGCCAAGATCGACAACCTTCAGCCCCTTGCCTTCGAGCATCATTTTTACCAAATTTTTTCCAATATCATGTCGGTCACCCTTGACTGTTCCAAGCACGACAGTGCCGCGCTGTTGGCCGCCGGCGGCAGCCAACAGCGGTTTTAACAATTCAAGTCCGGCGTTCATAGCGCGCGCGGCAATCATGACTTCAGGAATAAAGACTTTATTGGCTTTGAATTTTTCGCCGATTACTCCCATGCCTGCCAAAAGACCGCCTTCGAGAATTTCGTCGGCTGTCAGTCCCTCCTGAATGGCCCGCGAAATATGTTCTTTGACAGCAGGCGCGCGGCCCTGTTGTAAACAAAGGCTGATATCTTCTAATATTTGAGACAATGTGTTACCCTCCACAGTCAAAACTATGGTATCATCATACTGCAATGTTCCCCTAAATTCAAGCGTTCGTGTCAAAATCTGTGACGGCTTGCTTTTCCAACATAGCCAGTAAACGGCCAATCCGATAATCTAAGCGTTTCCAATATCGTAAAGCTTATATGAATAAATTTAAATATTAATAGTTTATTCATAATTGACCGCTATCATCAAAAGTACTTGCTGTAAGCGTGTGGTGTGCTGCTTACGGCAGGATGCAAATTTCCCGCAAGGAGGATGATTTATGGAGAAACCTGCGGTCGAATCGATTGTTAAGACAGCAGGGAATGGGACAAAAAGATGGTATAACAGAATGAAAAAACAGACGGCGGCCATCACTGCCGTAGTGTGTGTTTTTTTGTTTGCAACGCACACACAGGCGCTCGAAGTGCCGGCGCGTGTGACGCGCACCGTTACAACGACACAGAAAATTCCATTTGCAACCTCCTACATAGACCTGCCGGGTATTTACCGGGGTTATGAGGAGCCAGTGCGCAGCGGCACGCCAGGGGAGCAGAAGATTGAAGCCCAGGTGATTTATGAGGGCGATCGTGCCGTCAAGGTGGTTTCAATCAAAGCGGAGCAGACGGCGCAGCCTGTAAATGCGGTCGTGAAGCGCGGGACGAAAGTCCTCTACAGCGAGACTGCCGACGGCAGCGCCTGGAAAACATCGTTTGCACGTCCGCTCAAGGGTGGATGGCTGTCGGCGGATTTTTATGATTACCCGCATCACAATGGCATTGATTTGGCAGCGCCGTATGGTACGCCTGTTTACGCGGCGGCCGAGGGCGTTGTCGAACAGGCGGGCTGGTACGGCGAGTACGGTATTTGTGTGATCTTACGCCATGCGGACGGTTCGCGCACGCTGTACGGACATAACAGCTCAGTATCCGTATCGGTTGGCCAGACTGTGAAACAGGGTGAGAAAATCGCAAATGTCGGTTCCACCGGCAATTCCACCGGCAACCACCTGCACTTCGAGATTCGTGTAGACGGCCGCATGATCGACCCGCTCGTTTACCTGGATCAATAGGCCGCCCGCTTTTTTAAAAAAGCTTGGCAAAAAACTTTAGTCGGCTGCGCCGCGAACAGTGGGACAGGCGCTGCGCTTTTACAGGCTGCGCCGCGAATAGTAGGACAGGCGTTCCACTCATGCAGTTTGCGCCGGTTGGTCTGAAAGCTGAATATAAAAAGCAAGCCTGCGCCCAGCGCAGGCTTGCTTTTTATATTCAGCTTTCCGTATTTTTTTATGCCGGCTGGCGCTGACAGTTGTATTTCGGGGAAAAATCCACTATAATATAGAATATTGTTTATGAATCAAGACTGTGTATAAATGGACACTGGAGGAAAAGATATGCCGAAACAGCTGGACAAGGTCTACGACCCCAAGCAGGTCGAGGACAAAACGTACCGGTTCTGGCAGGATGGCGGATATTTTCACGCCGAGCCGAACCCGGACAAAAAGCCGTATACAATTGTGATTCCGCCGCCGAATATCACCGGACGGCTGCATATGGGGCATGCCCTTGACGAGACGCTTCAGGATATCCTGATCCGGTGGCGCAGAATGCAGGGTTATGAGGCGCTCTGGCTGCCGGGAACCGACCATGCGTCGATTGCGACGGAGGCAAAGATTGTTGAAGCGATGCGCCAGGAAGGCGTGACCAAGGAACAGCTCGGCCGCGAGGGCTTTTTAGAGCGCGCCTGGGCATGGAAAAGGGAATACGGCGGCCATATCCTCGATCAGCTTAAAAAGCTTGGTTCCTCCTGCGATTGGCAGCGCGAGCGGTTCACGCTTGACGAGGGGTGCAGCCGCGCCGTGCGCGAGGTATTCGTGCGTTTCTTTGAGCAGGGGCTGATTTACCGCGGCGAGCGCATTGTCAACTGGTGCCCGCATTGCCTCTCCACAATCTCGGATATTGAAGTGGAGTATGAGGAGAAGGACGGCTTTTTCTGGCACATCAATTATCCGATCGTCGGCACGGACGATGTGCTTGAAATCGCAACGACACGGCCGGAAACGCTGCTTGGCGATACGGCTGTCGCGGTGCATCCGGACGACGAGCGGTATAAGCATCTGATTGGAAAAATGGTGCTGCTGCCGATTGTCAACAAACAAATTCCCATTGTCGCCGACGAATATGTCGAGATGGATTTTGGAACGGGCGTTGTGAAGATTACGCCTGCACACGACCCGAATGACTTCGAAGTCGGCCTGCGCCACGGCCTGCCCATCGTGAACGTTATGAACGACGATGCGACCATCAACGAAAACGGCGGGAAATACAAGGGTTTGACGCGCGAAGAATGCCGCCGGCAGATTGTAAAGGATCTGGAGGACGGCGGTTTTCTCAAAGCTGTGGAGCCATATAAGCACAATGTTGGGTCCTGTTACCGCTGCGGCAGCGTCATTGAGCCGCGCGTCTCCAAGCAGTGGTTCGTTAAGATGGAGCCGCTCGCCAAGCCGGCGGTCGAGGCCGTGCGCAGCGGCCGGACGCGCTTTATTCCGGAGCGGTTTGATAAGATTTATTTCAACTGGATGGAAAACATCAAAGACTGGTGCATTTCCCGTCAGCTTTGGTGGGGCCACCGCATCCCCGCATGGTATTGCACCGGCTGCGGTGAAATGATCGTAAGCCGCGAAACGCCGCAAACCTGCCCGAAATGCGGCTCGCATCGGCTTGAGCAGGACCCCGACACGCTCGACACATGGTTCTCGTCCGCGCTGTGGCCTTTCTCCACGCTCGGATGGCCGGACGATACGCCGGAGCTGCGTTATTTCTATCCAACGGACACGCTTGTCACCGGATACGACATCATCTTCTTCTGGGTGGCGCGCATGATCTTTTCGGGCTTGGCGCATATGGACGAGGTGCCGTTTAAAACGGTGCTGATCCATGGGCTTGTACGCGACGCGCAGGGACGCAAGATGTCAAAGAGTTTGGGCAACGGGATCGATCCGCTGGAGATCATCGACCGCTACGGCGCGGACGCGTTGCGCTTCACACTGGCGACGGGCAATTCGCCGGGCAACGATATGCGTTTCTCGGATGAAAAAGTGAACGCGTCGCGTAACTTTGCAAATAAGATCTGGAATGCGTCGCGCTTTATCCTGATGAACCTGTCGGACGATGTAGAGCCGGGGCTGCCGGAGACACTCAATATCGAGGATAAGTGGGTCCTTTCGAAATACAGAACGCTTGTGCGCGAGGTTACGGACAATCTTGAAAAATTCGAACTTGGTTTGGCCGTTCAGAAGCTGTACGATTTTATTTGGGATATTCTGTGCGACTGGTATATCGAGCTGTGTAAATCACGCCTGCAGGCGGGCGGCGAGACGTCCGAGGCGGCGCAGCGCGTGCTGGTGTACGTCATGACTGGCACGCTTAAGCTTCTGCATCCGTTTATGCCGTTTATCACCGAGGAAATCTGGCAGGCGCTGCCGCACGACGGGGAAAGCATCATGGTCGCGCCGTGGCCGCAGGCCGATGCCGCGCTCGATTTCTCCGCCGACGAATCCGACTTCGAGATGATTATGCAGGTGATCCGCGCCATCCGCGCCCGCCGTGGAGAGATGAACGTGCCGCCGTCGAAAAAGACGCGTCTGTTTATCATGACGGCGCATAAGGCTGTATTTGAGCAGGGACGCCCATTTTTTGCGCGCCTTGCGTTCGCTTCCGATGTGGAGCTTGGCGACAGCTTTGACGCAGACGGTTCCGTTCAGGTCGTGACCGACGCCGCGCGCGTCTTTATCCCTATGGACGAGCTTGTGGATCGGGAGAAGGAGCTTGCGCGCCTTGGACGTGAGAAAGCCGCCTGTGAAAAGGACATCGCGGCGCTGTCGTCCAAGCTGGACAACCCCGGCTTTGTCGCCAAGGCGCCGGCGCAGGTGGTTGACGGCGAGCGTGCCAAGCTTGCAAAAGCGCGTGAGCGGCTTGCAAAGATCGAGGAGAGTATCGCCGCATTTTCTTAAATGGAGGGACTGTGGACGGCGAAGCCCTGCGAAAAACAGGATTGGTCTTACTGGTCAGTTTCGGAGCCGGGGCGGGGATTCCGTCCCGGCTTTTCAGCCTTGGGCGTGTTGGGAGAGCGCCTTTTTGCAGTTTTAGAACCTGTATTTACAGCCGGAGGATACTGGACAGGCGAGGGATTTTGTACCCGATCAAGGCAAATTTTTGCAGGCGGGCTGTCGCCCGG
>ERZ808041.219-NODE-219-length-56864-cov-7.033511_pt1 | contig 56864 bp, 47 predicted proteins | sample MGYA00380192_ERZ808041 | MGnify/ENA primary metagenome ERZ808041 (study PRJEB31490, sample SAMN06133412) | mouse gut metagenome | isolation source: Z1_1 | host: mice | place: China: Chengdu | collected 2015-05 ...
CTCATAGCCTGCTGGTTTGTGGAGTGAACTAAGCAGACCTACTATAAATCGTCTGCAAATCTTATTATACGAGGAATTGTTATGCTGAAAAACATCCCTGATGTAAAACTGGGTCTCATCGCCGTTTCCCGGGACTGCTTCCCCATCGCCCTGAGTGAGAAGCGCCGCGCCTCCATCGCCGCCGCCTATCAGGGGGAGCTGTATGAGTGCCCCGTCACCGTGGAGAACGAGTTGGATATGCTGAAAGCTGTGGCCGATGTAAATAAGCACGACTGCAACGCCCTGGTGGTATTCCTGGGCAACTTCGGCCCGGAAACGCCGGAAACCCTGATTGCCAAGAACTTTGACGGTCCCTGTATGTTCGTGGCCGCCGCCGAGGGCGATGGCGATCTCATCAACGGGCGCGGCGACGCCTACTGCGGAATGCTCAACTGCTCCTACAACCTGGGATTGCGCCACCTCAAGGGCTATATTCCTGAGTACCCCGTGGGCACCGCCGATGACATCGCCAAAATGATTGCCGAGTTTGTTCCCATTGCCCGGGCTGTCATCGGTGTGAAGAACCTAAAAATCATCACCTTTGGGCCCCGGCCCCAGGACTTTTTCGCCTGCAATGCCCCCATCAAGGGCCTGTATGAGCTGGGCGTGGAGGTGGAGGAAAACTCTGAGCTGGATCTTCTGGTGAGCTACAAGGAACACGCCAACGACCCCCGCATCCCCGCGGTCTGCGCCGAAATGGCGGAGGAAATGGGCGAAGGCTGCTACTACCCCGACTTAGGGGAGCGGATGGCGCAGTTTGAGCTGACCCTGCTGGACTGGGCGGAGAACCACAAAGGAAGCCGCAAGTATGTGGCCTTTGCCGATAAGTGCTGGCCCGCCTTCCCCAGCCAGTTCGGCTTCGAGCCCTGCTACATCAATTCCCGCCTGGCCGCTCGGGGCATCCCTGTGGCCTGCGAGGTGGACATCTACGGCGCTCTCTCCGAGTACATCGGCGCCTGTGTGTCCGGCGATGCCGTCACCCTACTGGACATCAACAACTCCGTCCCCGCCCAGATGTGGGAGCAGCAGATCAAAGGCAAGCACGACTACGCCCTCACCGACACTTTCATGGGTTTCCACTGCGGCAATACCCCCGCCTGCAAGCTGTGCGCCGACCGGGCGGTAAAGTACCAGCTCATCCAGCACCGCCTGTTGGAGCCGAAGGACAGCGACCCTGACTTCACCCGCGGCACCCTGGAGGCGGACATCGCCCCCTCCGATATCACCTTCTACCGCCTCCAATGCGACAGTAAAGGGGCCCTGCGCTCCTACATCGCCCAGGGCGAGGTGCTGCCGGTGTCCACTGGATCTTTTGGTGGTATCGGGGTGTTTGCCATCCACGAAATGGGTCGGTTCTACCGCCATGTGCTGATCCAGAAGCGCTATCCCCACCATGGGGCGGTGGCCTTCGGCCACTACGGCAAAGCTCTGTTCGAGGTGTTCAAGTTCTTGGGGGTGCAGGATATCGCCTACAATCAGCCCAAGAGTTTACCGTATCCCACCGAAAACCCCTGGGCACAGCAGTTTTCCTGACGATATTCAGCACCTCGTTTCGGCTCATGGCGGAATGTCACGTCCGAAGATCAAGGCCTGAAGTCATCTTTTTACCCACTTCGATGTACAATGACGGTATCGAAGACATAATATTGAAGCGAATACGGATGGGGGCTTTTGTGGATATCCAAATCACTCAAAAACAAGTCCCGGCACTCTCCCCCAGATGATATTATCCATGAATATTCTGCAAATGGGAGCACAAGAGCTTCTGAAGGCTGTCTAAGGCAGCGTTTCAAATTTACGGGAGGGAACACTATGATCCGTCTGCTGGACATCAATCACATACCCAAAGCGGATCGAAGCAAGCTACAGGGCGGACAGTTTCAAGATGTGCGGGAGGAGCTTGACAGCCTCCGGGACCTATGTGCCAAGCTGAACGAGATTATTGAACAGGCCCCGGATGGTATCTATGTTACTGACGGAGACGCCAATGCCATCCGAATCAACCCGGCTTTTGAGCGCATCTCCGGGCTGAAGCGGGAGTCCATGCTGGGCCGCAACCACCGGGATCTGGAAAAGGACGGGGTGGTGTCCCGCTCCAGCGCCCTGATGGTGGTGCGGGACAGAAAGCCCGTCACCATCATCCACGAATACCTGCCCACCAACCGTCAGGCCCTGGTGACCAGCATCCCGGTTTTCGGCGAAAACGGCGAGATGGAGCTGATTGTCAGCAGCACCCGGGATCTGACGGAGCTCAACGACGTGAAGGCCAAGCTGGCCCGGGAGAAAGAGTGCCGCCTGAAATACGAGCGGCAGATCGAGACCATTCAGAGCCAGATCCTGGACGCCAATGAGATCGTGGCGGTGGACAAAAAGACGCTGGATATGCTCTCTGCCGCCAGCCGGGTGGCGCTGGCGGACTCCACCGTGCTCATCACCGGCGAGACCGGCGTGGGCAAGGAGGAGGTGGCCAAATACATCCACAAGCACAGCGCTCGGAGTAAAAAGCCTTTTATTGCGGTGAACTGCGGGGCCATCCCGGAAAATCTGGTGGAGAGCGAGCTGTTCGGCTATGAGAAGGGCTCCTTCACCGGGGCCCGGCAGGAGGGGAAAATGGGCCTGCTGGAGGTGGCCGACCAGGGGACCATTTTCCTGGACGAGGTGGGCGAGCTGCCTCTCGAGATCCAGGTCAAACTGCTCCGGGCCCTGGAGACCCGGACCGTCACCCGCGTCGGCGGGAGCCGGCCCATCCCCATCAACATCCGGGTCATCTCCGCCACCAACCGGGATCTGATGGAGATGGTGAAGGAGCACCGCTTCCGGGAGGACCTTTTACTACCGCCTGCGGGTGGTGCCCATCCACATCCCGGCCCTCCGGGAGCGGACGGACGATATCATCCCCTTGGTCAAACTGTTTCTGGCGCGGTATAACGAGAAATACGGGTCGTACAAGGACCTGTCCCACATGGCCTACCGGGTGCTCCATCAATATGAGTGGCCCGGGAACGTCCGGGAACTGAAAAACGTGGTGGAACGCATGGTGGTCATGAGCGATGGAGACACCATCACGGCGGAGGAGCTTCCCATGTATCAGGAGCGCTTCTGGGGACTCTATGCCAACGACAGAAATCCGTCGTTGAAGGAGCTGCTGGAAAAGGCCGAGTATATGTACATGATGGACGCTTACAAGAAGTATCAGAGCGTCCGGAAGGCGGCAGCCGCCCTGCAAATGACCATGCCCACCTTTATCCGCAAGCGGCAGAAATACGAGGAAAAGTATCCGCTCCAGAAATGAATATCGCTCCGTTTTTGGAGCGAAGCTGGAAAACCCTTGAAAATTCAAGGGTTTTCCAAGAAATTTCGGTCCCAACAGCGGCGGAGGCCGCAGGGCTGGTAAAAGACGGCATGAGGCTTGGCGTGCAGGGCATTATCTGCACCTCCGTGCCGGAAGCGCTGATCCAAGCTCTGGGAGATCGCTACCGGGAGACCGGCAGCCCCAAAAACATCAAGCTGTTCAGCGAGTCCGGCATTGGCGACGCCGCCGAGGGTGGCCTGAACTCCCTGGCCCAGGACGGCCTGATCGGCGAGCTCTACACCGCGCACATGGGGACCGTTCCCAAGCTGCAGAAGATGGTCAAGGACAACAAGTTCCCCGCCTACATTGTGCCCCAGGGCATCAACGCGCAGCTGGTCCGCGCAATTGCCGGCAAGAAGCCCGGCGTCATCACCCACGTTGGCGTAAAGACCTATGCAGACCCCCGTGAGGAGGGCTGCAAGGGCAACCAGGTGGCCGTTGACGCAGGCCGGGAGATTGTGGAGCTGATGGAGCTGGATGGCAAAGAGTACCTCCGCTATCTGCCCTTTGACATTGACATCTGCTTCATCCGCGGCACGTCCGCCGATGAACTGGGCAATCTGTCGATTGAGAAGGAGTCCATCCAGTTTGACCAGTTCGAGCTGGCAACGGCGGTCCACAACTGCGGCGGCCTCGTAATCGCCCAGGTCGAGAAGGTCGTGGAGCACGGCAACCTGAAGCCCCACGAGGTGGTCATCCCCGGTACGCTGATCGACTATGTCGTGGTCTCTGACGAGAAGCACCACAGACAGTGCATCGCGGAGGACGCCTATCATCCCGAGTGGTGCGGCGAGGCGCGGATTCCCGTCACGGCCGTAAAGCCCGCCAAGCTGGACCAGCGGAAGGTCTGCGGCCGCCGCGCGGCTTACCTGCTGAAGAAGGGCGACCACATGAACCTGGGTATCGGTATGCCGGAGTCCGTGTCCGCCGTCGCGGCGGAGGAGGGCTTCTCCGGCGAGATCACGCTGAGCGTGGAATGCGGCATCTACGGCGGCGTGCCCATGGGCGGCCTCCAGATCTGCTCCGCCCACAACCCGGACTGCATCATCAGCCATGTCAGCACCTTCGACATTTACGACGGCGGCGGCATTGATGTGGCGGTTCTGGGCGCGGCTGAGGTCGACGAGAAGGGCAACGTCAACGTGAGCAAGTTCAACGGCAAGACCACCGGCCCGGGCGGCTTCATCAACATCACCCAGAGCACGCAGAACGTGGCCTTTGTGGGCACCTTCACCGCCGGCGGCAACAAGTATGAGATTGGCGGCGGCAAGCTGAAGATCGTGCAGGAGGGCAAAAACATCAAGTTCAAGAAGAACGTGGAGCAGATCTCCTTCAGCGGCGAGTACGCGGCCGAGACGGGCAAAAACATCCTGTACATCACGGAGCGGGCGGTGTTCAAGCTGGTGAAGGGCGGCATTGAGCTCATCGAGATCGCGCCGGGCGTAGACCTTCAGAAGGACATTCTGGATCAGATGGAATTCAAACCCCTGATTTCCGAGCATCTGAAAGAGATGGATGCGTGCCTGTTTACGGATGAGCCCATGGGCATGAAACTGCCTGAGAGATAATTGTCACAGTCTATCATACAAGGAGGCAAACATCATGCGTGCTGATATCTGCAAGATTCTGGGAATCAAATACCCCATCATTATGGGCGGCATGACGCTGGTCAGCGGCAGCGACCTGGTGGCCGCCGTGTCCAACGCGGGCGGCCTGGGCATCTTCGCCACCGGCGACAAGGCCCAAAAGGGCGGCATCGAGTGGATTCGCGGCGAGATTCGCCGCATTAAGGAGCTCACCGGCAAGCCCTTCGGCGTCAACGTGGCCATGTTCTCCCCCATCGTGAAGGAGATCATTGACCTGGTGTGCGAGGAAAACGTGGCCCTGGTCACCACCGGCGGCGGCAGCCCCGCGCCCTACATGGAGCAGCTGAAAGCGGCGGGCGTCCGGGTGTGCCCCGTAGTCCCCTCTGTGGAGGCCGCCAAGAAAATGGAGGCCATGGGGGCCGACATGGTGGTGGCCGAGGGCACCGAGTCCGGCGGCTTCATCGGCAAGGTGACCACCATCGTGCTGGTGCCCCAGGTGACGGCGGCGGTGAACATCCCCGTCATCGCCGCGGGCGGCATTGCCGACGGCCGGGGGCTGGCCGCGGCCTACGCCTTGGGGGCCAGCGGCATCCAGATGGGCACCCGCTTCATGGTGTGCAAGGAGTGCAAGCTGCCCGACGTCTATAAGCAGGCCATTATCAACGCCAGGGCCAACGAGGCCGTGGTGGAGGGCTCCCACCTGCTCAAGGTGGTGCCCCACCGCAGCATCAAGACCCCGGCGGCCGACGAAATCATCGCCTATGAGCTGACTCCCGACGCCAACCCCAAGGGTTTCCAGGCCATGTTCGACGCCGGGCGGGTAGAGACCACCGGTAATCTGGAAAAGGCCGTGCTTGGCATGGGCCAGTCGGCGGGCCTCATCGACAGCGAGCTGTCTGCCGCTGAGATCATGGAGAAGATCATGGGCGAGTGCCGGGCGGCACTGAACGAGCTGAAAGTGATTTAAGCGTTCGGTATGGCGGCCTTGAAAAAGGCATTCAACCGAACTGCCTCTCCCATTCCGGGCCGGTTTTAACGCGATTGGGGACTGGCCCAACTATCTCGGGGCGCTCCAGCAGTCACTGGAGCGCCCCCGCACTCATAGAAAGGATTCATCATGATGACATTTCAATTTACTGAGGACCAGTTATCCATCCAGGAAATGGTCCGTGACTATGCGGAAAAAGAAATTCGCTCCAGGGCAGACGAAATCGACAAAACGGCCCGCTTCCCCAAGGAGAACATGGACGGCCTGCGGGAACTGGGCGTCCTCCAGCTGACCATTCCCGAAGAGTACGGCGGGACGGGCCTCGACGATGAGCTCACCAAGGCTCTGGCTGTGATGGAGGTGGCCAAGTGCTGCGCCTCCACAGCGGAGATTCTGGATGTCCACTACCTTTCCACTGACATCATCATGCGCAAAGGCACTCTGGAGCAAAAGGCCCTCTACCTGTCCCAGGCCGCCGAGGGCAGGCTGGGCGGTTTTGCCCTCACCGAGCCCGGCGCGGGTTCTGATGCCAGCGGGTTAAAAACCAAGGCGGAAAAGGACGGAGACCACTACATCCTCAACGGTACCAAATGCTTCATCTCCAACCTTGGCCCGGAAGAGGGCAATCACTTTGTGGTGGTGGCCGTCACCGAACCAGGTGTCGGTACAAAGGGCACGACCGCGTTCCTGGTGGATCGTTCCATGCCTGGTGTGTCCTGCGGCAAAACAGAAGACAAAATGGGCATCCGTGGCGCCGCCGTCTCCGAGCTGGTGCTGGAGGATGTGCGGGTCCCCGCCTCTGCCGTCCTGGGCAGGCTGGGCGAGGGCTTCAAAATCGCCATGATGGGGTTGGACGGCGGGCGGATCGGCATTGCTTCCCAAGCTTGCGGCGTGGCCTTTGGTGCCATCGCGGAGGCAGTAAAATACTCCGGGGAGCGGGTTCAATTTGGCAAACCCATCAACGCCAACCAGGGTCTGCAGTGGTATCTGGCAGATATGGCAACCCGGGCCGAGGCCGCGTGGCTGCTGACCCTGAAAGCCGCCGCCCTGCGTCAGCAGGGCCAGCCCTGCACCACCGCTGCCGCTATGGCAAAGTGGTATGCCTCCGAGGCCGCTTGCTATTGCTGCGACTTGGCCTTGCAGATTCACGGCGGCTACGGCTATATGAAGGACTACCCCATTGAGCGGATGTACCGGGACGCTCGTATCCTGCGCATTTACGAGGGCACCTCCGAAGTGCAGAAGATGGTAATAGCGCGGGCCGTCATGAAAGGGTGACAATTTGCTTAGTTAAGTTGAAAATACAGCAGTACATATCAGCAACATTTACGGAGCGACATTGTGGAGTTAAATAATCCACTACTTTTGTGTGATACAGAGTCCATCATTCCCAGAGCATTTCTGTGTTTCGGAGCTTTGGGCCGTTTTGACTGTCTGCTGGGTATTTGCGCCGCTCCCGCAACTAGCCTAAATAGAATAAAGGTCATGGACCGGCTTGCAGAGCCGTCAGCAGGTTTGCGTTGAGCTGTGACATACCAGACTCCTGGCAATGACACCTGTATTACTCTTCAAGACGGACGGAACCCCCAGCTGTCTGCTGGGGGTTCCCAGTCTGTCGAAAAAGTCTGCCAAGGAGCAGACTTTTTCATATATATGAAGGAAAATGGAGCGGGGCGCGGCGGAAAAGGCGGGCTTCAAAACGGTGACAAAAAGCACCACAGACCCGGATTGTGGTATGTTTGTGAAGGGAAAACATTGTCAGCGCCATTTTAAAATGTCGTTTTTCGACAGGCGGAGAGGACGCCTGACGGCGTCCTCTTTTCTTTCATATGCGGCTGCGGCCGCGCCGCTTACAGCGCCCGCAGCATGGCGGGGCCCTTTTTCACCAGGATCAGGGCGCACACCGCCGTCAGCGCCGCCAGCAGGGCCAGGGGCAGGGCCAGCGCCGCCCATGGGGCCAGCATCCCCCCCAGCCAGTAGAGCAGGGCGCACACCCCCACCACCGCCATGGGGACAAACATCCCCAGCGTACTGGCCAGGGACTGCTTGACCACTACGGTCTCGTTCACCGCGTCCAGCTTGGGGAATGTGAGGCCCATGAGCATGCCGAAGGCGGCGTGGCCCACGCAGAACAGGAGCATGGCTCCTATGAGCACCGCCCCGTCCGCCGCGGACAGCTGGAGGGCGATGGTCAGGCATACCCCGGCGATCACCGTGCAGGGCGCGCTGAGCAGCAGCTCGAACCCCGTCTTGATCCACAGCAGGGACGCCTCGTCCACCGGGGCCTCCCGGAGAATCCACAGATATCTGCCCTCCAGGCTGATGGAAGGGGCGGTGATGAGGCAGGTACACAGGCAGAAAGCCATCACCAGCGCCGCCATGGGCATACGGGGGAAGCCCCCCAGCAGGCCCAGGTACATCCGCAGGTCCTCCCGCATCACCAGCGCCGCCACCCCCGCCGCCAGCAACAGCATCAGGCCCATGCCGGAATTCCAGAAGTACATGGGGGTGCCGAAGAACCGCCTGGCCTCCTTGACCAGCAGGGTCTTTTTCTGCCCCGAGGCGGTCTGGGCGGACAGTTTGTAGTCGTGACCGGCGGCCCTGGCCTGGAAGGCGGTGACCGCCTTGCGGTACACCCGGCCCAGGCCCAGCACCACCAGAGCGAAGGGAACGGCGCAGCACAGGGCGAAAGCCAGCAGCTTTCCCCAGTCCCCCATGATGCCGTCGGCCATCCACAGCATGGGGGCGGCCCAGCTCAGGGACTCCTTCACTCCGGCGGCGTTGGCGGCCAGCCCCTCGATCATGCCGTTGAGGTTGAACACGAACCAAAACACCGCCGCCATGTAAATGGCCATGACGATGTTCTGCCCCAGGGCTCCCTTGGACACCTTGGCGGACAGGAATGCCACCAGCGCCCCCAGCAGGACGGACAGGGCCGTGTCCAGCAGGGGCAGGGCGAACACCGCGAGGATGAGCCGCACCCAGAACAACAGGCTGCGGCCCACCCCGCTCTGGGTCATAAAGGCGCACACCGCCCCGGCGGGGCCCAGCACAAAGAAGGAAAACAGCAGGTTTTCCAGATAGATGGCGGACACACGGCTGGCCATCAGCATGGTGGAGCTGACAGGCATGGACAGCAGCAGGTCGTTGTCCTTGCCGCCGAACACCACCCCCTTGACGGCGAAGGTGGTGAACAGCAGGCCGCCCACCAGCGCCCCCATGCCCATGAAGATGAACACCAGCACCTCCATGTGGACAGGGGAGAGCACCTCCATGAGCATAAAGCTGTAGAATCCTGACAGATACAGTCCCAGAAATGCGATGAGCAGCATGGCCCCCACGCCGGTGGCGGCCTTTTTGCGGCTGTTCCCCCGGGCGTTGGTGGAGGACAGCAGCATGGACTTGACGCTCACCTTCAGCAGTGCGAAGAACTTTTTCATTTGTCTCCCTCCAGCTCCAGGAACACGTCCTCCAGGGAGGAGTCGCCCACCAGCTGTTCGGTGGGGCCGCACTTCACCAGCCGCCCGTCCTTGATGATGGCGATCTGGTGGCACAGCTTTTCCGCCACCTCCAGCACGTGGGTGGAGAAGAACACCGCCGAGCCGCCCCGGCACAGGTCGGCCAGATACCCCTTCATGATGTGGGAAGCCGAGGGGTCCAGCCCCACGAAGGGCTCATCCAGGATGAGCAGCTTGGGCCGGCGGATGAAGGCGGAGATCAGGGCCAGCTTCTGCCGCATGCCGTGGGAGTAGCTGCCGATGGGGGAGCCCAGGTTCCCCGTCAGCTCAAAAGCGTCCCCGTACTTGGCAATGTCCTTCGTCCGCTGGTCCGCCGGGATGTCGTACAGGTCGGCGATAAAATTCAGGTAGTCGATGCCCTTCATGAACTCGTACAGGTCCGGGTTGTCGGGCAGGAAGGCGGTGACCCGCTTGGCCCCCACCGGGTCCTTTTTTATGTCGCGTCCGTCGATGGTGATGGTCCCCTCGGTGAAGTCCATCACCCCCGCCACCGCCCGGAGGGTGGTGGTCTTGCCCGCCCCGTTGTGGCCGATGAAGCCGTAGATCTCGCCGGGCCGCACGTGGAGGGTCAGGTCGTCCACCGCCTTTTTGCCGCCGGGATAGGTCTTGGAATAGTGTTCAATACAAAGCATAAAAGAACCTTCTTTCAGAAAACAAACGATTTGTGCCACGCAGGGGAGGGCCTTGCCGCTCCCCTGCAGATATTCAAAGGTTACACCAAGTCGAAGGCTATTTGTACCGCACCGCCGTGCCGTACACGGTGATCTCCGCCGCCCCCTGCATAATGGACGCGGAGGCGTAGCGGACGTTGACCACCGCGTCCGCCCCCAGCTTCTCCGCCTCGTCCACCATCCGCTTGGTGGCCAGCTGCCGGGCCTCGTTGAGCATGGCGGTATAGCTCTCGATCTCACCGCCCACAAAGGTCTTCATCCCGGCCATAAAGTCCTTGCCGAAGCTCTTGCACTGGACCACCGAACCCTTCACCAGGGACAGGGCCTCGATCTCCCGGCCGGGGACATGGTCAATATTGAGCAGCAGCATCCTCTTCCCCTCCTCTGATCTGCTTGATGCGCTGGTACAGCGCCGCCAGCACCCCGATGATGACAATCACCGGGATGGCCGCCAAGCCGATGATGACCCCGATGGGTGGCGCGTCCTCCGGCGAGACGGTGAAGCCCCAGACGATGAGGGCTAAAAACGCCGCCATCATCACCAGCACCACGACAGCCGCCCCCACAGGGCTGACGTACCGGGTCAATTTGTCCTGTTTTCCCACGTTCATGAACTTTGTCCCCTCCTGTTCCTGCCGCTCCATGCCGGCCAGCACCTCGTCGGCGTCCAGGCTGTCCAGCTGGCTGCGGCTTTCCCGGATCTGGGCGCACACCCCCTGGGCCGCCGCCAAGTTGGCCTGCCTGCGCTCCAGCTGAATAATGTGCCGTCCCATAGCGTCCTCCAGGGTCAGCGCCCCGGACTTGAGGCGCAGAATCTCCTCAATGGGAACGTCCAGCATCCGCAGCAGCTTGATTTTTTTCAGCCACGCCACATCGGCGTCGCTGTAGTCCCGGTAGCCGTTGTCGTTGTTGCGCCCGGGGGTGAGCAGCCCCTCCTTTTCATAGAAGCGGATATTGCCCTTGGTGATGCCCACCAGCTGCTCCACCTGATTGATCTTCATGGACTTGCCTCCCTCCTTGTACTTGGTATACACCCTCCAGCAGGTGGAAGGTCAAGGGGTTTTTGAAATTTTTTTGTCTTTCAGGTCAAGGGCCTTCCTTTTTTCTTTGAAAAGAAAAAAGGAAGCGAAAAAAGAAACTTTTAGACTGTCTCCATCCAAACCGGCAGCATTAGAAAACAGTCTAAAAGTCTTTCTTTTTGCTTCTTTTTCCTTCTCCAGAAAGAAAAAGAAGGGTCTTGATCTTCTTACACCTGCTCTAAGGCTTGCGCCAGGTCGGCGATGAGGTCGCCCAGGTCCTCGATGCCCACGGAGAACCGCACCAGGTCGGGGGATACCCCGGCGGCGGCCAGCTCCGCGTCGTTCATCTGCCGGTGGGTGGCGGAGGCGGGGTGGAGGACACAGGTCTTGGCGTCGGCCACGTGGGTGGCGATGGAGGCCAGCTTGAGGCCCGCCATGAACCGCTCTGCGGCGGCCCGGCCCCCCTTCACTCCGAAGGACACCACGCCGCAGCAGCCATTGGGCAGGTACTTTTGAGCCAGCTCATAGTATTTGTCCCCGGGCAGGCCCGCGTACCGCACCCAGGCCACCTTTTCGTGCTTCTGGAGAAACTCCGCCACCCCCTGGGCGTTGGCGCAGTGCTTGGCCATCCGCAGGGGGAGGGTCTCCATGCCCATGCCCAGCAGCCAGGCGTTCATGGGAGCGGGAGTGGAGCCGAAGTCCCGCATGAGCTGGACCACCGCCTTGGTGATATAGGCCCCGCCCAGGCCGAACCGCTGGGTGTAGGTCACCCCGTGGTAGCTGTCGTCGGGGGTGGTGAGGCCGGGGTATTTGTCCGCGTGGGCGTTCCAGTCGAAGTTGCCGGAATCCACGATGGCCCCGCCCACGGCGGCGGCGTGGCCATCCAGGTACTTGGTGGTGGAGTGGGTGACGATGTCCGCCCCCCACTCGAAGGGACGGCACAGGGCCGGGGTGGCGAAGGTGTTGTCCACGATGAGGGGCACCCCGTGGGCATGGGCCGCCTTGGCAAATTTTTCAATGTCCAGCACCGTCAGGGCCGGGTTGGCGATGGTCTCGCCGAAGAGGGCCTTGGTATTGGGCTGGAAGGCGGCGTTCAGCTCCTCCTCGGAGCAGTCCGGGTCCACGAAGGTGAACTGGATGCCCATCCGCTTCATGGTGACGGCGAACAGGTTATAGGTTCCGCCGTAGATGGCGGAGGAAGCCACGATGTGGTCCCCGGCGGAGGCGATGTTGAACACGGCGAAGAAGTTGGCCGCCTGCCCCGAGGACAGCAGCATGGCCGCCGTGCCTCCCTCCAGGGCGCACAGCCGGGCGGCCACCGCGTCGCTGGTGGGGTTTTGCAGCCGGGTGTAGAAGTAGCCCGACGCCTCCAGGTCGAACAGCCTGCCCATGTCCTCGCTGGTCTCATAGCGGAAGGTGGTGGACTGGATGATGGGGATGTTCCGGGGCTCCCCGTTGCCGGGGCGGTAGCCTGCGTGGAGGCAGTTGGTGTCAAAATTCATGGTGTATCTCTCCTTTGTTTTATTATTTCTATTACTTTGGCAATTAAATAATCGTGGCTTAGGACATGAAAACGCAGATATATCAATGGTCATTATACGGCTATTTGCGATATCTCAATTGCCGGAGTAATAATTGAAATTGTGGGATATGCTCTTATGGTGAACGAACGCGCAGGGGGAGGCCGGTCCCTCCGCTTACGGCGGGAGCGCGGACGGAGCAAGGCCGTCCAGTTCTCCGGCGGGTTCTCCTTCTATTAAGATCTGTACCTGCTCCACCGCGTCCAGGCTGCGCAGGGTCTCCACGATGGAGGATGCCGCCAGGGCCCGCTGGTCCTCCGGCAGGTCCAACAGCTGGGCGGACAGGTCGGCGGTGCACAGCCCCTCTTCCACCCAGGCGGAGCGCACCGTCAGCCCCTCCGGCAGCAAGGGGACCAGCCCCCCGTCCTCCGGCCCGGCGATGAGGGCGTCCAGCACCTCCTTCACGGGGACCTTGTCCTCGCTCAGCCGGAACCGTCGCAGCTCAAAACCCAGCTGGTCCCCGCCCTCCCGGCGGAAGTAGAGGGCGGCGGTCACCTCCACCGGAGCCTCCTCCGCCCCGGAGAACAGCATGTCCTCGGGGTAGAGCACCCGGCGGTCCCGGTAAGACTGCCCGCCCCCGTTGACGGTGACCCGCACTCCCTCCACCCCCGGCAGCTGAGCCAAGGTGAGGGTGATACAGCAGTCCGCCAGGGTCAGGTCCACCCCCACCAGCCCGGCATAGGCGGCGGACAGCTCCACGTTGGCCACCCCCTCCTCCAGGGACCAGCTGAGCACCCTGGTGCCCGCCGGGATCAGGGAGATCAGCTCCAGCTCCTCCTCCGGGGGACCCGCCAGCAGAGCGGACATCAGGGCTGGGATGGTGTGCTCCTCCCCCTGATAGGGGCAGGCGTCCAGGGCGGCGGACACCATGTTCAGCTCCGGGTCCACCGGGAACCACAGCACCAGGCCCCGGTCCTCCTCTTGGGCGGGGGCGCAGCCAAAGGCCAGAGCCAGCACCAGCGCCGCCAGCGCCAGCCGTCCCAGGGTTCTTCTCATGCGCCCTCCCCCTCTCGCAGCGCGGGGAACTCCGCCTCAAACCGGGTGCCCCGGCCGGCGGGGTTGGGCCCCGCGGTGATATCCCCGCCGTGGAGGCGGGCGGTGTCCCGGGCGATGGACAGCCCCAGTCCGGTGCCTCCGGCGGCCCGGGACCGGGCCTTGTCCACCCGGTAGAAGCGGTCGAAGATCCGGGGAAGGTCGTCCTCGGGGATGCCCAGGCCGGTGTCGGTGACGGTGAGGGCCACCTTCTCCCCCCGGCGGGACACCCCGACTTCCACCCGTCCCCCCGGCAGGTTGTATTTGATGGCGTTTTCCATCAGGTTGAAGGCCACCTGATACACGTCATCCTCGGTGGCCAGCAGGGCGCAGGCGGGCTCCAGGCTGCACTTCAGCTCCACCTGGGCCCGCTGGGCCACGGGGGTAAGCAGATGGGCCACCTTCTCCGCCACCCGCCCCAGCTCCACCGGCTCCAGGGGGCGCTCCTCCCCAGCGTCCAGCCGGGTGAGGGCCAGCAGGTGCTCGCTGATGCGGGTGAGGCGGTCGGCCTCCTCCCCGATGTCGGACACGAACTCCCGGACGGTGGCCATGTCCACCGACTCGTTCTGCAAAATGGAGTCGGTGAGCAGCCGGATGGAGGCCAGGGGGGTCTTGAGCTCGTGGGAGGCGTCGGACACAAACCGCCGCCGGGCCTCCTCGGTGGTCTGGAGGCGGTGGGTGAGCTGGTTGAACTCGTCGGCCAGCTGGGCCATCTCGTCCTTCCCCTGGGACTCCACCCGGTGGCTGTACTCGCCCTCTCGGACGTGGCGGATGGCGGACAGCAGCCGCACGGTGTTCCGGGTCAGGGTCTTGGACAGCAGCACCACCAGCACCAGGGCCACCACGCAGATGACGACGGAGATATAGCGCAGGTTGGACAGGATGGACAGCAGCACCTCCGCCTGCTCGGTGTCGTACTCATAGAGGTACACCGCCCCCAGGGTCATGCCGTGGTACAGGATGGGTACCGCCGCCCGGGTGCGGATGGCCCCCTCCCGGTACTCGGCGCGGGAGGCGTCCCGCCCCCGGAGGGCCGCCGCCACCTCCCCGGTGAGGGCGTACTTCCCCACCCGGTTGTCCAGGGTGGAGCTGTCGTACAGGATCAGGCCGGAGGCGTCGGTGACCAGCACCCGGGTGCCCTGCCCCTCCTCCAGCAGGGCCATGGTCTGCTCCACACTCTCCCGGGTCAGGGTCTCGGACACCGCCAGGGTGGAGCTGATGACCAGCGCCTGCCGCCTCAATGTGCTCTCCTTGGACGTGAACACCATGGTCTCCGCCATCAGCAGGGGGTAGGTGTTGAGCACGATGAGGATGACCGCCACCACCAGCAGGTAGGTGAGGGCGTATTTGGCCTGTATGCTGCGGAAAAAGGGGACGTCGTTGGAGCAAAGTCCATTCCGCTCGGAACGCCCTGACGGGCATCCCTCGCTCCACTCCCTTGCTCCGCCTCTCCCCACGAAGCCAGAGAGCGGCTTCGCGGGGGCCCCTTTGGGGACTCCCTCCTGTCCCGATGTGTTTTTCTTTTTATCCATTGTTCGCCAGGTAATAGCCCACGCCCCACTTGGTCAAGATGTGCTCCGGGTTGGCGGGGTCGGGCTCCAGCTTCTCCCGCAGGCGGCGTATATGCACGTCCACCGTGCGGAACTCCCCGATATACTCGTAACCCCACACCAGGTTGAGCAGGTTTTCCCGGCTGTATACCCGGCCGGGGTTCTGCATCAGCAGGGCCATCAGGTCGAACTCCTTGGCGGTGAGGTCCACCGGCGCCCCGTCCCGCCAGGCCGCCCGCTCGCTCAGGTCCAGGGTGATGGCCCCCTGGGTAAGCCGGCTGGCCTCCCGCTGCTGCTGGGCGGCGGCCCCCGCCCGGCGCAGCAGGGCCCGTATGCGGGCCTTCAGCTCCAGGATGTTGAAGGGCTTGGTGATATAGTCGTCCGCCCCGCACTCGAAGCCGATGATCTTGTCCGCGTCCTCCCCCTTGGCCGTCAGCATGATGACGGGCACGTTGGAGAACTCCCGAATCTTCATGCAGGCTTGGAGGCCGTCGATCTTGGGCATCATCAAATCTAATATAATGAGGTCGAACTGGCCGGCCCGGGCCTTCTCCACCGCCTCCTCCCCGTCGGAGCCGGTTTCCACCTGATAGCCCTCGTTCTCCAAATTGAATTTAATGCCCTTCACCATGACCCGCTCGTCGTCAACCACCAGTATTTTGGGCAATTCCATCCCCTCCTGTCGTGATCTGGTCCAAAATGTCCCCTAAAATTCCCTCTCCGATCCCTTTCACCCGGATCAGCTCCTCCGGATAGCGGTAGGGGCCGTTTGCCGCCCTGTCCTCCAGAATGGCCCGGGCGCGGGCCTCCCCAATGCCGGGCAGAGCCATCAGCTCCTCCAGCCCGGCGGCGTTGAGGTCCACCAGCCCCTCTTGCTGGACCTGCGCCGGAGCGGGCGGCTCCCAGGGGAGCGGGTCCAGAGAGGTCATTGTTGTGCTTCGGAGGGCGAAGCACAACACCATAGCGGCCCCGGCCGCTATGGCCGCCGCCCACATCCGGCGATCCGCGCCTGTCCCCTTCATAATAACCTCCCAAATCGTCAAAAAGGCGGTTTATCCCAGTTGCGCCGGGAAAAGCTTTCTGATATAATGAACATATATCGCCCTGGGCAAACGCCGCTCCAGGGCGCGGACCCTATTATATCACATTGCGCGGGAGATTCCTATGAAAAAATATCGTTTTCTTTCCCTGCTTTTGGCCGGCCTGCTGGCGCTGACTCTCACCGCCCCCGCCGCCGCCCTGGAGGACCCCCAGCCCAACTGTAAGGCCGCCATCGTGGTGGACGGCGACAACGAGGAGATCCTCTATGAACTCAACGCCCATGAGCGGATGTATCCCGCCTCCATCACCAAGATCATGACCTCCTTGGTGGTACTGGACGCAGTGGACAAGGGAGAAATTTCCCTAGACACCCAGGTGACCGCCTCCGCCCAGGCGGTGGATCTGCCCTGGGACAGCTCCACCGCGGGCATCAAGGCGGGGGAGGTGCTGACCGTGCTGGACCTGCTGTACTGCGATCTGCTGCCCTCCGGCAACGAGGCGTGCAATATCCTGTCCGAGGCGGTGGCGGGAACTGCGGGGGAGTTCGTGGCCCGGATGAACGCCAAAGCCCAGGAGCTGGGCATGAAGGACACCCATTTCTCCAATCCTCACGGCCTCCACGACCCGGAGCACTATACCACCGCCTATGACATCTACCTCATGGCCCACGCCGCCATGGACAACGAAACCTTCCGCACCATTGTCCGCTCCCCCTCCTACACCCTCCCGGCCACCAACCTTCAGGAGTCCCGGACCATCTTCTCCTCCAACGGCATGCTCACCGGCTATTACGCCGGAACCGGCTATACATACGGCAAAGCCATCGGCATCAAGACGGGGTACACCGGCGAGGCAGGGCGCTGCCTGGCCTCCGCCGCCGTGGACGAACTGGGGCGCACCTTCTACTGCGTGGTGCTGGGTACCGAAGACACCAAAAATGAGGACGGCTCCTGGTACAAATGGTCCTTCCCCGAGTCCAAGCGTCTGCTGGAGTGGGCCTTTGACAACTTCCAGCGCACCACCCTGCTGAGCCCGGACACGGAGAACGTCCTCCGGGAGGTGTCGGTCACCCTGTCCGACGAGGCGGACTACGTCAAGGTCCAGCCGGTGGGCTCCATTGAGGCTACCGTCCCCTCCGACTTTGACATCAGCCAGGCGGAGCTGGACATCAAGCTGCCCGACAGCATTGAGGCCCCTGTCACAGCGGGGGACAAGCTGGGTACCATCACCCTGGAATATAACGGCGTGGAGTACGGCACCCTGGACATGGTGGCCACCGACAGCGTATCCAGATCCGACTTTCTCTACACCGTGCAGCAGATCCAGCTCTACTGGGCCAAGTGGTGGGTGAAGGCGCTGGTCATCGCTGGGGTGGCGGGCGTCGCGGCGCTGGTCATTTTCGTGGCGGTGGTGCTCCCCCGCCGGAAGGCCCGGCGGCGGTACAGCCGGGCCGGCGGCGGCCGGCGGCCCGCCTCCAACTACCGGGGACGGCGGTAATTCCGTCGAATTTCCCCGTTTTCCAGCGATTCCCTCCAAACGTTCATTATTTCTTCACAAAAGGTTCTCAAATCGTCCAACATTTTCCCGAGAGGGTCTGGTATTATAATCACGTCAGGTACAAAACCAGACAATCTCCTCCCTCTCTCTTTTCTCAAAAAAATGAAGGCCCCTCGGTGAATGCCGGGGGGCTTTCATTTTGTTTCGGGCCGGACAGAACCGCCCCTTTCCGCGAATTCACAATTCCTTCACAGAAGGTTCTCAAATCGTCCAACATCTTCCTGAGCGGGTCTGGTATTATAATCGCGTCAGGTACAAAACCAGACAATCTCCTCCCTCTCTCTTTTCTCAAAAAATGAAGCCCTCCGGCTCAGGCCGGGGGGCTCTCATTTTCTCCCGGATCGGACGGGACCGTCCCTTGTACAAATTCACAATTCCTTCACAGAAGGTTCTCAAACCGTCCAACATCTTCCCGGCTGGGTCTGGTATGATCACCATGTCAGGTACAAGACCAGACAAATCTCCTCCCTCTCTCTTTTCTCAAAAAATGAAGCCCTCCGGCTCAGGCCGGAGGGCTCTCATTTTGCCGCCGTGCGGGGCCGGAATTATGTGAAGTTTGCCTCCAGGTGGGCGGCCTTCAGCGCCTTGTGGAGGGCCACCCCCAGGATGGGGGCGAAGATCACGGCCACCACGCCGTTGAACACGGAGGAGGGTACCTTTTCCAGCACACCCAGCCACGCCCCGTCAGGGGTCAGTCCCTTGACCAGCAGGCCGTTGTAGAAGAAGCACTTCACCAGATACACCGCAATGTAGCTCACCGCCGCCAGGGCGCTGGCCACCGCCTCGCTCACATAGTTGCTCTTTCCCTTGAACACCTTGAAGTACACCGCCCCGGCCACTACGCCGTACAGACCCTTGGTGAGGAAGGTAATGGGAGCTTCCATAATGCGCAGGGGGTCGAACAGGTCGAAGATAGCGGAGCCTATCCCCGCCGCCAATCCGCCCCACCAGGGCCCCAGCAGGAGGCCGGACAGAGCGCACATCACATTGCCCAGGTGAAACCGGCTGCTGCCCAGGATCGAGGGGATTTGAATCTCCAGCTTGGAGCCCAGCGCCACCAGCGCCGCCATCACCGCGGCCATGCACAGCGTGGTCAAAATCTGTCTGCTTTTCGATCCGTTCATTTCTCACAGCTCCTTTCGAGGCCTTGACGGCCCCTTGGTCTTGGTGCTATTATAGGGGAAACTGGCATTGCTTCCAGTCCCAGTTTTCATCTTTTTTATGTGGTCAGTTTTATGTGAGGTGAAGCCTATGGCCGACTCCTTCCCCCTCCCCGTGTTCAGCGGGGATTCCCCCTTGTACGATCAGCTCTACCGCCACATCGCCGGGGCCATCCAGTCCGGGGCGTTGGCCCCCGGCACAAAGCTGCCCTCCAAGCGGCGGCTGTGCGCCCTGGCCGGGGTGAGCATGAGCACGGTGGAGACCGCCTACTCCCTGCTGGCGGCGGAAGGCTATGTGCTGGCCAAGCCCCGCAGCGGCTATGTGTGCGCCCACCTGCTCCTCCCCGCCCCTTCCACCCCCGCCCCGGTCCCGGAGCCCCCCCAAAGCCCGGAGCCGCCCCGGTGGGCCTATGACTGCTCCACCTCGGCGGTGGACGTGTCCGCTTTTCCTTTCTCCTCCTGGGCCCGGATCACCAAGGAGGCGGTGTATGAGAACCCCGGCCTGCTCCAGCGGGGCCACCCCCAGGGGGACTGGCCCCTGCGGGCGGCGCTGGCCCAGCTGCTGGCCCAGTACCGGGGGGTGCGGTGCGCCCCAGAGCAGGTGGTGGTGGGGGCGGGGGCGGACTACCTGCTTTCCCTGCTGCTCCAGCTGCTGCCCGAGCAGCGCTCACTGGCCCTGGAGGACCCGGGCTACCCCGCCGCCTACGCCGCCGCCGCCCTCCATGGGCGGGAGGCTGTCCCCATTCCGGTGGACGGCCAGGGGATGGACCGGGACGTTTTGGAGCGGTCCGGCGCAGGGCTGGCCTACGTCACCCCCTCCCACCAGTTTCCCCTTGGGGTGACTATGCCCGCCGGGCGGCGCAGCCAGCTCCTCCACTGGGCGGCCTCCGGGCCCGGCCGTTTCCTCATCGAGGACGACTACGACAGCGAGTTTCGCTGGTCCTCCCGGCCCATTCCGGCCCTCCAGGGGCTGGACCGGGCGGGACGGGTGGTGTACATGGGCACCTTCTCCCGGTCCATCGCCCCCGCCATCCGGGTAGCCTATATGATCCTCCCCTCCGCCCTGCTGGAGCGGTATCAGCGCACCTTTTCCCACGGGGCCTGCGCCGTCTCCCGGTTCGAGCAGGAGAGTTTGCGGCGCTTCATTGCCCAGGGGCTGTACGGGCGGCATCTGCGCCGGACGGGCAACCTGTACCGCAGAAAGTGCGCCCTGTTCACCGGGGCGCTGTCCGAAATTCCCGGCGTGTCCATCACAGGGGCGGAGGCCGGGCTTCACTTCCTGCTCACCCTGCCCCGGCTCAGCGAAAAGGAGCTGGTGACCCGGGCGGCGGCCCAGTCCGTTCGGGTCCACCCCCTGAGCCGGTACTGCCACGCCGTCCCTCCCCTGCCCTCCACCGTGGTGCTGGGCTTCGCCGGGCTGTCTGAGGGCGAGCTGGCCCAAGCGGCGGAGCGGCTGAAAGCCGCATGGGCATAAAATTTTTCAAAAACCCCTTGACTCTCCCGTTACGTCATGGATTACAGTGTCCCTTGGAGGTGAGAAGAATGCGTTATTCCGTCAGTCAGGCGGCGCGGCTGGCCGGCGTCAGTGTCCGGACACTGCGCTGGTACGACGAGATCGGACTGCTGAGGCCGACCGAGGTCACCCCCGCCGGATACCGATTTTACGGCGAGGAGGCCATGGCGGTTTTGCAGCAGATCCTGTTCTACCGAGAGCTGGGCCTACCCCTGGAGCAGATCGGGCGCATTCTGTCCGCCCCGGACCATGACCGGACCGAGGCATTGCAAAAGCATCGGAACCTGCTGCTGATGAAGCGGAGGCGGCTGGACGACATGCTTCGGCTGGTGGACCAGACGATTGGAGGGAATATCATGTACGACGAGAGACCCAAGCCCACCCAGGCGGACTGGGAGGCGGTAAAGGAGCAGTACGCCCGGGAGGCGGCGGACCGCTGGGGCAACACCGAGGCGTTCCTGGAGAGCCGGGAGAAGCACAAGGACTACACCCCGGATCAGGAGGCGGCCATTCAGGCCGAGATGGAAGAGATTTTCACCGCTTTTGGGGCCTGCGGCAACCCGGAGGGGCCCGAGGGCCGGGCTCTGGTGAAGCGCTGGCAGGCACACATCACCAAATACCACTACAACTGCACCGACGGCATTTTGGCCTGCCTGGGCCAGATGTACGTCAACGACCCACGGTTCCGGGAGAATCTGGACAAGTACGGCCCCGGCACGGCCCAGAAAATGAGCCGCGCCATCGCGGCCTGCTGCCAAAAGTGACCGCTCCGGGGCCTGACCGGCCCTGGAACGCCCTTGAGCGGCGGCTCCGCGGCGCTTTCGCGCCGTGGGGCCGTTTTTTTGATTTCCCCCTTTACGTTGACAAAATGATGTGATATAATTTCCCGTACCAGATTTAGGAATAGGGAGGGACTTTTCCATGGAGGAGCTGGCCGAGCTGAAACGGCAGCTGACCCAGCAGCGTCCGGACGGCTGGGACGACCTGCCCGACATCCCGCTGTACATGGACCAGGTGGTGGGCTACCTGGCCCGGCAGTTGGTCCCCGTGGGGGACGGCGACGCCCTCACCTCCGCCATGATCAACAACTATATCAAGGACGGCCTGGTGGAGCGGGCCAACGGCAAAAAGTACGGCCAGGAGCATCTGGCCTACCTCACCGCCATCACCGCCCTGAAGCAGGTGATGAGCGTGCGGGAGATGAAGGTGCTCACCACCGTGGGCCGGGAGCTGCGGGCCCCCCAGCGGCAGTACGAGTATTTCTGCCAGTACCTGGACCAGGCCATGACGGACGCGGCGGGCCGGCTGGACGAGGACACCGGCGGCGAGGACCTGCCCAAGCTGGTGCTGGACCTGGCCCTGCGGGGCTACGCCTACAGCCTGGCCTGCCACCGGGTTCTGACCATTTTGGCCCAGCACACCGGACATGAGGATCTGCTGCGCAAAAAGAAGTAAGAGGTGCGGAGAAGCGGACGGCGAGCGAGCGCCCTGACCGCTTCGCAGCGTGACAACAACGATGTCTATTTTATATTTGGAGGAATTTTACCATGAGCGACTATATCATCATCACCGATTCGTCCTGCGACCTGCCCGACAGCATGGTCCACGAGCTGGAGCTGGAGGTGCTTCCCCTGGCCTTTATCATGGACGGCAAGACCTATCGGAATTGGCCGGATAACCGGGATATGTCCCCTGACACCTTTTACAGTAAGGAAAAAGAGGGCCTCATGGCCACCACCAACGCCGTCAACGTGGAGGAGGCCGCCCAGGCCATCAAGGAGGCGGCGCTCCAGCAGGGTAAGGACGCGCTGGTGCTGGCCTTCTCCTCCGGCCTGTCCAGCACCTGCGGCGCCTTCCAGATCGCCGCCCAGGAGCTGGCCGAGCAGTACCCCGACCGCAAGATCTACGTGGTGGATACCCTGTGCGCCTCCCTGGGCCAGGGCATGCTGGTCTACCAGGCCGCCAAGCTGCGCCAGGAGGGCAAGTCCATCGAGGAGGTCCGGGATTGGGCAGAGCAGAACAAGCTGCGCCAGTGCCACTGGTTCACCGTCAACGACCTGTTCTTCCTGAAGAAGGGCGGCCGTGTGTCCGCCGCCACCGCCGTGGTTGGCACCATGCTCCAGATCAAACCCGTTCTCCACGTGGACGACGAGGGCCACCTCATCAACGTGGCCAAGGCCAGGGGCCGCAAGGCGTCCCTCACCGCCCTGGTGGACAAGGTGGGGGAGCTGGCCGAGGACCCCGCCTCCCAGACCATGTTTATCAGCAACAGCGACTGCCTGGAGGACGCCCAGTTTGTGGCCGATGAGATCAAAAAGCGCTACGGCGTGAAGGAGATCATCATCAACTCCATCGGCCCGGTGATCGGAGCCCACACCGGGCCGGGCTGCGTGGCGCTGTTCTTCATGGGTAAGCACCGCTGAGAAAGGGTGTTACTTTCTGCTCGTGCAGAAAGTAACCAAAGGCACGCTTAGGGGGCATCCCGCCGGGCGGACATGGCCCCAAGAACGGGCCACGTCCTTTAGGCGGGCTTCCCCCTAAGAACCCCCTTTTCGGGGGACGCCCTATACGAAAGCGGACAAAGTTTTTTCGGCGCGTGGGGCTTTGCGGTTGGTATCACCCTATTTGTGCTGCCGCCGGTGCCTAAACACTGTAAATAGGGCAGGGTCCACATTCTGCGCCTGAGTGGCGGACCGTTTGACCCCGCCCCTGCTTATTCGCCAATTGCCAGCCGCCTCCCATTTAGGGGGCGGCTGGTTCTATTTGGTGCAAATTTTTTCGCTCTTCCCCCTTGACAAGAGTGTATATAGCGTCTATACTGTGTATATCGTATATATACAAAATATCGGGAGCCGCCGGCGGGCGGTCCCCTGCGAGGTGGACCATGGACATCATCATCAGCAACTCCTCCGGCGTGCCGATCTATGAGCAGATTGTCCGCCAGCTGAAAGGGCTCATCCTTTCAGGCCAGCTCCCCGAGGGCGAGGCCCTGCCCTCCATGCGGCTGCTGGCCCGGGACCTGCGCATCTCCGTCATCACCACCAAACGGGCCTATGAGGAGCTGGAGCGGGAGGGTTTCCTCACCACCGTCCCCGGCAAGGGCTGCTTCGTGGCCGCCCAGAACCGGGAGACCCGGCGAGAGGCCGTGCTGTGCCAGATTGAAGAGCACCTGTCTCGGGCGGTGGACGCCGCCAAGGCCGGGGCCGTGGACCTGGACGAGCTCACCGAAATGCTAAACACCTTGTATAAGGAAGATGAACTATGACAAATTGTATTGAAATCAAGGGCCTTGTCAAGGAGTACAAGACCTTCACCCTGGGGCCCATTGACCTCCAGGTGCCCGGCGGGTCCATCATGGGCCTCATCGGCGAGAACGGGGCGGGCAAGACCACCCTCATCAAGTCCATGCTGGGCATCACCCGGCCCACCGCCGGGGAGGTGGCCTTGCTGGGCACAAACCCGGACCACGCCAAGGAGGACATCGGCATCGTGCTGGACGACTGCTTCTTCTCCGAGTACCTGCGGGTGAAGGACGTGGACAGCGTCCTCAGCCGGGTGTTCAAGGGCTGGGACAAGGGGTTGTTCCGGGACTATCTGGACAAGTTCGGGCTGACGGGGACGAAGAACATCAAAGAACTGTCCCGGGGGATGCGGATGAAGCTGTCCCTGGCGGCGGCGCTGGCCCACAGGCCCAAGCTCCTCCTGCTGGACGAGGCCACGGCGGGCTTGGACCCGGTGGTCCGGGACGAGATCCTGGACGAGTTTTTGGCCTTCGTCTCCGACGACGACCACGCTATCCTCATCTCCAGCCACATCACGTCGGATCTGGAGAAGGTGGCGGACTACATCGCCTACCTCCACCAGGGCAAGCTGCTGCTGTGCGACGAGAAGGACCGGCTGCTGGAGAGCTATGGGCGGCTGGTTTGTACCAAGGCGGACCTGGACCATGTGGACCGGGGCTACATCGTGACCACCCGGAAAAGCCAGTATTCCACCGAGGCCCTCATCCGGCACAAGAGCGACTTCAAGCGCACCTATCCCCGGCTGACGGTGGAGCCGGTGACGCTGGACGAACTTATGGTATTCATCGTAAAGGGGGAACAAGCATGACCGGCCTCATTTTGAAGGACTTCCTCATCCTGCGCAAGACCCTGCGCTCCTATCTGTTCATGATGATCATATACGCGGCGATCGCCTTCACCGGGGTGTGGACGGCGGACATTGTGGGCGTTCTCATGGTGGTAACGGTGACCCTCCTGCCCATGAACGTGTTCGCCTACGACAAACAGTGCCAGTGGGATACCTACGGCCTGGCCCTGCCGGTGGGCCGCACCAAGACCGTGGCCGCCCGGTACCTGTGTGTGCTGCTCCTGTGCCTGTTCAGCGTGGCGCTGACCGCCCTTCTGGGCGCGGCGCTGTACGCCGCCGGGCGGGTGGAGGAGCCCGTGGAGTTCATGGTGACCTGTTCGGTGATGGGGCTGATGTCCGTGCTGGTCAACGCCATCATGCTGCCCTTCCTGTACAAGTTCGGCCCGGAGCGGGCCCGGATGATGTTCTTCGGCGTCATGGGCGGGATCGTTCTGCTAATCGTCGCGATCCTGCTTCCCCTGGGCGGGCTGGAGTGGCTCAAGTCCCTGGAGCTCGCCGAACCCACCTTTGCGCAGGCGGTCATCGTTCCCGCAGCTGCGGCCGTCGCCGGACTGGCCCTGCTGGCGGTATCCTTCCTGCTGTCCCGGTACTTTTACGGATCAAAAGACGTGTGAGGTGAGCATGATGAAGCATAACAATTGCCATAATGAGGAGTTTGACTCCTCCGAACCGTGGAACGGCGGACAGCGCGGGAGCTTGAGCCAAGATGAGGCCGCCGCCCTTATGCTCCTGCTGGGCCTGCTTCTGGTGGTCGTGTTCCTCTGTTAGCCTCCCCGTTTCCCCTTGCATTTTCCTGCAAAACCATATATAATGAAATGGCTTTCCTAGTGGAGGACATTTCATTATACGCAAGATATGGTAGGAGGTATCCCGTTGAAACGAATCGCCAGTCTGTTTTTGGCTCTGACCTGCGCCGCGCTGCTGCTGTGCGGCGGCATACAGGGCGCGTCCGCGTCCCAGTGGATGCCCAGCAACGGCAAGCCCTATTACATCATGGTCAACCGGGCCCAGAGCACCGTCACCGTCTACGAGCTGGACGAAAAGGGCTATTACACCGTCCCGGTGAAGGCCATGGTCTGCTCCACCGGTCGGAAGGGCCATGCCACCCCCACCGGCACCTTTACCATCGGCGGGCGTTGGACCTGGGTCCACATGCTGGACAACTCCTACGGCCAGTACTGCACTCAAATCAAGGGGAATATCCTGTTCCACTCGGTGTGCTACACCAAAAAGGACCCCTCCACCCTCATGACCGACGAATACAACGGGCTGGGGGCTCCGGCCTCCCTGGGCTGCGTCCGGCTCCAGACCGTGGACGCCAAGTGGATCTATGACAACTGCGCCCAGGGCACCAAGGTCACCATCTACGACGACGCTGAGAGCCCCGGCCCCCTGGGCAAGCCGGAGAAGCTGGTGCCCCATATCTCCCAGGAGCAGGCCAACGGCTGGGACCCCACCGACCCCCGGGAGGCCAACCCCTGGCACGCGATTCTGGCGGAAGCCTCCGAGCCTGCGCCCTCTCCCTCGCCGGAACCCACTCCAGCTCCCACGCCCAAGCCTGCGCCAACCCCTAAACCCACCCCATCCCCCAAGCCCGCCTCAACTCCCAAGCCCACTCCGTCTCCCTCGCCTGAGCCCACTCCAATCCCTACATCCAAACCCGCAGAGGAACGGGTGTCTTACGCCGACGTGGCCCAGCGCCTGTACCGGCTGGACGGCGGCGCCAGGTACACCCACGCCTCCCAGTTTGTCACCTGGGCGGTGGACCGCCGCCTGATGGACGGAATCACTCAGAAAAATTTCGACCCCCTGGCCCCCATCCCCCGGCAGGACATGGCCGTCATGCTCTACCAGTACGAGACGCAGGTCTGCCGGCGCACCCCCCGGGGACACGGTTCCCTCTCCCCCTATGACGACTGGTCCAGAATCCGGCTCAACGCCCGGGACGCCATGCGCTGGGCCCTGGGGAACCGGCTGATCCAGCCGGACCTGGACAACCTGCTCCGCCCCACCGACTATGCCACCCAGCCCCAGCTGGACATGGCCGTTCAGAGATACGAGCAGCTCCACTGATCCAGACAGGGCGGCCGCGGCCATCAAGCCGCGGCCGCTTTTTTCCGCTTCTCAACGCCGGAAAAATGTGGTATACTGAGAGCCCAGGCGGCCTGTCCGCCCCGCAAAACGATAACAAGGAGACTTAAATGGAAACAATAATACAAATTCTGGCCCGGGAACTGGACCGTCCCGTCCAGCACATTGAGAATATCATCACCCTGCTGGACGAGGGAAACACCGTCCCCTTCATCGCCCGCTACCGCAAGGAGCTCCACGGAGCCATGGACGACCAGCTCATCCGCCAGCTGGCCGACCGCTTGCAGTACCTGCGCAGCCTCCAGGCCCGCCGGGACGAGGTGAAACAGTCCATCGAAAACCAGGGGAAGCTGACGGATGAGCTGTCCGCCGCCATCGACGGCGCCGCCACCCTGGCGGAGGTGGAGGACCTTTACAGGCCCTATAAGCAAAAGCGCCGCACCCGGGCCACCATGGCCAGGGAAAAGGGGCTGGAGCCCCTGGCCCTGCTGGCCTTCGCCCAGGGCCCCGCGGTGGACATGGAGGCGGCGGCCCGGGTTTACATCGACCCCGAGAAGGGGGTGGAGACCGTGGAGGATGCCCTCCAGGGGGCGTCGGACATCATCGCCGAGCTCATTTCCGATGACGCCGACCTGCGCAAGCTGCTCCGGGAGCTGTACTGGCGGCGGGCCTCCATCGTCTCCAAGGCGGCGGCCAAGGAGCCGGAGGACAGCGTGTACCGGCTCTACTATGAGTTTTCAAGCCCGCTGTCCAAAACCCAGGGGCATCAGGTTTTGGCCATGAACCGGGGGGAGCGGGAGGATATCCTCAAGGTCTCTGTGGAGATGGACCGGGAGACCGCCCTGGTGGCCCTGCGGAGGCGGGTGGTGCCGGGCCGGGCGGCCATGGAGTTTGTCAAAAACGCCGCCGAGGACGCCTACGACCGGCTCATCGCCCCCTCCCTGGAGCGGGAGGTGCGCTCCGAGCTGACCGAGAGGGCCAGCGAGGGGGCCATCGGCCAGTTCGCCCTGAATTTGAAGCCCCTGCTCATGCAGCCCCCGGTGAAGGGCTTTGTCACCATGGGGCTGGACCCCGGCTACCGCATGGGCTGTAAAGTAGCTGTGGTTGACCCCACCGGCAAGGTGCTGGACACCACGGTGGTCTACCCCACCCACGGGGAGCGGGGCAAAAACGAGGCTATCGACAAGCTGGCCGTCCTCATCAGAAAGCATAAGGTGGCCCACATCGCCATCGGCAACGGCACCGCCAGCCGGGAGACCGAGCAGATGGCGGTGGAGCTCATCCGCAAGGTGGGGGGCGGCGTCAGCTACGCCATGGTCAACGAGGCGGGAGCGTCGGTGTACTCCGCCTCCAAGCTGGCCGCCGAGGAGTTCCCCGACTTCGACGTGAACCTGCGCTCGGCAGTGTCCATCGCCCGGCGGCTCCAGGACCCTCTGGCAGAGCTGGTGAAAATCGACCCCAAGTCCATCGGCGTGGGCCAGTACCAGCACGATATGCCCCAGGCGCGGTTGGGCGAGGCCCTGGACGGGGTGGTGGAGGACTGCGTCAACGCCGTGGGGGTGGACGTGAACACCGCCTCCGCCCCTCTGCTCACCCGAGTGGCGGGGCTGAACGGCACCACGGCGAAAAACATCGTCAAGTACCGGGAGGACAACGGCCCCTTCACCACCCGGAAGCAGATTTTGAAGGTGCCCAAGCTGGGCCCCAAGGCCTTCGAGCAGTGCGCGGGCTTCCTGCGGGTGCCGGAGAGCAATTCCCCCCTGGACAACACCGCCGTCCACCCGGAGAGCTACGGGGCGGCGGAAAAGCTGCTGGCCCTGTGCGGCCACAGCATGGCCGACGTGAAGGCCGGGAAGCTGGGGGATCTGAAAGGACAGCTGGCCGCTTACGGCCAGGAAAAAGCGGCGGAGGAGTGCGGCGTGGGGGTGCCCACCCTGCTGGACGTGGCGGCGGAGCTGGTCAAGCCGGGCCGGGACCCCCGGGACGAGCTGCCCGCCCCCGTGCTGCGCACCGACGTGCTGGACATGAAGGACCTGAAGCCCGGCATGGAGCTGAAGGGCACCGTCCGCAATGTCATCGACTTCGGGGCATTCGTGGACATCGGGGTCCACCAGGACGGGCTGGTCCACATCAGCCAGATCTGCGACCGCTACATCAAACACCCGTCGGAGGTGCTCAGCGTGGGCGACGTGGTCACGGTGTGGGTGAAGGAAGTGGACGAGAAGAAAAAGCGCATCTCCCTCACCATGCGCAAGGACAAGCTGTAACCTTTTACCGGCGGATTGTAACAGATTTGCAACCGCATTGTAAGCGCCGATTAACGATTTTGCCCCGCCCGCTGAGGTAGAATGGGGCAAAGGAGTGATCGCCATGAGAAAAAAACTGTCCTGCCTGCTGTTGTCCGGGGCGCTGGCCCTGTCCCTCGCCGCCTGCACCCCCGAGGAGGAGCCCAACCCCGCCCCGCTCCCCTCCGCCCCGCCCCCGGAGTCCTCCGTCCAGGTGCTGGCCACCCCCACCCCGGAGCCCGCTGCCCCGCCGGAGGCCACGGCGGATTTCGATCTGCCGGACCGGGATTACCAGCCCTGGCAGGCGGGATACATGGACTTCCTGACCCGGCTGCGCCGGATTGAGAGCGAGAGCCAGTGGGAGCGGGAGGCCTTCAAGGGGCTGGCGGCGGACGGCCGGGGCCCCATTGAGGATTGGATGCTGGACCAGGATATGACCGCCGCCATGTGCACGGGCAGCGAGCACTACTCCCTCTACGACGTGGACCGGGACGGCGTGCCAGAGCTGTTGGTGGATTATGCGGGGGGCCGCGACACCCAGTGCTATACCTGGCGGGACGGGCAGGTGGTGTGCGTGGGCGAGTTCCACTCCAAGGACAGCGGCCTGTACAGCCACCCGGACAAAAACGCGATCCTCCGCGCCGGGGGGCGCATGGGCTATTATCAGCTGTACGAGTACCCCATGGAGGGGGGCGTCCTCACGGAGGAGCGGGAGATTTTCAGCGAGGGGCCGGTGGACTTCCCCACCGGGGCGGAGAAAATTGTCCCCGGCGCACAGCCCATCGGCCGCTTCTGGACCCAGCTGGGGGAGTGGGATGACAGGAAATACTACGCCCCGGACAGCGAGTGGCGGGAGTTTGACGACGGACGGCCCCACCCCTCCGCCGGAAAGGCGCTCTTACTGCCCATCGCGGACTGGCAGGCTGGCCCCGCCGCCACGGGGAGCAATTCGGAACAGGCCCGGGCGGCCATCCTGGCGGCGCTGAACGGGGAGGCAGAGCTGTGCGGCGCGTCCGGCGACCATTTTTATGGGGACACCGGCCCGGTCACATGGGTGGAATACGTCCAGCCCAACGGGGCCTACCCCTATAATGACGTGCCCCTGGAGGTCATGGCCCACGCCTGGCAGGACATGAACGGCGACGGCCAGGAGGAGTGTTTGCTGCGGCTGTGGTGGCCGGGGTACGGGGATGGCGGCGGCTATGTCGTGGTGCTCAGCCACCAGGACGGTACGGTGTACGCCTACTTCTTCGGCTTCTATGAGAGGGACGATTTTTGCACCGACGGCGCCATCCAGAACTATGAGGGCAGGCTTGCCCTGTCCTTCTGGAAGGACCAGTGCTACGACTACGCCGTGCCGGACACTTCCGCCCCGGCTGTGAAGTGGGTTGATGGTGCCCCGGCGGGCTGAACTTCAAATTTTTTGCAAAAAACCCTTGACTGTAGAGCCGCTTGACAGGTTAGGATGGCCCTGGGAGGTGGTTGTATGACCATCAAAGAGTTAGAAAACAGGACGGGCATGACCCGGGCTAACATCCGTTTTTACGAGGGGGAGGGCCTGCTGTCCCCCAGGCGGCTGGACAACGGCTACCGGGACTACTCGGAGGAGGACGCTAAAACCCTGGAAAAGATCAAGCTGCTGCGGCAGCTGCAATTGGACATTGACACCATCCGCAAGGTCCAGCAGGGGGCGCTGACCCTGGAACAGGCGCTGTTCGTCCAGATGAACAGGCTGGAGGGGGACCGGGCCGTCATGGAGCGGGCGGCGGCGGTATGCCGGGAGCTGGAGAGGTCCGGGGTGGAGTACGCCGCCCTGGAACCCCGGCCCTGGCTGGCCCTGCTCCAGCCCCAGGAGCCGCCCAGCCGCCTGGAGCCGCCGACCGCCCATCCCCCCGCGCGGGAGGCGCGGGACGACATGCCCCAGGCCTGCTATCACCCCTGGATGCGGTATTTCGCCCGGACACTGGATGTAGCGCTGTGCGACACCCTCATCAACCTGGCCTGGCTGGTGATCTTCCGGGATCAGAGTTTCATTAGACTGCAAACGGAGAACGTCCTCACCGTGACGCTCTGGAGCATCGCCATGCTGGCCCTCACCCTGGCGGTGGAGCCCCTCTGGCTGCATTTCTGGGGCTGGACGCCGGGAAAGTGGCTGTTCGGCCTGAAGCTGCGGGACGGGGACGGGAATAAGCTGTCCATTGAACAGGGCTGGGAGCGCAGCTGGCAGCTGGCCTGGGAGGGCTACGGCTGGAACATTCCCTTCTGGAGCCTGTGGCGGATGTGGCAGAGCCGGGATGAGGCCCTGAGGGGCTGGAACGGAAGCTGGAACGGCGAGGCCGGCTGCCGCTACACCAAGGAGGAGCGTAGGTTTGGCGGCTGGGCCTTTGTGGGGGCGCGGGCGGTGCTGGCGGCGGCGCTGGTGCTGGCTATGCTGTGGAGCATGCTGCCCCCCTGCCGGGGGCCGCTGGGTGTGCCGGAGTTTTCTCGAAACTACAACCACTGCCTGCGGGTGGCGGAGTATAACGGCGAAACCAGCGCACCCACCCTGGATGAACAGGGGCGGTGGGCGAAGCGAGAACAGCCCAGCGGCACGGCGACCATCTATCTGTTTGGCGACACCACAGTATACGAAGAGCCGAAATACACCGTCTCCGGTGGGGTGACGGCGGTGACGCTGCGCATGAGGAGCCAGGATAAAGCGGTGGGGGGCGCCCTCCGGGAGTATTTGACACTGCTGTCCCTGTGCCGCTCCACGGGCGGGCTGAACCTGTTCAACGTCCTGCCGGCCCAGGGGGACGCGGCCCGGCTGCTGGACCGCTGGGAGGATTTCGAGGAGGACTTCCTGGGCGTGCACATCAGCCAGCGGGTGGAGGCGGTGGGCTATGAGCCCACAACGGCCTTTGGCGCGGTTTTGTGGTGCGAGGACGAGGACCAGCCCCACCACTGTGAAAAAACAGTTACCTTTTCCATCCCCGGTCAAAACGGCCGGTTTTCGCCCCCGGCTGGGCAGACACAGGCAGACGGATAAAAAAGGAGGGGCCAGCCATGGCCGGAAAGCTCTACTTAGTACCCACCCCCATCGGCAATCTGGGGGACATCAGCCGCAGGGCGGCGGAAACATTGGAGTCCGTGGACTTCATCGCCGCCGAGGATACAAGGGTGACGGTGAAGCTGCTGAACCACCTGGAGCTGAAGAAGCCCATGGTGACCTACCACCGCCACAACTGCGAGACGGCAGGGCCCGCCATCCTCCGGCGGATTCAAGAGGGGGAGAGCTGCGCCCTGGTCACCGATGCTGGCACCCCGGCCATCTCCGACCCCGGCGAAGATTTGGTAAAACTGTGTGCTGAAAATGGGGTGGAGATAGAATCCATCCCCGGCCCCTGCGCCCTGACGGTGGCCCTGTCCGTGTCCGGCCTGCCCACCGGGCGGTTCACCTTTGAGGGCTTTCTGCCCCTGAACAAGAAAAACCGCCGGGCCCAGCTGGACTCCCTGGCGGATGAAGCGCGCACCATGGTGTTCTACGAGGCTCCCCACAAGCTGCGGGCCACCCTGGACGATTTGGCCCAGACATTTGGCACGGACCGCCCCCTGGCGGTGTGCCGGGAGCTGACCAAGCTCCACGAGGAGGTTCTGCGCCTCACCCTGGGGGAGGCGGCGGAGCGGTTCGCCGCTCAGGAGCCCCGGGGGGAGTTCGTGCTGGTGGTGGCGGGCCGTGCCCTCCAGGCGGAGGCGGCGGACGAGGGCGGGGCCCTGGCCCGGGGGTTGGAGCTGCGCCGGACCGGGATGCCGCTGAAGCAGGCCGCCGCCCAGGCGGCGGAGGAATTCGGGGTCAAAAAGCGCTGGCTCTACAACCAGCTTGCGGGTCAGGACACATAAAACAAGCGGCGGAAAAACCCGCCGCTTGTCCGTTTCCAATTCTGGAAAATCAATGCCAACATTTACTTGTGTTGCCAGCCGCTGGAAATGATAACATATGGTATAATGCCTATGGAAAAATTTGGAGCATACATTTGCTGTGGAATCAGTCGAAAAAAGCAGAACCTCTCATATAAACTTTTCGACAAAAAAAGCCGCCCATCAAGGCGGCTTTTCCTACAGCGGGCCGGACCGGGGAATTATTTGCCGCTCAGATCTTTCAAGCAGCTCGTGCAGATGTTCTTCCCCTTGAAGGACGTGATCTCTCTGGAATCCCCACAGAAGATACAGGCGGGCTGGTACTTGTTCAGGATGATGGACGGCCCGTCAACGTAAATCTCCAGTGGGTCGCGTTCCGCGATGTCCAGGGTGCGGCGCAGCTCGATAGGCAGCACGATGCGCCCCAGCTCATCGACTTTTCGGACAATTCCGGTCGCTTTCATTTTCGAAATCCTCCTTGCGCCTTGCGATAAGTTTTGTGCGTCACATACTTCACCCTTATTATAACACAACGTATAATTTTGTCAATCAAAAAATTGGGGAAAATCCGTAATTATTGGGAACTCTGTCGGATTATGCCATGGACCCCTTATACTGGGACATGAATTTGTGTGTCCCCTCGTATATATGGGGGGACGAGCAAAGGAGGGACCGATATATGGCGATGTCGCTGATTTGGACGGTCATGGTGGGCGCGGCGATCCTGTGCGGGCTGGCCACGGGAAACGGCCCGGCGGTGGCCAAAGGGGCGCTGGACGGCGCCGCCGCCGGTGTGGAGCTGTGCCTTTCCATGATGGGGGTGCTGTGCCTGTGGATGGGCGTCATGGAGGTGATGGAGCGCTCCGGCATCGCCCGGGGGCTGTCCAAGCTGCTCCGTCCCGCCATCAAAAGGCTCTACCAGGATTTTTCCAGAGATGGAAACGTGATGGACGCGGTGTCCGCCAACCTGTCCGCCAACCTGCTGGGGCTGGGCAACGCCGCCACCCCCCTGGGGCTGGAGGCGGCGCGGCTCATGGCGGAAAAGAACCCCGGCGTGGCGTCGGACAGCCTGTGTATGCTGGTGGTGTGCAACACGGCCTCCTTTCAGCTCATCCCCACCACCGTGGCCTCCCTGCGGGCGGCGGCGGGGAGCGCCGACCCCTTTGACATCCTGCCCGCCGTCTGGCTGGCGTCGGCGGTGTCCATCGCGGTGGGGGTGACGGCGGCCAAGCTGATGGCCCGCGTGTGGAGGTAGGCCATGGATCTGATTTTCACCATGCTGGTGCCCTTCCTCATGCTGGGGGTGGCGCTGTGGGGGCTGGTCAAACGTGTGGATTTATGGGGCGCACTCACCGACGGGGCGGAAAAGGGCCTGAAGGTGTCCCTACGGATCATGCCTCCCCTCATCGGCCTGCTGACGGCGGTTTACATGCTCCGCTCATCCGGGGCGCTGGAGCTGCTGGGGGAGGCGGTGGGACCTCTCTTATCGACGGTGGGCATCCCGTCGGAGACCATCGGGCTGCTGCTGGTCCGCCCGGTGAGCGGCTCCGCCGCCCTGGGGGTGGGGGCGGAGCTCATCGAAACCTACGGCCCCGACTCCCTGGTGGGCCGGACTGCGGCGGTGATGCTGGGGTCCACCGAGACCACGTTTTACACCGTGGCGGTGTACTTCGGCGCGGCCAAGATCGGTAAGACCCGGTACGCCGTCCCGGCGGCGCTGTGCGCGGACGTCGCCGGGTTTCTGGCCGCGTCCTGGGCGGTACGGCTTACTTTTTCTTGAAAGAAAAAGTAAGCAAAAAGAACTTTAGTTCGCTACGGACGTGGGCAGTTGCGGGAAGCTTACGCTCAGTCACCATTGGGGAGAAGGATTGAAAAAGCCGCCGGAGGGTCTTTCCTCCGGCGGTGTTTCCTTATAGTCCGTTCTTGATGCGCTGGCGCTGCATGGCGTCCAAAGCCTTTGCAAGCGTAGTGTATATGTCGTAGCGCCTGTTTGCCGCGTCCGACAGCGAACCGGAAGGCCCATGGGGCTTCCACAGGCTTATCTCCTTAGCCCAGGCCAGCACATTGGCGCTGTCCGGGCGGGCATCAAAAGCGGTATAGGAAGGACGGAAGTCGCCGGTCCAGGAGGAGACACAGATGAGGCCGCCCCCTTCTTCCCATAGCGACGGGTCTGCGGAGCTGACACGGACAAACTGTCCGTTGGGGATCAGGTCCCCGCGATAGTCGATATACTTCAGGTCCTCTTTTTCCATGACGCCTTTTTCGATCAGATCGTCGAGGAAGGCATCGTACTCCTCCTGAGTCATGTCATCGGGGGCATATTTTGCGGCCAGCTCTTTGATGTCCTCTTGGGTCAGCTCCGCACGGGTAAAAGGCTCGGCGGCCGCCTCTTCGGCTTTCCGCTGCGCGGCCTTCTCCGCCATCATGGCCCGGAATTCATCGCCCCAGCGCAGCGCGGGTTTGTCCGAGCCCGGGAGATACCCAAAGTAACCCTCGCCGGGTTTGTACGTCGTGCGGATCGTAAAATCACTCATGTCCGTCACCTCTCTATCGGGCTGAGCGCAGTCCCTTGCGGCCCTTATTTCAGATTAGGCGCAGTCCGTTGCATCCTTATTCTATTTGTCGGAGGCTTTCAGGGAAAAATAACCGTTTCCTCTAAAAGTTTTACAAAGAGCGGGACGCTTCGCCGGAAGCGTCCCGCTTTTATGATCGTATGGCTTATTCCTCCGCCATAGCCTTGGCGGCGGCGATGGCCTTCTCCTGGGCCGCAACGGGGCACTCCTCGTAGCGCACGAAGTGCTGCACGTAGGAGCCGCGGGACTGGGTCATGGCCCGCAGGTCGATGGCATAGGTCATCATCTCGGCCATGGGGGCCTCGGCGGTGATGGTCTGCTGGCCGCCGCCGATGGGCTGCATGTCCATGACGCGGCCCCGGCGCTTGTTCAGGTCGCCCAGCACGTCGCCCATGTAGCTGTCGGGCACGGTGACCTTCAGCTCCACCACCGGCTCCAGCAGCACGGGGGAGGCCTCGGGCAGGGCGGCCTTGTAGGCCAGCTGGGCGGCGGTCTTGAAGGCGATTTCAGAGGAGTCCACGGGGTGGTAGGACCCGTCGTACAGGGTGGCCTTCAGGTTGACCATGGGGTAGCCCGCCAGCACGCCGTGGACGCAGGCTTCCCGCAGGCCCTTCTCCACCGCGGGGAAGAAGTTCTTGGGCACCGCGCCGCCCACGACCTCCTCGCAGAACTCCAGGGACTCGCTGTCGCAGGGCTCGAAGCGGATCCACACGTCACCGAACTGGCCGGAGCCGCCGGTCTGCTTCTTGTGGCGGCCCTGCTTGGACACCGGCTTGCGGATCTTCTCCCGGTAGGCCACCCGGGGCTCGGACAGCTCCACGTCCACGTTGAAGCGGCTCTTCAGCTTGCTCACCAGCACGTCCATCTGGATGTCGCCGGCGGCGGTGACCACCATCTGGTGGGTCTCGGCGTTGTTCACCACGGTGAAAGTGGGGTCCTCCTCGTTGAGGCGGCCCAGGCCGGCGGCAATCTTGTCCTCCTGGCCCCGGGTCTTGGGGGCGATGGCCTTGGAGAAGTTGGGCTCGGCGAAGGGGATGGGGTCCAGCTTGACGAACTTCCGGGCGTCGCACAGGGTGTCGCCGGTCTTGAGCCGGTCCATCTTGCCGATGGCGCCGATGTCGCCGCAGCCCAGCTCCTTGACCTCCTCGTTCTTCTTGCCCTTCATGATGTAGAGGCGGCCCAGCTTCTCGTTGGCGCCGGTGGTGGCGTTGACTAGGGTCAGGTCGGGGGTGAGGCTGCCGGAGATGACCTTGACGAAGGAGAACTTGCCGTACTGGTCGGCCACGGTCTTGAACACAAAGGCGGCGGGGACCGCGCCCTGGGACACGATGAACTCCTCGTGCTCGCCGTCCTTGTTGGCGGCGGAGGCGGGAACGCCCTCCAGGGGATTGGGCAGCAGATCCACAATCATATCCAGCAGCATCAGGGTGCCCAGGCCGGTGAAGGAGGAGCCGCACACCACGGGGACCAGGGAGCAGTCCCGCACGCCGGCCCGCAGGCCCTGCATGATCTCGGCGTAGGTGAATTCCTCGCCGCCGAAGAACTTCTCCATGAACTCCTCGCTGGTCTCGGCCACGGACTCCATCAGCTGGCCGTAGATCTCGTCGATGACGGACACCTTGTCCTCGGGGATGGGGATCTCCTTGCGCTTGTTGCCGGCGGGCTCAAAGGCGCGCTTGTGAATCACGTCCACAATGCCGGTGACCTTCTTGCTGTCGTCCCAGATAGGGACCACCAGGGGGGCCACGCTCTTGCCGAAGCACTCCCGCAGGGTGTCGAAGGCGGAGTTGAAGTCGATGTTGTCCTCGTCCATCTTAGAGATGTAGACGATCCGGGGGAGCTTGCGCTCGTCCAGCAGGCGCCAGGCCCGCTCGGTGCCCACGGACAGGCCGCCCTTGGCGGCGCACACCAGCACGCCCGCGTCGGCTACGGACAGGCACTCGGCCACCTCGCCGGCGAAGTCGAAGTTGCCGGGGGCATCCAACACGTTGATCTTGCAGCCGTTGTACTCCACGGGAGCCACGGCGGCAGAGATGGAGATCTGACGCTTGATCTCCTCGGGGTCGTAATCGCAAACGGTGTTGCCATCGGTGGTTTTGCCCAGACGGTCGATGACACCGGTCATGCGCAGAAAGCTCTCAACCAGGGTGGTTTTGCCGTTGCCGCCATGGCCCAGCAGGCAGATGTTGCGGATATTGTGGGGAGAATAGCTCATAGTTTGTTCCACTCCTTAAACTTTAGTGCCCGGCCCGACAGACGGCCTAAGCGTGACTAAAGGTAATTATACAATAAATCCCGCCGTTTGGCAACGGTTATTTGAGGAAAATGACGAAGCTTTTTTCGGTCCGGGACCGCCTCCTCCCCACCGTAAGCGTCAAATCAGCCATCCCCAAAGAGAACCGCAGCGCTGAAACAAATCAGCACTGCGGTTCAAAAGAATTATGTAGTTGCACAAGACTCAGGCGCATGAGCCGGGAGCAGCTTTCGCCGGGAGATCTCAAGGCGCATATCGCCGCATTGCGGCGATTCCAGTATTCTTTTTGCGGCGTGGTGAGCAGATTATTTGCATTCTGCTCCGTCCGGCACCCAGCCGATGCCGCCATTTTTGTACATACGGACAGTTGAACGCCAGCCCTTCCCCAAACGCGGCTCGTGCCCGATGGCAGGAAAAGACTTAAATAAAGATTAGGCGATCAAAAGGGGAAATATTTGCAGAATTGTGTACCTTACTGCAACCATTCCGAAACTATCCTTAGGATAAGAATAGCACAAAAACAACGGTATTTCAACCTCTCTTTCCGTATTTTTTAGGCGGTCAAAAATGTTTGCAAAAAAGTACGCCTTTCCGCAATGCCCTGATTTGGAGAGGAGCGGTGATATGGCGGAACGTCATTCGACGAAAAAACGGGACCTTACCGGCCAGCGGTTTGGAAAGCTGACCGTTCTCACGCCCGCGGAGAACGTCGGCGGCCGAACGGCCTGGCATTGCCGCTGCGACTGCGGTCGGGAGGTGGTGGTGAAAACCTGCCACCTGTGCGCCGGCCACACAAAATCCTGCGGGTGCCAGAACGGTCCCGGCGGCTCAAGGGCCGCTCTGGGGCTGACCTACATCGACGGCACCTGTGTGGAGATGCTGGCGGCCAAAACGGTCCGCAGAAACAACACCAGCGGCGTGCCGGGGGTGGAGTGGGTATCCGCTAAGGGCTTGTGGCGGGCCACCATCTGCTTCAAGGGTAGACGGCATTACCTGGGCGGCTACAGCAAGTTTGAAGACGCGGTTAAAGCCCGGAAACGGGCGGAAGAAGAGCTGTTCGAACCGTTTTTAGCGGAGCACGATCAGAAAGCGGCCGGCGTTTGAGCCGCGGGAGAGAGGAGGAGAACACCGTGAAGGATATTCCACCCTGGGCACAGCCCGCCGCCTGAGACGCCTAAGACGGCGGGGTGACACGTCAGGCGATTGGCAAACCATTGGAAACAATGGGACGCAAAGTTTTGGAGGCTGTGGGGCCAAAGGGGAGTCGCGCGAGCCCTTTGACGCTATGCCCGTCCGACTGCGACTGAGCAAACCACGGGAAACCGTGGGACCGCAAAGTTATGGGGCCTACGGTATGAACCGAAGCTTTCGGTTCCGCTACGGCAGCCCGACCGCCGGACCCTTTGCGTCCGAAAAATGCAAAGAAAGGAATGTATTATGAAGCTGAAAAAATTATATAGAGCACTGTCTGTGACTCTGTCCCTGACTCTGTGCGTCAGTCTGGCCATGCCCGCTTTTGCGGACAACAAGCCCACCGACGATCAGCAGAAGGTTCTGGACGAAACCGTCTACGTGTACCTGAACGTGGGCGAGGATACGGTCACGGATGAGCAGGCCCCTTCGATGCCCACCTTTACGGAACCCGATAGCACCGCTAAGGATGCCGTGGATAAGGCCAAAGGTGAGCTTGACGTGGCTGAAAAGCCCAGCGAGTTTGTGCCTGAAACCAGTCTCGACGATGGCGCGGTGGGCACTGCTCCCGAGTTTGACGGTGACTTCGATGGCGCAGACAAAGCGATAACGGACAAAACCACAGAGCTGAACAATGAAAAAGACGCTCTGGAGGCCCAAAAGTCCAATGAGGAGAGCGAGCTGAATCAGGCGCTGAAGAAGGCTCAGGACGATGTGAATGCCGCTAACTCCGCCATCAAGGACGCGACTGACAAGAAGGACGAGCTGGATAAGAACCTGGAAAAGGCTCTTGGTGGCCTGACCGCCTTGGAGCCCAAGGACGAGGATAAGCCCGGTGAGCTGGAGTCTTACGAGTCTTATGAGGCGTATAAGGCCGCTGTCGATGCGTACAACGAAAAGGTGTCGGCCTACAATACGGCGCGTAGCGAGCTCGAGAAGGATTACAACGCCGCCATAGAAGCCCTCAATGAAAAGGTTACCGCTGCCACCAGTGCGAAAGAGGCTGCCGAAACCGCAGTCAATGACGCTACGGAGGCGCTGAAGACCTTCAACGACAGCGTTGCTGACTACAACGACAAAGCTACCCAGGCGCCTGATGAGGTCGGCGAGTACAACGACAAAGTCGACGAGTACAACGACAAGGTCGACGAGTACAACGACAAGGTCGACGAGTACAACGGCAAGGTCGGCGAGTACAACGACGAGGTCAACAAGTACAACGAGAGTGACGCCGTCAAGGGGTACAATGACAAGGTCGACGCCTACAACACTGCCAAGGACAAGTACGACGAGGAGTTCGATAAGTACAAAGCGGACGTCGAGGCGTACGATAAGGAAGCCCTTGAGTGGAACACGGATAAGGCCGGCAAGAACGACGACGCTGCGATTGACGCTCTGCTGAAGGACGCCGACGGCAATGCGGTTTCCAGCCTGCTGGACAGCACTTACGCCCAGGAGGCCCTCCAGACAGCTGAAGGTCAGGAGATCACCATCAACAAGGGCCTGTTCAATGCGGTCAACAGCGGCGAAAAGACAGCGGCAGACCTGACAGAGGAGCAAATCGCCGAGTACAACGCCGCTGTCAAGGCATACAACACCGCAGTAGACAACTACAACAACAGCGTCAAAGACGACCTCTTCAATCTGCTGAAAACCGATGACCGCTTTGAGGGTCAGAATGGTAACAAGTGGGATACTGACACGAATGCCAACCTCTGGTTTACCATCGGTAAGGTCGATGTCGGCAATGTGTTCGGAGATGCCACCCCGAGTGATACGAAGAGGGATCACGCGAACACAGGTACTGATTACAGCAGTGAGACTAGCAAGCGAGACGTGTACTATTGGGATAAGGGCGAAGATGGTCAGTGGACCGGAAGCGCGGCCAACTCCCAGAAGCCCCTCAATGAGACTGCCGCTGATAATCTTACGGAAGAGCTCGGCGATCTTGGGAACCTGAAGCACTACCAGGGCGGCAAGGAGGAGAAGGTCGACCTGAGCGACGTCACCACCAAGTGGGTGCTGAAGGTGTCCGACGGTGCCAATGGCTATGATGAGACCGGCGTTAGCCACTGCTACCATCTGGACGGCTACCTGAAGGTGACCAAGCTGGCCAAGCTAGCTGAGCTGGCCCCGGTGCCCACCAATGAGTACAAGGACGCGGTGCGGATTTCTGCGGAACAGGCCGAAACCAAGGGCACACTTGACGACAGCGCGAAGAAGACAGGGCTGGAGTGGACGGCGCCTGGCTCCGTGGCAGCCAAGGACGAGTGGAATGTGACGGCCCCGGTGTTTGAGGAAATCACGCTGGATGAGCTCGCTATTCCCACTGCGGATCTGCCGACGATAACCCCCACTGCGACCCCGGAGCCCACTCCCGTGCCCACTGCGACCCCGGAGCCCACTCCCGTGCCCACTGCGACCCCGGAGCCCACTCCCGTACCCACTGCGACCCCGGAGCCCACTCCCGTACCCACTGTTGAGCCCACCGTACAGCCCAGCGAGGTGATCGTCGACGAGCCTGATGTTCCGCTGGTCGACACCCCCGAAGAGGTAACGATCGACGAGCCTGAGGTCCCGCTGGTCGAGACCCCCGAGGAGGTCGAGATCGACGAGCCTGAGGTTCCCCTGGATGAAATCCCCGAGGAGATCGAGATCGACGAGCCTGAGGTCCCCCTGGACGAGATGCCCGAGGAGATCGAGATCGACGAGGAAGAGATCCCCCTGGCGGACGTTCCCCAGACCGGCGACATCTCCATCCTTTGGTACGCGGTGGCGCTGTTCTCCGTCGCGGGCCTGATGGCGGTGAACTCTCTGGAGCGCAAGCAGCGCAAGGAGGACCTGAAAACGGCCCTGCGGCGGTCATTCTGGCGGTAACCCCGCCATTCCCAGCAAAGCACACCATTAGCGAATACCAAGCCATAAACGGGGACAGGGCTCCGCAGTGCGGGGCCCTGTCCTGCTTAGAGGAGGAAAATCCATGAAAAGAAACCGTCTGTGCCGTTTGGCGGCACTGATCCTGGCTCTGGCGCTTTTGTCGGGCTGCGGCCTGACCGGGCCCGGGCCCGTGGAGACGGCGGACCCGGCCGGAGAGGAGCGCGTGGCGGCGTTCCGGGAGAAAGCGGAGGCGGTACGGTCCGCCGCGCTGGCGGACTGGGTCCGGGAGGAGCTGGGCGAAAACCCCGCCGGTGAGGCGGGACACACGGTTTTCCTCTCTGTCTGCGACGGAACAAAGCGGGCCAGTGTGTACAGCGGCACGGGAGCGACCCCGGACGCCGCCTGGGACGCGGCCGCAGCCGCTGCGGAGCGCGCCTTAAGGGAGGGCGGCCCCGCCCCCCTGTGGCTCAAAGCGGATTTGGTCTACCTGTCCTCGCCGCTCTCCGCCCAGGCGCTGGAGAATATCGGCGAGGTGTTCGGGGCCGGCGGCTTCCGCTACGGCCTGGCCCTGGACCCGGGCTATCAGAACGCCTTTTTGGAGGCGGAGCTGAACAGCGCGGGCATTTATGATTACGAGAATGGCGGCGTGGACCTGGAGCGCCTCAACAGCTATTTGACGGGAAATGGCCGTGAGGCGCTGGGAGCCCTGCCGGATCAATATATCGCGTTTCAGTGCGCCGGATGGTTCTGCGGCGAGGACGGGAACGTGTGCCAGCTCATCCTGGACGAGCCCGGCTATGGGCGCCGGGAGCTGGCCGCCGTCGGCGGCGACACAGCCCGGGCCCTGGTGCTGGACGGCGCGGAATATCTGGCTGGGCTGGTGGGGGAGGACGGGGCTGTTTCCACCGCCGGCGGAGAGCCCCTGGACGCCGCCGGCCACGCCGAAGTCCTCAGCGCTTTGATCCAGGGCTATGAGCTGAAGCCGGACGAGGCCCTGGGCGGGAGTATCGACCGGGCCGCGAGCAGGCTTCTGGCTGGAATCGCCTACACTGACGGCGGCCCCGCCTATGTCCCGGACGGCGGCGAGATCACCCTGGAGAGCTGTGCGCTGTCCTTGATTGCCTTGGCGGACTGCATGGAGGCGTCGGGCAACACAGCCTATCTGCCCGCCTGCGAAGCCCTTGGCGCGGGCATACTCTCCCTGCTGGACACGGAGACGGGGTCGTTTTTCCAGGTCCTGGACGCCGCCAGTCTGGGGCGGAAAGAGGCCTTCCGCTCCGCCGCCTGGGACGGCATGGGGGTTACGGCGCTGTGCCGTCTCTACGGGCTGACGGAGAATTCCCTCTGGCTGTGGGCGGCACGCCTGGCCTTGGACCGCATGGCAGCGGAGGATTACGCCCAGTACGCAGACCCCTGGACCTCTTACGCCGTCCGTGCGCTCACCAAGCATGAGCAGTCACAGGCGGACTACTATGTCTTTGCGCTCACCAACGCCCAGCGGAACCTGACCGCCATCTACGGCTCACAGACCGCCTCTCCCGCCGGGCTGGAGCTGCTGATGGCCTCCTATGAGGCCTATCGCCAGATGACCGCCGCGGGCTATTCCGCCGGAGGATTTGAGCTCGAGCTGATGCTTCAGGTCATCTGCGCCCGGGCCGTGCAGCAGATTGACGGGTATCTGTTCCCGGAATACGCCATGTACATGGATAGGCCTCGAGAGGTGCTGGGAGCATTTATGACCCGTGAGGAGGGGCTGCGCATCAGCCCCAGGGAGATATGCCGGAATATCCGGGGATACTGGATGTACGCCGAAAATTATGACGCGCTGGTATCCGACGGTATGCCGGTCACCGGGTGACAGACCGGGAAAGGGAGGCCGATATTCTGATGAAAAAATTCGTGCGGGTCATAAAATGGTGTCTGGTGCTGACCCTGGCAGGCAGTCTGCTCGTGATTGGCCGTCAAACGTATGACAGCTGGCGCAATGAGCAGGCCAGCGCGGAGGCGGCGCAGATCGCTGGGCTGTCGGAGAGCGGGCGGGCCGCTCCCAGCCGGCCGCCAGCCTCAGAGGACGCTCCCTTGCCGGATCCGCTGCCGGATGAGGCTTCCGCTTTGGCGGAAATTGACCTGGCTGCTCTGCAAGCCGTCAACGGGGACGTTGCTGGTTGGATCATGATTCCAGGCACAGAGCTGTCCTATCCTGTGATGCAGGGAGAAGACAATCAGTATTATCTGTCCCGCAGCTGGAAAGGGGAGGCCAACGCAAGCGGATCGGTGTTTTTGGAATCGACCTGTGACAAGGCCCTGACAGATTTTCATACCATCGTCTACGCCCACCGAATGCGGAACGACACGATGTTTGGAACCTTGAAGTATTATAACACGCTGGACTTTTGGCAGAAGCACCCCAGTGTTTACGTGGCGGCTGAAAACGGCGATATCTATCGGTACGACATTTTTGCCGCCCATGAAGTCAGTACAAAAGGGATCATTTACCGCCTTGACATTGAGGAGAACCGTTTAGAGGATGAGCTGATCCGCGCCTGTTTGGAGAACTCAGCGATTGATACCGAAATCGTTCCAACGGGCGAGGACCGTCTTCTGACCCTCTCCACCTGCACTGCCACAGGCCGTGTCGACCGCTGGGTCGTACACGCTGTTCTCCGGGCGCAGTATAAATCCGCCCGCTAAAATAGCTACGGCGCCCTTTTCCTGGCCCCCTATAATTTCGAGGGCATGCCGGGAATACATCGACGCGGGCAAGCTGGACATGGCATCCGGCGAGGGCTTTTATAAATACCAGTGAAAAAGCAGGCGGGAATCACTCCCGCCTGCTTTCCGCACCCTGTGTGAGGTTTGCGTTATTTGGCGCTTGCCTCCGAACAAGGGAGTTTATTCCAATTAGGATTGCAAAATCAGGCGAAGCGCTCTCAAAAGACGGGGGCGGTCCGAATTTTGAAGACCTGTAGAGGAAATCAAATACTCCAAAAGCAAGTCAATGTTGTCGCCGCTTGGTAAAAAACCCAGTTTGTTCAATGTATCCGGCATTTCCATGTGGCGCATCAGTTCTCTGACTTCGTTTAAGTAAACCAAATGCACCTCGTTAAACGCCATCTGCATCAGAACGCCCACCGCCACAATCTCACCGTGGAGGAAAGGGGCCGCCTCCTGGGTAAAGCTGCGGCGCATAAAGTCATACAGGCCATGGGCCAGCGCCAGCTGGTTCAATCCGCTGGAAAACCCGCTCACCACGGAGGTGTGGAGCAGATTTGTGAGGATCAGGTCGGTGAACCTGCCGGAAGCCACGCCATTGTCGTAGACATTTTTCCCCTCGCCAGTCAAAAACTGATAGATTGCCTGCGAGTTGACTGTGCAGATGTACTTTTCCAGGCTGCAATCCCGATAATTCGTAATCGTGGCATTGTGGACCACCTCGGGCAGCTTTGCGATCGAGTCAAAAATACCGGCGGCTAAGGTTCGCTTGGGGGCGGTGGCAATCACATCTGTGTCGGCAATTACCACATCCACCTCTTTATTCATCGCCACGGAACCGTCAGGGGACCCGTCATCCTGATACATGATACAGACAGCCGAAGAGGCCACGCAGGTGGCCACAGAGGTTGGCACACAGATCAGATCCATATCTCCAAAGGCGGCCGTGCACTTAGCCAGATCCAGGCATTTCCCTCCGCCTATACCCAGAATCAGCGTGCACCCGGAGTCGAGCGCCTCCTGACGGTAATGCTCCGCCCATGCCCGGCTGCATGGGCCGGTGTGGACCCGTATTGCCGGCACGATTCCAACCTCCGCGAAGCGCTTTTGAACTTGGTCCATTATCAGCGCAGTGGTGGTGGGGCCGCCGATGACCAAAGGCCGTCCGCCCAGCCGAGCTGTCTCGCCGGCCAGCTCGGCTAAGCAGCCTCTGCCGTAGTAGAACTTTCCGACGCCAACCTTCAGCTTGGCGTAAGCTTCCCTATCATTCATAAAGTGACACTCCTTTCAAAATGCCAGTATTTCCGGCCACGCCGCGCTGGCTGACACGGTCTCGCGTCGGAACTGCGGGGCCTTGTGACCCCATTATATCACATGTAAATTTATTTTCAATTATTTTATAAAAATGTAAAAAGTTATTTTTTCTCCTTGACATCGTGCAAACTGCATGATACTATAAAGACACAGCCGAAAAAAGCGAGCAAATCAAACAACATTTTGCTTGTTTAGGCCGCTTCCAATGTATTCAGGGGCATAACGCCCTCCCTGAATAAAGAAAAAATCAGGAGGATAACAAATGAAACCTGAAGAATTGCGGCAGCGCCTCCACGGCGTCTGTGTCATCAGCATCACCCCCTTCAAGGAGGACGGGACCCTGGATGAAGCGGGATATGAGAAAAACCTAAACTTCATCATGGACGGGGGACTGAACGCCTCCAATGCCACCATTGTGGTGGGGGGCAGTACCGGCGAGTGCGGCGCCATGAGCACCGCCGAGCGCAAATCCCTGCTGGACTGCGCCTTGGGCGTGTGCGGGGACAAGCTCCCTGTCATCGCCGGCTGCAACAGCACCAATGTGCGGGAGTCCATCGAGCTGGCCCAATACGCCGAGGCGAAGGGCGCCGCGGGCGTGATGGCGCTCTCCCCCTACTACTACCCCGCCAAGGACGAGGAGTGCATCTACGCGTTTTACAAAGAGCTGTCCGCCAACACCGGCCTGGGCATCCTGCTGTATAACAACTTCGAGGTGATGAACATCGACTGCCCCATCTCGGTGCTCAAACGGCTGAAGGAGCTGCCCAACGTGGTGGGCATGAAGGAATGCACCCCCGCGTTTTTCAAAATGACCCGGGTCGTACAGGAGATCGGGGACAAGGTCAGCGTTGTCAACGGCCACGGCGAGTTCTTGGAGCCGTACGCGGCGCTGGCGGGGACGGCGGGCTTTATTTCCAGCATGTCCAACTTCGTCCCCGGCCGGGCCGCCGCCATCTGGGAGGCCCGCAGCAAAGGGGATTACGCCAAGGCAAAGGAGATCCGGGACACCATGGTGCCCTACATGGACCTGGCGGTGAAATACTCCGGCCAGGGCGGCGAGTATAAGGTCATCTCCCTGCTGAAATACATCACGGATGAAGTGGGAAGCTGCGGCGGCTGGCCCCGTATCCCCTGCATCCCCCTGTCCGCTCAGGAAAAGGCGGAGGTCCGGCAGGTTTTGAAAGATATCGGGCTGTAAGGTTCCGCAGGGTTGGCAGGGAACGCTGAAATTTGTATCTGCGGCTTAAACAAGGGGCTTTTGACTATGAATACAGGCTCTTACCCAGACAGAACGACGAAAGAAAAGGAGAGATATCAGATGAAGAAGAAACTGCTTGCGCTGTTCCTCGCCGCCGGGATGTTGGCCGGGATGCTGGCTGGCTGCGGAAGTTCTGACGCCGGCGCCAGTTCCGCTCCCTCCGCCGCCCCCAGCTCCGCCGCCTCCGCCGGAGGCGGCTCCGATGAGACGGTCACCCTGACCCTGATGCGCACCGGCACTCCAGAGGTGCTTCACGGCATTTTTGACCCCATTATCGCGCAATTTGAGAAAGATCACCCCAATATCAAGATCGACATGCAGGACCTGGGCTGGGGCGATGCGGAGAAAACCCTCCAGACCATGTCCGCCTCCAAAACCCTGCCCGACGTGATGTACCATCTGCCCGCCACCATTTTCGACCTGGCGGAAAAGGGCCTCATCCTGGACCTGACACCCTACATGGACGACGAGCTGAAAAACGACATGTACCCTGCTATGCTCCAGGCAGGACAGTATGATGGGAAGCAGTACATGATCTCTTGCGGAGGCACCGGCCTTATTATGTGGTACAACGCCGACATGTTTAAGCAGGCCGGATTGGACCCGGACTCCCCGCCCAAGACCTGGTCGGAGTTCCTGGAGGCCTGCAAGGCCCTGAGCGCCATCGACGGCATCGCCCCCGTGGGCGTATATGCCTCCCCGGCGGGCGGCGAGACCAGCTTCGTATTTGAGTCCCTGTTTACCACCGAATACGGCGGGGGCGCCTGGGATCCGGACAAGAACCAGTATGTCTACGACTCCGAGGAGGGAAAGGACGCTGCGGTGAAGACCCTCCAGTTCATGCAGGACATCACCCAGTACGCCCAGGACTCCTATGTGGAGTATGGCCGGTTCGACTCCCGCACTCTCCTGCGGGACGGCAAGGTGGCCATTGTGCTGGACGCCATCAACATGGCCAACCAGATCCCCGACCAGCTGGCCGACGGCACCATCCGGGCGGCGGCCATCCCCGCCGGGAGCAGCGGCGTGCAGTCCACCGCCATCAACCTGGGCGGCTGGTTCATCCCCACCAACTGCGAGCACCCCGACGAGGCCTGGACTTTCCTGCGCTATATGATGGAGACAGAGAACCAGCTGGCCCACGCCTCCTACGGCTCCGTGCCCATGCTGAAGTCTGAGGCCTCCCACTATACCGACGGGTATATGGTGGACGTGATCAAATCCCTGGATAACAGCTATCCCGAGGGCATCTGCGTCAAAACCAACGCCCTGTGGGCTGTCAACGGCGAACAGCTCCAGCTGCTGATGATGGGCAGTCAGAGCGCCGAGGAGACCTGGAAGAATATTTCCACTGAGCACGGCGAAATCTACAACTGAGCGGCGTCACGCCAGCCAAAAGGGCTCCCCGCTTTCGGCCGGGAGCCCTTTTGACCAGGCGCGGAGCGGCAGCCACATGAACAAGAGGTGAAACGATGAACAAATCAAACAGAAGGCTACGGCTGGGACGGGCCGTGGAGCCCTACATTTACCTGTTTCCCACCATCGTCCTGTTCGTTTTTATCCTCGCTATCCCGCTGTTCAACCTGGTGAAGTACTCTCTGGGCGAATCCAACATTATCCAGGGCTATGTTCAGTGGAACAATTTTGAGAACTTCTCCTACCTGACCAGTAAAAAATTTCTGGACAGCGTCCAGGTCACAGTGATCTACGTCATTTTCGGCGTGCTGGGGGTAGTCCTTTTCGGGACCATCATGGCCCTGGTTCTGGACAAGCCGCTGAAAGGACTGGGCATATTCCGGGCCATTGCCATCATCCCCTGGGTTGTGCCCCAGGCCTTTGCGGCCTCCATGTGGCGCTGGGTGGTCAACGCCCAGTTCGGTTTTATCAACCAGCTGCTCACCTCGCTGGGGCTTATTGAAAAAAACATCAGCTTTTTATCGGAGCATACAGCCCTAGCCACGGTGATTGTAGTGCGGATCTGGCAGGGGACGCCGTTCATGATCATCTCCCTGCTGGCGGCTTTGCAGACCGTCCCCGAGGACATCTATGAGGCGGCGGAACTGGATGGAGTCAACCTGTGGCAGAGGTTCTTTAAGATCACCCTCCCCTTCATCCGCCCCGTGATGCTCACCACAACGCTGATTATCACGGCGTGGACCATGCAGATTTTCGACACGGTTTACATTATGACAGCCGGCGGTCCCGCCCGGAAGACCCAGCTGGTGGCCCTGGAGGTGTACGCCAAGGCCTTCCAGCAGAGCGACCTGGGCACGGCCTGCGCCATATCCCTGTGTATTCTGGCCGTTATCATGGTCATCAGCGCCTTTAAGACCAAAATGGAGGGAGGCGAAGGGACATGAGCCTGTCTCTGACACAGCGCAAACGCCTGGGGATGATCGGGCGTTATATCGTCATCATTTTCTGGATGCTGTTTACCCTGCTGCCTATCTACACCGCCTTTGTCGCCTCGCTGACCGAGTACGAAAACCTGGGTAAAAGCTTTTTGATCCCCACCGACTGGGCCTGGCACAACTATGTGGACATCTTCCAGCGGGTGGACATGGCGGTCTACCTGCGCTCTACCTTTATCTACGCCCTGAGCACCGCCGTCATCAACGTGATCCTGGCCACCTTCACCGGCTACGCCCTGTCCCGCTTCCGCTTCCGCGGCAAAGGGTTCTACTCCAGCGTCCTGCTGGTCACCCAGGTGCTCCCCCAGGTGGTTATCGTGGTCCCTGTGTTCCTGATGATGCAGCGGCTGGGGCTGTACGACACCTACCCCGGCATCATTATCACCATCGTGGCCACCTCCATGGCCTTTCCCACCCTGCTCATGCGCAGCTTTTACGACAGCGTGCCCGCCGCGCTGGAGGAAGCGGCCGCCATTGACGGATGCAGCCGTCTCCAGGCGCTGTTCCGCATCATCATCCCCTTGGCTCTGCCCGGCATTGGCACTGCCTTCGGCCTATCCTTCTTCTCCGGCTGGAGCCAGTACCTGTACCCGCTGATCCTCACCCGGGATCCGGCCAAAACCCCGGTCACCGTGGGTATTTCCCGGCTCATTGACAACCAGACCCCCTGGGAGATGGTGATGACCGGCACCCTGATCTCCATCATCCCGGCGGTGCTCATCTATCTGCTGGTCCAGAAATCCCTCATCAAGGGAATGGCCAGCGGAGCGGTGAAATGAAAGGAGGGACCCATGATGTGGAATGGGGCAAAGACTCTGCGTGAGAAGCTCCAGTCCGGCCGGTTTGTCATCGGCTTTGCCTCCACCCTGTCCGATCCCGCTGTCAGTGAGATGGCCGCCTGTGCGGGCTATGACTTCGTGTTTGTGGATGGGGAGCACCCGCCCATGGACCGGCAGACCATCCTGCGCCACGTGATGGCCGCCCAGGGAGGCGGGGCGGCGGCACTGGTCCGAGTGTGGGGATGCGACCCGTCCGCCTTGAAAGCGCTATTGGACCTGGGCCCCGACGGGGTGATCTTTCCCTTTATCCACGACGAGGCTGCCGCCCGACTGGCAGTAGCCTCCTGCTCCTACCCGGACCAGCTTCCCGGCGGCATCCGGGGACAGGGGCCTATGCGGGCAGTCCGCTGGGGATTTGGAGACCAGACGGGTTACCTGGAAGACCCCGGCCAGCATCTGCTGCGGATCATGCAGATCGAGTCCTATGAGGGTTGGAAAAATCTGGACAGAATTTTGGCCGTTCCCGGCGTGGACGGGATATACCTGGGGCCGGCAGATCTTGGGCGCAGCCTGCGGGCCCAGCGGGGACCAGGCGTACCTGGGCTGGAGGAGGCCTGCCTTGACGTCTATCGGAGAACCCGGGCGGCCGGGAAATGGATGGGCGCTCCAGTGCCCAGTTCCCCGGAGGGAGCGGCCCTGGTCCGGGCAAAGGGGGCCCAGTGGGGGGTGTGCGGCATTGACGCAGACCTGCTGGCCCACGGTATGCGGCATTGCCTGGGCATCTGCCATTAAGGAACCTCTGAACAAATGCGTCTGCGGCGCTTTGCGGATCTTTTCCACCACAACTTCGTTGTGATTTCTTGAAATAAACACAATTATTCCTGCGAAATCCCGCCTCGTTGCGGTGAAAAATCTCTCGCAAATCGCTCTTGCCGATTTATTCAGAGGTTCCTTAACATACGATAGGAGGAGAAACCTATGCCTGTCTTTGAAATGCCTTTGGAGAAACTGCGGGAATACACCGGATGCAGTCCTAGGCCTGCGGATTTTGACCAATATTGGGCCCAAGCCATGGCGGAAGGCCAGGCCGCCGGACTGGAGTATACCATGACTCCCGCAGCGTTTCAGGCCCCCGGCGTGGAATGCTTTGACCTGTGGTTCACCGGCGTAAGGGGGGCCAGAATTCATTGCCTGTTCCTGAAGCCCAAAGAAGTGAAGAATAAGATTCCCGGCGTGGCGGTGTTCCACGGCTATATGCACCACGGAGGCGAGTGGTTTGAGCGTCTCCCCTATGTGTACCGGGGGATGGCGGTGCTGGTGATGGAGTGCCGAGGGCAGGGCGGCCTGTCGGAGGACGTATACTCCGGCGCGGGCCCCACCGCGTTCGGCCACGTGGTCCGGGGCGTGCGGGACGAGGACCCACACAAACTCTACTACCGGGATGTCTACCTGGACGCCGCCCAAACCGTCCGCATCCTGATGAGTATGGAGTTTGTGGACGAGACCAGAATTGCCGTCACTGGGAAATCCCAGGGCGGGGCGTTGGCCCTGGCAGCCGCGGCGCTGGTCCCCTCAGTGAAGCTGTGCGCACCGATCTATCCGTTTCTGTGCGACTTTCAGCGGGTGCTGGATTTGGACTTAAACAAAAATGCCTACGATGGTTTCTACTGGCTATTCAAAAAGTGCGATCCCACCCACCGCTTCCATGACAAATACATGGAACGGCTTGGATACATTGACATACAAAACCACACGCCCAATGTAAAAGCAAAGGTGCTGTGGCAGACCGGGCTCATGGACGACCAGTGTCCGCCATCAGCCCAGTTTGCCGCCTACAACAAATTGCAATCGGGAAAGAGGATCATCCTCTATCCAGATCATACCCATGAGCTGATTTATTTTGCGAATGATGAAATTTTTCAGTTCTTTTTGGAAATTTGACTTGCAATTTTTATCCGTCAGAGGCATAATAAAATGGAAAATGTCATTTATAAACAAAGCTTAGAATAGGGTTTGGAGGGGGCTTGATGAGCTGCGGCGCGGCCCAAAATACATTTTTACTGAATGTCCAATCCATCTATCCGTCCATGACGAAGGCGGAAAAAAAGGTTGCTGATTTTGTGCTGCAGCATCCCAGGGACGTCCGCTTCATGTCCATTGACGACCTGGCAGACGCCTGTGATGTGAGCCTGACCAGCGTATTTCGCTTCTGCAAGGCGCTGAAGCTGAAGGGCTACCAGGACTTTCGAGTCCAGCTGACGCTGAGCCTCAGCGATGCACCAGACAGCCCAACCGGGGTAAACGCAGAGGCGGAGATGCTTCCCGGCAGTGTGACCCGTTCTGACACCATGAACACCATGGTGCAAAAGGTGCTGAAAAGTCATCTCACCCCGTTGTATGAGTCGGCCGCGCTGGTGGATGAGTCCGCCCTGCTCAAAGCGTCGGAATTCATCCAAAACTCAGATCAGGTCCGCTTTTTTGGAATCGGCGGTTCCAGCCTGACGGCGATGGAGGGAATGTATAAATTCCTGCACATTATGCCCAACGTCTACTGCCTCTCCGACGTCCATATGCAGATCATGGCCGCATCCACGCTGAACGAGCATGACGTCGCCATCTTCATCTCCTATTCCGGCACGAGCAAGGAATTGGTGGAAATGGCAAAGCGGGCTCATGACACCAGCTGCCGCACCATAGGCATCACCCAGTATTCCAACTCGCCCATGACAAAGTATATGGATGTGGTGCTGTTATGCGGCGGCTATGAACCGCCGCTTCAGGAGGGGGCCTTCCCGTCAAAAACGGCACACCTATTTATGTTGGACTTGCTTTTTACCGAGGTCTACCGCTCTAAATTCGGCTATTCAAAGCGAATCAACCAGCAGGTCACTGACTCCATCTCCGACAAAATCTATTGAGCTGTCTGAAGGAGCTTATACAATGGCCCGCCGTTCTAAAACAAAGGGAACCTCTGAATAAATCGCAAGAGCGATTTATTCAGAGGTTCCTCAAAAATGGGCCCTTTTCTCCTCAAAAAACTCACCTCGCCCAAACCACGGGCGAGGTGAGTCCCTGCTTCTGCGGAAACCCGCGAAACACAGCTTTCCACAAGTGCTACTGGAGAAGCTGAAGCACAACCTGGGGCGCTTGATTTGCCTGGGCCTGCATGCTCTGCTGCGCCTGCATCAAGATCTGGAGCTTTATCTGTTCCTTCATCAGCTCCGCCATATCCGCATCGCGGATAACACTGTAGGCATCGCTGAGTTGTATGTGGGCATTGGACAGGTCCTGTAAGGCATGCTCCAAGCGGTTATAATCGGCGCCGATGGTGCCGCGGGCGGAGGAAACAGCCAGGTCGGCGCGGTCTATCCGCGCCAGCCAATCGGCGGGGTCCTGATCCTCCGCAGTCAGATCGACCGACTCCGGCGGACTCAGCCGCAGGTGGTACAGGTCAATATAAGGCAGATGGATGGGGATGATCTGCGGTTCCGGGTCGGAGCCCACGTAGATGTTCACCGTGGCGGTCTCCAACTCCTTCAAATCGCCCTCTGGAAGGTCCGCCACCATCTTGCGCTCTATGCTGTAGGTAAAGTTGGCCTCCATGCCTGTCTCCACCGAGCCGAGCTTGAGCTCGTTATCGAATATTACGTCTCCGATCCGCTTCTCCATGGCCAGCAGAACGGTGGGAGGGTCGCCCACCATCAAATCAGTGAAATGGTTCAGCGTAGGCCGGACCTGCTCCACGATATTCTCCACAATTTTGTCGCCGCTGGTGACCTTGGACAGCTCCACCGGGATATTGTGGATGGTGCGCACGATCCCGGTTTCCGGGTCCACCTTTTCAAAGGACTTGGGCAGACTGCCGTCATCTGTCCAGCAGAAGAATATGTTGATGTACTCGCCGGAGCAGGTGGCACAGTTGATGCGGAACCCCTTCCCCATCAAAGTGTCTAAATTGTCCTCATTGATGGAAGAAAAGTCGATGGCTTTCTGGGAGTGGCCGGTGTTTGCGCCGCCGTCAAACCGCACCGCGCCGCCTTTGGACAGCGGATCCATCCCCCGGACGCCGTCTGTGACGGACATGGATCTTGTCTTCCGGGAAATGGTCAGTTTCGTGCCGCTCAATGTCGCGGTATAGCCGCTGCCGTACCTGTTGAGCTTTGCAAGAATTGCGTCCTTGACCTGGGTCAGCGTGGTCATCCCCTTGAGGTCGATGTCATCATAGTTGCTTCTTAAGCTCCCATCCACATCGCTGTTGAAGAATTCAATGGAGGCGCCATAGGAGCTATACAAGTTGTCCGAAGTGCTATAGACGCTGAACCCCTTCCCCCTCAAGGCTTGTGGATCGGTGCTGCCAAAGTCAAAGGTAACGGCCGCCGTGGGCATCTGATTTGAATACACCCGATCACCTGGAATGATGGGCTCGCTGGGCGTACTGGCAACCGCACCCTTCACGGCCCGGATGGTACATGTCGTCGATCGGAACATATTGTTCAGCGCGTTCTTGATGGCGTTTGGGTCGCCGGTGGTGCTCGCGGTGATTTCCAGCGTACTTCCGTTTACCGTGACAGTCGCGCTGCCTAGGGCGCTTCTGACATAGGAGCTGATATCATTCGCGACCTGCGCCGGGGTTACGGAGGTCACGCGGTGGTCATACGTCGAGCTGGTATAGAGGGAGACGCCAGACTGGCTCGTGTACTTCGTATAGGCGGGATCATTTGGATTGTAGTACAAATGCGAGCTTCCGTTTACAGAAAAAGAAAACGGAAATGTTGTCGGAAGATTTGAAATATCCACTGTGCATTTCTCGGGCGCCTCTGCGGCCCCCGCCTGCACCTGCGTGACCGTGAAGGGGTTGACGCCCTTGCTCGTCCACCGCCCCAGCTCCTGCGACCCGCTTCCCCCCGATATCGTACCGGTCTGCACGTCCGCATAAAAGTAAGTGCGGGAATTTTTGTCCACCTTGGCTTTTGCTTGGGTTACAGTTATAGCAGCATTGTTTCCGCCAACTGTATACTTTGTCGTGTCAATCTTAGCTTTGATGGCACTGCGCAAGGCCGCGGCAAAATTGGTCCATGATTTTTTATTCCCCTGCAGGTCTCTGAGAAGTGTGCCGCCTATGTTTAAGTCTCCAAGGGGAATTTCCACAACTGAAGTAGAGTTGTTTTCGACAAAATGCAAGCGGAATGTATTTTCCTTCAAGTTCTCAATTTCGTCCGCCGTAAGTTTGGCACTATTGCTTTTGCCCGCAGGTTTGGCGGTATAGCTTAACACGATATTCGCGTTTTCCATCGTATAGACCGGCTGGTTATCAGACGCGTCCTTGCCGTCTATGGCCTTCAAGGTTCCCATCCCTGTGGGACTCACTGCGGAAAGGGAGCCGTTGGCCCACTCCGCGTCCCCCTCCTTCGCGGAATATGACAGGCCGTTTGTCTGATAGTTCAGATCCCGCAGCGCGGCCTTCAATGTCACGGTCTTGCCGTCAATGGACGCGGCAGACAAATCCTGTACATAGGATCTGGTGCTGTAATTATAGTGGCGCGTCGCCTTCACCAGGTTTGCCAGCGTTTCCTCCATGGTGGCGCCGATCCCAACCCTGGTTGCGTTGTATACGCCGGAGGGGAGGTAGGAGCTCTTTGTGAAATAATAGGTGTAGCTGCCGATGGTGAGCGCCTTCCCCTCCATGGTATCCTGGTTGCCGGGATCAACGGTGTCATCCAGCTCAAAGGAAACGGTGGCCGGCTTGGCGTCCTCCGCCTCATCGAAAGTTTCCTTCTGCGTAATGAAGTCCAGGTCGCCCCAGGTTTCGAGGATATCCTTTACGGGGGTGAAATACTCCACGACTTCCTCGTGGAAGGTCGTCTTTATGCCCTGTCGGAACAGGCAGATGGTGTTATAGTAGCTCCCGGCAGTGATGCGGTCGATCTCTCGGAACAGTTGGTTCATCTCGCCGCTGATGGCGGTCAGTTCCTGGTCTCCATAGGTGCCGTTTTCCGCCTGGATGCACAGTCCCCGGGCGCGCTTAAGCATGTCGTTGATCTCCTGAAGAGCGGCATCCGCCGTCCTTGCCAAATCCACGCCTTCGGAGGCGTTGCGCTGGGCGCGGCTCATCTCCGTGACTTTGGCGTGAATGCGCTCGGATACGCCAAGGCCGGCCGCGTCGTCCGCCGCACGGTTGATCCGATATCCTGTGGAGAGCTTTTCCAGGTTTTTTGATAACGCGCTCTTTGTGAGCCTGCCGGCGTTATACACCCGCAGGCTGGATACATTCGTTCTGATGACCACAGCATCCCGCCCCCCTATTGTTTCCTGTCCTTCCTCTTGATTTAAGCCATCCGCTCTACGGGGTCATTTTTTCCCTAGCTCAGTCACAAACGCCGCCTTATTCTGCCGGGGCGCGGTGGCGGGCCGTCCCAGATCCGCCCGGGCGCCCAGGGCGCATTTCACCTCAATAAATGCGAGCTGTT
>ERZ808041.220-NODE-220-length-56713-cov-12.415513_pt1 | contig 56713 bp, 54 predicted proteins | sample MGYA00380192_ERZ808041 | MGnify/ENA primary metagenome ERZ808041 (study PRJEB31490, sample SAMN06133412) | mouse gut metagenome | isolation source: Z1_1 | host: mice | place: China: Chengdu | collected 2015-05 ...
ACCGCACGCAGTTGGGGCACTTGTTCCAGTCGACGTTCAGGTCACATGTGGTGGTCATTTCGATTCTCCTTCCTTGGACGCGAGCGCCTCCGCGCGCTGGATGATGGTGGACAGATTGACAGTGAGTACGTCAGAGATCTGTGCGAGCTCGGCAATGGTGAACGGGTACAAGTCAGGGTGCTCGAGTCGTCGCATGAGCGTCGTGCGCGGGATTCCGCTTTTCTGCGCAGCGTTCGCGACCGCTATGTTCTCACGGGCGAGCTCATCATTGACTATCCGAGCCACTGCTTTTACATACTTCGTGATGTCCATAACTGTCATTCTACTGCCCATTTGGGCATAGTCAAGACGACACGCCGCCCATTTGGGCAGTCTGATTCCGAGTTTTTATGCCTATAATGCCCACATGGACATCAATGAGGCAATATCGAGGGTGCTGTCTGCAGAGAGATCTGCAGCTCATCTGACGATCAAGGAACTGTCTACGCAGGCAGATATACCAGAGCGCACATTGATTAGAGTTCTCAAGGGCGAGCGCGATATCAATGTGCTTCAAATTGCGAAGCTTGCTCCAGTTTTCGGGCTATATCCGCATGAAATCATGGACTCGGCAGAGAAGCTCATCGAGCGCGGCGATCGAGGAGCCGTGCCAGATCTATCTGCCGCCGATAGCACGGACACGGCGCTCGCGAGCGCCGTCGACGATTCCGTGGTGCCGGATATGTCCGAGTGGTCTGCGGATGAGCAGGCTGCGTATGTCGCGTCGCATCTGGATCAGTTCGACATCGCCGCGAAGCATGGCGATATCGAGCGTGAGCAGGAGGCGTTCGAGGAGCAGCCGTAAATAGAGAGTTTTGGCATCGCGTCGTTGCGGTGCCGTCCCGTATCCGCGAGGGTTCGGGATGGTTAAGACGCAGGTTGTTTGGGGCGTCGCGGGAAGAAAGGGGCCGCACAATGGGGTTGCTGTCTTGGTTGTTCGGAAAGAACGAGCCCGAGGAGCCGGCGCTCACCGCGGAGCAGGAGGCGCGTTTGGGAGAGCGGCTTTCCACGCTTGCTCCCGAGCTGCCGGATACAAGCGGTCTGTCGCGGCGTGACATATTCTCCTCGCATGATCAGTCCAAACAGTGGGTCAAAGATGTGCGGGAAGCAAATCGACGCTTGAGAGCCGCGAGCGTCAGGACCGCTCAGGTCTACACGTACACATGGAAGGGGCTACCGCAGCTGCGGAAGGGCGAACGCATCATCATGAGTCGAAGCTCTGCATCGACGTTGCGGAGCACTTACAATGGCAGTACTTGGAGCAAGCGCAGTGATGGTGGTACGGCATTCTCCTATAGGGGGCGTACGTGCTGCGTGGTGTTCTCGCAGATTGTAGATGGTCTGGACTCGGTGACGATGGTGTGTCAGGGTCAGTTCTCAGCTGGCCTGCCGGAGCTACGCGTGGAGGTACGGAAAGTCTGCGACGTTCAAAGCGAATCGCGATATGTGCCGCGCAATCGCAGGCCGGCGGGACTGCGCGAGCTGAAGGCGTCGCGCACTGTCGCGTTGTCCGGCGAAGAGGGCGCACAGGAAGCGCTCGTACAGTACGGGGACGATGCCCTTGTCTGGATGACCGTGAGACGCGGCCTCATCCCCAGGGGAAAAAGCAAGGACGAACCGACGTTGTGGTTCGCTCTGGATGGAGTGGATATCGGATACCTCACGCCGTTGCAGGGGCGCCGCCAGTACGGGCAGGTACCGCCGGAAGGAGCGATGTGTCTGGCACGCATCAAGCATGGCGCCAAGAAGTACGAAGTGACGGTACACTTACCCGATTACGAGAAGAAACGTTGACAGAAAAAACGGTGAACGATGCTTGGGACGGACAGCATCGCCGCAAACCATTGGAACACGCGTCGACTACCCATAAAACAGGATGGAGGATATAATGGCACATGACAGTACCCCGCACGCGCCCGGCAACGGAGCGAACCAGGCGGGGTCATTTCTTTTCCCGAAGCCTCCTCTCACCATCGCAGAACAGCGCGAGCGTCTTCGCGAGCGCGGTCTTGGTCTGGAGGGGTTCCTCAATGAGGGCGTCGACTTCTTCCTTGCGTCGAACAACTATTACCGCATCAGCGGGTATTGGCTCACATTCTTCGACAGGGATGCCGGTCGGTTCGTGGAGGGCGCTACCTTTGACGACATCGTCCATGTGATGGCGTTCGATGATGAGCTTCGTTTTTTGGTGTTCCGTATGATCGAGCCGCTTGAGATCAGGTTCAGGACTTCATTCGCCTATCATATGGCGCATATTCATGGTGCTGTGGCGTATCGGGATATGCGGTTATTCGATTTGGAGGATGCGTTCGAACGTTCCCAAAGCGAGATCGACCGTGCGATACGTATAGGCATGCGGGGGCATGTGCCGTGTGTGACGCATAACATGGAGAAGTATGGGCAATTGCCTGTGTGGGCGTTGGTGGAGGTGTTGTCGTTCGGCACGGTGTCGAAGATGTACGGCAATCTCTCCGACGGTGAGCTGCGCGATGCGGTCGCCGCGGATTTCCGGACCACTGCGACGTTGCTGAAAAGCTGGATGGAACATCTGGTGTATATCCGCAACCTCTGCGCCCATTACGATCGCCTCTATAACCGCATGGTGACGAAACGTACGCAATTCCTACGGGAGGATATACGTCTGTTCGACAGGTTGCATCTGCAGCGTGGCCGTCTTTTCGATACGTTCATCGTGCTCAAGCGGCTTTATGAGCATTTCGATCCGGTGATGTGGAAGGTGCGTATGACCGCGCTGCGTGATCTTATCGACATGTATCCGGAGGTCAGGTTGTTGCCATTGGGGTTTCCCGAGGATTGGCTCAATGTGCTCTCTGTCGAGGGGTAGGAATGCTGCTTGGCGGATCCTGTCGTTGGATGGCACCGGGCTGGAGGTGCGGTCGTGAATGAATTGCTTATGGAGGCGTCACGCTGGGCGCGTGTGGCCGAACGGCCGTTGCCGAACGGCTATGAGGGTTTCTACGCGCCTGGTCTGGATCTGATCGTCCTGGATTCGCGGCTGACGGATGTGCAGCGCCGCTGCGTGCTCGCGCATGAGATCAGCCATGCGCGTCATCGTGATTCCGGCTGCCGGTGCGACCGGTGGGCGGAGCGGCGCGCGGACATCGAGGCCGCCGTCATGCTGATATCGCCATTGGAGTTCGCGTACGCCGAGGCCGTGTACGAAGGCAACACGCTCGGCATGGCGCGTGAACTCAACGTGCTGCCATGGGCCATCGAAGCGTTCCGCGAGCGCCTGCATGACGATCCGTCGTTGGCAGTACTGTAGTGTTCACTCGAAGAGTGGCAGTTCGTTCTGGCCAGTATATGGGATATGTTTCAATACTTTCGTGATGGAATGTCTTGCTCTCAGTTTTCCTGCGGAATCCCTGTAGGAGACGGTGTGGAGTATGACGAAGAAGATGTCCTTCTTTCCGATTCGCTCGCCGTTTTCCACTGCTTCGATGAAGGTATCGTCAAGCATGTCGACGGTGTATTTTGTGTCTCCGCCGGTTGTCACTCGCCATTTTTTGCCGGGTTCGAAGTGCGCGTCCAATGGCTGGACCGGCAATCTCACGTCATTTTCTGCGATTATGTCTTCCTTGGGAACCCATTCTGCCATCTTGGCGGCGGTTTCCTTGTCTACATGCACCTCGGCGTCAGGGTCGGATAGTTCGGCGCCGTCAATCCCATCCTCGGAAGTGGGGCCTGAAAATGCCTTGCCAGCGTCGTTGACGAACTTCCGGTCCCCTGCGATGCGTAGGCATGATTCGTAGGTTCTTGTTGTTGTGCCGTCCAACGCTTCGACTTCCACCATGCGTTCAGTGAATACGGCGTCGGCGGATTCGGCGGATTCGGTCTCTATCGGTTTGACGGATTTGACATCACCGTGGTGGATGAAGTATTTGACCAGCTTTATTGCGCCGATGAATATTGTCGAGAATCCGACCCCTATGATACCAGTAAGCCATTCAATCCCTTTGCCTTCCATGGTTTGGGAGTATTCTCCGATCATCTGCAGCAGGAGCTGTATGTCGAATGATCCCGGAGATGTGGCTTTGATTTTCAGTTCGATGTCCAATTCGGGGGCAATTGTTTTCCGCGCTGTTTCGACGGCATCGGATAGGTGCATCAGGGCGGGTGCGAGCGTCTTTACGTTCATCGAATGGTCTACGTCCAATGCAGGGCCGTAGTAGCGTAGTTCGAGTTCGCCTATTCGTTGCTCGTGAAGACCGATTGCTTTCCCACTGCTCATTTCGCTTATGATAGTCGGTCAATCTGGGTGTGTCGGCGTGTCGCATTATTAAACTTTACTAGATATTCTATAATAGTATTACACTCAAACAGAAAGGAGGTGTTTCCGGTGAGCACCAAGGATTGGGCGGACGTCATCAACGACATGATCGCCAACCTCATCGCCCTCGCGCTGCTGGTCTGGACGATACGGCGAAACCCACGCCACAAAAAGTGAACAGTGGTTCCGGCTAGCCCTATGAGCCGGAACCACTCCACCTAATCCTACCCCATCCACAATCCACCGGAACGGAAGCATCATGGACAACAGGACACGGAAAACAACACTGGCCATCGGCGCCATCTCATTCATCTTCGGCATCACCGCAGTGTGCGGCGCCCTGTCGGGCAACCTCATCACCGCAGGCGGATTCGCAAGCGCCGCCGGCATCGCCGGCCTCGCCGCCGGCATCTCGGCGTGGAGAGGTGGCGGCGATGACTGAGCGGTATCTTTCGGTGGCCGAGGTTGCCGAGCGCATCGGCGTGAAGAACGCGAGCGCGAAGGCGCTTCGGCTACCGGAGCCGGACGCGCTGATCGGCCGTACGCGCGGATGGAAGGCAGAGACGATCGACGCGTGGAACGCGGCGAGGCCAGGGCGTGGTGTCGGCGGCGGCCGTCCTCGCAAACATGCAGGTGACTGAACCGCCCCCTCCCTCACACGTCCTGCATGAGTTTCTGCAGCAGGAGCTTCTCTCCGGCTTTGAGACTTTCCAGTTCCGCGATGCGGCGGTCGATATCGCGGATGCGGGCCATCACTGTCTCGGGGGTATCGTCGGCGAGGAGCTTCTCCCCATCTTCTCCGCGAGCGTCTCGCGTCTGGCGTCGACAGCGTGTTGGTAGCGGATGGCTGCGCTGACGTCGCTGTGGCCTGCGGATTCCATGAGTTCCTTAAGTGTGGCGCCCTCGGCTGCAAGCCAAGTGAGGGCCGAATGCCTAAGGTCGTGGAATCGCAGGTCGGGGCGACCGGCCTTGCGGCGGGCTTGGTCGAAGTGGATGCGGATGGTGTTGGGGTGGACTGGTTGGGTGTGGTCGCGTACGCCTTGGAAGAGCCATGCGTCGTCGCCGTCTTCGACGTGGTCGTCGAGGAAGTCGCGCAGTGGCTGGATGAGTTGTGGCGGGATCTTGACATCGCGGATGCTGTTGGCGGTCTTGGGTGGGCCTACCTTGCTGTCGGGGTCTTCGGTGAGGCGTCCGCGTCTGATGTGCAGGATGCGATGTTCGAAGTCAATGTCGCCGCGTTGCAGTGCGCAGACCTCGCCGATGCGCAGCCCGTCACAGAAGACGGCGAGGTAGACGCTCATGCGGTATTCGGGAGGCATGGCCTTGTAGATGGCGTGCACCTCCTGTGGCGTCGCCGGCACGGTCGCGGTTTCGCGTTTGGGTGTGGCCACCCCCCTCGTGAGCGGGTAGGCGGGGATCAATGGCGGTTCGCCGTCGTCGCCGGGTTTGGACGCCGTGCGCAGTACCGCGCGGACGACCTTGTAGGCATGGGCGCGCACGTAGGGTTGGTCACTGGGTAGTGTCGCCAGCCACCGGTCGACCATGGATTGGGTGATGTCGGCGAGGCGGATGTGCGCGAAGTACGGCAGGACGTGGTTGGCGGCGTCGCGCTCGAGGCGTGAGCGGCTGGACGCGCGCAATGGTGTGCCGTCCGAGCGTGTGCGTGCGGCGAGCCACTCAGGGAAATACTCGCCGAACGTGAGGGCCGAGGCGCGTTCACGGCGTTTAACGTCACGGTCGGGCTGCCATGCGCCGGCGTCGATCTTCTTGCGTGCGGCCTCGAGCCATGCGCGGGCCTCTACCTCGGCGGTGAGGGGGAAGTTCCTGGATTGGCGTTCGGGAAGCGTGGGGTCGAGTTCACGCGCCTCGATGGGGGTGGGGTACGAGGCGGAAAGGTACCGTGGCGTATGCTTGTTGGGACGCAGCTTGATGCTGCCGAACCTCCTGCCCATATCTGCTCCCCTCTTCTGGGCATGTGGGACACGTTGTCCCATGTGTTTTCTTGTCCCATCTATTGTCCCACATCAAGCACCCAAAAAGAGACAAAAACCCGCAAAAACCCGATTTGCCGTTTTCTTCGAAAACCGGCTTCACCCCTTGAAACCATTGAAAAAGAGCCGTCCACAAGGGACGGCTCGAAAAAAGGTGGTCGGGCTGACAGGATTTGAACCTGCGACATTCTGCTCCCAAAGCAGACGCGCTACCAAGCTGCGCCACAGCCCGAGGCGTGAACAAAGATGCTTTCACGCACAAGCGATAACTATACCATGGCGCGTGACTAATTCGATACAATGGGGTGTCGAGTGGAAAGGCAGGCGTATGGGACGGCATCAACGAGCTGAATCATTGGGACTCATATCCTTTGTCTGTTGTGCCCTTGTCGGGTGTGGCGGCATGTTTCTGTATCTGCAATTGGCCCCCGCGTTCTGGCAGCTGTCGCAACGCCGGTTCATGGCATGCGCCGCGATTGTTGCAGCTTGCGGCGTAATCTCGTTCATTGTCGGCTACATCCACCGCATGCGCCTGCTCGACGTGCAGAAAGGGTGGATACACACTGTGCGCCGCATCTTTGAGATCCTCGCGCTCTCCATCGTCTATGCGTCCACGCTGTTCCTCATGTCGTATATGCTGTTCTCCCTCGTGAATTCGATCATGGGCAAGGCGATCTTCACGTCGTACATCCCCGCATTGACCGCCGCCTTCGCTGGCGTGAGCGGGTATCTGACGTTTGTACAGGCCGAGTTGATGAACGCCAAGACGCTTTCGGCGCTCCTGCCCTTCTTTGTGATTGCCGGCGTGAGCACCGCAAGTTCCACGACGACCGATCCCCACTGGTTCCGCAACAATTTCTCGGAGCTCGGCGACCGTACGACCTTTGCTGCGCGCATGTTCAACACCACCCTCATCCTGGGCGGTATCTGCATCATCATCATCACGTACTTCGCCATATCGGAGCTCATCGCCACCTACCGCATCGTGCGGCCGAACGGAGACATCGCCATCCGCCAACCGAACGTCTCCTACAAGATTCCCCGCTTCAAGGTGCGCATCACCATATTGACCGTCATGCTTGTGCTGTCCGGTGTGGCGTTCATCGGCATCGGCACATTCCGCTACACGCCCCACCCGATTCTGCACAATGTGTTCGCACGCGGCATGCCGGTCCTTATGTTCATCATGCTCGTGGCGCTCCCCTGGCTTGCCCCGCAGCTCTCCAAGGCCTTCTTCGCCATCTCCGACCTCGCCATCGTGGTCTGTGCGCTCGTGGGCATCTCGTGGCTCATGGGCAACAACACACTGACGAACGTCGAAGCGCTCGCCGCCATGCTGTTCCTGGGCTGGTTCATCGGATTCTCACGCCAGATCGCCGCGATCGAAGCGGACCGCATCCAACGGCAGATCCTCGCGCATCAGGTCATCAATCCGGCGGCGCTCGACAAGATGATCGACGCCGAGGAACAGGCGGGGTTCAGCACGGTGCTCACCGATATGAGTAGCCCGATGCTGGCGAACGAGGCGAAGAACGCGATACAGTCATTGGCCAAGTGACATGGCCATCGCGTGATGGGGGCGGGCCCGTCCACACATCTGATGTGTGGACGGGCCCGCCCCCATCACGCGATGGCCATTCGCCGACTCAGTTGTCCGAACGCCGTTCCTTCTTCTCGTCGCTCATGAGCAGCATGAAGCTCCTCGACTGCGCGGTAATCGCGAAACCCGCCTCGTAGTTGAGTTCAGGGCCCTTCGGATTGTGGGTGTCCACGATGAGCTTCCACTTGCGCCCGTACTGCTCCTCGGGAAGCGTGAACATGATCGGCTCGTAATGCGCGTTGAAGATGAGGATGAAGTCATTGTCGACCATCGTATTGCCGTACCAGTCGGGTTCGGGGATGTCACTGCCGTTGAGGAACACCATGATCGAGAAGGCGTGCGTGTTGGACCACGCCTCCAAGTCCATGATGTTGCCGTTGTGGTCGAACCATTCCACTTGCGGCAACGCGTCAGGCGCCATGTTCGCGTCACGCCCCGTGAAGAAGCGGCGGCGATGCAGCACCGGATGCTCCAGACGCAGGTGCACAAGCTTCGAGACGAACTCGCACATGTCCTTCTGGTAGTCCTTGAGCTTCCAATGCGTCCATGAAATCTCGTTGTCCTGGCAATAGCCGTTGTTATTGCCCAACTGCGTGCGGGCCACTTCGTCGCCGCCGCAGATCATCGGGATGCCTTGGCTGAGCAGCAACGTGGAGAACATGTTGCGCATCTGGCGGTGGCGCAACTCATTGACATCACGGATTGTGGTGGGGCCTTCCACACCGCAGTTCCACGAACGGTTGTGGCTTTCGCCGTCCCTGTTGTCCTCGCCGTTCGCCTCATTGTGCTTGTTGTTGTAGCTGACCAGGTCGTTGAGGGTGAAGCCGTCGTGCGCGGTCACGAAATTGACCGATGCCACGGGCTTGCGCCCATTGTGCTGGTACAGGTCGGAACTGCCCATGATGCGGCTGGCGAATTCAGGCAGTGTGGATGGCTGCGAACGCCAGAAATCGCGCACGCAATCCCTGAAATGCCCGTTCCATTCCGACCAGTTCGGGGGGAATCCACCGACCTGGTAGCCGCCGGAGCCCAGATCCCACGGTTCGGCGATGAGTTTGACGCGTGAGATGATTGGATCCTGCTGCACGATGTCGAAAAACGCCGACAGTTTGTCGACCTCCTGGAACTGGCGTGCCAGTGTGGCGGCCAGATCGAAGCGGAACCCGTCGACGTGCATCTCCTGCACCCAATAGCGCAGGGAATCGGTGATGAGCTGCAGGGTCTGCGGCGAGCGCATCAGCAGGGAGTTGCCGGTGCCGGTCGTGTCGAAGTAATGCATCTGGTCGTTGTCGACAAGGCGGTAATACGCCTGATTGTCGATGCCCTTGAAACTCAGGGTGGGTCCCATGTGGTTGCCTTCGGCGGTGTGGTTGTACACCACGTCGAGGATGACCTCGATGCCGGCGGCGTGGAACTCCTTGACCATCGCACGGAATTCGTTGACCTGTTCGCCACGTTGCCCTTGGCTCGAATAGGCGTTGTGTGGTGCGAAAAATCCGATGGTGTTGTAGCCCCAGTAGTTGTTGAGGCCCTTTTCCTGTAGGAAGGGGTCGTTGACGAACTGGTGGATTGGCATCAGCTCGATCGCGGTGATGCCCAGCTTCTTGAGGTATTCGATGACGCTGGGATGCGCCAGGCCCGCATAGGTGCCGCGGATTTCCGGTGGCACGTTCTTATTGAGGTTGGTCATGCCGCGCACATGCGCTTCGTAGATGACCGAATCCGAATACGGGATGAAGGGGTGTTGGTCGTTGCCCCAGTCGAAGAACGGGTTGATTACGGCGGACTTCATGGTATGCGCCGCCGAATCGAGGTCGTTCATGTTGTTGGGGTTGTCTGAGTCGTTGAACCAGTAGGAATAGAGGCTTTCGTCGCCGTCGATGTTGCCCTCTATGGCCTTGGCGTAGGGGTCGAGCAGGAGTTTGTTCGGGTTGCACCATTGCCCATTTGCCGGATTGTAGGGGCCGTAGACGCGGTAGCCATACCGCTGGCCGGGTTGGATGCCCGGCAGATAGATATGCCAAACGTATGAGTTCTGCTCGGTGAGTTCAACGCGGGTCTCGTTGTCTTGTTCGTCGAACAGGCAGAGCTCCACCTTCTCGGCCATACGGGAAAACAGCGCAAAATTGACACCCGCTCCGTCATAGCTTGCGCCAAGCGGGTACATGGAACCAGGTCTTGTTTGCATTGTTCCAGTATGGCACACCAGTCGTCAACTCGTATTATTTCGTTCAATGAGTAGTTCGGGCGACATTGTCGGGGGCATTGTTTCATGCATGGCGCCCGGTAGGCGTGGTTGTCGTCAGCTTATGCGCCGAATCTGCTCATGGAGAATCGCGATCATCGAATTCGATGCGGTGATGGGCATGGCGCGCAATTGCTCCCAATCGACCCAAGCCGATTCCACATGTTCATCGGCGTCGAACTCGCAGTGTTCGCGTGTCCACGCATCGAGGTGAAGCACGTAGATGTGCGCGAGTTCGTCAGTCATGCCTTCCGAGGAATACCAGTCACCCACATGGTCGAACCGTATGGCGGCATCGGATTGCGGCACCACACCGGTTTCTTCGCGCAGTTCACGCAATGCGGCGTGTTCCGGGTCCTCTTCACCGTCGATCAGGCCGGCGGGCAGCCCCACGGCATACATGTTCGACCCTGCCCGGTATTCGCGTTCCACGAGGTAGGTGTCGCGCACGGTGTCATGCACCAGCATGACGACGCACGGCGCATGATGAATCACTTGGCGACGGATTGTCGTCGTGCCGCCATCGTTGCGTGTCAATGCGACGCGCCGGTCCTCGACACTGAAGATCGCCCCCGTGTACACGGTCTCGCTCGTGACAACAGACGCAGGCACATCCATGTCGACGCCATCCGACGTATCGTCAAATGTGCGGTTGAGTTGCAGTTTATCGGCCATCGGTGTCTCCCGCCGTCATGTTCGCGCCAATTGACAGCGCCCATGGATCCGTGTTCGTCTTGTTCCACCGCACCTGCGGGCGTTGACCGGTGGCCACTTCCACCGCGTCCGGCACATCTTCGAGCGCATAGCGGAACCACAACGATTCAATGGCGCTGTGTGGCGTGTTGATCAATGCCGGCCGCAACTGTGCATCGCCAATGCCGAGCATCACGCCCTGTGCACGCATCGCAGCCTCATATGCGGACTGCTGCAGTTCGTCGGTGGCCGGATGGTGCCGCAGGTCGCTCGTCACATAGACATCCACCCCCAATGCATTGACCGTGCCGAACATCGAATCTCCCGAACCGGGCAGCACCGCGACGGAACGCACCATGGCATCCAATGATCCTGCCACCTGCACACCCAACTTGGTGGCGGGCAGCGCCTGTGCCACGACATCCGCGAACTCGCGCAGCCTCATCGGCTCGGCGAGTCTGCCGACACGGCCCAATCCGACCGGGTGCGCGGCCAACGGATCGTCAATCGGCTCCATTGGCGTCTGATCGATCAATCCGAACGCGTCGGCGGCCGCCTGCCCAACACCGCGGTAGGACGCATCCGCATTGGTGTGCCCCACCCACAGCGCACAGCCATGCTGTGCCAATATCTGCACGATCTGCCCGCGGAACGTGAGGCCTGAAACCTCATGTACGGCGCGGAAGAACAGCGGGTGGTGGCAGATGAGCAGATCCGCCCCGCTGCGCACGGCATCGTCGACCGTCTCCATCGTCGGATCAGCGGCGAAGACAATCGACGAGACCTCATGCGTCAGGTCGCCCACGATCAGCCCCGGGTGGTCCCAGTCTTCCGCGTAACGCAGCGGATAGAGCGTTTCCAGAACGTCCACGACCTGTTTGAGTGTTGCCATGCTTCGGGTCCTTTCCCGTGTTCGGTGGGGTCAGTGCGCCGCGCGTTGCCAATCGGCGCCGATGCCGGTGGACACATCGAGCGGCACCGCAAGGTCCACCGCATGTTCCATCGCGTCCTTGACGAGTTCGGTCGCCTCGTCGATTTCACCCGGCGCCAATTCCACAACCAGTTCATCGTGGATCTGGAGCACGATGCGGCTCGCGAGCCCGTGTTCGTGCAATGCGCGATCCGCGCGGATCATCGCGATTTTCATGATGTCCGCCGCCGACCCCTGGATCGGCGCGTTGAGCGCCCCGCGTTCAGCGGCATCACGCGCATTGCGGCTCGCTGACGTGAGCTGCGGGAAGTAGCGGCGCCGCCCAAAGATCGTCTCGGTATACCCGGTGCGCCGCGCATCCGCGACCAGTGACTCCAGATAATCATGCACTTTGCCGAAGGTCTGGAAATACTGGTTCTTCAGTGCGTTCGCCTCAGATACGCCAATGCCGAGCTGCTGCGAAAGGCCGTAGGTGCTCAATCCGTACGCCAAACCGTAGCTCATCGCCTTCACACGACTGCGTTCGCTTGCGCTGACGTCGTCCACAGGTTTGGCGAACACGAGGCTCGCGACGTATTTGTGGAAGTCGGCGCCCGATTTGAATGCCTCGATTAGCGCCTCGTCGCCAGACAGGTCGGCCATGATGCGCAATTCGACCTGCGAATAGTCGGCGCTGAGCAGCGCCTCGTATCCGGGCCCCGGCACAAACCCGGAGCGAATCTCGCGACCGGCGGCGTTGCGGTTCGGGATGTTCTGCAGGTTCGGGTCGACCGAGCTCAACCGTCCGGTCGCCGTTACCGTCTGCGTGAACGTGGTGTGGATGCGACCATCCTGCGGATTGATCGCGTCGATCAGCGTCTGCACAATCTGCTTGAGCTTGTTCGTTTCGCGGTGGCGCAACAACGCCCCCAGGAACTCGTTGGCCTTGGAGCCTTCCTCGGATTGCGCGAACAGCGCGGTCAGGGCCGCGGCGTTGGTCGTGTACGATCCCTTTTTGGTTTTCTTGGTGGGCGTCAGCTTCATTTCGTCAAACAACACGGTGCCCAACTGCTTGGGGCTCTGCAGATTGACCTCATGCCCGGCGCTTGACCATGCGACCTCTTCCATGCGCGCGGATTCCTCACTGAACTGCTCATACAGTTCGCCGAATCGCGCGCGGTCCACGCTCGCACCGGTCTTCTCCATCTGGAACAGCACCCGGGATGTGGGCAGTTCGATGTCGCGCAGCAGCGGGTATTGGTGCCGCTGCTCCACATCCGGCGCCAGATACCGGGCGAGGGCCGTCACCAATGCCGCCCGTTCGATGCACTCCTGCTGGGGGTCGCCCTCTTCGGTCTCGATGTCGAATGCCAACGTGCCTTGGGCCGGGCGTTCCTCCGTATCGACCGACACGTTGAGGAAGTGCTCGGCACACGCCTCAAGTGTGCCGCCTTGGAATTCGGGGTCAATCAGGTAGCCGGCGAGATTGGTGTCGAACAATGCGGTGGTCAGCTGGATGCCTGCGGCGTCCAGCATATGCAGATGCTCCTTGAAGCCGTGCACGCACAGGCTGCCGGCACGCGTGTTCAACAGGTCTTGCACCGTGGCGCGGAACATATCACTGGCGGGGTCGATGACGATGGCATGGTCCGATGCCATGATCGCCAGCATCTGCATCGAGGCATGTCCCGGCTTCGCGCTTCCTTGGGCGTGAAGCGTCCATGATTGAGCCACCGCTTCGGCGCATTGCACATGCTCGCGCCTGTATTGCCCCACGATGTTCAACGTGGCGGCGGGGTCGCTGCCATGCCTATCGGGTTGCGGGCAATACTGTTCGATCCACGCTTTCAGCGCCGCGGCGTCGTCCACGGTGTCGACGACCGGTTCAACGATGCCCGGGATGTCCCGTGGCTCCACGGGCAGTTCGGTCTCTCTGACTCCCCCGTTGTTGAAGGTCTTCAGCAGTCGGGTACGCGTGCGGCTGCCGAATTCCAGCTGGCCGAACAACGCTTCCAACAGATCCGGATGCACGTGGCCGAAGGTGAGGTCCTGCATGCCCACGCCCAAGTCGAGGTCGCGCACAAGCGCGTTGACCTTGCGGTTGAGTTTGACCTGCTCGATGTTGTCGCGCAGCGCCTGACCTTTCTTGCCGCCAATCTCATTGGCATGCGCAATGATGCCCTCCAGGCCGCCAAACTGGTTGATCCATTTGGCGGCGAAGCCATCGCCGACGCCGGGCACGCCCGGGATATTGTCCGCCGTCTCGCCGCGCAATGCCGCCAAATCAGGGTATTGCTGCGGTGTCACATGGTATTTGTCAAGCACCGCCTGTGGGTCCATGTGCTTGAGGTCTTTGAAATGGTACCCTGGATACAGCACCGTGATGTGGTCGTCGATGAGCTGGAAGGCGTCGCGATCGCCCGAGAGCACCAGTGTCTTGTACCCCGCTTGCTCACCCATGGTGGCCAAGGTGGCGATCACGTCATCACCCTCGTACCCCGGCTGTTCCACGTACCGTACGCCCAATGCCTCCAATGCCTGCTGGATGAGCGGCAACTGGCTCAGTAGCTCCTGCGGCGCCGCTTCGCGCGTTCCCTTGTATTGACCGAGCAATTCGTTGCGGAATGTGCCGCCCTTCACATCGAAGGCGATGCCGATGCGGTTGGGGTGCTCGGCTTCGATGACCTGCGCGAGCATGGTCAGGAACCCATAGACCGCGTTGGTGGGCTGTCCCTCTTTCGTGGTGAAGTTCTCTACCGGCAATGCGAAAAACGCACGGAACGCCAGCGAATGGCCGTCCACGGCCAGCAGGGTTCCGTGCGTGGTGGTTGGTGAGATATCCATGATGTCCAATCAGGTTCGGGTGATCAGTCGTCGTTCGCGGCGTCGTCACCGTACTTTTCGATGATGGCCATCGCCAAACGCTTCTTGGGGATGCGCTGGTCCATCGAGGTCTTCTGAATCCAGCGGAATGCGCCTTGTTCGGAGAAGTTGGCCTTGTCCATGAGCAGGCCCTTGGCACGGTCGACGAGCTTGCGTTCCTCGAGCGTGTCTTGTGTCTTCTTGAGCTTCTCTTCGGCATCCTTGAGCTTTTCCTGTGTGGCCTGCAGTTCGGTCTCGTTGCGTTCCACACTGTCGAGCAGGTCGTTGATCTCCGCAAAACGCCCCATGGCCACGGCCAGGGCAGGCAGGAGCTTCGATTCCTCATACGGCTTGGTCACATATGCCATCGCTCCCGCACCGATGGCCTGCTTGACCAAATCGGTCTGCGAGAACGCGGTGAGCATGACCACAGGAGCGATGTTCTCGTCACAGATCACTCCGGCGGCGGTGATGCCGTCCATATGCGGCATCTTGACGTCCATGCACACCACATCCGGACGCAGTTCGCGGGTCAAGGCAATCGCCTCTTCACCGTTGGCTGCCTGTCCCACCACGTCGTAGCCGTTGTCTTCGAGCATCGCCACCAGATCCATGCGGTTGACGGATTCGTCTTCGGCCACCACCACGGTGGGGTTGGTGTGCTCCGGTTGCGCGTCGTCCTGCGCCTGCGGCTCACTCGCGGCCCCCTCCGCCTGCTGGGCGATGTCGTCGAGCTCCTCTTCGGTGAGCACTTCCTGCTCATGCTCCTGCTCATTGTGTTCCAGTGTCATAGCAGCCTCTTTCGCGTTGTCAAACCGGCTGGACCACGCCAACCGACGGTTTCATCGTTCCCTCACCATGATGGCCGGCGCCTTGCCTTGCGCCTGCGCACCGCCCCATCCCTCATGGACATGCCGGTGCATGCGCGCGCACCGCGTCTGGCACAGCGCCGCCAACCTTGGTGCAAACCATTGCATCAAGTGGTCTCCATGCAGTATAGCGCACACCATGGTGCGCCACGCATGGCATCAATGCCATGGAAAACTGGGCTTCAGCCCAGATGCTCGTCGCCCACCATGTGATTCGGCGCGAAGTACACACGCTGGATGGCGATGATCGACTTCGCGTCGAGGATGGTGCCGTTCTTGACCATGTGGAACGCTTCTTCCGGGGTGAAATAGCGCACGGACGACATCAGGGCGTCATCGTCGTTGCCGCCATGCACTGCCTTGAGCCCCGAAGCGAAGAACAGCGCGGTGTACTGCGTGGAATAGCTCGGGGTGTTGATGAAGCGGCAGAACTGAGTGAGGTGCTCGGCCTCATACCCCACTTCCTCCGCAAACTTGCGCTTCGCCACATCCAGCGGACGCTCCCCTTGTTTGATGGCATGCCCAGCGGGAATCTCCAGTGTCCAACGGTGCACGGGGATGCGGTATTGCTCGATGAGCGGGATTAGCCCATCGTCGGTCAGACCAATGACCCCGACCGAATCGCCGTTGTTCTTGTGCACGATGAGGCGGTCGAAATGACCGATGTCACGCGAATCGAACGACGTGCGGTCGATGTCGAAGTAGTGGCCGGCCAGAATGGTCTCACGTGATTCCTCAGTGACAGGAGCGGCGCGCCATGGATCGAACCTGCGGTATGTAGCTTTGCTCATGATGTTCCTTTCAACCTTGAACAGCTGTGTCCATTGTACGCACAGGGTCTTTGCACGTTCCGCAGCAGCGAACAAGACCATGTGCCGGACAGCTTCATGAGGTCAGGGCCTGTATTCGAGCAAGTCCCCCGGCGTGCAGCTCAGCGCTTCGCAGATCGCGGCGAGGGTGGAAAAACGGATCGCATTGATGTGGTTGTTCTTGATTTTCGACAGGTTCGCCTGCGTGATGCCCACGCGCCCCGACAACTCGGTCAACGACACCCCGCGTTCAAGCATGATGCGGTCGAGATGCACCACAATATGCGAATCATCGAAGCGCTGTACCATATCCGTCACAGTCCTTCCACGATGGCCTCTGCCGCTCATGCCATGGCTTCTGTGCACACGGCGCATATGCAAGGAGGCCCGCTTTTCAGCGGGCCTCCGATTGTGCCCCCGGTGGGACTCGAACCCACACTGTACAGATTTTGAGGCTGTCTCCTCTACCAATTGGGATACAGGGGCGTGCGCCTTGCGGCAACAATTGACGACTATACCACATGCATCGACGGACACACCGCACGCTGGCGTATTCATGGCAATGAACGAACCGAGAGACGACTGTGGGCTGGGTATCTGACCATGCGGATACCCGGCCCACAGCGGCTATCGGGGCATTCCGACCATGTGGAGTGCCTTCAGCGTTTGAGATCAGTCGCAGGCGCCAACCGTGTGCACGTAAATCGTGTCGGTGCGGCCCGGCTTGTGGTCGCCCTGTGCGGAGCTGAGCACCACAATCTTGTCGCCGTTGGAGACCTTGCCGGCCTTGCGCAGCACTTCGTCGGTGAACACCATGAGGTCGTTGCGGGACATGTCATGGTAGTCCTCGTCGAGCAGCAGGCCTTCGGTGCCCCAGCTCAGCGCGAGCCAGTGGTAGGTGTGCTCGTTGGTCGTCAGGCCGTAGATCGGGGTGGCCGGGCGTTCACGGGAGACGCGGTGCACGGTGGAACCGGTCTGCGTGTAGGCCACGATCGCCTTGGCGTTGAGCTTCTCGGCCAGGTCGACAGCGGCCGACGAGACGGCGCCGGTGCTCGACATGTCGAGGTCCTTGAGCTTCGGGATGCGGTCGAAACCGTGCTCGGTGGCGTAGCCGGAGATGCGGCTCATCGTCACCACGGTCTCGGTCGGGTACTCACCCACGGCGGTCTCGTTTGACGTCATCGTGGCGTCGGCGCCGTCGAGCACGGCGTTGGCGCAGTCGGAGGCTTCCGCACGGCTCGGCACCGGGGAATGCACCATGGAACCGAGCACCTCGGTGGCCACGATGACCGGCTTGGCGTACTGGCGCGACAGCTCGATACAGCGCTTGGTGACAAGCGGCACCTCTTCGAACGGCATTTCCACGGCCATGTCGCCACGGGCGACCATGATGCCGTCGAACACCTTGACGATGTCTTCGAGGTTCTCCACGGCCTGCGGCTTCTCGATCTTGGCGACGATCGGAATGCGTCGACCCTCTTCGTCCATGATCTCGTGGGCGCGGTCGATGTCGGTCGCGAAACGCACGAACGACATGGCGATGATGTCGGCGCCGGTCTGGATGGCCCAGCGCAGGTCGTTCTCGTCCTTCTCAGTCAGGGCGGGCAGCGACACCGCGACGCCCGGCAGGTTGATGCCCTTGTGGCTCGAGACCGGGCCGGCGACGACGACCTTGGTGTACACGTTGTTGCCTTCGACCTTCGTCACCTCGAGACGGACCTTGCCGTCGTCGATGAGAATCGGGTCACCCGGATGGCAATCGCCCGGCAGGCCCTTGAACGTGGTGGACGTGATGTGTTCATCGCCTTCGACGTCATCGGTCGTGATGATGAACTCCTGGCCTTCCTTGAGCTGCACCTTGTCTTCGCCTTCGGCGTTCTTCTTGAACCAGCCGCAGCGAATCTTGGGGCCCTGAAGATCGACGAGGACCGCCACGTTGCGGCCGGTGGTCTTGGAGGCTTCGCGCACGTTGTTGTACACGCGCAGATGGTCCTCCGGGGTGCCGTGCGAGCGGTTGAGACGGGCCACGTCCATTCCCGCTTCGACGAGCGCGGTGAGGTTTTCGAGAGATTCAGTAGCTGGACCGATGGTATCTACGATCTTTGCTTTACGCATGAATGCCTACCTATTCTGTGTTGTTTCTTCGGGGGTCGCCCGAATGCCTTTTTCAGCTTACTCCACGGTGATGCTTTGGAGCGGTTTCACGGAGCGTCATATGTGAGCGCTCACATTCTCCGTTGTACCGGTATGTGGGTACATCGGGGCACAACCGCGGGTCATTTGGATTCGACGGATTTCATTTTGATGACGCTCGCAAGGGCCGCGCCGCCGATCGCGAACACGATGACCGCGAGCGAAAGCCATGTCGGCACTTCGGGCACCGCCGTGATCGGCTGCCCATGGTTGATGAATGGCAGCGTGTTGCCGTGCAGCGCCTCCAGGATGAGTTTGACGCCGATGAATCCGAGCACCACGGAAAGGCCAAGCGGCAGGTAGACGAGTTTGTCGAGCAAGGCTCCAAGCAGGAAGTACAGCTGCTGCAGACCCAGCAGCGCGAAGACGTTCGACGTGAACACGAGGAACGGGTCCTTCGTCAGGCCGAAAATCGCCGGGATGGAGTCAAAGGCGAACATGACGTCGGTCGTGCCGATCGTCAGGAACACGAACAGCATCGGCGTCCAATACTTGACGCCGTTCTTCGTGACGCGCAGCTTCTCCCCCTCGTAGTCGTTGGTGATGCGCGAGAACTTGCGCAAAACGCGAATGAGGGCGTTTTCATGGAACTCCTCGTCGTCGTCCTCGCCGCGTGCCACCTTGACTGCCGTATAAATCAGGAAGGCACCGAAGAGGAAGAACACCCAAGTGAACCGTTCCACGAGCGCGGCGCCGATGAGGATGAACACGCCTCGCAGCACGAGCGCGATCGTGATGCCGACCGACAATACGAATTTCTGCAGTTTCTTCGGTACGGCGAAATTCGACATGATGATGACGAACACAAAGAGGTTGTCGATGCTGAGCGAGTATTCGGTGAGCCAGCCCGAGTAGAACTCGATGGCGGGCTTGGATCCGGCGATCCACCAGATCAGACCGCCGAAGACGAGGGCCATCGCCACAAAGAACACGATATGCTGCACACATTCCTTGGTGGAAGGCACATGCGGGCGCCTGCCCAGCACGAACAGGTCGACGATGAAGAAGACGGCCAGCACAATGTATGTGCCGATCATGAACGCTACAGGTGTCTCAGCCATAAGCCACAAGCTTACGGAGCGTCGGCGACGGGACCGGTACCCCGCCGCCATGCGCATCTACCGCTTCGCTTCGGTCATGGCTCGCAGCTCCTTCTTGAGGTCGCGGATCTCGTCGCGCAGGCGCGCCGCAAGCTCGAACTGGAGCTGTTCGGCGGCCGTGTGCATCTGGTCGGAAAGCTGGCGGATCAGATCGGCCAGATCCTGCGCGGGCAACCCCGCCTTGAGGATCTCCTCATGGCGGCGGTCGGCCTCCTCGGCACTGATCGAGGGAACGCCCAGATGCGAGTTGCCGGCCTTGTTGGCGTTGCGGTAGCCGCCTTCGAGCAGCGTCTGCGTATCCACGTCCTCCTTCGCGAGCATGTCGTTGACATCGCTGATCTTCTTGATGAGCGGCTTGGGGTCGATGCCATGCTCCTTGTTGTAGGCGATCTGAATCTCGCGGCGGCGGTCGGTCTCCCCGATCGCCTTGTCCATGGCCGCCGTGATCTCGTCGGCGTACATGATCACCGTGCCCGACACGTTGCGGGCGGCGCGGCCGATCGTCTGGATGAGCGAACGGTACGAGCGCAGGAAGCCTTCCTTGTCCGCGTCGAGGATGGCCACGAGCGAGACCTCGGGCAGATCGAGGCCCTCACGCAGCAGGTTGATGCCGACGATCACGTCGATCTTGCCTTCGCGCAGTTCGCGCAGCAGTTCGACACGCCGCAGCGTATCGACATCGGAATGCAGGTATTCGACCTTGATGCCACGTTCGAGCAGATAATCGGTCAGATCCTCGGCCATCTTCTTGGTCAGCGTCGTGACGAGCGTACGCTCGTGCTTCGCCACGCGATCCTTGATCTCCGCGAGCAGATCGTCGACCTGCCCTTCGACCGGCCGCACCTCGACCTTCGGATCGACCAGGCCGGTCGGGCGGATGATCTGCTCGACCACGCCGTCGCTCAGGCCGAGCTCGTAATCACCGGGCGTCGCGGAAAGATAGACGGTCTGCCCCACGCGGTCCAGGAACTCAGGCCATTTGAGCGGCCGGTTGTCCATGGCCGACGGCAGGCGGAAGCCATGCTCGACGAGCGTGCGTTTGCGGCTCGCGTCGCCTTCGTACATCGCGCCGATCTGCGGCACGGTCACATGCGACTCGTCGATGACGAGCAGGAAGTCGTCGGGGAAGAAGTCGAGCAGGGTGTGCGGCGGTGTGCCCGGCGCACGACCGTCGAAGTGCCGCGAGTAATTCTCCACACCCGAGCAGACGCCCACCTGCGCGAGCATCTCCAGGTCGTACGTGGTGCGCATGCTCAGGCGCTGCGCCTCGAGCTCCTTGCCCTGTTTGCGCAGTTCGCCCACACGCTCGTCGAGCTCTTTCTGGATCGAGTTGAGCGCGCGTTCCATGCGCTCCGGGCCTGCCACATAATGCGAGGCCGGGAAGATGTGCACTTCGCTCTCCTGCCCGATCACATCGCCGGTCAGGGGGTGCAGGGTGGAAATGCGGTCGATTTCGTCACCGAAGAACTCGATGCGGATCGCGAGCTCCTCGTACACCGGGATGATCTCCACCGTGTCGCCGCGCACGCGGAATGTGCCACGGGCGAAGGTGATGTCGTTGCGTTTGTACTGCATGTCGACGAACTGGCGCAGCAACGTGTCGCGATCGATCTGCTGGCCTTCCTTGAGGAACAGCATGCGGCCCGCGTATTCCTCCGGCGTGCCGAGTCCATAGATGCACGAGACCGTGGCGATCACCACGCAGTCGCGCCGCGTGAGCAGATTCGCCGTGGCGGCGTGGCGCAGGCGCTCCACGTCGTCGTTGATGTTGGAATCCTTTTCGATGTAGGTGTCGGTCTGCGGAATGTACGCTTCGGGCTGGTAGTAGTCGTAGTACGAGACGAAGTAGCTGACGGCGTTGTCAGGCATCAGTTCGCGGAACTCCGCACACAGCTGCGCGGCGAGCGTCTTGTTCGGCTCGATGATCAGTGTGGGACGCTGCAGCCGTTCGATCATCCACGCGGTGGTGGCGGTTTTGCCGGTGCCGGTCGCACCCATCAGCACGACGTCGTTCTCGCCGTTCTCGATGCGCGTGGCGAGTTCTTCAATCGCTTGGGGCTGGTCGCCGGAAGGCTTGTACGGCGACTTGACCACGAACGGTTTGTTGGTGCGCTCGATATTGAATCCCATGGCGATCCTTACTCCTCGTCGAACCATTCCTCAACGAGGTTATCAACATAATCGAACATCTGTTCTAACGGCTGTGTTGCGTCGATGACGACGGTGGCGTACCGCAGCCGGGAGGCGTCACTCCCCTGCTCCCGCACGCGGATCCGTGCCTGTGCCTCAGACATGCCGCGCGTCTCGACGAGCCTGCGCACACGCACTTCCTCCGGCGCCACCACGCAGGCCACGGCGTCGAACGCGAACGGTATCGTCTCCATGACTTCGCCCAGCAGCGGAACGTCATGGACGATGACGTGGCTGCAGCCATCGCCGACAAGGACGTGCTCCCTGTTCCGGGCGAGCTCGTAGACCTGCGGGTGCATGATGCCATTGAGCGTGGCGACCGCGCTTTGCGGCGCACCATCCCCGAACACACGCTTGGCCAACGCGCGGCGGTCGACACCGCCCTGATCGTTCAGGATGCCGGGACCGAACGCCTCCACAAGCGGGTTGATCGCCGGCGAGCATGGTTCCTGCAGGATATGCGCAAGGAAGTCGTAATCAATCACATCGGCGCCGTCTTGGGCCATTCTGGCCGCGACAGTGCTTTTGCCCGCGGCGATGCCGCCCGTGAGCGCGATGCGCACGAACCGTTTCCCTTCGATGGTCTGCATGAGATGCCTCCTTATGTGCGCACACCATTCACAGGTCCCATATGGCAGGAGGCGCCATGCGCGCGTTGCGCATGGCGCCTCCTGCATCGAAGCCAGAGCTCAGCTGCTCACTTCTTCTCGCTCAGCAGCTGCTCACGCAGAGCGGCCAGCTGGTCGGAATCGGCGAGCGTGCCGGTGGACTCGGTCTCGGACGAGTAGTTCGAGGTTTCCTCGACCTTCTCTTCGTTAGCCGCGTTCTGGCCGTCCTCGGCGGCCGAAGCCTCGGCGTTCTCGAGTTCCTTCGCGACGAATTCCTTGTGCTGCTCCCACAGATCGTGAGCGGCGGCGTACTGGGATTCCCATTCCTCGCGCTGCTTCTCGTAACCGGGGATCCACTCGTTGGTGTTCGGGTCGAAGCCTTCCGGATACTTGTAGTTGCCTTCCTCGTCGTACTCCGCCGGCATGCCGTAGAGTGCCGGATCGAAGTCCTCGGAGCTCGGATCAACGGAGTCGTTGGCCTGCTTGAGCGACAGCGAGATGCGGCGACGGTCGAGATCGACGTCGATGACCTTGACGAAGACCTCTTCGCCCGGCTTGACCACGGTCTCGGGATTCTCGACGTGGCGGTTGGCGAGCTCGGAGATGTGCACGAGGCCTTCGATGCCGTCTTCGACGGAGATGAAGACACCGAACTGCACAATCTTGGTGACCTTGCCACGCACGATCTGGCCGGGGACGTGGGTGCGCGCAAAGCGCTGCCACGGATCTTCCTGAGTGGCCTTGAGCGACAGCGAGATGCGCTCGCGGTCGAGATCGACGTCGAGCACCTCGACAGTGACCTTGTCGCCGACCTTGACGACCTCAGACGGGTGGTCGATGTGCTTCCAGGACAGCTCAGAGACGTGAATCAGGCCGTCAACACCGCCCAGATCGACGAATGCGCCGAAGTTGACGATGGAGGACACCACACCTTCGCGGATCTGGCCCTTCTTGAGCTGCGAGAGGAAGGTCTCGCGCACTTCGGACTGGGTCTCCTCGAGGTACTGGCGGCGGGACAGGACCACATTGTTGCGGTTCTTGTCGAGCTCCAGGATCTTGGCCTTGATCTTCTGGCCAATGTACGGCGACAGATCGCGGACGCGACGCATCTCGACGAGCGAGGCCGGCAGGAAGCCACGCAGACCGATGTCGACGATGAGGCCACCCTTGACGGCTTCGATGACGGTGCCTTCGACAACGCCATCCTCTTCCTTGATCTTCTCGATGTCGCCCCAAGCGCGCTCGTACTGTGCACGCTTCTTGGACAGGATCAGACGTCCTTCCTTGTCTTCCTTGGTGACGACAAGGGCTTCGATGGTGTCGCCGACCTTGACGACCTCATCCGGATCAACGTCCTTCTTGATGGAAAGCTCACGAGAGGGAATGACACCCTCGGTCTTGTAGCCGATGTCCAGGAGGACTTCGTCGCGATCGACCTTGACGACGGTGCCTTCAACCAGATCACCATCGCTGAAGTTCTTGATGGTGGAATCGACTGCCTTGATGAAGTCGTCGACGGTGCCGATGTCGTTGATGGCGACCTTTTCGACTTCTGTATTGTTCTGTGCCATTAATGTGGTTCTTACAAATAGTTGGATGGATAGGTTCGTTCTTCAGTTATGCGTCAGGCCGGCCTTTCAGTCAGCCAATCACCTATACTAACCGCAACCATGCCCAAATCATTCCATGGATTTCGGGCGTGTCGCGGGTGCTTCAGGCAAGCCCGGCCCAGCGCTCCGCGGCCTCGACCACGTTGCGCAGCAGCATGGCCCGGGTCATCGGCCCCACCCCGCCTGGATTGGGGGTGTATGCGCCGGCCACATCGTAACAGCCGTGATCCACGTCACCCCTGATGCGCATACGGCCTGTCTGGTCGTCATAAACCCGCGAGACACCCACATCGACGAGCACCGCACCGGGCTTGACGTCTTCGGGTGCGACAAACCCCGCCTTGCCCACCGCCGCGACCACCACATCCGCCGAACGGATGTGGGAGGCCACGTCCCGCGTGCCGGTATGGCACAACGTGACAGTGGCATCCACTTCGCGCCGCGTGAGCATCAGGCCGATGGTACGGCCGATCGTGATGCCACGCCCCAGCACGCACACCTCCTTGCCATGCAGGTCCACGCCGTAATGGTCGAGCAGCTCAATCACACCACGGGGCGTGCACGGCAGTGGCGTGGTCAAGGGTCCGCTCGTATGCAGCACGAGTTCGCCGAGATTGAACGGGTGCATGCCATCGGCGTCCTTGGCCGGGTCGATCGCATCGATGACGGCATTGGCGTCAATGCCCTGCGGTAGCGGCAACTGCACAATATACCCAGTGCATGCGGGATCGGCGTTGAGCACGTCAACGACGTCGAGCAGCTCCTCCTGCGTGGTGTCCGCCGGCAAATCGTGCCTGATCGAGGCGATGCCGATTTCCTCGCAATCCTTGTGCTTGCCGGCAACGTATTTGACCGATCCCGCGTCTTCGCCCACAAGCACCGTGCCGAGCCCGGGAACCACGCCATGGGCCCGCAGCCGCTGTACACGCTCAGCCAAATCGGCCTTCACTTGCGCCGCCACCGCTTTGCCGTCGAGTATGATTGCCATGAGAAAAGCACCTTTCCTGTTCGATTCGCTTCGCCATATCGTAGGACGGGGGGAGCCCGCACCGCCGCGCCGTCTCATGATGGTGCGGCATACGGGATGCATCGCATCAACGGAGGACAACACCATGACGCACACACGATTCCATTCACGCATCCGCATGGCCATGGGAGCACTGTGCGCCATGACCATGGTGCTGGCGACAGCCGCCTGCAGCTTCAACCCGCAGCCTGAGCACCCCACCGCGAGTACGTCGAAGACCCCCACAGGCCCTATCACGCTCGTCGCCTCCCTCAACCAATGGGGGTCACTTGCCGCCGCGATCGGCGGTGATGACGTGAAGGTGACGTCGATCCTCTCCTCGACCACGGTCGACGCCCATGACTTCGAACCCACGGCGCAGGATGTGAAGGCGTTGCACAACGCCGATGTGGTGCTCGTCAACGGCGCCGGCTACGACACCTGGGCGAGCAAGAACATGGCGTCGTCCACAACGTGCATCTCCGTGAGCGACATCGTGGGCGCCATGGATGGCGACAACCCCCACCTGTGGTTCTCACGCGACGCCCGCTTCGCCATCGCGAGCGAACTGGCCGACACGTTCAGCCGCCTGCGTCCGGGCGAGAAGAAGACGTTCTCGAAGAACCTCAAAGCATGGCAGACGTGTGAAGACACGTTGGAACGCCATATCCACGAGTTCAGCAAGGCGCATCCGGACACGACGTACGCCGCCACCGAGGACGTGGCGTATTACCTCATGAGCGACATGGGATTCGAGGACCGCACGCCGCAGGGGTACACGCAGGCGATGATGAACGACGCCGAACCCACCGCCGCGGACATGCGCGATTTCAAGGCATTGCTCGCCGACGATGGTGTGGACCTGTTCATCAACGGCGCACAGACCGCCACCGAACTGACCGACGGCCTTGTCAAGGACGCCCGGAACGCGAAGATTCCGGTGCAGACCGTCACCGAACAGATGCCCAGCAACTACAAGACCCTTACCGACTGGATCGAGGTGCTCTTCACACAGATCACCGAAAAAGTCGATCCGTCGTTCGTCCCCTCGGCTGAGGACGATGAGTCCGCATCGAGCGAGAGCCCCAGCCCGCAGGCGAGCACGGACACCAGTTCACCTGCGGACGCCGACTGAGCGGCGCCGAGACGTACACACTGCACGCAAAGGAGCACTAATGGAACAGACGCGCACGTGCGTCACCGCGGACGATCCGTGCATCGTCTGCACCGACGCCGCAATCCGCCGCGGTGACACCACCATATGGAGCCATGGCACCTTCGCCATCCCCCGCGGCACCGTGACCGCGGTCGTCGGTACGAACGGCGCCGGCAAGACGACGCTGCTCAACGCCGAACTGGGGTTGATTCCACTGTCGCATGGCAACATGCGCGTGCTTGGCGGCGCGCCGGGCACGAACAACGCGCGCATAGGCTATGTGCCGCAAAGCTATACGTCAGACATCGACTCGAGCCTGACCGCCGAGCAATCCGTGCTTTTGGGGTTGACCGGCACCCGGTTCGGCATCCATCCCGTCACGCGGGCGCAGCGGGCGAAGACGCGTGAGGCCATGGAGTTCACCGGCATCGCCGACAAAGCGAAACTGCGCCTGTCCGAACTGTCAGGCGGCCTGCGCCAACGCGTCGCCATCGCCCAGGCCCTCGTAAGCGATCCCGAACTGTTGATGCTTGACGAACCGCTCGCCAACCTCGATCTGGCGAGCCAACGCGCCACGGTGCGCATCCTCGCGCAGCTCAACTCCGAGCTCGACATGACGATCCAGATCGTGGCTCATGACCTCAACATGCTGCTGCCCATCCTGGATGGCGCAGTGTACCTGCTCGACGGGCATCCGCATTACGCCCGCCTCGACCAGGTGCTCGACTCCGATCTGCTCACCCACCTGTACGGCACGACGGTGCAGGTCGTGACCACCCCGCAGGGCGACATGTTCGTGACCCCGGCGCTCACCAGGCCGGATGCTTCCGCCGACACGCACCGCACCGATGAAGTCGCGCAATTCCATCACCATGAATACGACCACGACCGCGCACAGTAGACGGTAGAAAGACCTTGTGCACATGAATTCACTCACCTACGACCCGCAGTGGGTCTCGACCATCACATCCCCCTTCATGCTCAACGCGTTCATCGCCGGGCTGTGCATCGCACTCGCCGCCGGCGTGGTGGGGTATTTCACCATCGCACGCAATTCGACGTTCGCGGCGCATGCCCTGGCACACATCGGCCTGCCCGGCGCCACGGGGGCGGTACTGCTGGGGCTTCCCGTCTCGTTCGGCATGGGCGCGTTCGCGCTTGGCGGCGCCTTGGTGATAGCGGCCTTGGGCAAACGCGCCTCGCAACGCGAGATCGCCACAGGGACCGTGCTCGCCTTCACCACCGGCCTTGGCCTGTTCTTCGCCCGTATGTCCAGCTCCGCCTCACAGCAGTTCCAATCGATCCTGTTCGGATCCATCCTCACGGTCACCCCAGGTCAGATCATCGGATTCGCGGTATTCGATGTGGTGCTGCTGACCGTGCTTGCCGTCACGTACCGCCCCCTGCTGTTCAGTTCACTTGACGAGCAGGTGGCCCAGGCGAAGGGCGTGCCGATCGGACTGATGAATGTGCTGTTCATGGCGGTGCTCGCCGGGGTGATCACGATCGCCGTGCCGGCTGTGGGCACGTTGCTTATCTTCGCGCTTGTGGTGACCCCCGCCGCCACCGCCACGATGGTCACGACCACGCCGATGCGCGCGATTGTCGTCTCCACCGCCCTGTGCCTCGTGTCGATCTGGGGTGGACTGGTGCTGTCGGCGATGTTCCCCGCTCCCCCGAGCTTCATCATCGTCGCGCTCTCCACACTGTTCTGGGGCATTGCGAAAGGCATCGAGGCGGCGCGCCACCGCACGGCGTGAGTTGCAGGCGCGTCTCTTACCGCACTTCGACGAGCGCGGTGGCCGTGGCGGCGATGCCTTCGCCACGGCCGGTGAAGCCCATGCCATCGGTCGTAGTGGCGGTCAGTGAGACCTGACATCCGCAGATCGCGGACAGCTGTGCTTCGGCTTGGGCACGCCGGGGTCCGAGTTTTGGCCGGTTGCCGATGACACACACGGCGATGCTGCACGGGTCGCACCGATGGTCGTGTAGATGTTCCATCGTACGGGTGAGCATCGCGGTACCGCTCATGCCGGCGCCTTGAGACGATTCGCCTACACCGAACAATGTGCCGATGTCACCCAGATGGGCCGCAGAGAGCAACGCGTCGATCATGGCGTGCACCACCACGTCGCCATCGGAATCACCTTCGATTCCGTTACCGCTCCATGCAAGGGTTGCGAGCATAAGGGGACGGGGATCACGCTCGTCGGCGAACCGATGCGCGTCGAACCCCTGCCCTATGCGCAACGATTCGTTCACTTCTTCTTCGACTTCTTGTTTTCGGACTCCAGACGGGCCAACGTGTCGGCGGCGGCCTCTTCAGGGGCCTGCGTGTGATGATCCTCGTCACCTGGCTGCGGCTCGGAGTAGCCGAGGTTGACGTCGAGCAGACGCTGCGCCTCTTCCTCCTCGAGTTTCTCCGACAGGGCGATTTCGGACGTCAGGATGCTGCGGGCCTTGGTGAGCATACGCTTTTCGCCCGCGGAAAGACCATGTTCGTCCACGTCGCGCTGTGCGAGGTCACGCACGACCTCGGCGATCTTGTTCACGTCGCCGGTCGAGATCTTCTCGACGTTCAGCTTGTAGCGACGCGACCAGTTCATCTCTTTCTCGATGATCGGTGTGCGCAGGATTTCGAAGACTTTCGCCACCTCGTCACCGTCGACGATGTCGCGCACGCCGACCTTCTTGACGTTGTCTACGGGCACGAAGATCTCCAGATCGTCGCTCGACAAGACGGAAAGCTTGAGGTACTCACGGGTCACACCCTTGACCGTTCGTTCGGTCACGGCTTGGACCTTCGCCGCACCGTGACGTGGATACACGACCATGTCGCCGACCTTGTAACCCATGAATCCTCCGTGAGAATAACCATAAAACCCGAACAATTATGGCACTTTCGGTGGACTTGTGAAGTTTTGTTGAAAAACAGGCATAATTTACGCAAAACGCGCTCCGTGAGCGCCGCGACTGGCTTATTCTCGTTACATGACTAACAATACATTTGATATTCAGGCCATCGTCCCAGTCAATAACGATCAGCTGGACGCAGTGAGCCATGCTACCTTCTACAACCCCCACGAAATCCTCGGCGGACATCTCGGCTCCGGCCAGTACGAGGGCACGTGCACTATCCGTGTATTGCGCCCGAAGGCCCAGTCGGTGACGATCGTCACCAAGGACGGTGAGACACAGTCCCAGCCGGAGCACAACGGTGTCTTCGTCGCCGTTGTGCCGGCCGTGAAGACCGACAACGGCTACAGTGTTCCCGACTACCGCATCCGCACCGTCGCAGAAGATGGTACAACGAGCACGCAAGACGACCCTTACCGCTATCTGCCCACAGTGGGCGACATGGACCTCTACCTGTTCGGCGAGGGCCGCCATGAACGTCTGTGGGAGGCGATGGGCGCACACGTGAAGCGCTACGACGACGCCATGGGTTCCGCGGATGGCACCGAGGGCGGCCAGGTCGTCGGCACCGCATTCACCGTCTGGGCGCCGAACGCCCATGCCGTGCGTGTGGTCGGCGATTTCAACAATTGGGACGGCACCGCCCACGCCATGCGAGAGCTCGGTTCCTCGGGCGTCTGGGAGCTCTTCGTGCCGGGCGTGCAGTCCGGCGAGATCTACAAGTACCACATCCTCAACGCTTACAACAATTGGGAGATGAAGGCCGATCCGATGGAACGCTCGCATGAGATTCCGCCGCGCACCGGCTCGATCGTGGTGGAATCGTCGCATACTTGGGATGATGACGAGTGGATGTCCAAGCGCGCGGCCACTGATCCGCACGAGGGTCCGATGAGCATCTACGAGGTGCATGCCAACAGCTGGCGTTCCGACGTGCATGACTACCGTCAGCTCGCCGACGAACTCGTGCCGTACGTGCTCAAGCTCGGGTACACCCATGTGGAGTTCATGCCGCTTGAGGAATACCCGTACTCCGGATCGTGGGGCTATCAGGTCACTGGCTATTATGCGGTGGATTCCCGTCTCGGCGGCCCTGACGACTTCAAGTACCTGGTGGACAAGTTCCATCAGGCGGGCATCGGCATCATCATGGACTGGGTGCCGGCGCACTTCCCCAAGGACGCCTTCGCGCTCGGCCGTTTCGATGGCACCCCGCTGTATGAGGACCCGGACCCGACGCGTGGCGAGCACCCGGACTGGGGCACCTACATCTTCAACTTCGGCCGCCGTGAGGTGCGCAACTTCCTCGTGGCGAACGCCTGCTTCTGGCTCGACGAATACCACATCGATGGCCTGCGCGTGGATGCGGTGTCGTCCATGCTGTACCTCGACTACAGCCGCGAACCGGGCCAATGGCACCCGAACAAGTTCGGCGGCCGCGAGAACCTCGAGGCGATCGACTTCATCAAGGAGGCCAATGCCACAGCGTACAAGAACAACCCCGGCATCGTCATGATCGCCGAGGAATCGACCGCGTACCCGGGCGTGACGGCCCCGACCGACCAAGGCGGTCTGGGCTATGGCCTCAAGTGGAACATGGGCTGGATGCACGACACGCTCGAATACCTGCATGAACAGCCGATCAACCGCAAGTGGCACCACGACGAGATCACGTTCTCGATGGTCTACGCCTATTCGGAGCATTATGTGCTGCCGATCAGCCATGATGAAGTCGTCTACGGCAAGGGATCGCTCTTCGGCAAGATGCCGGGCGATGATTGGCAGCGGTACGCCGGCGTGCGCGCATTGTTCGCGTACCAGTGGGCACACCCGGGCAAGAACCTGTCGTTTATGGGCAATGAACTGGCACAGTACGGCGAATGGGACTACAACAGCCAGCTGGATTGGAACTGCCTGAACTGGCCGGACCACCGTGGCGTACAGGATCTGGTCTGCGACCTCAACAAGCTGTATGTGCAGTCGCCAGCCCTGTGGAGCCAGGACTTCACCACCGACGGCTTCCAGTGGCTCACGAGTGACGACAGCGACCACAATGTGCTGAGCTTCATGCGCATCGGCAAGAACGGCGAGCAGATGGTGGTCGTGGTGAACTTCTCGGGAACCGCCTGGCAGGAATACCAGGTGCCGCTGCCGCAGGGCGGCCGTTGGCGTGAGGTACTCACCACGGATGACAAGAAATACGGCGGTTCCGATATCCACAACACCGACATCGAAGCCAACGCGGGCGCGTACCACTCACGTGATTGGTCCACTCGTATCACTGTTCCGGCGCTGGGAGCCGTATTCCTGGTTCCGGACAACCAATGAGAGTAAGGACCAGAAGTCATGGCTTCCAAAAATGACAAACCTTCGCATACCGTCCTGGTCGTCGAGGACGAGCCGACACTCGCCTCGTCGATCGCTCAGCGGCTTTCGTCTGAAGGATGGGATGTGCGTGTGGCACAGGATGGCATCAGCGCCATTCGCGCGGCGGCGCAGGTGCACCCCGACCTCGTCATCATGGATGTGATGCTCCCGGGCATCGACGGCGTCGAGACCACCAAGCGTATCGTGTCGCACCGTCCGGTGCCTGTGCTCATGCTCACCGCGCGTGACGAGGAGACCGATGTCATCATCGGCCTGAGCGCCGGTGCGGACGATTACATGACCAAGCCGTTTTCGATGCGTGAGCTGCTGGCGCGCTGCAAGACGCTGTTGCGCCGTGTGGAACGCGCCAAGGTGATCGCCAAGAACAGCGAGGACGCGAAAATCCTCGATTTCGGCTCGATTGTAATCGACCCGGCCACACGCCGTGTGACGCTCAACGACGAAGCCGTGCATCTGACCCCGACCGAATTCGACCTGCTCACGACCTTGGCGCGCAAACCGAAGTCCGTGTTGACGCGCGAGCAGCTGCTCGAAGAGGTCTGGGACTGGGTCGACGCCTCCGGTACCCGCACCGTCGACTCGCATGTCAAGGCCCTGCGCCACAAGCTGGGGTCCAGCACGATCAGGACCGTGCATGGGGTCGGCTACGCGTTTGAACCGCCGGAGCAGTGATGCCGACCATCGAGTCCGAGAGGGGGCGTGACGACGCACAGCGCGACACCAAACGCCCCATCTCATTACGCGCAGAACTGACCATCCTGATTGTCGTTTCGAGCGTTTTGGCGTTCAAGCTCGCATGGATCGCCACGATGATTGGATTGAACGGATGGATCGCACCGCCAATCGCCATCGCCTCGACACAGGTGTTCACGTACGTCACCTCCCGGCATCTGACCCGTCCACTGGCCCAGATGATCGATGCGGCGCAGACCATGGCCGAAGGCGATTATTCCGCCCGTGTGCACATCAAGAAGAACAGCCGTGACGAAGTGGGCGAACTCGCCGACGCGTTCAACATCATGGCGGACGAACTCGAGCATGCCGACCAGATGCGACGCGACATGATCGCCAACGTCAGCCATGAATTGCGTACACCGGTCTCGGCGCTGCAGGCGATGGTCGAGAACATGGCGGATGGCATCGTGGAACCGACCCCCGCGAACCTGGAGAGCATCCTCACGCAGACCCACCGGCTTTCGGACCTCATCTCGTTCCTGCTGGACCTGTCACGTCTGGAAGCGGGCGCCGCAAGCCTGGAGATCGTGCCGATCAACCTCGCCGAGTTCATCAGCGAGACCACCGGGCCGCTCGAATACGCGGACGCCGGCCATGGGCACACGATCGAACAGCGGATTCCCGATGACCTCAACCTGGAGGGCGACGAGGCACGGCTGCACCAGCTCTTCACCAACATCATCGCCAACGCGCTGAAGCATTCGCCCGACAACACGGCGATCCTGATCGAGGCCCACGGCGACGGCACGAACGACACCGTCGTGGTCAATGTGGTCAACTTCGGGTCGCATATCCCCGAATCAGTCCGCAACGACATATTCCGCCGCTTCGTCAAAGGCAAGTCCGGCCCGGGAACCGAATCGGGCGGCACCGGCCTCGGTCTGTCCATCGCGCGTTGGGCGGCGCAACTCCATGGCGGCACCGTGCAGGTCATCGACGACCCCCGCGGCGTCAACTTCGAAATCGTGTTGCCCTGCTATCCGCAGATCGCTGAACAGGGCAACGACGAATCATGATCGATCCGGTGCCCGCGGCGGCGTATGGGCGAGGGCCAGCGCCGCGAGCACCGGATTGCCTTGTGCGCACAGGACATCGATGCATTCGCGCATCGTGGCTCCCGACGTGACGATGTCATCGATGACGATGACCGGCATGCCTGCAGGCAAACACACACCATTGCGGCAACGGATATGGCCGGTGACACGTTCACGCCTCCCCCGCGCGGACGCCGTCTGCACCGATTTGGTGCGTATGTGCCTGACCTCAAGTGCACGCTGCACGCGCGCTTCCACTCCCCACGCGCACAACCGCTCGGCCAACGCCCCGGCGATCGGGTCAAGCTGACTACGCCCCCGCGTGCAGATGGATCGCCACGACGATGGCGCGGGCACAACGGCCACAGCGCCCACTTGGTCGAGCGTGCTGCGCAACGGCTCGGCCTGCAACAACGCCACCATAGCGTCACTGAACGGACCATCGCATTCGGCGTCACCATGGTCTTTCCATGCGAGCACCGCACGCCGCAACGGACCGTGATAGCTCCCGCACGCCATGCCGATCCCACACACCGTAGCCGGCAGATCGAAGCACACCGGCTGCACCAGACCGCGCATGCATGTGCCGCAGAGCACTTCATCCGGCGCGCCGCACCCTGCGCAGCCACGGGAGAACAGCACATCCCGTACAGCACGAACGGCGCCTGTCAGCGCGCCGTGCGCGCCCGCCATGCCATTCATGCCATGCGCGGCCGGTGTGTGCCGTACCAGTCGATGATCGCAGTGCACAGGCGCAGCGTCTCCTCTGGGCCGGCGACCCGAATGGCCATCGTGCCCGCTTTCGCCGCAGGATAGTCGTTGCCGTCGGGGTCCAGTCTGTCACCGACGAACATCATCGACCCCACCGGCACATCGAGGATGCGCGCGAGCTCGTGTACGGCATAGGATTTGTCGATGCCACGGCCGGACACATCCACGCTTGTGGAGCCGCCGGAACGCACCAGAAGATGTGGTACGTCTCGCTGCACCGCCTGCGCGAGCCTGTTCTTCTTCTCATTGGTGGGATCCCAAGCCTCTTTGGCGTCCACGGGCGCTTGTTGGCCCAACGCGGAAAACGTGATCTGGCTGCCGCGGTCCTCGATGCGGTCGCCCCATGTGTGTTCCTCCCACAATCCCATGGCGCGGGCATGGTGTTCCAGCGATGCGATGGCCGCCCGACGGTCTTCTGAGTCGAGGTCACGCTGGTAGATGGGGGTCCATTCCCCTCCGGACCACCGGAAATAGCGGGTGCCGGTCGTGGGCATGAGATGGAGGTGCGTGCGGTCGGCATCGTCGGTGAGCACGTCGGTGACCTGGCTTTCCAGCAGCGGCATGGCGCCACCCGAGATGATGGCCACCGGCATCAGGGTCGTCAGCGTGGACAACGCCTGCGCCATGTCCGGATGCATCGGCTTCTTGGAACGGGCGAGGGTGCCGTCCAGGTCGAAGGCGGCCACACGCATCTTCTCGCATAGCGCATTGATGTCCACCTGCGCGCAATCCACGCTCACCGGTTCGCTCATGTTGCCTCCTTGTGTGACGGCAGGTCTTCCGTACAGTAGCTGTCTATCGTAGCATTGCCGTGCCGATGGCTTACAGTTGGAGGCATGCTACAACCTCCGTGGAACGCTAAAGTCTACCGCAACCGGCATGGACGCGGGCTGCGCCGACCGATGTTCGGCACGCGCCTGCCACGGTACCGCACCAGAAGCGGCATGTTCGACGACATGGTGGTGGCCCAGATCCGCCGGCTGTCCGAAGCGTGGCCGGATCTGGTGGCGCCACTGCAGTTCGCCGTCGAGGATGTGCCGCCATCTGAGCCGGCGCCGTGGGAATCGGAGCCGATGTTGTTCTCGCAGGGGTTCCCCGCCGAGCATGGCATACCGGCGCGCGTGGTGCTGTACCGCATGCCGTTACAGGCCCACTCCCCCAACCGCATGGATCTGCAGTTCGCCATCCGCGATGAGCTTGTGGTGCGCATCGCTGAGCTCTACGGGCGTAGGCCTGACGAGATCGACCCCGATTTCGGTACCTGACGTCTGGTTCAGCGCACGATGGATGCGTCGTTTCGGGCGGTGACGGTCTGGCGTTGCACTTCCAACGATGCGGCGGGCAGGTATGCGATGCCGGCCAGACCGCTTTCGTCGATGGAGGCGTTCGCAAGGAACGCCCCCCATACCAACGATCCGGACTTCCCGGTCGTCTCCACCGCCACGACGCCTTTGCCGATGTCACCAGGGGTCAGTGTGACGGCCGAATTGGCGTCGACCTCCACCTCATGATCCCCTACCCGTTTGCCGGAGGCATCGTACCCCACGAAGGTCGCCGTGGCCTGCGACTCCTCCATGTTGGCGACCACCATATTCGCCGAGACATCTGCAGGAATCGCCAGTGCGGCTTGTTGTGTGGCCGGTTCGGCGTTCACCACCGCATAATCCCGCTGTCCCTCGTCGCCGGAAGCCGTCACGCGCATCGCCAGCATGCAATCGCCATCGCTCTGCGCATAGACGGCAACCGTGCCCTTCGGTGCCTTCCCCACATCGTGGGTGGCCACCACGCCGGCGGCGATGGCGAACGAATCCATTGCCACAAGACCATGGTCGGTGATCCACGACAAGGTGACCTTCGTGTCGTGGCGCGCAAACGCATACACCGTGGCGCCGTCCCACTTCTCCCCGATGGGCATGGCCTGCTCCGTCGAGGCGCCCCGCAACGGCATGATGAAATCATTGCCCTTCGGTGTCAGCCCATCCATCGCCACTGACCGGATCACCGCTCCGATCGGCGTGTTCTGGCTCGTGACCGTGACGTACAACGCCTGCTGCCCGGGGGCCGCGGCATTGAGCATGACGGTGCTGCGCCCATTGGCTGGAACGGTCACGTTGCTCGACGTGGCGAGCGCGATTTTCTCGCCCTCTGTGCCCCATGCGGCGATGTCCACGGACGTCGGTTTGTCGGATGTGTTGGCGAGCATGAGCTGCTGCGTGTTCCCTGTGGTGGTGGCGGGCACCAGGAACCGCTGCTGCAACTGGGTGGGAATGCATGACGAGGCAGCCACGCCCGGAAGATCGCCTTCGGTGGCCCACGATGCGAGGGCCCCTGTGGCACCGGTGCCGCTTTGGGCGCTGAGCACACGGGTCTCCAGGACCGAGGGGTCTTTCGCGCTCTGTGCGGACGAGACGTAGGCCACCGTGCCGTCGTCCTGGGTGGGGCTTTCGAGCACCGCCGCGTCCACGCCATCGGCATCGGTGAGGTTGCGCGACTGCGCATGGAAAATCGACCCGAACGCGGCGTAACGGCGTCTCGATTGCAAGTTGCCGACACTCGACTGGAACTCCGTGTCGCCGAAGGCCTCCGTGTCAGCCAACCCCATCTGCGCTGGGCAGTACTGCACGATCTGCTTGGGGCTGACCGTCTCGCGCACCTCAACATTGGAGACTTGCGCCGTGTCCGCGCGCACGCCTTCGACCGGCAACACGGTCAGTCCCACAATGAGCGCCGCCACAATGGCGCCTGTGGCGGTCGTGGCGATCGCTTTGCGCGCATGGTGCGCCTGGCCGATCGGCTTGCGGTTGTTGTGCGCGTTCATTCCTGTTCCTCCTTTGCGGCGGTGTGGCGCCGCGGAATGGCCACAAGGCAGTACAGCACCACGATGATGCCGAGGCACCAGAGCCATGCGGAACGCCATGGGCTGTGCTGGACCAGATGCTGCGCGCTGGCATCGATGTGCTGGCTGGGGGTGGCGTTGAGCGTCAGGCGGAAATAGGTGCCGTCGGTGCTGCTCACGACCGATTGCGTGCCTTGCGACGCCGTGACGTTGGCGAGCAATTGCTCGCTCGCGCGGGCGCTGATATCACCGGATGCACCGGTGACCACATAGATGCCACCGAATCCCAGATCGCTCAACGTGGCGATGGCATCGTCATCGCTGTTCGCCAGCAGATGCGCGCTCAACCGGGCCAATTGCTCATCGTCCGTGTCATGCTGCAGACCGTACGCCGCGCTCACCCGATATGCTGGCGAGCTGTCGATCAGATCGCCGCGCCCTGTGCGCATGACCGAGTATTCGATGGTGCCATTGCCGCTCCCGCGCAACGCGAGGATGCGGCGGTCGCCCTGCTGGTCCAGATAGTCGCGTGCGACCATCGGCAAGCCCGAACCGGTGATGCCCACGCCATCACGGGCAGCGATGGACCAGCCATACCAGCAGCATGAGGCCGTGGCCACGGCGAGCAGCACGGCGATGGCCGCGCGCCCGATACGGCCGGCAGGGAATGACGATGCAGTCTCTTCCGTGAGCCGATTGAACGGTTTGACCGCCGAACCCGCCATCAACGCCGCCGAACCGAGAAGTCCGCATGCGGCGAGCGCCACACCGGGTAGCACCGAGCCGCCGGCCACACCGTAGGGCATGACCGCCACGACAACGGCTGCGGAAACGATGGCGAGCGCGAATCCGCAGATCGCCACCGTCCACAGGATCCGGCATGCGCGGAACATGGACGGGCGGAACAGGGCGACGATGGCGACGATGACGATCAGGATCATCGTGATGATGATGCACGCGTCGCGGATGCCGTCCGGTGTGGCCCATGCCGACCATGTCTGCGGTGCGTCGATGCCGAAGGTGCGCCAGATGAGCGCGTTGAGGTTGAGGATCTTCGGGGTGCCGTTCACCGTGGCGGCCGGCACCATGATGTCGCCGAACAGCTGGCGCCACATGCCGTCGGCCCCGTACCGCACGGCGTTGACGAGCGTCGGCGCCAACGCGACGGCCGCCGGGAACGGGATCAGCAGCAGCATGAGGCGGTGGCGGCGCACAAAGACGAGGAACGCCACGAAGATCACGATGAGCGCCAGCAACAATTGCGGTTCGGCCGCGACGGCGGGGATGAACATGAGGGCGGACGCCGCTGCGGCTTGGATCGATGAGCGCGGGTTGACGGGGGCTTCGGTGCGGTACAGGCCGACCGCCTTGAACGACAACGCCAATGCGCCGGGCAGGAACACCATGACGGTGAGCATCGGCAGGTTTGCTTCGGCGTAGAGGCCGAAGGCGAGCGCGCACCCGTACCACAGCAGGCCGCACAGCACACGGACGGTGTCGGAGCGGGTGACCACGCCGGCGAGCGCCCAGAACGACAGCACGCACAATGGCGCCGAGAGGAAGAAGATGAGTGCCATCGCCACACTCACATGACCACCGGTGCACACACTGCACACCATGAGCACAAGGAGCCATGGCGTTGGGGGCACCGGGATGCCGGTGCCGATGCCGAATACCCATGGCGTGGTGGCCGATTCCACCAGTTGGCGGAATGTAGCATCGGTCGGCAGCAGTTGGTTGGAGTACATCGAGGTGTCGGCGAACGCGTACCGCAGGATGCCCCAGTACATGATGACGGTGCAGATCAAGGCAAGCAACGCCGCCGTGGCCGCAAGCGCCCAGCGCCGGATGAGGCGCGCACGCAGATGGGCGGTGGCAAGCGGGTCGAGCACCACATTGTTGCATTGGTCGTTGAATGCGTCGATGCGCGCATGCCATTGCCGGATCTGCTGCCGGTCGGCGGTCAACGGCGCCAAGGCACGCCGGGGCACGGTGCTCACCTTCTTGAGGCGGTGACGTGCGCTGAGTGCCCCGGGAATGCCACAGAGCGCGATCCAGGGCATGCACAGCGTGCACCACGCACGGTATGGGTTTTTACGAAACAGCAGGCGGATGGCGCTCGCGGCCGCGATGATGAGGCCGGCGATCCAGGCCAATGGCCACCACAGAGCGTTGATGTCGGTGTACCGGTACTTCTGTTCGCCGGAAAGCTGTGCCATCGAGGTGTTGGTGGCATCGTCCTGATTAATCGGCTCGCCGCCTTTGGACCGTACTCCGTCCCACCGGGCGCGACGGTGCGCGATACGGGCCTGCGGCACGACGACCACACGCTTGCCGTTGCGGCACAACCTACGGCAGAAGTCGTCGGATTCGTCGAATGTGCCGAACCACGGATTGACGGCGCCCACGGCGGTCACCGTGTTCACCGGCACGAGGGCGCCGGCGAGTGAGACGGCGAACACGTCACGGCGTGTGTCATATTGCTCCTGATCGGGCTCGCCGTCCACGACGAGCGTCGTCACACGGTGTGAGGCGGCATAGGCGCCGACCGCATGCAGGTGTGTGCCTTCCCAGTCGAGTTGCTTGGCGCCGAGCAACGCGGCGGTGGGTGTGTTGCGCCACGCGTCGAGCAAAGCCTCGAGGCAGCGGTCGTCGGCCGGCCGCGAATCGTCGTGCAACAGCCACAGCATCTTCGTCGAGGTGTCGACCTGCGCGGTGCGCAGCACCTTGGCCACCGCGTCCGCGAACGATTTGGCCTGGGTCACGCGCACAAGCTGCACGCTGATGCGCTGCGGTTCCGGAACCTCCTGATAGACCTCGGCCACTGTGGGGATGATCTCGAAACTGGTCTGCACGGACTGGACGGTGTTCCCCGAGCAATCGGCGATGACGATCGTCGACGGCAACACGCTTTGCCGCAGCACCGACGCCAACGTGCGGGGCAGGAAACGCAGGTCGTGCTCCACGGTGATCACCGCGGTGACGTTCGTCACCGCCCGCTGGTCGTGTGAGTATGGGCGCGACGCCAACGCCTCGCCGATCACTTGCTGGATCTCGCTGTTGCCTGAGAGGGTCATAGTTGACAGTGTACGCAACAGGGTATATTCACCAGCCCGCATACCGCTGCATGCAGGGGCTGTGGAGTCGGGCGCGCAGGGGAATCGAGCTGCTTCTCACATACATGCCTTATAATCGCAGAAGATTGCGGCTCGACGAGGGGCGGTGGGTGTGTTGCTCGCAGTGTTTCCGAGAGGCGTGACCGATGTCGACACAGAAAGGCGAACCTGTGGCTTCCCATAGCACAAAAGACACACAGCAGACGAATCTGGGCTCGGCGGTGCCGCGCCGCCCACGCCATAGCGCCATCGCCTACACCATCCGCCACCGCGCGCGCATGGTCATCGCATGCGTCATCGCCGGCGCGCTCGTCTTCTTGGGCACGGTGGCCGCGGCCACATGGTTCAATATCGACCACGCGGTGCAGGAGCGCCGCGTGAACTCACACTTCGAGCACCAGGAGTACCTCGACCCCAATGCCGGCCAACCAATCCGTTTCGTGTTGATCGGGCAGGATTCCCGAGACGCCGGCAATGCCGATATCGCCGGGGACGGCGCCGAGAACGCCGGTGTGCACAATGCCGACACGACGATGGTCGTCGAGATCGCCGCCGACCGTCAGTTCATCAACCTCGTCTCGATTCCGCGCGATTCGCTTGTGGATGTGCCGAGCTGCACCACCTCTCAGGGCACGATCCCCGCCCAGTACGGCGTAATGTTCAACTCGATTTTCAGCACCGCATATGCTGTGGGCGGAGACCTGTCGTCCGCGGCGAGCTGCACGGTGAGCGCCATCAATTCCCTGACCGGCCTGGACATCTCCAACTTCATCGTCGTCGACTTCAAGGGCCTTGCCGACATGATCGACGCGATCGGCGGCGTGGACGTGTGCATCCCCGTGCATACCGTGGACGCCAATACGGACATGGACCTGTCGAAGGGCATGCACCACCTCGACGGCAAATCAGCCACCAACTACGCGCGCATGCGCTACGGCACCGGCACCGACGGTTCGGACATCATGCGCACCACGCGCCAGCAATACCTGATCAAATCGTTGTTCAACGAGGCGATCTCAAAGAACCTGTTCACGCAGACAAGCCAGCTCTACCAACTGGTGCGTGCTGCCATCAATTCGCTGAGCATCAGTGAGGGCATGGCCGACACCGCGGCGCTTGTGGGCCTGGCGATGAGCCTGCGCAACATGCCGCTCGACCACCTGTACATGCAGACCGTGCCCATCACCGAGGCGCCGACGGACCCGAACCGTGTGGTGTGGGCACCGGACGCGGACGAAGTATGGGCCAAGTTCCGCGAGGACAAACCGCTGTTCTCTACGGAGGACACCACACCATCCGACACCAACGAAGACGGCGGCGACACGGGCGCCTCCGACACGCCGAGCGAGACCCCAAGCGCATCGCCAAGTGATACGGCTGGGCCTTCGCAGGAGGGCACCGACTCGCCAGCCGCGACACCAGCCCCCACCGTCGACCCGCAGACCGGCCTGATCAAGCAGCCCGACGGCACACTCATCGATCCGGAGACAGGTGGCGTTGTGGATCCGGAGACCGGTGCGATCAAGGATCCCGATACCAACCAGTATGTGGGCATCGCCTACCAGTATCTCAACAACACCGTGTGCGCGGTGCCTGCCACCAAGCAGTAGCCAGCCGCTGCATCCCACCGATCGGGCATGCGCGAAGCATGCCGTTGTTTCAGGAGGTCACCATGACGAACGATGAGGGGCACGGTCTTCCCGACACGCCGCCGAGCTTCGCCCCGAAGCCGCGCCGCAAAGCCACCGTTCAGGATGCGCAAGGCCAACCGGCACCGCCGTCGTTCGCCCCCCATTCCCGCCGTTCACCATCGAGTGCGCCCGCCACGCAGCCCGTACCTGCCTCCATTCCGCCACGTGTGGCACGCGACCGGGCATCACGCGCCGCTGCAGGCGCATCAAGCAATGCTGCAACGAACCAACGCCCCCAACAGCCGGCTCGCTCGGCTACCACGGCGGCAGCGGTGACGGCCAGACCATCAAACGCGCGTCCGCACACCACACACCATCGTGTGCGCAACGGCCTCATCGCCGCACTTGTCATCGTGCTTGTCGCCGCGCTGTGCGCGGGGTTTGGCATCTGGAACTGGGTCAGCGGCAGCCTGCGCAAAGAGGACTGGCTCACCGGCAAAGCCGCGGGGCCGGCCACGACATGGCTCATCCTCGGATCCGATGAGCGCGACGGCACCACCGGCAGCGATGACACCCCCGGAGACCGCACCGACACGATCCTCATCCTCACCAAGCCGAAGCACGGCCCCAGCTCGCTCATTTCGGTGCCCCGCGATTCGCTTGTGCAGGTAGATGACGCCCTGCTCAAGATCAACGCCGTAATGCAGATCTATGGCCGTCAGGAACTCGCCACCCAAATCGAGGACATCACCGGCCAGAAGATCGATCACGTGGCCAAGATCACCTTCGGCGGACTTACCGGCGTGGTCGATGCGCTCGGTGGCATCGAACTGTGCTACGACCAGGACGTGGACGATGAGCTTTCCGACCTGCATTGGAAGGCCGGCTGCCATGTCGTCGACGGACACACCGCGCTCGCGTTCTCGCGCATGCGCTATTCCGACCCCAAGGGCGACTTCGGGCGCGCCGAACGCCAACGTCAGGTGATCGGCGCCATCGCCAAGAAAGCGGCCTCCCCCGCCACACTGATGAATTTCGGCACGGTGCGCAAGGTCGGTGATGCGGTGCTGCAGGCGATCACCGTGGACGAGCGCACCAATCCCAAGACCCTGCTCGACATGCTGCTCGCGTTCCGTGGCGCTTCGGGCTCGAACGGCATCACCGGCAGCCTCTATTGGAGCGATCCCAATTATTATGTGGACGGCGTGGGCTCCTGCGTACTGCTCGACAATCCACGCAACCTCGAACTGTTCACCCAGCTCGCCGACGGCACCCATGACCCCGGTGTGGTCGGCAGCGCGGCCGAACTGGGCTAGCCCGGAATACGCCACGCGCGAACAGCGCCGACCGTCCGACCACATGACCCCGCGCCGCTTGCGCCCCTGCCGGCACCCCATGCACAGTGGGTGCATGAGCAACACACAAACCACCCACCGCACACACACCACAGCATTGCGCATGTGCGCATACATCGCCCCGTTGGTCGCGCAATGCATCATGCTCGCCGCGCTGCTCGTGCGCCAGCAATGGCTGTTCGCCCTGATGATCGGTTCGGGATGTTGCGCCACCGCGGCCACAATGGTGCTGACGCTGCTGCAGTCACGCCCCACGTCCTTCGACAGCGGGGCGGACGGCGCACACACGCCGTCGCATGCTTGCGACACCATCAACGAGGACATGGTCCGTGCATGCACCGGCACCACGCTTGAGCGCCTGCTCAACATGGCCGACGACGCCGCGCCATTCCGCACGATGTGCCACATGTGGGCCCGGACAGCATGCAGCACCCATCCGCCGGGATGCGCGGCGTGCATCGGCACCGACCCCTTTGGCGAGCCACTGACCATCGACTTGGAACGCCACGGCCCCCATGCGATTGTGGCGGGGACCACCGGATCGGGCAAATCGGTGCTGCTTCAGGACTGGTGCGTGGCCCTCGCCGCCACCCATCCCCCGCAGGCCCTGCAGTTCGTGCTCCTCGACTTCAAAGGCGGGTCAGCGATGGAACGCCTGTGCGCACTCCCTCATGTGCGCGGGTGCGTCAACGACCTCGACCTCAAATATGCCACGCGCGCCCTGCGTGCACTCGAACGCGAACTCGACCGCCGGGAGCGGCTCGCCGCCGCACTCGGTGTGAGCGACCTCATGCACGCGGCGTGCCCGGTGGCCCGGCTCGTGATTGTGGTCGACGAATTCCACATGCTGCACGGGCAGTTGCCCGACTACACCGACCGCCTGGTCCGTATCGCGTCGTTGGGCCGTTCGCTGGGCATGCATCTGGTCGCCTGCACGCAGAATCCGCTGGGGCAGATCAGCGCATCGATGAAGGCGAATATGAGTCTGCGTATATGTCTACGTGTCCGCGACGCACTGCAATCCCAAGAAATGATAGGCTCCGACGCGGCGGCCCATCTGAGCGCCGTGGCCCCCGGCATGGCGATCCTGATGGAAGACGACGAGCGGCGCGTCTTCCGGTGCGCACACATCGAAGACATCGACGCGCTCATCAGGAACATCGCACGGTGCGCTCGCGTGCACGCCTGCATGGCGCCAACCCCGCTGTTCACGGACGGGCTGCCCGACCACGTGAGCCCGCAGTCACTGCCTGACACATGCGCGCCAGGCCATCTCCCGCTCGGACTCGTCGATGACGGAGTGGCCGTCGCACCGTTCGTCATCGACACGCGCACCGGCCCGCTCGCCGTGGTGGGCCAGCATGGGCGGGGCAAAAGTGCGCTGTTGCGCTGGATCGAGCAGGCGGCGCCGGCGTACGGCATCACCGCGGTCTGTACCGACGACGCCGACGAACTGCTCGATCCGCTGTGCATGGATGCCCGGGCCGGCGCATTGCGTGCGCAGCTGCGTGATCCGCGCGCATTCACCGTCTTCGCGCTCTCCTCCACACGACGCCTGCGCATTCCCGAACATTGCACACGCCGGCTTATTCTGCCCTGCGGCGAACGTGCGGTCGATCTGGCCGACGGCATTCCCGCAGGCCTGCTCAACACGATGGACGGTGAGGACATGCGCGCACCCGGGCGGGCGGTCTATATCGACTCCGGTGTGGCACAGCTTGTGCAGCTCATGGCCGCCAGTTGATGCCAAAACGCGCAGCGGCACCTGAATTCCTTGGAAAACCCTTGAAAAACGGACGGGAATTGCTTAGCATAAGCAAAGTAGCCGTTCATAAGCATAGTAAGGAACACAATCCATATGAGCAGTGCATTCGACTGGCGCGCCAAGGCGGCGTGCCGCGACAAGGATCCAGAGCTGTTCTTTCCGGTAGGGAATACCGGCACCGCCTATCAGCAGATCGAAGAGGCCAAGGCCGTGTGCCGCACCTGCAAGGTCATTGACGCCTGCCTCAAATGCGCACTGGACACCAATCAGGATTACGGTGTGTGGGGCGGCCTGAGCGAAGATGAGCGCCGCGCACTGAAGCGTCGCGCCATGCGCGCCCGCCGTTCCCAGTCGATGCAGATGCAGATCTGACGCACTCCACGCCCATTCATAATGCGTTGCCCCAGCCACGGGATGTGGCTGGGGCAACGCATTATGCTGACGTACTGTGCGCTGTCATGCGGCGCGCAGCTTGATGTCGAGCAGCACGCGCGTGCCGCCCTCACGTGCCGGCTCCCATGTGACCGTGCCGCCGAAATCATTCGTGACGAAGGTGTTGATGATCTGCGTTCCCAGCCCAGACCCGGATGTACGCGCCATGCCGTCCTGCTCCTCGTGGTCGATGCCGTTGCCGTCGTCTTCCACACAGATGCTCAGATGGTTGCCTTCACGGCCCACCGAGACCACGATATGTCCTTCGGTGCGCCCCTCGTAGCCGTGTTCGACGGCGTTGGTGATCAGCTCGGTGAGCACGAGCGAGAGCGGCGTGGCGTCCTGGGCGGGCATCATGCCGAATTTGCCAACGAAATCGATGGTGATGTGCTGTTCGCTCATCGACGCCAGATCGACGCTCATGCGCAGCAGATTCGCGATGACCTTGTCGAAATCCACCACTTCGTCGGCCGATTGGCTCAGCCCCTCGTGTACCATCGCGATCGTCTGCACACGGCGCTGTGCCTCCTCGAGCTCCTTCTTCACTTCGTCCGATTTCGTTTTGCGCGCCTGCAGCCGCAGCAACGCCGAGACCGCCTGCAGATTGTTCTTCACGCGGTGGTGGATCTCGGAGATCGTGGCGTCCTTCGTCTGCAGCTCCACTTCACGGCGGCGCAGCTCGGTCACGTCCCGGCACAGCACAATCGCACCGGTGCGCCCCTGGGCGTCCATGAGCGGCAGCGAGCGCATCGAGACCGCCGAACGGTTGGTGTCCATCTCGGTGTCCATCGCGGCTTTGCCGAGCAGGACGATCGGCAGCGATTCGGACACGGGGTCGTTTTCATGGATGAGCCCGGTGCCGATCTCGCCTAGATTGCCGCCTTCCATCGTGTCGAGCATGCCCAGGCGCCTGAAGCAGCTGATGCCGTTGGGCGAGGCGTACTGCACGTCGCCGTCGACGGTGAGGATGATGAAGCCGTCCGCCACGCGCGCGTTATGCCGCTGGTTGAGCACCGCGTCCTTGTAGGGGAACTGCCCGCGTGGAATCATCGTGAACAGCCGTTTGCCCGCGCTGATGCTCTCCGACTCATACCGTCCGTTCGATTCTCGCGTGGCCATATTCGTCTCGCGCACCACAAGGCCCAATGTCTTGCCGTCATGGCGAATCGGCGCATAGACATTGCACACCGTGGAGCCGCCGATGGTGCGCAGGATCGAGGAGCGGTAGACGCCTTCGCTGTGCATCGCCTCGGTGAGCTCCTCGGTGAACTCGGGGTCCATCGTGCATCCCACAAGGTCGTCGACACGCAGGCTCATCACCGTGGAGGGCCGGCATTGTTCGGCGATGACGAAACTGCCGTCGCCTTTTTGCAGCACGAGTAGCAGGTCCGCGAAGCTCAGGTCGGCGATGACCTGCCAATCGGCGACGAGATGATGCAGCCATTCACGGTCGGAATCGTCGAAATCCGGGCGTGTGGCAAGAATCTGTGAAAAATCAGCCATGCGCACCATCATAGCGGCCGGCACCGCCCCGATGAACGTCTGTCAACTAGTTACGCTAACGTAGCTTACGTTTGCGTAACTTCTAGTGATACGAGATGACATGGCCACTCAAGACAGGCAACACATCGAGGAGAAACGGGCAGCGGTCGTGGCCGCCCGGCAAGAGGCACTCGAGGCGAAGGCACACAATGTGCGCGCGAACGCGCAGGCGAAGGCGGACAAGGTGCGCCGCAAGGCCGAATGCAAGGCCAAGCACATCATCGCCAAAGGAGAGGCGAAAGCCGCCAAACTCGAAGGTATTGTGCCGCAGGAAGTCGAGCGCAAAGTGCGTCTCGATGTGCACGGCAGGGAAAAGCCGCTGCTCCGCGGGTGGCTGCATGCCGGTGCCACCCCCTTGGCTTTGGCGGCCGGCATTGTGCTGATCTGCATCGCCCACGGCACCGGGCTCAAATGGGCGTGCGCCGTATTCATGACGGCGTCGCTCATCCTGTTCGGCAATTCCGCCGCCTACCATCTGGGCGACTGGTCGCCCCGGGTGACCGACGTGTTGCGCCGTATCGACCATATGAACATCTTCCTGCTCATCGCCGGCACCTATACCCCGGTCGCCTTCGCCCTCGACGCCTTCTGGCGCAACACGATCATCATCGGCATGTGGAGCTGCACCCTCGTGGCGTTGATCATCCATGTGGTGTGGATCAACGCGCCACGCTGGCTCTACGTGCTCGTTTACATCATCTTCGGCGTCTCCGGCGTCGCGTTCATGGGGCTGTTCTGGCGTTCGCCCGCAGCAGGTCCCGCCGTGGTCGTGCTGCTGCTGTCCGGCGGCGCCTGCTACATCGCGGGCGCCATCGTCTACGCGCTGCGCAGACCCGACCCGTGGCCGAAGGTCTTCGGGTTCCACGAGATCTTCCATCTGGGCACCATTGCCGGCTACGCATGCCATATGGTGGCCATCTACATCGTGATCGTCAGACTGGCCCAGTTGGCGCAGTGACGTCCGGTGCATATGGTTTGGCCCCGGGTCATCGTCACCACGATGGACCGGGGCCAAACCATATGCACTAGGTGCGATGAGATCACTGCAGCGGCGTCGCCTTGGTGATCGTCACCGAGATCTCACGGCCATTGGGGGCTTTGTATGACACGGTGTCGCCCTCTTTCGCACCGAGGATGGCCGCGCCGATCGGCGACTCGGGGCTGATCACGTCGTAATCGGTGGCTACGGCGATATCGCGCGATCCGAGCACATACACCATCTCACGGCCACCCATGTCGATGGTGACGATGGAGCCGTTGCCCACGGTGCCGGCGTCCGGCGCCTCCATGATCTTCGCATTGCGCAGTTTGACGATGAGCTCGTTGATGCGGCCCTCGTTCTTGCCCTGCTCCTCGCGGGCGGCCTGATAGCCGCCGTTCTCCGAGAGGTCACCTTCCGCACGGGCCGCGGCGATGCGCTGGGTGATCTCGTCGCGGTACTCGCCCTCGCGATACGTGAGCTCTTCCTTCAACTTGTCGTAGGCGTCCTGGGTCAGGAGCACGACCTTTTCTTCTTCGGCCATCATGGCCTCCTTTCGTGCGCAGCCCACCCGCGCATCCTCCATGCGGGTGCGGCGCGTGCATGTGTCATCCCATAAACAATCGAGCACCGGCCGTCGCCCGCCGGTGCTCTCCGTCTTTCAATGCAATGCCAATCAGCGCGTGGCGATGATGTCGATGACGAACTCCAATGTGTCATCGGGGCCAATACCGGCCTGCGGCACACCACGCGAGCCATAGCCATACTCAGGCGGAATCGACACGAGCAGACGGGAGCCCACATTGTGGCCCGGAACCGTCTGGTCCCATCCCTTGATCACCTGGCCGACGCCAATGCCGAAGCTCGCCGGCTGGTGACGTTCGAAGCTGGAGTCAAACGCCGTATCGTTGCCCCAGACCTGACCGTGGTAGTTCACCGTGACGGTGTCGCCGCGGCGGACCATCGGGCCGTTGCCCTCTTCGAGTTCCACGACCTTGAGGCCCTTGGGGGCTTCACCTTCCGGGAACACGATGACGGGAAGGTCACCATATGCGCCCTGTACCTCAGGCATCTGCGTAGCCATGTTTCCTCCTTGCTGTTGACACAACGCATTTCAGCGTAGCACATCCGCGCCCGCCGCGCGGCACGATGCGCGTTCAGCACTCCACCACGTTGAGCGCGAGACCGCCTTGCGAGGTCTCCTTGTATTTCGCCATCATGTCGTGCCCGGTCTGCCGCATGGTGGTGATGACCTGGTCGAGCGTGACGATGTGCGAACCATCGCCGAGCATCGCCATGCGCACCGCCCCGATCGCAGTATTGGCCGCGACCGCATTGCGCTCGATACAGGGAATCTGCACCAAACCGCCGATCGGATCGCATGTGAGTCCCAGATGGTGCTCCATGCCGATCTCCGCCGCGTTCTCGACCTGCGCCGGCGAGCCGCCGACGACCGCACACAGGCCGGCCGCGGCCATCGAGCATGCCGATCCGACTTCGCCTTGGCAACCGACCTCTGCGCCGGATATCGACGCATTGCGTTTGATGAGATATCCCACGGCCGCCGCCGTGAGCAGGAAGGTGCGTACGCCCGCCTCATCGGCGTCGGGCAGGAAATGCCAGTAGTACATGAGCGTGGCCGGCAAGACGCCCGACGCGCCGTTCGTCGGGGCGGTGACGATGCGCCCTCCCCCGGCGTTCTGCTCATTGACGGCGAGCGCGAACAGGTCGATCCATGCCGCTTCCGACGACTCCAGATGCCGTAGGTTGCCCGAGGCATGTTGGCTGAACACGTCGCCCTTCGACCGCAATCTCGCATAGACGCCCGGCGCGCGCCGGGGCACATCAAGGCCGCCGGGCAGCACGCGTTGTGTGCTTACACACCCTTCGTGGACACTGGCGCGCATCGCCGCCCACACACGGTCGAGGTGCGCACGAATCGCGTCGGCGCCGTGGATCGCGCATTCGTTGGCCCACACCACGTCGGCGATGCTCATGCCTTGCTCCGCGCATATGCCGAGGAGCTGCTTCGCGGTGGTGAACGGATACGGCCAGCCGTCGGTCTGCATCGTGGAGTCGGTTTCGCCGGCAGCCATGCGCTGGGTGTCTTCCTGCGCCTCGACCGACCGGTCGTGCATCGAGACCACGGGGTCGGTGACGAGTCCGGGTTCGATGAACCCGCCCCCCACCGAATACCAGACCTGTTCGTAGATGGCGCGGCCTTGCGCGTCGAATGCCTCACAGCGCATGCCGTTGGGATGCGCGGCGAGGCGGTGCCAGACGTCGATGACCATATCATGGTTGTAATCGAAGGTGATCGTCTTCACTCCGGCGAGCCGTATGGTGCCGCGCTCGTCGCAGATGCGGTGCACATCCGCAAGGTAATCCGTATCCACGGTCTGCGGGTCGTTGCCTTCCAGACCAGCCACGGAAGCGCGGTCCGTGCCGTGCCCCAGCCCGGTGAGCGCAAGCGACCCATACAGTGTGACGCGCACGCGGTCCACCTCATCGATCACGTCATGCTGCACAAGCGCTTTCGCGAACCGGTGTGTGGCAAGCATCGGGCCGACGGTATGCGACGAACTCGGTCCCACACCGATGGAATACAAATCGAGGACGCTGAACATATACATGAATATATGTGCGCGTCCTCGTGGGTGCTAGGTGCGTTACGCTCTCAGACGACTGCATGCATCATCGCAGCAAGCACATAGCCCCCGCCCACCGCGAGCAGCACACTGACCACACCCAACACAATCACCACGGTGCGGTGCTTTGCAAGGCGCTCCCCCAACGTGAATGCGGCGAAAAACGAAGCCAAGCCAAGCACTGCGCCGTTGATCGCGGCGATAGTGGTGTGGTCGGCGCTCACCGTGCCCATGCCGAGCCTGCCGCTGATCATGTTCATGATGCCCAGCACGACCCAGACCGTCCACACCCCGAAGCCGATGGCACCGGTCACGGCATAGACGACCGGCTGCAGCTTGCGCTTCATGCGGTAGGCGAAGGATTCGGCGCACCACAACAGCGCGAAACCCACGACGTACGAGAACATCACGGCGAGCAGCATGGCCACAAGCGCCCACGGCAGGATCGGGAACACGCGGGGCGCAAAGCTCACGTACAGCGGCGAGCACAGCAGCTCGCAGAAGCACAATGTACATGCCACGATGATCGCTTGGGTGAGCATGATCGGCACGCCGGACTCGCGGTGTGCTTCGATGGTCGAGCGGCGGCCGCCTTGCTTGGTGTGGTTGGTGGTCATCGGTATCCGTTCAGTCATTTCGCTCATGCCGGCCAGTGTATGGCCGAATTGTCATCTTGTGTTACGACGACATCACGGTATGTTGACATCGGTGCCCCCAGCGGGATTCGAACCCGCACGATATACGCCATAAAACAGCTGGATTCCAACGATTATCAAGCCTCAGCACCACCGTCTGCCCACGTTTTGCCCACATTCTCACTGGCGAGCATGTCGGACATGGCCGCCGACAGGTCGTCCAGATCAGCGTCGAAGAGGTCCGCGTACGTGTCAAGCGTCATCGACGCCGACCGGTGCCCCAGCTGCCGCTGCACCGCCTTCACGTTCGCGCCCGCGCTCACCATGAGCGACGCCGCCGTATGCCGCAGGTCATGCACGGTCATATGCCCCCTCTCGATTCCCGCGCGCCGCAATGCGACCGAGAACCAGCCGTCATGGCTCGTGGGACAGTCGGCGAGCGACAGGTACTCGCCCGGACGGTGCGGCGCATCGAACAGCAGATCGTCATCTGATTTGCCTTCGAACCTCCGGCGCATCATGGCGTCGAGCGCCTCGGGGTACATGACGCTGCGCGACTCGTAGGTCTTCGGGTCGGAGACGACGATCTTGCCGGCGACGGTGGACGCGCTCGCGCCGATGTGCAGCCGGTGCCGGTCGAGGTCGACGTCACGCACGCGCAGCGCGGCGAGTTCACCCCACCGCATGCCGCACAACCCGAGCGTGAGCACGATGTCCCGCCGCCATTTCGCGCCATCGGCCACCGCATACAATTCGGCCGCGGTCAGGTACACGTGCCGCCGTTTGCGTTTGCGTGGCTTCGTGACGCCGCGCGCAGGATTGGACGGGATGCGCCGGTCCGCCACCGCGTCGTCGAGGATCCCGGCGAGCATGTCCACGATCCTGATGACCACGGTGGCGCTGCGCGGCCGCCCGTCCTTGGTGCCGGTGCCGTCCGAGATGGACGCCACCCACTGCTGCACCTCCTCGCGTGTGATCGTGTTGATTCGGCGTGCGTCCCACATGTCAGCCGCGTTCGCGGCCCATGCGCCCTCGAGTGTGTGGTAGTAGCTTTCCTTCGCAGAGATCCGTTTCTTCGCCATCCACGCTTCGTAGAGCGGACGCACGGTGATATTGCCATCACGCGGGTCGATGTATTCGCCGCGCGCCTTGGCGACGGTGACATGCTCAGCAGCCCACGTCTCCGCGTCCAACTTGCGCTTGAAACCACGCTTGTCGGTCTGCGAGCCGTCGGGCTTGCGGTAGCGCACACGGTACCGCCTGCCGGCCTTGGTCTCATAACCTGTGATGGTCACCATCTGCCAACACCCTTAAAATATGTTCACTTGAGGTTCGCTTTGAGTGCAGCGTTGTTCACTGCGTTCGCAAAGCGCATCGCTTCGGGAATCTGTTTGCGACCGACCTCGGCGATCCAGATAAAATCGGGGCCGGAGATGGTCAGCCATTTTTCCCCTCCACGCTTCTTCTTCCATGCCAAGGCGAAAAGGCCCACAAGCATGATGCGGGTCGCGGTGATTCGGTCCTGCACAGCCGAACCGTCCTCGACCGTCGCGTGGACGTCTTTGAGCCAGTGGATCTCGTGTCCGGATTCGACTGCGTTCTGGTAGATCTCAAATTTTGTCCCGTCATCGGCCTTGAATTTGGCGATGTTGTGGCCGCGGTTGGTGAAATTCGGAGGCATCAACTCCGTGTCAATGGCGCTCGCCTCTCTGCGCTCAGACTCCTGCTGGCGCATTTCCCTGAGGCGCTGTTCGCTGGCTTGCACTTTTTCTTCCTGACGCGCGCTTTTCGTCATGGTTCTCATATCGACCGACGCAGGAACTGGTGTCGTTGGGAGTGCGTCGCAGATATCGTCCACCAGCTGCTCGAACTGCTCGCGAGTCTTCTTCGGAACCACCATGCAGTACGGGTGATTCGCCGCGGAGCCCGTATTCGATACGGCGTCGCTGAACGAGCCATCCGGCATCACCACACGAAGGCACATATACCCATTTGCAAAAAAGGACGGTGCTTTATAAGTAACACCTTCGATTGAGACAAGTGGCACAATGTTCTCCTCGAAACCAATTGTCGATTTCGTCAACCCCTTGAATTTAAGAGTCACATTCTGTCCATCAAACGCGACGGAGCCACCCGAACCTTGAACCTCCATATTGATCCTTCCTAATAAGTGGGTCTGTCAGACCCTTCTAATGCCACTTGCTCTAATACGGTAAATTGATGATGGTCATTGCACGACCAAAGCGGGATTGTCATGCAGGCGCTCGCGAAACGCGACTATGGCCCACGGCAGCACATTGAGCTCACGAGCCATGCCCACCGTGTTGCCCTCGTACACCGCCTCGGCGTACGCGAACTCCATAGGCGAGATCAGCATCGCGGCGGCCTCCATGTCCGCGCGCTGCTCGGTCCACCGGTCGCACCGGCAGCCGGCGTCACGATGCCTCGCATGGCTGATCTCGTGCGCGAGCACGCAGCGGCGCTGCACATCCGTCAACCGCGAATCCAAGACGATCAGATCTAGACCAGGCGCGTAGAAGCCCTCATAGCCGCCAGGCAACGGCTGTTCGGCCACACGCGCCCAACGTGACGCCTCCATAAGCAACTCGTTCAGGGGATTACTCCTTTGCGTGCTGCATCTTACCGGCTATCTGTTGGCTGATGCGATATTCCTCAGCTTCCGGCTCGACATGGTATTCAACAACAGCCACCTCCTTCTCCTGCAACTTGTCGAGGACCTCCTGCGGAGTGCAGTAGTAGAACTCCTTGCGCGCGTTCACCTTATTGACGCGCCTATCCTCGAATTCGTGGTGCAGCATCGTCTCGAGGCCAACGGCATCCTTGGAGAAGAACAACAGATGCACGTCGAACTTGAACGGGACCGATGCATCAGACAATTCCTTGACTCGATCCATCGGATCAAGACGGCGTGTCATACCGATCTTCACCATGCGCTCGCCAAATGCCCCGATGTCGGAGATCACATACACATATCCGGCGCGGATGTTCGCTGCCCTGTAATCGACGTCTCGGACCGAACGCTCGATTTGGGCGAGCTTCTTCTCCAGGATCTCCACTTGTTCGGTGTCCCCTTGGGCGCGCATCCTGCCCAGCACGTTGGTGTAGTGCTCCTGCTCCTTACGCAGGCGCGCCATCTCCGCATCGAGTTCCTTCTGGGCTTTGGCTTGTTCCCTTAGTTCAGCGCGCCGTTCTTTCTCCGCCTCCTTCTCCGCTTTCATGGCCTGTAGATACATGGCGGTAAGTGAAAGCTCCTTGACGCGCAGCTGTTGGTACTGCTTGTTGATACGCAGGCTGATCTCCTTGCCGAAACGTTCGATGCGCTCGGCGCACCGCTGCAGCTTGGCCACGCAGGCGTCAAGATTGGTGGCCGTGAGGTTCGCGACGGCGTTCTCGGCTTCGGCATTGTAGAGACTCAGAGCCATCGACGACATACCACTGAAGAAAGCGGTGCCCAGATTGCTCTTTGTGGCGATCACTGCACGCTTGTCGTGGATCATGTCTTTTTGCTTCTGCTTGTTTTCGGCGAGTTTTTCTTTGAGCTTCAGCGAATCCTCCGCATCATTCTCATAGTCATACATGCTCACATCGTTGAGCGCCCGCACCTCACGAATATTGACAAGAGCCGCTTCTTCCGAGAGTTGGAGCGTCTTGAGCTCCGCGATCTTCTGTTCGATCGCCGACAATTCGTTCCGGTGGCGAGCCTCCTCGTTCTCGTGTGCCGCAACTTCCTGCTTCTGCTGTTCCTCATAGGCCGCTTTGTCCTTTGCGATCAGTGCGTCAAGTCGCGCTTTCTCCTGTTCGCGTCCAACAATGCCCAACCCGTCAATGCGTGTGAAATCGGCGCGCAACCGCTGAAGTTCCCCGTTCAACGCCATATTGGCAGCGTACATCTCTTGGTTATCGGCAAACAGCCGTGCGTTCTCGGCATCGAGACGCTCGATCTCCTTCTTTCGGTTCCCGAACGAAGTTGAAGCCGGCGTCCTGCCTGCAGCCATCGGAGTGCCCTGAACGGGTGTACCGGTATTGATTGCCGAATGCCTTCCCATGGTGGATTCCCTTCACTGTAATCGTGGCGCTTCCAATTCCCCGCGCCAAATGTTCCCGCCATCCTTACGGGCGAACGGGCTGGCACCACCTCGATGCGGCACCAAAACCTTCTTACGGCAGCTCTTCGAACGCCTCTTGTTCACGCTCGATGTCGCCATGTTTCGCCGCGATATCGAACTGATCCATGTGCGACGCGACATACGCGGCCTGCTCATCCGCGGACCAACCCGACATATCCGGCACCATGGAATCATCGGCAGCGCTCGCGAGCGCCACGTCAGTATCATCGGGAGTGGGGCCGAGGTTGTTTTCTTCGCGCCAGTCGGCGATAAAATCTTTGTCTTTGCAGAGATCTTCTGCGTCTTGCACGATCTGGGATATGGGCAGCTTTAAGGCATCAGAAATCTTAGACAGCTGCTCATAGTCGGCAACTGTGTTCAGCTCAAGGATGCGGCGCAATGTGCCGAAGGGGACTCCGGATGCCTTTGCGAGTTCCCGTGGTCGCATATCACGGAGCGCCATCGCTCTCTTGATGGCGACCGTAAGGCTCTTTGAGCTTATTGTCGGTATCTTCGCTGTGCTTGCCATGTCAATAGGGTAGCTCAAATTGCGCTTAGTATGTCCAAGTCTGGACACGCTGAGTTTGACATAGCGCATACTTGAACGTAGTATGTCCAATATGAGACACGATGAGCTAAAAGTCAGACATTTCCCTGATGTGCTTCAAGCAGAGATGAACCGTAGAGGCACATCCCTGAGGGACTTGGAAGGACAGACAGGCATCCCCAAAAGCACAATCGGTCGCAAGCTCTCCTTTGGCAATTTTTCACTTGAGGAGGCAGACCGATTGTCGATGGCTTTGGGGGTAAAGCTCAGCACGTTAATCCGTCGGGCGGAGGCGCTCGCGTCCAAGGAAGGAGAGTGATTGCGATGAGACTGCCGCGGTTCATGGTTATGTCGCTGACCTGTGGCGCGACGCTTCTATGCCTAGGCGCAGCGGCGTTCGCCATCATGGCCGGCGTGACGAAATGGAAGGAGATCGACCATGTCAATGCGCTCAGTTCACGTTGAGGTCGAGATGCTTCGACCTGTTGAATCCAAGAGGCGTATGCCAGTTGGCGTCGCAGGCAAGCGCCACGCCGTACCGTTTCCCGTTGAGCATGGCGTACCGGCCTATGGCCGTGCCGTGCATGAGCCTGTCGTATTCCTCACGTTCGGCGACGAGCTCCGGAACGGCGACACCCCTGTGCCCTCCCGCTGGGATGACGTCAAACCTTCCTACGGCGTGCAGGGCAGGGAACCGCTCTCCGAGCGGTGGCCGGTTCACCAGCAGAGTGACCTCCTTGGCGTCGTCCGCGCCGACGTTCGTGAACACGACCTCACCGGTGTCACCGTCCCACGCCACGGAGAAATCCACCACGCAATCCTCCGTGTCCTTCCTGACGGCCTTACCAGCGAGCTCGTTCGCTTCACGCGCCTGGAAGAGGGCAACCACACCAGTGACGCCACCCAACGCACCAATCCCACTGATGACCATATTCGCGACATTCCAAGCATCCATAAGCCGAAGACTACCAACACCAACACCACAGCGCACACCGAGGCGCTCGCATCCAAGGAAGGAGAAGCGAAATGAGCACCACATGTGACCTGAACGTCGACTGGAACAAGTGCCCCAACTGCGCGCGGC
>ERZ808041.221-NODE-221-length-56220-cov-11.609747_pt1 | contig 56220 bp, 52 predicted proteins | sample MGYA00380192_ERZ808041 | MGnify/ENA primary metagenome ERZ808041 (study PRJEB31490, sample SAMN06133412) | mouse gut metagenome | isolation source: Z1_1 | host: mice | place: China: Chengdu | collected 2015-05 ...
GAAAATGGCGAAATAGGATTCCATTGATTCGACAAAAAGTCCACGTTTAACTTGTACTTTTTCTTGACATAGTACCACACCAGGCTTGTCCTGAAAAAACCAAAGACAGAAAGCAGCATCCGCAAGGTATGGCTTCCTAAGACCCTTGCCCTTATCCTGCGTGACTGGAAGGAAAAACAGGACAGGCTGAAAGAATTTATGGGGCCGGATTACACGGACTACAATCTGGTACTGGCACAGGAAACGGGAAGGCCCTGCGAGGACCGCATCATAGGCAACCAGTTTGAACGCCTTAAAAAGTCTGCCGGACTGCCCAATGTAGTGTTCCATTCCCTGCGCCATTCCAGTACGACCTATAAGCTGAAGCTGAACAAGGGAGATCTGAAAGCCACCCAGGGAGACACGGGACATGCACAAATCGATATGATTACGGAAATCTATGCACATATTCTGGATGAAGACCGGAAAATCAATGCACAGAAATTTGAGACGGCTTTTTATTCCAATCCTGATATGCGCCCTGTAGAGCGCAGTCTCCAGGGAGAGGAAAACAGCTCCATTCCGAATCCGGATGCCATGATGAAACAGCTGGAATCTGCCCCACAGCTTATGGACGCATTTACCCAAAAATTCATTGAGCAGTACGGCGAGCAGATCATGACACAGCTTGCAAAAAAAATGCTCGGTACATGAAACGTCACAAGACGACACAAGAAGCAACCAGAGTACACGAACGGGACATCTTATTGAACAAAAATGTTCAATAAGCGAGAATTAGCAAAATGATTAGCAGACCTTGTTTTTCCCGCAAAAGGGTTCTAATCCATTTCAGATTTCCCCTACAGGCGGCAGGTCGAAAATAAGGTTATGAAAGGAGGGCATGTTGGAATCCCTGAAGGAACAAAAATGCCGCAACCCTTGAAGTTACGGCATTTCAGCGTCCCCGAGAAGATTTGAACTTCCGACCCCACGCTTAGGAGGCGTGTGCTCTATCCAGCTGAGCTACGAGGACTCGAACGATATGAAGTTTATGAAAAGAGCTTTTTTACCTCCACGGACTTTGATGACCGGGATATTAGGAGGCGTGTGCTCTATCCAACTGAGCTACGAGGACTTGTATGACATCCAAATTCATGTACTTTTTTATTATACCAGATGTCATAATTATTGCAACTATTTTTTAAAAATTCTGCTGTGGAAATTCAATATATCCTTGAAGCCAGATAACACCTTTAAACCGCCTACCCACTGCAGGTTCTCCATACAAATCTGTTCTATTAATACATACTTCAAGTGTGACTTCATTGCACTCAAGAGTCATAAAAATCACTTCCTCATCTGTAATACGGTTTTTGTCTATATGAAAATCTACAATCTCACCTAAAATCGAATACTGATCGCACTCCACTCCATAAGGCATAAAATACGTATCTACCAAGCTAAATACATCTTCTTTATGGATTCTTCGCGAAATTGTGGTATAAGTATCCATATCCTCCAATGTCAGACTCTCAATCGCATCTTCATCACCCATTCTGGCTTGTGCAATCAGTTGATTTCGCTCATTCGACACCTTTTTAATACGCTGTTTTTCATACTCATTTTTAATAATTGGCATCATAATTGTGCCGTCAACAGAAAGTGCGTTCAAAACAAGCGATGTCCCTTGAATCGGCAAGCGTTTTAGAGCCTTAAGCCTTATATATGGAATCATATTTCGCAAATAAAATATAATTGTAACACCAACTTTAATATCATCACACACACCTGCATAAGATTCCTTTTCCGCTTGTCTTTCAATTGTAATATCTTCATTTGAACTGATATGATTTCCAGTTAAATAGGGAAAATAATATTCATATAAAAAACTATTGTCATCATCAAACTCACCGCGTACACAGATTCCAGCACCATGCACAAAATCAAGAGACAACTCCGCATACACACGGTCATCCTCATCCGCCGCGATATCTCTCGCATACGCATATACCTGTTCTTTTTGATTCAATTCAGATGGATTCAAAATTGTCTGTTCTACAACTTCATTGATAAGTGCTTGAAGTTCTTCTCTCTTTCTTACTTTGCTAAAACCAATAGCCCTTAAATATCTGTGCACCGTAATCATGCCTTTCTTTATTATGATAGATAAGAAAATATATTCTTATAACTTTATATCATTATTTAATTTCTGTTTTTCCGCCCATATACGGCTGTAATGCCTTCGGAATTTTTACAGATCCGTCTGCCTGTAAATTATTCTCCAAAAATGCAATCAACATTCTAGGCGGTGCCACAACAGTGTTATTCAATGTATGTGCAAAATATTTTCCATTTTCTGTACTTACTCGAATTTTAAGCCTTCTCGCCTGCGCGTCACCGAGATTTGAACAGCTTCCCACTTCAAAGTATTTTTTCTGCCTCGGTGACCATGCCTCCACATCAATTGATTTCACTTTCAAATCTGCCAAATCGCCAGAACAACACTCCAAAGTACGAACAGGAATATCTAAACTTTGAAACAGATCGACTGTATTCTGCCATAATTTATCAAACCACATAGGAGACTCCTCAGGTTTACAAACAACAATCATTTCCTGTTTTTCAAATTGATGGATTCTATATACACCGCGCTCCTCAAGACCATGCGCACCTTTCTCCTTTCTAAAACAAGGAGAATAACTTGTTAACGTCTTTGGCAACTCTGCTTCTGGAATAATGGTATCAATAAATTTTCCAATCATTGAATGCTCACTTGTACCAATCAGATAAAGATCTTCTCCTTCAATCTTATACATCATCGCATCCATTTCATCAAAACTCATAACTCCCGTCACAACATTACTCCGAATCATAAAAGGAGGCACACAGTACAGAAACCCTCTGTCAATCATAAAATCTCTCGCATAAGAAATCACTGCCGAATGGAGTCTTGCTATGTCTCCCATCAGATAGTAAAAACCATTTCCTGCGACCTTTCTCGCACTGTCAAGGTCAAGACCATGCAATCGTTCCATAATTTCTGTGTGATAGGGAATCTCGAAATCTGGAACGACAGGATCTCCATACTTCTGAATCTCAACATTATCCGCATCACTTTTACCGATTGGAACGCTTGGATCAATTATGTTTGGAATTGTCATCATAATTTTATTGACTTTTTCTCCAAGTTCTTTTTCTTTCTCCGCAAGCTCTTCAAGTGTCTTCGCCTGCGCGTTCACCTGTTTCTTTATTTCCTCAGCTTCTTCTTTTTTGCCCTGCCCCATCAATGCGCCAATCTGTTTAGAAAGTTTATTTCTGTCTGCGCGAAGATTGTCTGCTTCCTGTTGTGTCTTTCTTGCCTGCGCATCAAGTGCAATCACTTCGTCGACAAGCGCAAGTTTATGATCCTGAAATTTTTTTCTGATATTTTCCCTTACTACCTCAGGATTCTCTCTCAAAAATTTAATATCAATCATTTTATTGACTCCTTTAGATTTTTATTTTATAACCTGTTGTATAACTACACTTGTATCTTTAATAAGATCTACAATAATTTCTGCATGAATTGCTTGGCCATACTTATCTTCAATGATACGAAGCACAGGTCTTTCTGGAAAATGCGGATTCTGACGCATTACAATGCCAAGCTCTCCCTTGTTTGTCTTAACTCTGGAACCAACAGGGTAAACTGCAATCAACTGCAAAAATGCAGACACAATATCTGAATCATACCAGATACCGCTATAATTTCTAATATTGTTAATTGCCTCATGAACGCGAACTCTTGCTTTTCCTACACCACAAATCAACTCATCAAACTCATCACAGACACCAACAATCTGTGTCATACGTGAAACAAGATCTGTGCCAAGAGGATATCCAGACTTGTCTTTTCTCTCATGATGATTCAATATAATATCTTTTGCATTGTCAGAAAGCCATGTTTCATTTTTAACTGCTGTGTATGCATAAATTGGATGTTTTTTATACTCTTCCTGATCTTTTGCCGGTAATAGATTGATGTCCTGATCCTCATACCGCACTACAAGATACCGAAGTCCAAGATCATGTATTAAAGAACCAACGCTAATATCATAAACTTGTTTTTTGTTCATTCCTAACTTTAATGCAATCAAAGTGGCAATCGTACAAACCTGAAGCGAATGTTCATAAATATCAGCACTCCTCTCTCTGACATCATAAACCTTCTCCACAACTTCTTCTTCCTCAAGAATATCCGTAATTATATTTTGTGCAGTTTCTGCAATTTTTTGCAAACCTTCTGTCTGTTGATAAATATGCAATTCAAGAATATCTTTTATTTTGTTTTTTACTTGTTCCTCCACATCATCCCGCAAAATTGTGACTTTTTCCATAGAAAGTTTGTTTGTCTTTTTCTGCGGAGGCGTCTGTGGCGCAGGTGTTTTTGCTGCGGGGGTAGGTGTTGCAGGGGGTTTTTCTTCTGTTTTTTTCGCTGTCACTGGAGGCTTTGGTTGCGTTTTTACCTCCTCTTTTTCTTGCCGCTCCTCAATATATACAGTGTAGACTTCCAATTCTCGCAACTTATCAATATATTGTGTTTTAATTACAGTTCCTTTACTAAGTACCACTGTATAATCTTCAAGCAAGACATCACTGGCAATAATGTCACCTTCTCTTAAATCTTCGACCGTCACTAACTTCATAACTATTCCCTTCCTCTTTACAAAATTTGAACTCTTTGTCCATTCACGCAATTACTCTAAGTCCGATGAACTTCCATTAATAGCACGCTCCACTGCTACTTTCTCCTCATTACTAAGCGCAAGTTGTGAATCCCCCTCTTTCACCCACTTTGTATAAGAATAACATCCTTCGGAGCTGTGCACTGAATTAATGATAAATCCATTATTCTTTTCATCTAATAATGCCAAAGCGAAACTAAGTTTTCCACCCATTTCCGTAAAGGCATCATATTTTACAAGACCCAATTTTTGAAAAGCAGTCTCTTGCTTCTTAGAAAGCTCCTTAATACTCTCCCTATTTCGGTCAATACTCAATTTCATAAATTTATTGTCTTCATATAATGTCATTATATCATTCTCAAGATTTGCACCATCTTTGCCAAGCATAAATTTTGTATATTTTCTTTTAAATTTCGTGATTTGGGTAAATGCAGTTATATTCAAAATCAAAAGTATAATGCAAAAAACAAATAGGCCAACAAATAAAATACCTGCATCAACATTTCTTAATCCTAAGAAATTAAAAAAATTACTATTCATCCATCTCTCCTGTTAAACATTCATATTTGAAAGTGATTCTATTAATCGGTCTAAATCATCATTTGAATAAAACTCGATTTCTATTTTCCCAACTCCACTCTTACCTTTTGATGAAATTGCCACTTTTCTGCTCAGTCTTTCCTTCAGCTTATTTTCAATATCCTGATAAATATATTGAATACTCTGTGGTGTCTTTTCCTTTTTGTCTTTTTCCTTCTCTGGATTAAGAATAACTTTTACTATCTTTTCCACCTCACGCACACTAAGTTTTTCGTCAAAAATTCTCTGTGCAAGTTGCAATTGTAATTCTTTATCCTCAATTGGAATCAACGCGCGTGCATGTCCAGTAGAAAGCATATCATCAATAATCATCTGTTGTACACTGTCAGAAAGTTTTAACAAACGCACACTATTCGTTACGGCTGTTCTACTTTTTGAAACGCGCTCCGCCACTTCATCCTGTTTTAAATGAAATTCTTCCAAAAGTTTTTTAAATGCACGTGCCTCCTCAATTGGATTCAAATCCTCTCGTTGAATATTTTCAATCAACGCAATTTCCACAATCTCCTGGTCTGTATAATTACGAATAATAACAGGAATCTCTTTTAATCCAGCAATTTTTGCAGCGCGCCATCTTCTCTCTCCAGCAATAATCTCATAGTAGTCTTTTCTATCTTGTACAAGGATTGGCTGGAGCAGACCAAACTGTTTAATAGAATCCGCCAATTCCTGTAATGAATCCTCATCAAAATTTTTGCGGGGCTGGTCTCTATTTGGCTCAACCTTCGTAATCTTTACAACTGTCTCATTTTGTTTTGTCTCCTTATTCTCATTATTGCTCGACGCAGGTATCAAAGAATCAAGACCCTTACCCAATCCTCGTTGTGCCATTCATAATCTCCTTTTTGTTTTCCACTAACTGTTGTTCTTAATGACCTCATCCGCTAAAGACATATAGCTCTCCGCGCCTGATGATTTTGGATCATACAAATTAATCGGCTTTCCATAACTTGGCGCTTCAGCAAGTCTGATATTTCTTGGTATGAGCGTATTATAAATTTTCTGATTTAAATGATTTTTTACATTATCTACCACTTGTGCAGAAAGATTTGTACGAGAGTCAAACATTGTAAAAACAACACCATCCATATCCAGATCAGGATTTAATCTTTCTTTTACAAGATTTATTGTATGAATTAACTGACTCAGGCCCTCAAGTGCATAATATTCACATTGAATTGGCACTAACACAGAATCTGCAGTTGTCATAGCATTTATTGTCAGCAAACTTAGTGACGGAGGACAATCAATAATAATAAAATCATATCGTTCCTTCACCCAGTCCACTTCATTTTTTAATATGTATTCTTTCCTGTCAATACCTATCAACTCAATCTCTGCCGCAGCTAAATTTACATTAGATGGCAAAACGGAAATATTTGGGAAAATCTCTTTCACAATGCAATCTTCAATCGAACTGTCACCTAAGATTAACTCATATATTGAATTTTCCAATTCATTTTTTTCAATGCCAAAACCACTCGTTGTATTCCCCTGCGGGTCAATATCAATTACCAACACTTTTTTTCCTTTTGACGCGATACAGGACGATAGATTAATTGAAGTTGTAGTTTTACCAACACCGCCCTTTTGGTTTGCAATCGCAATAATTTTCCCCATCGTATTCCTCCATCATTATCTTATGTTATTTTTTATTCTCAAAAATGTTTTATATTATTATATCACTAATACGCCTTATTTGCTATACAAAATTTTAATGTTTCACGTGAAACTTTTTCTTTTCATTCACTTTTTTCACATTAATTGATTTATTATTTTGTTATATGCTAAATATTTTCTAATTTACGCTGACATTCTTCCTTTGGGTGCCCGTGTCATAAAAAATCAAAAAATAAACTCCCTTTTCGGAAAAGTTTCCCAATACATAAATTTTAATATATAATGTATATTTCTACACAAATCACATAATCTACAACAACTTAACAATTCTATAAACTGGAAGTTATGTTCTCTTATATATGACTATCTGGGGCTTTACCCCATTATTACATTCATATTCACACACAAGAAGATATTTATCATCCACAACAACGCCATAGCACCTATTACTGCCAGGAATTTCAATCTGATTTCCCCAATAAACACGATTATCTTCCAGCAATTTAACAGATTGTTTATTTTTCAATGTATACTCCAAATTAACGTAAAATCCATTCAACAAATTTAGGTCGTTTACATGTAAACCTTGAATTTCAAACGCATTAATTTCTTCAATCAATATTTCTTTCATCTTTTTGAACATCTCAAAGCTACCCCGTTTGAGGGGCGATTTTTGCGCAGCAAAACTTTACATATCGCCCCGAATTGTTACTATGAGTAGCTCTCATGCCGCAAATAATAATCACAATTGCGAAAAGAAAGGAAGTAAAACTTGTGTGCCGTCTTAGTCGCATAGCTCCTTCACCGTGTTCGTGCGTATAATAAGAAACTGTTTCACGTGAAACATTTAGTTTTATTTTTTATTCCTATAAAAATAATTAGGAACCATAAAAAAGAACATAGCTAACACATCTTAGAATCTGTTCCCAAAAGTTCAACCATCTCTTGTATGTATAGCTGAAAATTCCGAATATCTGATAATAATCCTCTCTGTAATTCCTGCGCTGTTGCTATGGCTTTATTATATTGCATTTCAGTGATATCGCCTAATTTCAATGCTTCTTGTAATTCATCAAGATCATCCACTATAATATTTCCATTTGCATAAACAATTAAATCCAAATATAAATCATAAAAATATGGAACTCCATCTTCGTCATATCCTTGCGAATCAATCATATCTATATAACAAACTTTAAAATGATAGTCATTATTCATCATTACTGTAATACAGTAAAACTCATTACTTGGCAGAATTGACAACCAATGATATCCATTATCACATACTACTACATCATTATCATTGTGTTTCCATATTTGCTGTTCTGATACTGTATTTATATTTAACAATCCAAGATATCCCTTTATTTGCGGCAAATTTACTTGCTTTCCAACTCTATTTTTAGAAATAATACATTTCCATTCATCATATGTTAAACGACATTTATACATAAAAATATTCCTTTCAATCCTTGTTGCAAATTTTTAGTAACAGTTCAGCCTTCGGCTTCCTGTTATAAGCATCAAGACATGCAAAACCACTTCGTGGTGGCTTGATGCTTCTCAGCCACTACTCTATTTCACGGACTTTGCAGTAAATGCAAAGTCCTAAGGCTGAACTGTAACGCTCAGTTCCTTATGCAATGGCAAGCCCGCTCACATAGCTCTCAAACTCGTCATTATATCCTGCGTACTTCAAAGTAAGAATGGAACGAAAATCCAGCCCCATCACGCCAAGAATCGATTTTGCATCCACTGTATAGTGATTGTAGGAAATATCAATATCAAAGTCGCACTTTGATGCCTCATTTACGAAATTCTGAACTTCCGAAGGTGTCATTTTAATTTTGCGTTCTCTCATAATATCAACGTCCTTTCCACACAAAATAACCCTGATTATCAGTTTCCTGATTTCTCTGTTTTTACGTATTATAGTATACAATATGTGTAAAGTAAAGCTTTTTGCCAGATTCTGGCGTATTTCGTCGTTTTCATTGTACATTTGTTCTGTTTTATATTGAATCGTAAAATGCTTTGTGTATTTTATATAATTCATTCTTTCCAATATTTAGATTATTATACAAATTTTAATAAAAAATCTTCTTACTTTTTCTTTTCAATGAGCAAAATTCAAAAATTTCTTTCAAATCCTTGTAAATCCGCCCTTGAAGAGAAAACGACAATTAATGTGTTAAATTATAACACTTTTAGGCTTGCATTTTACTTTTTTTCAACTATACTGTCAATTATACGCTCTTAGGATCGGTAAAAAATAGTAATATATGTCAATTTTACAGAATATTTCTACCGTTTCTTAGAAAATGTTACCAAAAGAAAAGCGAGGTACATAACAATGACTGCCATGAAATGGTTCTACTCTTTTCTCAAAAAACACAATCGCAGTATGGTGTTAGGACTTTTATTAGTTACTGTAATTTCTATACTCGCCATTGTGAAGCCGATAGTTTCCGGCGCAATCGTCGATGATGTTATCACCGCCGGCAACTATGAATTGCTGCCAAAGCTTATCGCACTCCTTGTTCTAATCACAATCCTAAGGGGTGTGTTGCGCTTCTGGTCACAGGTTATTTTTGAAACCTGCTCGCAAGATGTGCTCTATGCCATGCGAGATACTGTCTACCGAAAACTGCTTCAGGAGGATTTTAACTTCTATAATAAGAAGCGAACCGGTGATTTGTTGAGTCGACAGACTGGTGACATGGACGCCATACGGCACTTTATTGCCTTTGTGATTTATCAGGTTTATGAGAATGTTTTCCTATTTTTCTTTGCATTGATTATGATTTTCACCGTTAGCTGGAAACTTGCGCTTTGTATGTGTGTGGTGTTGCCGTTTGCGCTGCTTGTGACTTTGAGTCAAACCAAAAACGGTCGTCCTCACTTTCAGAAAATTCGAGAACAATTTTCTTCACTCAATACCTTTGTGCAGGAGAATGTCAGTGGAAACCGCGTTGTAAAAGCGTTTTCCAAAGAGGACTATGAAATCGAAAAATTTAATAAAGAAAATGATAACTACAGAGATGCGGAACTTGCCGCCGCGGAAATCTGGACCAAATATGTGCCACAGTTTGAGTTCCTCTCAAATATGCTCACAATCATTCTAATGCTTATTGGTAGTATTATGGTAATTCAAGGCAGTATGACTCTTGGAAACTATGTCACAATCAATGGTTATCTGTGGATGTTGATGAATCCTTTACGTCAGATAGGATGGCGTATTAACGATATCCAGCGCTTCACTACCTCTGTAGAAAAAATCTATGCGACCTACAGTGAAGAACCCAAAGTAAAACACCCCAAAAAGGCAATTCCTTGCCGCAAGCTTCAGGGAGATGTTGAGTTCCGAAATGTGTCTTATAGCGCGGACGACGAAGATATTATTCACAATGTCAGCTTTAAAGTAAAGAGTGGTCAAACCGTTGGAATCCTCGGTTCTACCGGATCTGGCAAATCCACTATTATGAATTTAATCTGCCGCTTTTATGATGTCACAGACGGCGAAGTTCTGGTGGATGGACGAAATGTCAAAGAACTGGATCTTTACAATCTTCGCCAAAATATTGGCATGGCAATGCAGGATGTATTCCTCTTCTCCGACACAGTTGAAGGTAATATCGCCTACAGCCGACCAGACTGCCCTTTTGAGGAAGTGCAAAAAGCAGCCATTATGGCAGACGCAGACAACTTTATCCGCGAGATGCCTGATGGATATGATACCATTGTTGGAGAACGCGGCGTAGGACTTTCCGGCGGTCAAAAACAGCGCATCTCATTAGCAAGAGCACTGTTAAAAGAACCTTCTATTTTAATATTAGATGATACAACCTCCGCTGTAGATATGGAAACGGAAAGCTATATTCAACAACAGCTAAACAACATTGACCATGCCTGTACGATATTTATTGTTGCCTATCGCATCTCCTCTATTAAAGATTCAGACCTTATTCTAGTATTAAATGATGGAGAGATTGTGGAGCAAGGAACACATGAGGAACTACTAGCAAACAACGGCTACTATGCAACCGTATTCCGCCATCAATATGGTGAATTTGAAAAGTACGTTAATGAAATTAATCAAAATACAATTAGGAGGTGAAAAGCATGGCACGAAATAAATACGATATAGACGAAGTGATGGAAGATAAGTTCGATCTCAATCAACTAAAACGTGTGTTCCAATATGTGAAACCCTATCGCGGACAACTCGCCTTTGCACTTTTTCTGATGCTGTCCTCCTCTGCTCTCACCATGCTCTTTCCTATGTTTATCAGTGAGATCATGGATACCTATATTCCCGAAAAAAATATTCGGGCAATTGTTACTATCACAATACTGTCACTTATAATTGTATTATATACATGCGTGTGTATTCGGTTGAAAATACGCATCACAAGCCGTATTGGGCAGGCGATTGTACATCAATTGCGCTCCGATATCTTCTGTCATTTGCAGGAATTGCCTTTCTCTTACTATGACGACCGTCCCCACGGAAAGATACAAGTGCGTGTCGTCAATTATGTAAATAGTTTGAGCGATTTGCTCTCAAATGGTATTATTAACACCATCACTGATATGTGTAACTTAATTTTTATCTTGATTTTTATGTTTCTGTTGCATGTACGACTCACACTGATTTGTCTGTGCGGTTTACCTATACTTATGGGTGTAATTATCTTTGTAAAAAGACGCCAACGACGCGCATGGCAGATACAGAGCAATAAGCAGTCTAACCTTACTGCCTACATTGCAGAAAGCATCAATGGAATCCGAGTGACACAATCTTTTGTGCGCGAGCGTGAAAACACTTCCATCTTTAATCATCTTAGCGATAGCTATCGAAGTGCATGGATGCGCGCAGTAAAATACAACTTTATTATGTGGCCTTGTATTGACTCTATCTCAACTGTCACAACCGCACTCATCTATGTAATTGGCATTGGATGGATTTCTGGGGAACTCTATGGTGTGACGGTTGGTATCTTGATTGCATTTACCTCTTACATCTCAAGATTTTGGGAACCAATCAATACCCTCGCCTCATTTTACAACTCTCTGCTCACTGCCATCGCCTACTTAGAGCGCATTTTTGAGACAATTGACGAGCCAGTAAATGTAAAAGATTCACAGGACGCTGTACCCATGCCGCCAATCAAAGGCAGCGTTACATTTCAAGATGTATGTTTTAGCTATGAGGACGGTGTTCCAATTTTAAATAAGGTAAACTTTACAACAAATCCAGGTGATACATATGCAATTGTGGGACCTACCGGTGCTGGAAAATCCACTATTGTAAATTTGATCAGCCGTTTCTACAACGTAGACTCCGGCAAAATTTTAATTGATGGCACAGATATTTCCAGCGTAACGCTAAAATCACTGCGTAGACAAATGGGAATTATGATGCAGGACAGTTTTATTTTTTCCGGCACCATTATGGACAATATTCGATATGGAAATCTGACTGCCACTGACGAGGAAGTGATCGCCGCCGCCAAAACAGTATGTGCTCACGACTTTATTATGGAAATGGAAAATGGCTACCAGACACAAGTAAACGAGCGCGGAAGCCGTCTCTCAGCAGGTCAGCGCCAGCTCATCAGTTTTGCGCGGGCACTCCTAGAAAATCCAGCAATCCTAATACTTGATGAGGCAACCTCAAGCATAGATACTGAGACAGAAATTTTACTACAAAAAGGGTTAAACAAACTTTTGGAAGGCCGAACCTCCTTTATTATTGCCCACAGACTCTCCACAATAAAAAATGCAAGCCGTATTCTGTATGTAGACAAAGGAAATATCCTTGAAGCCGGAACACACGAAGAACTGCTTGCACAGAAGGGAGAATATTATAAACTTTTTATGTCGCAGTATGATTTCTTGGTGAGTAGACAGAATCCAAATTAGAAAATCGAGTAGAGAAGTTTACTTCTCCTACTCGTCGCGCGGGGTGCAGGCAGCAAAGCTGCTAATTTCCTTACGCACCCCTGCGCATAAAAACAATAAGCGCATCAGAAGTTTTTAGCATCTCTGATGCGCTTGTTGTCTTTGTATCAATACATTGCGAAAACGGTCTAAATCTTCCTTTGTCGTTATCTTAAAGTTTCCTTCATCACCTGGTATCATAACGATATCCAGCCCCGCCATAACTGCGGGTTCTGTCGAACCATTCACCGACCGTATTCGGTCTGGAAACAATTTTTCGTTCGCCTCAAAATATCGGCCAATTTGAAAAGTTTCTGGCGCCTGTCCTGCATAAATTTCACTTCGATCTAGCAACGCACAAATTTTCTTTCCGTCCCCGCTTTTGTAGACAGTATCCTTCATAGAAAGTACTGGAATCACGCCATCATGTCCTTTTATCGCCTCTAAACTATCTGATATCATCTGCGCAGAAATCAATGGTCTCGCCGCATCATGAATGATTACATTATCCGACTCCTTCGCATACAAACCAATATCTTTCAGTCCATAATATATTGAGAGCTGTCGATTTTCTCCTGGTTTAGAAAATCCACGAAACTTTTTGTCACAATTATTCTGCGAGCAATCATACATTTCAAAACAGTTTAAAATTGTATCCCACCACTGCCTATCTGCCACAATCTGAATTGCATCAATCTCTTTATGCTTTGCAAATTGTTCTATACAATAAGAAATGATTGGTCTGTCACAAACTTCAATATACTGTTTAGGAATATTCGCCCCAAGACGTGTGCCTGTTCCTCCTGATAATATCAGTGCAATATTCATATATCCCCTCCAATTTCTGTTTCTTTATATTTAATTGCAATATCGACGAATTTCCTGTATTACTTCCTTATAAGGTTTTTCTTTTCCAAATAAGAGTGTTGTACCAAGCACAAATCCATCCATTCCCATTGGTGCAAATTTTAGTATCTTATCCGCACTACATGCCCCGTCCCAGTAAGTCTTAAATTTCATTTCGTCCTTTAAATGCAACAGACGTGTTATCTTTTTTCCGACATAAGGCATGTACATCTGTCCCGCATTACCAGGATTCACAGTCATAACCAACACTTTTTTGACTATACGAAGCATCTCATAGACTGTCTCCACGCTTGTCCCTGGATTAATTGCAATCCCAGGCACCATACCTGCATCTATAATCTTCTGCAAAGTAGTCGAAGGGTGATACTCTGCCTCTGGGTGAATATAAACGGTATCTCCAGGACGCAAATATTTTAGAAAAAGTTGCACATTGTTGTTTGGATGCTCAATCATCAAGTGCACATCAAGCGGCTTTTTTGTCGCGCTGGCTATGTATTTCATATCGTTTAGTGACATTGCAAAGTTGGGCACAAACCGCCCATCCATAATATCAATATGAAAGGAATCAATGCCACCCTCGTCAAGTTCTCTGATTTCTTTCTCCAAGTTGCCATAGTTGGCACACATTAGTGATGCGGTTAGTTCAAAACTCATAAGTTTTTCTCCTATCGTCTACTCTATACTATAAGAAGCAAGAACAGCTTCTTATAGTCGGATGCACGGCGCAAAGATCAGCGCCTTTTATCAGAAGTAAAGGGCAACTTCTGATAAATTATATTATATCTGTTACATTTGTCATTCGATTAAAAAACGGGTCTTCCACTATCAAACTCTGAAAATCTATGTCTGTTATTTTTATTTCATGTATCAACTTCAAAAAAGCTTCATCTAATTTTTTGTTTGTCACTTTTTCTGATTCAGGACATAACCTTATATAAGTCCTAAAATAGTCAAGAATCCCCTCCTGTGCCCGCTTAAAACACTGGATATCTTTACCACACCTTGTCTCATCTGCATATATAGGCTGTCCCTCTTTATCAAATTCTTTCACAGATGGATGAGGCGCTGTGAGTAAAGGTTCAAATATATAGTAGTTATCAAAGACAGCGCAATCTGTCTCTTCTGAATAAAACGAGCTGATATCCAATCCTCTATTCTTCATATATTCTGAATCAAGCTGCAAAAAATAAAAACCTCTTAGATGGCTGTCTGTCAATCTTTGTATGTACATCTGACTCGTTCCTTTTGCCACAAAATCAAAAAAAGCAGTATCTCCTTGTTCAACGTTCAACCCATTTATATACTTCCGGTAATTTTCACTTAATTTATCAGATTTTTCTATAATTTCTTTCTTATATTTTAGAAGTCCATTCTCGTTATTTGATATGTTTCCACAATTGATCTCATTTGCATCAATGCCAAAGCGTTCTTTTAGATTTTCTTCCAAAGTACCACTAAATTTCATTTCATCCACATATCGAATATCTTCCTCATCTCGCATTCCTGCTCGCACAGCAGCGGTTCTTGATACTAGAAAGTATACCGACTTGTCTTCCTGTTTGCACAATTTCATAAGATATTCATACATCTTTTTAATTAAGTATCCATCTCTAGCACAAAACCATATATTTTTAAGTTTCTGTTCCTTTACTTGATGATAAAACCAAAGGACAAAATCACTAATCATAGGAGCGCACAACAAATATCCAACATCATATACATCTGATATTGTTATCCGCTTATCTTGTGTTTCAAACTGAAAAGGACTATTGAAAATCCTAGAGATAAACATTCCTATCTTTAAATGATCTGACAGTGAATCCATGTAATCTGTAAGTCCTAAATTTCCTACAGCTTCCAATAAATCAATTCCACCAAATATTCTGCAAGTCTTAATTCCAAACTTATGTGCTCTCTCTATGTCTATTATAATGTCATCACCAATATGAAGAATTTTCTTTCCATTCTCTCTCTCTTTTAAAATATGAAACAAATTTTGTGCTTTTCCAGTTCTATAATCACTAGAAGCCAGAATATCTGTACATTCTGCAATTCCGCATTGTTTTAATATTTTTGCTAACTGTTGTTTGCTATAATATGTATCCGAAACAATATATACCTTCTTTCCATTTGCAATTGTTTCTTTCAAAATCTCACATACTTCTTTTCTTGGGACAAGTAATTCCAAATCCATATTCCATTCCAAGTTTGCTAATTGTTCTGCTGTAACATTCCATCTCTGACCGCAATCACCAAATGTTTGAAACATATAGTGATAAATTTCTGTAAGGGTTGGTGCTGTATCTTTTGATAACTCTTTTTCACTTGCCAATCTTTTTCTATAAAAATCCTCTATAAAAATTCCCTGTTTTTGCAGCCTGTAATCTACAAATTTTATAACATCATCTGTATACAAGGTCTGGCGCATAACAAGTGTATCAAATAAATCAAAGCTAATAACATCTGCCTTCTGTATTTTCTCTGCAAGCCGTATTTTTGTCACCCCAGCTATACTTGAAAAATCATAAATTATTTTTGATATTTCAAGCAAATTTCTGCCACGAATATCCATCACAGCAATTTCATTTTTTCTGCAAATATCTCCGATTCTTTTTGCAATCGCTCTACAAGAACTTGGACGTGCAATCACAATAATAAGCTTTACTCCTTTTTTTATTGCTTCCTCAAGCGAGATAATTGGCTGGTCATACAATTCACCTTTTTCCCGAAAACCATCTAACAAACCTATTAATTTATATTCTTCCACAAATTCTTTTAGCATCTTTTCCGTTTCTGTACCCAATCCATACAATGCAATTTTTGTGTATTTATAATCTGCAAATAATTCTTTTACACTCACTTACTCAACCTCTTACATATTATGTTATTTCATTGCATCTTGTATTATCTCTAAGAGCCGCTTTTCAAAAACCGACATAGAAAAATATTTTTCATAAAGCTTTCTTGCCTTTTCTCCCATACGCTGCAATTTATCTCTATTATTCACACACCATTGTATTTTCTCTGCAAGATCGCATTCATTTTCACACGGAAAAACAAGTCCATCCTCACCATCATGGATATAAACCATTGTTCCTGTTGCATCTGACACAATACACGGAACACCATGCATCATTGCCTCAACAACAACGGTAGGCATTGGATCCTGTCTGGACGGACAAATTAATACATCTGCTAACCTAAGCAATTCATGAATTTTTTCACGGTCAACACTTCCTGTAATCATTATCTTGTCATTTTCGTCACTTTCTCTACAAATTTTTTCCCCAAGCAAAGTCTTATTATGACCAACTAGAAAAAATTCACTGAGACTCTTAATTCTATCGGGTAGCTTGTGAATTGCTTTTAATAAAATATCCTGTCCTTTTCTTTCTTCCAAAAAGCCTATTGTAATAAATCTAGTGATTTCGTCAGTTTTTTGCACCCTATCTTCTTTTTTTAAATCCGCTACCCCATATAACAGTTCATCACATTCCATCGTTGGTATAAATTCCTTTATGGCCTTTATTGGAACTGGTCCAACAGATACTGCTTTTAGATTATGAAGACAAATTTTCCCCATTATTTCTCTATTGACACCATCATAGAAAAATCTGGCATCATGCAGCCACCAGATAACGGGAATCTCCATATTTCTTTCTGAAAGAAATACATAAAAATTCAATGTATTACATATTATTAAGGAAAACGTATTTACCCACTCTATTTCCTTCATTGTCGCTATCTGCAAATTTTCATCAACAACAACAGGAATATCATTTTCAATAAGTTTGTTCTTTAGCGGTCCTTCCAACATCGATGCATAGACAACGCTATAACCATACTTTTTTAATATAATTGCAGCATGAAACAACGCGATAGATGGTCCACCCAAAGCCAAATCATTCGACAACAGCAGTATTTTAGACTCTGTCATTTTCATTTGTTCTATTCGTTCTCTTGCATCTAAATAATAATGTAGTGGCCGTATCCTTTTATTTTTCAGGATTAATTGATGCAGGTCATAAAAATGATAAATTTTATCCTTATCTACTCCAAGTGATAGAAGCTGTTGTCTCATCTGTTTGACATAGAAACTCAAAATAACAATTGCGTCAAAAGGCAGACTAATGCCTTCCTTCGGTGATAAAACCTCGATTCCATCAATATAGGTATGCTGTTTTTGAAGCGAGTTATCCAGTAAAGCCATGACTTCCTGATGCTCAAACCATTTTTTGTACCGGTTATAATAATCACCCGTGCCAAATAAAAGAAATTTCATATTCGATCATCCTTTTATCTATTTCTAAAACCTCTATTATCTAAGACGATTTTACTCATTTGCAATCTCAGTAAAAAATGAATACCCTCTGTGTTTTTTCTCTATTACCACCATAGAGTCATAGTAATGGCAGGCATTTATATAATCTGCCCAAGACGGCAATTTTTCTTTTGCCTCAAAATTAATAAACTGGCTATTTACATAATCAACAAAATTCTTACTATATTCGATAAAGGTATCTGTTTTCTTATATTCACCACCATATCTCGCAGAATAAGAACTATGACAGTCTTCACAAATAAATACCCCTCCCTCTTTCAATAAAGGAAACATTGTTTCAAATGTTATAATTTGATGTTCCATTATATGGCTTCCATCATCAAGTATAATATCAAAAGGTCCCCATTGTTCTGATACGTTTTTGAGAAAATCCCTATCTGCCTGAGAACCAATACAAATATGTACATTTTCTTCTTCAAATGCCTTGCAACGTTCATCAATGTCTATGCCAACCACTGTTGCGTATTTTCCGAAATATTCCTTCCACATTTGTACAGAACCACCTTTATAGACACCAATTTCAAGAATCTTTACCTCTTTTCCAACATACTTTCCAAAAAAAGTCTGATAGACATCAAAATAATGCCACCATTTATTCATAATACGATGCTTATTCTTAAAATAAAATTGTTCCAGTTTATTACTCGGAATCACTTTATCTGGAATCAATTCGCTTGTCTCATAACAACAGTTATAGTCGCATTCCAAACGAATGCTACCTAAATTAGACAAACCTGGAACAATTAAATCGCTGATTCTTATAATATTTTCTCTTTCAATTCCATATTCTGTTATAAGCTGATTCATAATTGGATAAAATGAAGCCGGAGTAACTGCTATTTTATCCCAGTTTTTTAATTGAATTGTAGACGGAGAATCGATTGTATATTTCTTCTCAAACTCCTTTCCCCATTTTGTACTGTCATTATCTACAATTCCAACAATATCCAGCTTATCTGATGCAGGACTGAATCTCAAAAATCTTTTTGCATTCTCTCCTGCTCCAAACATTAATATCTTCATATGTCTTCTCCCCCACATTTCATAAAATTTGCTAATTCCAATATACTTGTATATTATGATGTGTCTTTCGCTTGCTCTCATCAGGAAGTTCTATCCAATCTTTTCCATAGAGATTATCAAGATACTCTTTATAGCCGATAGGAACATTCACTTCAATATCTTCAAAACGCATCCGCAAGGTTTCATCATACACTTTTCTGGTTGTATAGTCCCGTTCCCCATATGCTGTTCCCAAAACCCCAACGTAAGCAGAACTGTCAAAATCATATTTTGAAATCAATTCTTTCTGAGAATGATACCACTTTGGAAAAATATCCACACTTCCATTTGTGGCATAAAAATCCTGCCATATTTGACGGTTCAATTCCTGATATCTGGCAAAAAGCATATGTCTTTCTTCTACATCTTCTGGCAAACCCGTCAATGGAAAAATATCTATAAACAACGGATTAATTTTTCGCAAAGTTCCTATATCCTCATCCACAATTGTTCTCTTGTCTACAACTTTTACAAATGGATCTGGAAAATCATTTATCTCTGAAGTACCAAATCCTAATATATCAAAACGCTCCGTTTCCTCAAAAATTTCAATCAACTTGAGATAATCCTGCCATGGCAGAAACATATCAATATCATCATCCCATGGTATAAATCCTTTATGCCGGATTGTTCCAAGAAGCGTGCCACCGCTTACCCAATATCTGAGATTATTTTTTCTACAAATCTTGTCCACATGAATAAGAATTTCTTTCTCCACCTGTCTCATTTCATCTATAGACATCCTTTGCTTTTGTCCCAAAAAGTTATCCAGCCCATTTTCTTGAAAATCATATACTATGTAAAAATGAACATTTTCCTGATATCCCAAAGCCTCCAGATTTTGTTTTTTTGACTTATATTCCTTTGATGCAATAAGAATAATAACATTATTATCAAACGCAGATAATCGCTCCTGAACTGTCCAAATATGAATTGCATCCGCCTCATTATTCAAAAATCTGCATGCAAAATTTTTTATTTCGGTCTTATATTTCAGTACTAATGCGTCGTCTTCTGATATATAACCTTCGATATTTCTATATCCTAAATTAGAAAGAATCGTTCTCATTGCAAATGCATGTCTGTCAAGGCCATATAAAATCACTTTTGTGTTTTTTTCAATAGTTCCTTGCCTGATTAGATCTTCAATTCCTTCCGCAATCCTTCCTATAATACTTTTGATATAATATGATCCCATCCTAAATATCACTCATTTCTTTTATTTACTTCTCTGTTGACTTTAAAGTAAAGCTATCACTTTGCTGTCTCATTATTCATTCTATGCTTCTTCGTTTTGAATAATTTTTGAGACTTCTACTCCCATTTTTACCAGCATATCCCTTACCTGATTCGCGATATCCGAATTCTCAATCGCAATTACAAGATAATCAAACTTCCTTTCTGTTATTACATCAACACTTTCTATGCCTAATGCTCTAAGTTCAGCCGAATCATATTTTGAATCTACCCATGCTACTATATTACAATACTCCGTTCTTTTAATATGATTATAATATCGTCTGCCAACATCTCCAGCAGCATATAAAACGATATTTGCCCCCTTGGTAACCTTGCCAAAAGGAAATATATTTCGATCTGCTTCGATAAAATGTTTCGGGCTTTTATTCCAAACCATCAGTCTCAGATACTGGTCTAACTGTTCTAACATACATTCTGCAAACTCTGTTTTTTGAAATACCTTATAAAGATACAGATACAACCTTGCTGTATTAGCATAAAAATCCCTCTTTCTTTCTGCTGTCATTGACTGGCTATGTCTGCGATAATGATATTTCGTTTCCTCACAGATAACAGCCTTGTTTGCCTGTAGCAGATACGGATAAACAATGATAACGTCCTCGCCCCAATATATATCCGTATCAATTCCTCTATAACAATTAATTAATATCTCTTTCTTAAAAATTTTTACACACATGTAGGGCAAAATACCAAACTCATAAAATCCCTGAAAGTACAACATTTTAGGAAAGATCTGCTTTTCTAAATCCTGTCTCTCATAAATGCCACTTCTGATTTTGTTTATTACTATTTCTGATTTCGTTTTTTCTTCCCTTATAATTCCTGTAACCACAATATCTGCCTGTTTTGATTCCATATTGGTTATAAGAAACTCGATAAAATCTTCATCCACCCAATCATCTGAATCCACAAATGCAATATACTGCCCAACTGCCTTATTAATCCCCTCTATTCTGGCTGCAATTAAACCTTCGTTTTTTTTATGTATCACATTTATGTTTTTATACTTTAATGCATACTTATCACAAATTTCACCTGAACGGTCTTCTGAGCCATCATCTATAATAATAAGTTCAAAATCCTTATAAGTTTGATTCATAAGCGAATCGAGACATTGCTCTATGTAAATCTCAGTGTTATATACTGGAACAATTACTGATAACTTCATAACATCTCCTTACAATATTCCTATTTTATTCCCTAATAACTTTTTTATAAAAGGCGATCATTTCATCATATACTTTATCAGGTGATAATCTTTCTACTATATCAGAAGCCCTTTTCCGCATCTGTGTACGATCTCTTTCCGACAGATTCATTAGCCAGTCAACTGCCTTTATCAATGCAGCAGGTGAATCTCTTTTTATAAGCAGTCCATTTTCCTTATTTCTGATTAGTTGTTCAAAACTCGCCCCATAAGTTCCTATTACAATGTTCCCCAAAGCCATTGCCTCAATGCAAGAATTAGGAAGGTTGTCCACTCTTGAAGGAAGTACACATGCCAAGGCATTTTTTATAATTGGAAACAAATCCCTATGCGCTAAATGCTTTAAATAAATAACTCTACCATCATATCTTTTATTTTGTCTTTCCAGTATTAAAGAAAGTCTTTGTGTATTTCCATCTTTCTGAGACAGTCCATAATCATATCCTACATACACCATATATAAATCCGGATATTTTCCTAGTAAGCATTCTGTTGCCTCAATTCCCACATGTGTACCTTTCAGCCTTGAAAGAGAGCTGTTAAACAGCAGATATTTTTTGTTTAATAACTTCTCTTGATAAACAATATCATCCGTTTCCTCAATTTTACTCATATATGGAGACTCTATTACCTCTAACTTTCTTCCACACCTTTTTTCAATAACAAATGCACAAAATTGACTTGGTGCAAAAGCAGCATCTGCCCGTTTGACACACCAAAGCTCCAAATAATCTTCCAACGTTTTTTCCCGCAATGCTTCATCATAATTGAATCCAACTTTTCTCGCATTCCTCATAAGTGATGAATCCGAAGATGCACGAACTACTGTTGGAATTTTTCTGTTCTTAAAGAAACCCACTGCCTGAAAGTTTGCAGCCTGTACAATATTTATTTTCTGTCTCTTATCCTCCTGACAAAGTGCCCGATACAGTTTCAGACTATTATAAATCATATGAATTCCCTGTGAAAAGGAATCCATTGTATTGATAGATATAGCGGGAACCCTGATAATTTCTATATTCTTATCATATTGAAGTCTGCCTTCCTTTTCTGACAACGTAATAACAGTTACCCTATGTCCATGTTGCGCCATAATCGTTGCAATATTACATAAATAAGTTGCCAGTCCACCATGTAACTGTTCTGTTACAAATTCACTTGTTATATAGGCAATATGCATGACTATGTGTTCTCCTTCCAGTCATCAAACTTCATATAAAACGTCTTCAAGAGAAATAATAGGACAGTTTACCTTCTTGCTAAGTGTTTCTTCTATTTCGTCAAAAAATGTAATTGCAGTTACTATTATTGCATCAACCTCTTCCAAATCATCATCCATAGACACAATATCTACATCTGCATACAAAGAATCTGCATTCCGGTCAATGCCATATGCAACTGTTACTGTTGAATTTTCAAGTTCATTCATCAGCGTTTCTCCTGCATAGCTCATACCATAAACAGCAATCTTTGTATATCCATTTTTTTCAAAGTATGAAGAAAGGTTTTTACCTTCCTGTTTTACCTTGACCCATTGATTCATCATCTTAAAAAGCTCCAAATGTTTATTTGACATGGCACGCATTTTATTAAGCTTTTCACTTTCCACTTTTTTAACTGCCCCTGCTCCTACAACTGTTCCTGTTAATGCCGATAAAATTGTAATTACTCCTTTTTTCATTTAATGCTCCTTTACCTTTCTTAAATTTATGCAAAACTTTGTGAACTGATACAGCTGCTCTATATATGCTTCCTCACTCATTTCACAAATCTGCAGGCAATTTGTTTTTCCCCATTTTCGAATACACCCTTCCTCAAACTCTAATCCGAGTGCATCTTTTACATCCGCATACACAAATACCTCCAAATCGTCCATCATGGGAATCTCAAAAAAATTCTGCTTATCATAATTCATATAGCTTAAGAGACGGTTTGCAATTTCACACGCCGTTTCACTTGTAATGTGGTTTATATCACAAAATATTTTCTTTTTCCTCTGGTTAAATAAAATATAGTCCAAAATTTTTATATTCCATTCCTGTTCTCTTCTTTCTATTTCCTGTACAAAATGTTCCCACAAACCTATAATTTCCATTTTATTATATACTCCGCCTATGAATATATACTTTTTTATTTCTTCTATTCTCCTTCCTTCTTTTATCCATAAAGCAACATTACGATCAATAAAAAAAGGACAAAATGAACCCACCTGCCAGTCTTTTCCTGTAACTAGCTGTGGAAAAAGATATTTTGCTCTTCCATATAGGTTAGGAACCGCAATAACTTCACATTTTCTGTTCAAATGCTGTAATATACTTTCAGATGAATACTCCTCGCCATATACATTATTTTTTCTAATAGACTGATGAATAAAAAGCTCACACCTTTGCAAAATACCATAATAATCGCCTTTAAAATTCTTAATTTCGTAAATTGGGGGAAATGGATAAAATCCATATTCTAAAGAAAATGCTTTATGTCTTTCCAAATATGCCCGTACTGCTGCCATATGACAGTTTCCATATGCAACTGCTATTTTTTTCTGAAAGATTTGGTATGGAATAAAATCATCAAATTCACGATACCCCATACACATCAGCTGTTCTCGGATTTCCATGTAGAATACAGTTGCAACAATAATAAAACATTTCTTTTGAACGGATGGTTTTCTTATTTGATAACCTAAAAAATCCCCTTCTTTTCTATTATCCCAAATGCAATTGATATCTACCTTGTCAAAATACTGATATATAAATTTCTCTCCTATTTTTCCAGCCCCAAAAACAATAATATCCTTTTTCATCAGTTCACCTATCCTATCAGCTGTAACCATTCTTTTTTTATAATCTTCCCATCAAATAATTTACTAATTTCCAAGCAATTATTTGCAAGTTCACGGCGCTTTGATTCATTTTTTAAAACATATATAATGCCTTCTGCCAGCTCACATTCCTCTTTTGTAAGCGGTTTCCCCGCATCATATTTTATTCCATCCAATCTTGGTGTCAAAATCCCGCCTTTTACAATGATTCCTTTATCTATTTGACCCGATTTTTTTCGGATTCCCTCCAGTATTTCTTTTATTCCTCCGGGACAATCTGCCGCAACCACCGGAACACCATTGCATAATGCCTCTATAACAGAACAAGGAAATGCCTCTGATGCCGAACTAAATACAACACATTTTGCCTGTTGATACAGCTTGTCTATCTCATCTACAAATCCTTTAAAACTTACACTATTATCAATTCCCATATCAACAGACAATCTGTGGAAATATTTGTTATTTTCTCCTTGTCCTGCAACAACTAATTTTGCATCAGGAACTTTTTCCAAAACACGTTTAAATGCTCTGAAAATATGCCATTGTTGCTTTATATCCTGCAGCCTTCCAACAATTAAAACGATATTTTCTTTCTTCATCGAAATATATTGTGCACTGCTGCTGTCTACAGGATTATATATCACTTTAACTTTATTCTTATTAACTCCATAATGGCAAATCAAATCTTTTTTACACCACTCACTCACTGCAATTACTTTATACGCATTATTATATAACTTAAACACTTTACGTATGTAACATAATCCGCTTAAATCCTGCCTTACAGAAAGACAACTGTGTATCGTCAATATCTTTTTGTCACCTGTCCCCGAAAACATATTTATCATATTCATTTCCGGTGCGAAACTGATTGTTATGTCAATCTTATTGCTCCTTTTACATTTGTTCAGTATAAAGGCATTATGTAATATCAGCGCAAACTCTTTTCCTTTTGACTGCTGCCGTTCTCCGAAATCAAATGGAAGCACAATGACTTTTCCTTTGTGATTGTATGCCCTTCTTTTATTAAAACTGCATACAATTATATAAATATCATGTCCTGCATCTGAAAGCATTATACTTAGCTGCGCTGCGACACGCTCCATCCCTCCACCATATAAACTGTTTACAACAAGTGCGACCCTTTTTTTTGCCATCTGTTATTTTGCTCCTCTGCATACTTCCCCAATGAAATGCCTTTATATGAATTACTGATTCTATCAAATACAGTTTCCAAATGGTAATACATTTTCTCAATACTCCGCGCATTTTTAAATGTAGGACTTCCCCCCGACATTAGTTCTGATGAATGTATCATAAACTCCAAATAATCACATTCTTCCTTTTCTGCGTATCTGACAAGATTCAGCATATCCGACAAATTGTTCCCATTTGGTCTCAACCACATTTTCTGCGATTGAATCGTTTTATATGCCGATGGCTTTTTAATTATTGCACTGATTCTGTCATTTAACGGATAATCCCTTATTGTTAGCGGTACTTCTAAAATTCCTGACTTGTTCTCTTTATACAAGTGTTTTCCGTTCATATAATATGCTTTACACGGATAGCCTGTATAATCATTTCCATAATGCGCATATCCTATTTGCTGATTCCAACTCACACCGGGCGTTACACTACAATCAACCTTATACCCCAGTTTCTGTAACGCCTTAATATACCAAGGATCAATATACCATCTTCCGCCTCTGTGACTGACAGGTTTTATTCCAAATTGGTTCTGTAATACATCTGTTATTAATTTCATCTTATTCCACATTATTTCATGCGGATAATCACATGCATATGGATTATGACTTGATCTTCTATACTTTAACTCAAAAATCGGCGGTGTATTCCATGCATGCATGTGCATGCCTATTTCACATTTTCTATCCGCTATCCGTTCTTTTGCCATTCCAACAAAAGATTCAGCAGCTGACATCTCATAATCCACAAGATACGTCGGAATAAAATGATATTTCTCACATAACAATTGAAATCGTTCTATGTAATCTGCATTTTTTACCGTAATCTCTCTCATTCCATATGATTTTATAACCGGTTCCCACAGATTATCTCCTTCCGTATCAACGGTTATTATAAAATATCTCCTCATATGTGCTCCTGTCTCTCACTATGCTTTCCCTGTTTTGCATATAAAAGGATATATCGCCTTGAATGTTCTGCTGCTGGGAACCCTCTTTTTTTAATGCAAGTATAATCACTCCCTAAAATCTTATCCATATCATGGCTGTATGGGTAATTGGAATTTATCGGATACATGGTTTCCGTAACAATATATTTAACATCATTAACTGTGAGCAACTTTTTAAATTCATTCCTAACTGTCTTGCTGTCTAATGCATATAGAAAATTTACAACAATAAAAATAAAAATTCTCTCGCCACGAATATCAGGTGCAAAACTGCCCGCTTGAAATTTAATACCTGGATGAATTATTTTAGCAGCCTTAATCACTTTTTCATCAATATCGTATCTTTCTTTATTTTCATTCTTCGTTTTAATTTTTGCCACTATATCTCCCAATCCGCATCCAACTTCAATGACTTTCCCTCTATTAGCATCTCCGTCGCTCGCCAAAAGCCTGTTGCACCATTTGATAACTTCCATACCATATGGACGCTGTTCTACCGGCGTCATGTGCCATTTATGAAATCCGAAAATCTTTTGCAGAATACCATATCGTATAGCCTCGCATTTCCAACTCATACGCATATTTCCTCACTACCGTCTTGTTATTTTACACTGCAATACAATATCGTTCCGGCATATCTCATACCAAAATGACGAATATAAAACTTATATTCAGGAACCAATGAATCAATATACTGCGGTATCTGCCACATATCTTCCGGCTTATGGTAAATACAAATCGCAAGTTTGGGTTTATTCCTTATAATCGTCTGCTCCGCTCCCTTTAATGCATTAAGTTCTGCCCCTTCTATATCCATTTTTATAAAAGTCACTTTTCCATTTATTGCCGAATCAATATCTATTGTATGTATCTTTGAATTTGCGCCATCATCTCCGATTTTTCCTGACAGCACTTCATTACCGTCGCAAAAAGAAAGTTCTGTTATGGAATCATATAATCCTTTCTCAAACAACTCAACCTTTCCCTCATACCGCCAAAGCTTGTTTCTAATTATTTCAGCCTTGTCTTTCTGTGGTTCAAATGTATAAATTTTTTCATATTGATTTTTTGTCCATTCAATAAACTCCTCAATTGTGTCACCATCATATCCGCCCCCGTCTACAAAGATTTCCATATCTTCCTTTTGAAAAAATTCATCAATAAAATACTCGCTTCCTTTTTCCTGCAAATCTGTATAATCAAAAAAACCTGTCCGCCTTTTTTCCACAATCGACTTCACTACTTCTTTTGACCGTTCATCTTCCACTCGGTTTATCAACCATTCGATATCATTGCTGTCTATATTATCCTGTCTGCAAGATGTTCTTAGTTCCACCGGCATATCCAAGTGATATACCGAATAATAATTCGTCACTCCCATTGCATATAATTGTTTGGATATTTCCGCTGTCGTTAAACCACATATTAAAACCATTATTTCATCTAAAGAATACTCTTTCAGTATGCTTGGTGAAAATATTGTAAGACCTTTCATTTTCTGCCCCTGCTTTTCAGCATCATTATCTAAAAAACCTACAACGTTCCAAGACGAGGCATAATTATTTATCTGTCTCCAAACTTTCCATCCCCAACTTCCTGCACCAAATAAGAATATCTTTTTCCCAACAGCGCATTTTTTGACATCATCCCATGTATCTGATATAAAGTCTTTTTGCATATGCTATTCCTCCATCTTCATACTACTTAAGGTATTCTGCTATCGGCTCCATAATTTTATCCCATGTTAAATGTTCCTCTGCATAATTTCTCATCAATTCTTTATAATTTGATTCCAAAGTTACTTTTTCATAAAAATCAATTACACAATTCATGTCAATTGGGGATGCATTATTAGGAACATTTAGTATAAACTCCCAATCAGGAGGAAAGCGCAAATCACGATATCCACATATAAAAGGAAGTCCTCTTACACAATATTCAGAGCCTTTTATAGGAGAACCTTCCTCTGTTCCCCTCTGTTTGTATATCCCTAATGCTCCCACTGCCATATCAGATAAATTATACTCATGGTTCAATCTCTCTCTTTCAGATATCCCAATGAAACCTAAAAACTCCACATGAGACTGAAGTTGATAATTCTCCACCAATTCTTTATAATAATTTTCTTCCGGACCAGTGCCAATCATTTTAAACTTTAAATCATATTTCCCCCCTGCTTTATAATACAAATGCATTCCTTTTATGAATCTTTCATATCCCTGCCACTCGTACATAGAACTTACCGCAATAAAGACTATTTTTTCGTTTTCCTTTTTTTTTAAGCTAATTGGATTTTCCTTCATGTTAATACCATTTATTAAGTTAAAACATGGAATCTCCCATATTTTTTGATGACTGGAATATGTAGAGATTTTACTAATGTATTTGTTCTCCATATTAAAACAAAGGTTTTCTAATTTATCTGTCCCTTCCATTACTTCAATATCATATGGATAGGATGTGATTTCCAAAATACTTTTTATCTTGTGCTCATTCTGATACTTAAGTAAATCTACAAACCATTTATTTGTACCGGAATATCTAATATATGTTTGTGTTACTTTATATTTTTGATACCAAGCTATTAAAGTTTTAATATAATCCTTTTTTGTAGCAGCAGGTTCTGTTTCAACAATTTCTCCATTATTCATCAATACTGCCCTTGGATAAAACCATCCTGTATAATATGCTTTACCTAATTTATGCCCCAATGCTTCTACCTGACCCTGTATTTTTCTGTGTACTCCCTGTGCAAAGAAGGCTCTAAAGTCAACAAAAGTAATGTAGAGTAACATCATCTTCCTCCAAACTCTTCCAAAAATATAATCTTATCCTCTGCAACAAACTTTCTTAATTCGTGATATATTTCTCTATAAAACTTTAACGGTGTAACAATGACCGGCTGACTCTTATATTGTTTTCGAAAAGTATCCATATCCATAATTAATATGTCATCCAAACTATCAATAATTAACTTACCCTTTTTATCTACAACCGATAAAACATTAATTATCGGACTCATTGCTCTATACAACTGGATTCCAAGATATCCCCCACCGTAAATGTATATATCCGACCACTTTCTTCTTTCAATTTCATTTTTCACAAAACGTTTGTCCAATAAACGTCCCATCATATAGTAGCTTTTAGAAAAAACTTCTGCCTGATATCCATAAATATCTATTAACTCATCCTTATATTCCATATATTCTCCATTCTGCTATTCCTTCTTTTATGGCACATCCGCAATATGCATGATTATATTTTTCATATTCTGATTTCCATGCTTTGTAAAACCATATCCGAAACCGTTCTGATATCTCTTTCTTCTAAATATGCATGCATTGGCAATGACAGACAACAATTACATATTTTCTCTGTAATCCTAAAATCTAATTCTGTAACGATATTTTTCTCAAAAGCCCCCTGCATATGCATGGGCTTTCTATAATAGACTGCTGTTGGAATGCCTTTTTCTCTCAAAAGCTTCATCGCCAATTCACGTTTCTCGTTACTTTGAAAACATATCGTATACTGCGCCCAACTGGAATACATTCCGTCTTTGACCACTGGGGTATTCACGACTTTTCTTAATTGTCTCGTATATTTCTCTGCTACCTGATTGCATTTTTCAATTTCAGTATCAAAAAACTTTATTTTCTCAAGCAGAACTGCTGCCTGTAGCGTATCCAATCGTGAGTTTATTCCAATACGTACATTATCATATTTATCTTTTCCCTTTCCGTGTACACAATAAGAACGAATCAGCTCTGCCCATTCATCATTATTCGTAAAAATTGCGCCGCCGTCTCCGTAACAGCCTAACGGTTTTGCGGGGAAAAATGAGGTTGTCGCAATATCCCCGAAGCTGCACGCCTTTCTTTCTCCGATTCTGCCGCCAAATCCCTGCGCTGCATCTTCTAAAACCAAAAGACTATATTTATCTGCTATCTGTCTGATCCTGCAAAAATCCGCAGGCTGTCCAAATAAATCTACTGCTACAATTACTCGCGGTCTTAGATTAGTATTATGAATAACATACTCAATTGCCGTTTCAAGACTATGGGGACTAATATTATACGTTTCTTTATCTATATCCACAAACACAGGTATTGCGCCCATAAGCGGCACTATCTCGCCGCTTGAAAAAAAAGTAAAATCAGGCACAAATACCACATCACCTTTTCCTATATTCCAAGTCATAAGGGCAATCTGAAGCGCATCCGTTCCATTGGCACAAGTTATGCAGTGTTTTACACCTACATACTCTGTCAGTTCTACCTCCAACTGCCTTATTTTACCGCCGCCTATAAAATCAGCATTACTGAGAACGTCCTGTATTGCCGCATCAACCTCCCTTTTATGTAGTTGATATTGTTGTTTTAAATCCCTAAATTCCATAACGTATTTTCACACTATCCCTTTTCCGCATGTTTTTCCTTATAACTATCAAAAAAATCAAGCAACATATTTTCCAAATCATAAAGCATTCTTCTAAAAACGTTATTTGCTTTTGGCGTAACAAACTCATGCCGTCTGTCCGCAAGTTCTATTCCACCGATCAGCATGTCAGTTTCGTATTCAGATACTCTTTGTGACACGGCATGAAACGTATCATATTTCCCTATTTCCAATTCACGCTGTTCAATAATCTCTCCCGTATCAATATAATATCCCAGAAAATGCGTCGTAACCCCAATCGGATAATCATACTATATCGACCATTTGGAATGCACCCAACCCTCTTGCAAGCGGTATGCATCCCAAATGGGAATTAATTATCCGATGGCTTTTCACAAACTTTTTGTCCAAAAGTCCCGCACCGCACAGTAAGTAAATTGCGCTTTCATCTTCTATTGTACCCTTAAAATCCCCCTCAATATATTCATATCTAAAATTGACGCATAGCTTCTTGGGATCGGGAATAAACATAATCTACACAGGTCTATGATTAATCAAAGGCATGAACTTCTTAGTATATGTCATTGGCTGTGCATATATTCCGACATTTTGATGCCCATTTGCCTTCAGCAGACATAACGTATCACCTTTTTCCGGTGCTTTTGATTATATTGAGGACTACAACTACTCTCATACCGCACACTCAATGCAACGCATCAGGTATCTGTTTTTATGATCCCCTTCGTTCTTTTAAGACCGTTTTCCATTTGATATTTTCTATTGCAGTCAACACAAATCAAATTATCGTCCAACACTTGTCCACACTCACACATCCATCCAATTTGCTTCGCAGGAACCCCTGCCATCAGAGCATACGGCTTTACATCATCTGTTATTACCGCGCCCGCAGCCACAGTTGCAAACTCTCCTATCGTATGCCCACATATAATTGTGCAATTTGCCCCCAATGTCGCATCATGTTTAATAAGCGTTCGCTTATACCCGTCTTGTCCTTTCGGATATTTTGCCCTTGGAGTTAAATCATTTGTAAACACCATGGAAGGTCCGCAAAACACATAGTCCTCCAGTTCCACGCCTTCATAGACCGATACATTATTTTGAATTCTTACACCGTTTCCAATCTTCACATTATTGGAAACATTTACATTCTGTCCCAAAGAACATTTCTTTCCTATTGACGCACCTGACTGAATATGGCAAAAGTGCCATATTTTAGTATCTTCTCCAATGTAAACATTCTCATCTACATAACTGCTTTCGTGTACAAAATATAACATCCCTAAAACCTTCCCTTAAAATCCGTCGTTGCACATTCTTTCAGTGGAAACGTTACGCGGCTTCCCTCCGATGCTGATTTATAAATCGCCAGTACAAGCTCTAACGCCTTTTTTCCCTCCATAGCGTTTATGTAAGGCTGTCTGTCATGTTTTATGGCATTTATTACATCTGCATATAACGGCGTATGCCCGTAACCGTATACATTTGGCGGATTCTCATGAAATCTTGTCTTCACTTCTTCCGGATCATCAAGCATATCCGAAAAACGCCATTCTTCTATCACATTAACAGACTGTCCTCCTGCTTTGACAGTTCCTTTCTCTCCAAATATATACAAAGTTTCTTCTAAATTCTTAGGATATATATCTGTTGTTCCTTCCACAATCCCATAACTTCCATTTTTAAATTTGATTAGAGCAATTCCCATATCTTCCGCCTCTATATACGGATGGTTCAACCTGTCCGTCATGCCAATGACTTCCTCAATCTCACTGCCCATCATCCACCGCAGCAGATCAATATTATGGATGCACTGGTTCATCAGCGCACCGCCATCCTGCTCCCATGTGCCCCTCCATTTTGCCCTGTCATAGTACTCATGATCCCTGCACCATCTGATGTGCGCCGTACCGTAAAACAATTTTCCAAACCGGTTCATATCTATTGCTTCGCGTATAATCTGAACCGACTTGTTAAACCTATTCTGATGGCATGCACAAACCTTTACATGATGCTTGATGGATGCTGAAATAATTGCATTCGCATCCGCAATTGATAATGCAATCGGTTTCTCAATAATGCAGTTGCAGCCGTGCTCTATGCAGAACAACGCAATCTCCGCATGTTTTCCGCTTTCCGTGCAGACTGCGACAAGCTCTGGTTTTTCCTTTTCTACCATTTCCCGATAGTCCGTGTAACATTTTGTCGTTTTATCCATCTTAAACTTCAACATTTTATCTTCCATGCATGATGGATTCGTATCACATACTGCGACAATCTCAAGCACGTTATTCTGCGCCGCCACAATGTGGTTAGGCGATATTCTGCCACAACCGATTAATACATATTTCATGAAATGCTTCCCTTTCTACAATAAAATACTACCTTCGGTGTATTCAACTTATCTTGGTTATAAGTTAACTCTCGTTCACCCCAGCTCCGATAAGATAATCCATTTTTATTCAAAAATCTTTTCATTTTATTCAGAGTAATAAAATGATGTCCAAATGTTTCAGCTTCGGTAAGCCCTAAAAACCTAAACAATCTTTCTTTGATGAGAACACATCTTACCTTTATACAACACAAACTATTTTTATCCATAATATCAAATACAATGTACCCTTCCGGTTTTGTCATAGAAATCATTTTTTTAATTACTCTATAAATATCCGGCATATACCAGCTTGATCTTACACAGTATGTAACATCATATAACTTTGTTCCATTATATTTCGTCACATCACCTACCCATATTCCACTTTCATTTTCCAAATCCTGTTTAGCCAATTTCACGGCAGAACGCGCTATATCACAGCCATCCACCTTTATACCTTTCGCCTTCAATGCCGTACCAATTGGCCATCCTGTACCAATACCCACCTCAAAAACTTCCTTGGGTGACGACTTGGATATCAATTGGACAAGCCTTTGTTCATATAGCGAATAGCCATACTTTTTTACCTGTTTCTCCCAAAATTTATTATATACTGTTTTATAATATTTTGTTTCGTCCATTTTTCATCCCCCGAATATCCAGATATTCAACATTTAAGATATTTTCCTATTTCTTCTGCTGGCAGCATAGCCTTATCCCAACCATAATAAATTGGTGCGCATCTATGATGTTCTGCCACCCAGTAACTATTGGGAAGCTCCAATGGTTTTCCCTCTATCTCATTTCCGAAATCTGTAGAGTTAAAGACTTTGCCTGTTTCCTCACGAAGTTTCTGGTCAAACACAATATATTTGTAATAGCCTGACTTCATCCCTTCCGGCAAAATAACACGCTTATCAAATATTCCGTCAAACTTTTTTGCTAAATTTCGTTTCCATTCAAGGATAACAGGAAGATGTTCCATTTGTACAATTCCTAACGCTGCTGTAAACTCACTTATTCTGTAATTAAATCCTTCTCTCATTGGATATGTGACAATACTGCCATTGATAACTTCTTTGCCATAGTTGCGAAACTTTTTCATCCACGCAATCAGAGCTTTATCCCTACTGACAACCATTCCTCCTTCTCCTAATGGCATCGTCTTTGTAGCATAAAAACTATAGCTTCCCGCTAATCCATATCCACCTGCGGTATTTCCATTCCACTCAGCCCCATGTGCATGGGCACAATCTTCAATAAGTTGTATGTGATGCTTTTTACAATACGCAGCAATCTTTTCTATCTCAAATGCTATATGTCCACCTATATGTACCACAATAACTGCTTTTGTATCCACGGTAACTTTACGAACCATGTCTTCATAACTCATACAAAGATCTTCTTTATTACAGTCTGCATATACAACTTTAGCGCCTGCCTTTTTTGCCGCCTGTGCTGTTGCCCAAAAAGTATTTGCAGGTACGATAACTTCTTTCCCCTTAACGTCTACATACTCCAAAATGGATAACAGCCCTGCCCCACCGCTTGTTACTGCACATGAATGAAGATTTGTAAATTCCTCAAATTTCTCCTCAAATCTCCTTGTCATTTTTCCATCAGACCAGAAATTTGATTCAAACACTTCATCCAGCAACTGATAATATCTTTTTTTATATTCTTCTTCAAAAGGTAATACCATTTTCTATTCCCCCATTAAATAAAATTTTTTGTATGTATATTTTCCAGCTGATTCAATAACATATTGAATCCCGTCACCCTACAGGCACTACAAACCTTCTGGCATTCCGCATCCAATAGTTTCTGACTGACCTGTTCGTGATATGGTGATACCCAAATATCTTCAAAAGAATTTTCATACACATTTCCAAGTATAATTTCATCTTCCCTACGCTTTTCACACAACGCAACATCACCATTTGCGTGAATAATTGATGTCAAAGAATGTGCAATACATGACAAACCTGCATTTTTATCAACCACCCTGTCATTGATCGTCATCATATATTTTATTCTTGTATTTGCTGTAACTTCCGCTAATTTTTTGCGCAAATTAAGCAGATCATCCAATGAAGGTACAATACCCTCTGCCTCCTCAACCGGCCTAAGATATATATAGTCAACGCCCATACTATCCAAATGCTTTACCAGCTCAATTAAGCTATTCTGATTTCTGGTAGTTAATACATAGCCAACGCCTATAAAAGTTTGTCTGGGAACTCTAGCGCTAGACATTTTTTTTAAATTATCAAGAACATGTTCAAAGCAATCTCTCCCTTTTTCTTTAATGTACTCTTCCTTAGTGCTCGAATCCAGTGATACCCTGACCCAACTAAGCCTATCTACACAATCCGATATATCTACTGAGCCATTCGTTATCAATCCCATATTAACATTTGCATCTTTACCTATCTTCAGGACTTCCCGAAAATCAGGATGTAATGTAGGCTCTCCACCACCTTCAAGCGTTATACCTGTCCCATGTCTCCAAAATTCTCGAAATAATTTTCTAATTATTTCCAAATCCAAAACTGCACCGTTTTTCCTCAATTCTTTATCTGTACACCATTCACAGCACAGATTACAACAGTCCGTCAAATGTAACTCCACGCTAATTGGAAAATGTTCGTCCATTTTTTTTATACCATTTCTGACATCAAGAATGGAGTTCACTTTTTCATTGTTCAAAAGCAGCTTGAGCTTGCTGTATTCATATTCATTCCAATAATTATTATCCCGCATTTTATCCTCCCGAAAAATTTATCAACTTAATCCCATAAAGCTCGCCACTTTGGCGCTAATTCCTCCCATGACGAATGCTTCCAAACAAGTTTTGCATTACCTTTACACTTTTCTTTATATTGATCTATATCTGTGACAACATCTTTTAAAATAGACGTAATCTCTGATATAGCGTCAACATCAAGAAAATAGATCCCCATTTCATGTAGTGATCTATAAGGCAGCCAGCTTCCTGCTATCACAATACTTCCCGCGTACATCTCCTCCAACATGGTCGAACTTAATTGATCCGTTATCTGGACATGAAGCATGATATCCGATATCAAAGCATACTGTGCCATTGATTGAAAGTCCATAAATCCTGTTAGAATTACATAATCAATCCCTGATTTATTAAGCTTTTCTCTAATGCTGCTAATATATTCTTCTCTGCCATCAGGATACGTCATAGGAAATACGCATACTATTTTTTCCTTCACATGTATAGGTAATTTATTTAAAGCTTCTACCATGTCTGCATGCTGATGCGCTACATTTGCATTATGCCCACATGTAACAACAATTTTATTTAACGAAATATGATATCTTTGTTTCAGTTCTTTCAAACTTTGCCCTCTGGTTGATTTAATAAAATCCAATACCTCTATTCCAAATGGCAGAAAGCCTACTTTATTACCAACTTGTTCCCTATAATATTCCTTAAACTCCTGAATTGTTCCCTCTGTTTCAGCAGTTATTATATCTGCGCACGCAATCAAATTTTTCTTAAAATCTCGTTCGTTCTTTCCTGAACGATAGAAATCACTACCGCCCACATTAAGATTAAGATGTCTTGTTTTATTTCTTATCAGTTCGTAAAAATACGCCCATTCCTGTTCAATCCACAATAATTGCATGGCATCGTAAGTCGGTAATTGTTCCATTATCGTTTTCAAATCAGATATTGTTTTGAAACAATAGATATGCTTTAACTGTCCTGTATTAATCATATCTTTGCATTCCGGAGCTTTCGTTAACAGGCTGAATTCTATATCACTATACCGTTTCGATAAGTTTTCAATTAACTGTTTTGTATACACAGAATAAAAAGTACAAAAAACCAGTACTTTTATACTTTCAGACTCACTCTCTTCTGTATTCAACAAATCATATCGAACTAACCTCTTTCCTGTTCCAATTACTTTTTTAGTGTCCGCAGGATAGAGAACACATTCATATAGACCACCTATCAATTTAACACGATAAAAATGGATTCTCTCTTGCGTAATCCTCATTTGTTGAAGCTGCAATAATATTTCCATTGTATAATTCGTTGAAGTAATGACAATATCACAATCGTATTGTAATATTTCTGCTGGAGATTTTATGGCATATCCTTCAAAAAGGCTTCCCCATTTTGCTCTATCATTATCCACTGCAAATAATATGTGATGCTTCTTTTCCAACAAACGAACAGCCTCTTTTCCTGCTTCGCCTGTGCCAAATACTAATATATCCTTCACAACTGCTTCCCCTATAACATTTTTTATAATAATCTGACACGTTCTACTCAAGTAAATCCTTTATATTAATATCAAAAGGATATATATATCTTTCAATTCCACTATTACATATTGCCATTAAAATTTCTTCTTTAAGCTGTATTCTGGTCGCAATTACAATCCCTATTTCTGATTTTTTATAAGGGAGTTCACTTATCCTCCACACTTTCTTTCCTTGATATCTTTCTACTTTAACTTGATTATCAGAAATGATAAAACCTTCAAATTCTATACCATTATTATTAAATTGTTCAGCAATTATTTTTCCATATCCCCCAGCTCCCCAAATGAACACATATCTGTCTTCTTTAATAAAATCAAATACTCTGCTGTCGATATATAACAAATCATACTGTTGTCTGAAAACCCTTATCAGTTCCACATAATATTTATGCATTTTATATCTACTTGCTTCTTCACAATCATTACAAATAGCAATAAATTGATCTACTGATAAATCGCTAAAATTATGCAAAATACCATTTAACAATCCTAAATATCGTTTTATTTCACAAATAAGATATTCCTCATAAATCCCTTTTGTATACTTATTATATTTTTCCAATAAAGCAGCGCAGCAAACATAATACCTAAGAGTATGGCAAAAATTTTTTCCCTGCTTGCTTGACCAAGACCCTTCACACAGATAACGATATACACACATATCCTGATCAAAATAATGTACTTTTCCTTTAGTAAAGCAATATAGCTGCAACGGATAATCACCCACATCAATATCTAAGAAAAAATCTTCCATATCTAATGCTTCTCTTCTAAATACATATGATGCTGTTGGGATGCTTTCACTGACAATTTCATTAATGGAAAGATCTTTTTCCTCCCGATACGATATAAACTTTGTTCTTTCATTTGTTATACTATTAAAAATTATTGCATTATGCGCTGTCATCATACAATCCGGATGATTTTCCATATAATCAATCTGCATCTGTAATTTATTTGCATCAGTCCAATAATCATCACCCTCACACATAGCGATATATTTTCCTTTTAATTCTCTCTGCATAACACTAAAGAAAAATTGCGGTGGATTACTGAATTTACTATATTGATTTTCTGTCTCATAAATCACTCGTATTAATTCAGGATATTTTTTTTCATATTCCATTAATATATCAATTGTTCCATCCGTAGATGCATCATCATGGATTACAATCTCAAAATTAAAATTAGTTTTCTGTATGAAAAAACCTTCTATTGTATCCTGAATATACTTTCTATGATTATATGTAACACACCAAATCGATACAGTTGGTTTACCATTCATATCATTAGATGACTTTCTCAAATATTACATCCCCTCAATCCCAATTATTCTTATAAATTTATAAACCTTTCAATGCTTCTATCATCAACCCATCTGCACACATTTTCATAATCTTCATTTGTATCAAATTCAATCCATCCGTTCTTAAAACGTTCTGCTTTTACTGATTCTCCGGATTCTATAATTGCCTGAAGCAAATCTGTCATATATGCCTTCCTAACTGTTTTTCCAGACTGCTGCCACGGTTTGTCCTCAAAATTACGATAAGCCTCCTCCATAATAGTTTCTACATATTTTAATCCATTTTTTGAAAACTTCAACAACCCAACGTATCTTGCATCGATATCTTCAAGTTTGGGGTTCTCCAAGCCTAATTCGACAATATTTCCCCTCTCATCAATGGAAAGACTTTCCGTATCAAAGTCCACCCTTCCATAGCGTTTTCCCCAATATTCCTTCCAATTATCATCCACTGCAACAGCAAAATCAGCCATTGATCTTGCCATTCCATTCAGCATTCCCTCCTCAAACAAAATATCAGAATAACTCACAAGCACATCATCATTAAACTCAGTTCTTGCTGTCATTAAGGATTCTACCATATTCGTATTTGCATAATTTTCATTTGTGTAATAGGTGACTCCATCATAATTAATTTTGTCAGCAGCAAAGCCACGTACTATAATAATTTTATCAATTCCAAATTTCCTATACATTTCTACCTGACGCTCAATAATAGTTTTTCCCATAAAAGAAAGCATACCTTTGGGTAGATTTTTCGTATATTTTTTTAATCTTGTACCCTGTCCTGCTGCCAAAATAATTGCCTTCATACTAATCTTTCTCCTTATTTTTTATGTTAAACAATTCCCTGACTCTACTGATATCTTTTAGCGCAAACGGTGTTTCACGTTCCGGATGCCACATAGTCGTAGCAATTGGTAAATATTCATGACAAACGGATTCAATTACTCCATCTTTAGCCAGTGATGTTGCTTTTAGACCGCAATCTCTTTTTATATGTATGCATGCCTGGTTATGATAACTGTTCACCTCATACTTTTCTGTTCCTTCACATACAAAATGGCGTACTGCAGCATGTCCATCCACATTGACAAGTTCATTACCAAAATAGTCCAATATGGACTGCATTCCTCTGCAGAAACCATAAAGCGGTATTGATTGTTTTACTGCAATATCTATCAGTGCTGTATCCATTGCATCTCGTTCCGGTGCATTGCCACCACATTTTTCAAGGCTGTTTCCTCCTGTCAATATAATTCCTGCAGGCTTTATTTTTTCTATAAAGTTTTCTGCCATCGCTTCCCTATTTGGTACCGGTACAGGCAAAAAACCACATGCGCTGATAAAATCCGCTATTCTTTGATCCGCGCAATCCCTTCTCTCCTGATAACTCTCAATTATCTCTACACGCTGTGTATAAATTACCGGTTTCACAATCATTCCTTTTTCCATTCCTTTTCCATTCCAAGCATCGCAATATGCTTTAATACAGGATGTATAATAAAATATGTTTCTGCACCTTCAACACTCTGTTCACAGGCTGCAAGATCGCCATTTGAAAGATACTTTTCCATTACTTTCATTAGCACTCTGGAACGTATATAAGGCTCATAAATATAATCTATATCTACAGCCTCTTTGGGTACTTCAAAAGTATCACTAGTAATAATATCTCCTTCATCAATACCTTCACTTAAAAAAATCGCAGTCGCACCAAACATTTTCTCTTGCAAAAAACTATAATACACAGTAGTGCTTCCTCGATATTTCGGTAAAATTCCGGCATGTACGTGTATATACTTTTTCCCCAATAGGAATAAATGCGGCTTTAATACGTATCCCCCATATCCGGAATAAATAAGGTATTTTTGTTGCAAATTCTGTATAATGTTCTTCATTCGTTCCGAATTAATATCCTTATTATCAACCACCATATAGGGAATTCCCGTTTTCTGTACTAAATATAGTACTGGCGCATCTATGGCAAAATATTGATTAGTGTTGCTACATTTCTTGTATTTCCCTACATCTTCCTGCATTTGGGAAATATTATCCGAATATACTATACACATCTCCGGAAAAAGGCACTTTTGTATCATTGCACTAAGATATGCCTTTGTCCGTGCTGTATCAGCGGCAAGCAATGCAAAGTTCGCCAATATCATTATGATACCCCCTCACTAATTCCAATTACAGCCGTCAGCTCATTGAAAATATTTAACTCCTGTTGTATTATCTGAATTAAATATTTTTTTAATGGTTGTTCCAATTTATTCTGTATGGAGATAAGAGCATCATCTAGTTTCAATAAACAATTAAAATATTTTAAACATTTTGTGCAGCGGTACGTTAATAGCAGACATTCCGCAAACACAATATAACTCTCATACTCTTCAAAATCGGCACTGCTCAAAGGTTTCCAGTTGGCATCGTATTCCGTATAAATCCGCTTACGTACTTCAAAACTTTTTGTATAAGCATTGACCCTTTCAATCATTTCGTTATTTTTCTTTCCTGCTTTTAAATTTTCACAAAGTTCCGCTAGATTCTTATACACAAAACTGTGTGCTGTTTCAGCGTTTTTGTCCCCCTCCCCCTCCATTTTTTTAATCATCTTCAAAAAACTATTTCTGGAGTCTAAATACTCCCTTATAAAATCTATTCCCTGATATTCACTATACATATAAGTCTGTTTTTCGTACAAATTATTATCTGTTATATATTTATATCCCATATTCTGCCTCCTCTAAAAAAGAAACAATTTTTTGTACTGCCTGCGAAATTGTTTGATTTTCCGTATCGATCAAAATATTGCTGTTCAGAGGAGTTTCGTAAATATCATTAACTCCATTCAGGTTTTGCATTTCTCCATTTACTGACATCTTATAATATCCCTTTATATCCCTTCTTGCACATTCCTCATAGGAACATTTGATATAAACCTCAATATACTCTTTTTCAAACTGTTCTCTTACTTTTCGCCTCATCTCCTCATACGCCGCCACTTGTGAAAGAATAACGGATATGTCATTATCCAGCAGATATTGAACAACTACCCTGACCGCCTGATTGCACTTCATTCGTTCCTCATAAGTATAACCAAAAATATTCCCGAATTGTTTTCGTATAACATCACCGTCAATTACCTGTAAGCTGTTCATGCCCCTTTTTCTTAGTTCTTCTGCCAACGCATTCGCAATAGTTGTTTTACCGCTTCCGCTCCTGCCAATCATATACATCATAAACTTTTTCTGCATCATATGACTCCCACTATTTAATCCTTATAACCTGCCTTTTCAGGCAGTCGATTGTTACTCGCCTATACCTTGACCACTCAGTGTAATTCTGTTCTCCTACGCCAATTACCGCCGGAATCCCCAATTCCGCACAACGTATTGCCATATGAGAATTAGCACCGCCAAACTGAGTTATAAGTCCGCCAATTTTTTTTGAAAACAGGAAATCGTATCCCGGATCAGCCGCCCTTATAAATACAATCTTTCCTTCAAACTCCTGTCTTTTGGCAGCATCAATTATTGCAACGTCAGATGTAACACTTTTCTGTGTGATGAAATTCGGTTCTTCGTCAAGCAAATAGAATGAATAAACATCTTCCGGTTCTACTATAATGCTCGGCAATTTAATCCGCATTGCGCTTTTATACTGTATCTTATTGTCCCTGATATTTTCCGCAAAAATAGTTTTGATATCACCCGTATACAAATCAACATAAAGCTGCTTGACAACAGAAATGTCCAGATACGCCATATCCTCCACAGATATACCGACTCTGTTGCCAAGTTCCTGCACAAGCTGCAATATCTTACTTACGGATCTCGTAAATACAAACTTCAAATACTCCCTTCCCTCAATAGATTCTTTTATAAACAGCATCAATTCCTCTGCAGTTATCGCCAGTCCGTTCTCCTCCAGTTCAATTTGAATACGCGTCATCTGCTCCTGTGAAAACAGAAATATTTCATTTGCCTCTGCAATATCTGATGGAGCATTTCCTCCAAAATATTCATCAAATGCTTCGTCGTACCGTCTGGACAATATGTCATATGTACCGGGACGAATATGACCGTATACCTCCAAAAAATCTTCCTTTGCCAAATTTCCCATATATAATTGATGCAAATCCCTGCTCATTTTCTTATTGACAGTATCAAGAGAATTCATATACGCATCATATTCTTGTCTTTTTATAATGCCAATGCTGACAAAGGACCGCAAAAACTGTACTGCAATAAATCCAGCCCTTGCCACTCCTGCAAATGGAAGCGTTCCATATGTTTTGCATTCCTCAATCAGCCAATATATTTTGTCAACAATTGAGATATCAGACTCAACTATTTTTTTATAATTTTTCTCCAAAGTTTCTATCTTTGCTATATCATCCCTGTATAATCCCTTATCCGGAGCGATAATACTATTGGTCAGCTCCAAAAGCGTAAACTCAATTCTTGTAATTTCATTTTCGTTAAATCCGTAATCAAGCAACTCCTTTAATTTCTCATGCAACCCCAAATAATAGCATGAATACACAATTTCAAACTCAATTTTATCATGGTATTTCGGATATCTGGAAAGCTTGTCAAGATAATAATTTACAAGTTTTTCAGATATCCTGTCATTCAGCTTTTGAGGTATAAAGGAGTTAAATGTTATTCTGGTATCAATATATGGTATCCCACAAAATGAAATCATCAATGGATGCATCGTCAGATCGCGATATCCGTAATCATACCGCTGATGTGCCCAGACATTATCCGTGATTAATTCTTTATACAAGGAAATAGCCAGTTTTTTGGGTCTTGCGCCAAGTATTTCTGCCGGATTCCAATCGGGCATTACACCAAAACAAGTCGTATGCCCAAGCAAAAAAGGATGCGCCGCTGAAAGCTTTTTTACCTTTTTATAAATCCTGTTCAAAATCGGGCTTAAATTGATCTTTTCATAGATATCCTTTTTCCCTTTTGCAATCGGTCTCACCTGAAAAATAAATACTTTTCCTTTTTTATCAATTGCAAACTCTATATCCAACGCATCATTTTTTAAAAAATTTTCTATCTGTCGGCATACCGTGATAAGATTTTCCATGCTGCTATCATTAGCATTAAGATCACTATACTTATATTTTACAAAAGTTTTGAGTGCATTTGCGTTTCCAGCAGTTACAGCTGTTGAATCAGCTCCTTCGTAGTAATTTACTGTATAATACTCTGCAAAAGTTTCCATATCCGCCGTAAATACTACACCTGATCTCTTTATATCTTTCAGCATGGGCTGAATTAATATTTCTTCATTATCAGCTGTTTCATAAGATTGGTATACCTTCATAATTGCATCTCTCACTGCAGCAAATTCAGGTTCCACCTCCAATACTGTCACAAATTTTCCTGCATTTGAGCATTGTAAAGTATCTTCCGCCGATGAAGATGATCGAATCGCCAAGAAATACCCATCAGCAAATTCCAATACCTCGGCAACCGTCTTTGAAGTATTCGCAAAAAAGTCCTCACTTCTTATAACCATAATTGGAAGGATATTTATGGATGGCATATTTTTTTTTATATAATTTAGCATTCCTGCTTTGGTATATTCCATCTTCTTCCCTTTCTAACTAATTAAGAACCTAAATCATTTCAAAATATTTTTCTTCAATAAATTTCTTAATCCTCTCACCATTTTTACCATCAAAATGTTTTACAAACCTTTTACTTGCTGCCCTTCGCAATTCCAACATATCATCCTGACCATTTTTAATCATTTCAAAAAATGAAATAAGTTCATTTTTATCATGTGCTGCGTAATAATTATCCGCCAACTCCGGATGGTATGGTATACAATCCCTAGAGCGGTATAAAAGACATATTGGTTTTAATGTTGGCAATGCAGTGCATGTAATACCACAATAAGCATCCGTTACCACAGCATCAGCCACAGAAAATGCATCATCGTAACAGTCTGTGTCATCAAAAACAACATTAGGGCTCAAATTACAATACTCCTTCAACCTGTTCAAATCATCTGCGCTCCAATATTTATTTTCTATCAGCTCATAAATCAATGTCTTATGTGGCCGAAGCACAAAACCAATCTGCTCATTTGCAGCAGCATATTCAAAAATCATTTTTGCATATATGTCGAAGGTTAAATCCTTTATAATTTTCCCATCATATATACCATGATCGGTAGCCCAAAAGATTACCGTCTTTCCTTTAAGTTTTTCCCAGCCTGCACGATACCTCTTCTCCTGGCATGCTAAATATACCCCATCGTATTTGGCATTTCCCATTTCGATTATCCGGTCAGACTGATATCCCCCATTTACTAATTCCCAATAAAGCAAAGAATCAAACAGATAATAATCCGGGTTATGTATATCGAATCCCAATTCTACCTTGTCTTTCCAAAAGTCATCTATCGTATAACCATACTGAATCAGCGTCATCGAAGCAACAACAACCAGTTTGGCGTGCCGTCCAAGATCATACGGATACGGCGGATATGTATCACTAACCAATGAAACTATCAGTATGTCAGGTCTATCCAGTTCACCACAATATTCATGATAATGAATATATTGATGTTTTTCTCTTTCCATTTGCATTTCTGCTTCGTGAGACTGACTTACTCCCAAAATTACTAAAACATCAAACCTTGTATCATTTTCAAACGCTTCACATATTGTTTTTGCGGCATTCCACACAACTAACGAACCATGCAGAATCCTTACCTTTATTTTGCCATTCTCGGTTTTATACTTCCTTGCCAAAATATCCTTTTCTTCTCCTATCAAAGGAAGAATGTTATTCATTGCAAATTTTGATCCTATATTCCATTTGGGCTCATATTTTTCATTTAAATTGTCCAGAAAGTTAATAATCTTATCTTTGGGAATAAATTCTAAAAGTTCTTTTTCTAACTTTTGGTTAAGCTTTTTATCCTCTACTGTAAATAAAACATACATGTTCTGAGAATAATTTTTCTTCAAGTATTGAATGTCAACTATTTTTCTATTATATTTTGAATATTTATTATCAACAAGCATCTCCGCTTTTATATCAAAACAGTCATATAAACAATTTCTGACAGAAACACCATTGGCACCAAAGGGAAAAATTACAAATTTAGACGCTCCCCTATCTATCGCCTCTTCTATTTTTTCCCTGACTAATTTGTCTTCAAACATAATTTTCTCCCAACTTCACATATTTCTATATTGACTATTATGATATAAACTGATATATTGCTTTACCATTATTTGTACTATTCCCAACTTTATTTCTGCTAAATGAACTTTTTATAAAATCAGCTAATTGCATTTGTGTTCTGTTCTCATAAAAGATATCTTGTACTTCAAAAACACGATCAATTAGCGCATGCATACTTCTTTCAGTCATCTGCAAATTTATATAATCAATTGTGAATTTTACAGTATCAATTTTTAAATAACACTTATTCTTATATGAATATAAAAAAATGTATTGATCCTTTTGAATATATTCCAGTCTATACTTAGTTTTAGATTCCCTCTGCCACGTAGAATCATTTTCTTCCTCTTCCTCTATTAAAAAGGAATTCAATTTACAAGTATCTTTATCAATATATATTATTTGATTTGTTTCATGCGGTATAAACCAAATTGCATTTCCCATACATATGCTATTACGAAAAATTGGTTGACTATACTTTTCTTTATAGCAGATAAAAAAATTATCTTTTTCATCTACTTCATATCTCCCAAAGTCTGTAGGAAAGTCTGACACCACATATATTTCATCATTGTCCTTGTTCCACCGAAATATTTCTTTTGTTTTACCACTTAACCAAAAAAATTTACCATCATAACTTATCGTATTTATCCCTTTATCTTTCTCAATACTATATAAATGAATATTCTTTGTTTTCAGATCAAACTCACATACTCTATTCTTATCTGTTACTATGAAATACCATTTTTTATTAACCACAACACCAGCAACACTAGTATTTATTTGATTTTCACCTGAGATAATTTCAAAATTATTTAACACCGTTTTCTTTTCAGCATCTATTTCCAAAATCATGTTTAACCCATTGGCAACAGCAAAAAGAATGTCTGAATCTTCAACAACCATTGAAATTCCAATTTCCCTACCTTTGCCATATTCTATCGGTATCTTATCCAATTTTCTATTACTCAGATCATAAACCCATATCATGTCTCCTCTACATGGAAAACAAAAAATATTATTTTTATATTTATGGCATTTGTCACTAATTACATACGCAAAAAAACCATTGCCATCTGGGAAACAAGTAAGCAATTCATACTCACCATCTTCCCAAGACAGTTGAAATAACCCATTTGTATTCACTCCTATTGCCCAAGCAGTATCACCACCTGAAGCGATACTTGCAAACAATAAATTCTGTTCCATCATATTTTGCATATCGATTTTCCTCGCTGATATTATTTGCAATCCTGATATCATAGCCATACTATCAGTTTTTATCATATCATCCATTCTTTATTGTCACTGCTGTTCTCAATTTTTTTAATATCCTCATTTAATATTGATGAAATACATCTTCCACCTGTTGTATTTAAATGATTAATATCATAATACAAACGATTATTGCCAGATATATCTATTCGATTCTTATAATTCAAAAAATATACCCCCCCCCAGCTTCTTTGTAATTCTCGTATTATATTTTCGAAATCAGTCTTCCAATCTTCAATTAAAGCAGAAAGCGTCTTCTCCATTGTTATATATCTAGGTATTAGGGTAAATATTATTTTACATTTGGAATCAATAATTTTTATATGCCTAATAAACTCCTCAATAATTCCAATATTTTCTAACACAGTTTTTTCAAAGCGTTTTGTAACAACATCACTAAAGAAATTATCCGTTTTCAACGGTTCATTGGATTTGATATAACTCCACCTATTGTAAACATTATTATCCATCAATTCTACTGCTAAAGGATTTGTATATATTCCAAATAGTAATTCCATACTTCTCTTATCCTCTTGCTGTAGATCTGATATCATATAGTTCTCTTTAAACAGTTCATCTTCAAAACTCATTTCATAATGGGCATTGTAGTCATAATTATGTTTATCTATTATCCCTCCCACTGCAATATAGTTAAACAATTCTCTTGTCAGCGATACATCACAATTAAAAAAATTATAATCGTACAAATCAAAAATTATATATTTAAGCTGCTTAATCGTATTTCCGTAATACTTCAAATATTTTTGAAATGCCTTATAATTATGATATATGTCCTGACTAGGGCAGGATATATTAACAAACTTTTCGTCTAGATAATCAGGCAAATATGCATGATATGCATGAGAATTTCCTAATACTATGCCACATATGTCATTTTCTCTAGTATTTTCAACAATTTCATTCTTTGCCCATACTGAAAATGGAATAATTTTTCTGCTTTCAATACCATAGTTATTGATAAGACTCTGTCTTATTTCCCATGCCACATGCCGATCTCTTACAGTAATTATTACATAATCAAATATAACATTACTTATTTCATCCACTTTATAAAATTTCTTGCCATTATAAAAACTTAATGTAGCAAAAGAATCTGTATATCCTATAACAACATGATCTTCTTTTATAATTTTTTCAATTTGTTCTGTTAGCTTTCCTAAACCATATAGCAATATTTTCATTTTTATAATCCGCCTTTCTGCGAAAGGCACCAATGTGTCATGAAACATGTTGGCTAACTTTCGCTTTTCTTCTCTATATTCCTTCTGTTATAATTCTCCTATAAAACTGACACACTACAGAACACGTGGAGGTGAATGGCGGGGCTGTATAGCGGCGACCTCGCATTTTTATATGTTGTCGGTCATCCGTTAAAGCATCAATGATTGGCGCATTACCGTAGCCCGTAAACTTATCTCTTCCAAAGTCGACTCGATTTTGCCGGATGACCAATCACTGTCAATCTTATAACTATAAAGTTTCAGGAGGTTATTTTATTGTCGTTTAAAATCCTAAAAAACAACTGCTGCGGACTTGATGTCCACAAAACATGGATCTTTGCCTGTATCGGTATCACTGATTCCAACAACCGCACAGAATATAAGCAGGCCCGCTTTTCTTCCTTTACTAAAGGATTGCAAGAGCTGTGTCACTGGCTTGCCAAGTATAACTGTAATGATGTCTGCATGGAATCTACCAGCAAGTATTGGATCCCTGTTTTTAATGTCTTGGAGAAGAATAACATCTGGGTTACTCTTTCCCACCCCAAATATACCAAGCCCCAGAAAGGCAACGAGACAGACCGTAAGGATGCCAAATGGATTTGTGACTTATACATGTGCGGAGTGGTAAAACCTTCCTTTATCCCGCCTGCTGACATCCGTGAACTAAGAGATTTGGTAAGATACCGTTTCAAGCTCACCTGTATGATCACCAGTGAGAAGAACCGTGCCCATAACTGTCTTACTGTATCCAACTTAAAATTAGATGATGTCTTCTCTGATATATTTGGTAAATCTTCCCGTTCCATCACAGAACAGATTTTACAACACCCTGGAGAAACTTTTGATGTAACACCATTCGTAGACAGCAGATGTAAGACCCCTATAGAAGAAATACAGGCTGCTGTTGATGGCGCCATCTCTATGGAACGGGCTGTGAAACTCAGACAATGCTTAAATCACATCGATGAATTAGAAATGCACAAAGCAGAAATAGAACGGGAAATCTTTCGTCTCAGTGATAAATACGAAGAAGTCCTTACTCTTATACGAACCGTACCGGGATTCGATAAGAACCCAATGACTGCCATTCAGGTACTGTCTGAGATCGGAGGTGACATGTCTGTTTTCCCCACAGCTAAAAACCTCGCTTCATGGGCTGGATGTTGTCCCCGCAATGACCAAAGCAATCAAAAAATCAAATCCACTAGGATTTCCCGTGCTGGTTCTTATTTTAAACCAGTTTTGGTACAAGTTGCAAATGCTTTGGTTAAATCGAAAAAACATCCTGAATTTGCTACCCATTATCGACATATAAAAGCACGCCGTGGTCACAAGAAAGCTATCATTGCTATCTGTCGTATGTTCCTGGCCGCTATCTGGCACATACTCACAGATTTAAAACCATATACAGCAGAAGGCTTTCTTGAATCACGCCCTGTGAATGAATCAAAAATATTGACAGCATCACAGGCACTTAATCTTCTAAAACAACGAGGATATGTCATCAAAGATGATGCTGTGTCTGTTATCTGATTAGGTGTTGTGTCTATATTTAATTTTTCAGCCACCGAAAGATGGCTTGTTTGTTATGCCCTTTATTTCTTGGCTATCCTCTACTTATTTGTTTCAAACTTATAATTCCCTCTGCTACTGAATTAATTCTTCGTAAAAAGTCTGATATAAAGCAAAGCCATACTTTACATCAAATTTTTTCGTATTTTAAATATTATATTTAACGAATTTAACACAACTGCCTCCACAATTGTTTTATTTCTAAACTCTTTCAGGATTAAATCTATATCAACTTTATTATTTTTAATAAACCCAATTCTATCGCTTCTGCCCTTTTCGTATGCCTCACGCGTAATTGCCTTCTTTGCCATGAATATATTCAAGAGGACTATTTCAAATATGCGGTTTGCTATTGCCACATAACCACTTTATAGCCAAACATGACGTCAAGATTAATGAAGCACTCTTCAGAATTGAACGGTATCCTTTTATACCATATAATGTTCATTCAACTTGCAAGAACCCTCCGTATTAAAATATTTTGCCATTTCCAATCTACCTCCCAGATATAAACTCAAATCATATAATTATTTTAACATTGTATTAGAAATATATAACCGGAATTTTATAAAATATGACTCTAATGTAAAGTATGAAATTGTCAAGGTACTGATATAGTTATAAGTATGACGGCATATACTAATGCCCATACTTCAATAACGCTATTTATGCAAATGTTTAGAAGCATCCATCAAACATCCATAATAATATTTTTCAAACCCTGCTTCCTGCATCAATTCTCCAACTTTTTTTATATTATATTCCACACGATAAAGTTCAAACCTTTCTCCATTAAACGTTGCAAATGCAGCTCTGTTATCACCATCTCTTGGTTGTCCAACTGAACCCGGATTACAATACATTTTTGTGCCATACTGACATAAACATTGAACATGGGTATGACCGGAAAGAAATAATTTTCCTTCAATATCGTTGAAGTACTCCAAGGAAACCTCTAAATACTCATCTATTGGGTTCTGCCATCCCCCATGTACCATTGATACTTCATGAGCATTGATTATTACAGGAAATGAAGCTATCCATTTAAAATTTTCTTTAGATATAATTTTACATTGATACTTCAAGCAATCATTAACGGAGTGTGAACGCAAACATTTACTTCCCGAAACCATATACCAATCATGGTTTCCCATAACACATCTAACATTTCTTTTTCTTAGTACATCACAGCATTCATTTATTTGAGAATAATACCCTGCTACATCTCCCAAACAATAAATTTCCGATATATTCATACTATCTATTTTCTCTAAAACTTTTTTTAATGCTTCATAATTACCATGTACATCAGATATTATTGCTATCATATAATATATAATCCTCTGTATATCTTATTGCTTTCCCTGCCCTTATTAGAGGTTGGTTAATCTCTTTTCCTTCAAGAAAATATTCAACACTCATTTTCGATTCATTATACCCAAAAGCTGTCCTTATTGATGTTGAAGATGAAATTCTCGGATTAATCTCAAGCAACTTCCAACGCCCGTTTTGCTTTCTAAACTGGAAATTTGTAGGACCAATTGGCTTAAAAATGTTTGCCAATTCATCAATAATTTCTAATATGTCTTGTAAAAATACTACTTGGGCTATTTCTGTAAAACCTAATTTAGATAATTTACGTCTCATGGCAATATAAGCCTTCCTATTACTATTTTGGTCAAAAAACGCCGAGATTGTATATTCCTCATCATCCCCGTCAATGTATTCCTGCATAATTAATTCTTTACCAATTCCATTTTTATATTTATCAAAAGTTCCTTGATCTTCAATTTTGACAAATCCTTTTGAACTATACCCACATCTTGGTTTCAAAACAAAAGGTAAATCAAACTGATTTATATCCGCCTTAATTGATGTCCTAATACAATATTCAAATCCTTCTTTTTTGAGCTTGTTATAAAAATCCCATTTATCTAAACAATACTCTATTAACTCACAATTATTAATTAATATTTTAGTACCCGTTCTTTCGATTTCAGTTCTATTCTGGCTCCATACAGACATATCATCTTCAATAGCCGGAATAACCATGTTGACATGGTATTTATTAATCATATCAATCAACCACGGCAAATAATTTTTATCTTTTGTTATTGGAGCCTTTTCAACAACATCCGCAAAACAATCTGCTGGCGAGTCATCATATATTGTTGTTCCAATCAATGTACAGTTCAAACATTTCAAACTTCTTAATATACCATAACCAACAATGCCGGATGCTCCTGAAACTAATACTGTATATTTTTTCATCTATATCATCTCTGCCTGTTCTTTAAATTTATTCAATATTTCATTTGACAAATGTGGAATCTGAGTATAAATATTTTCTCCTGGTTCTGAAATCGTAGTCATCACATATGGTAATTGAATTTCAATAATAGCAGGTTTCATATTTCTTAACATTGGACAACAACCTTGAATATCTGTGAGATTATCTATTTCCATATAATCAAATTCAAAAGCATATGCAATCCCTTTAAAATTGGGAGCACTATATCCATCAATTGAAGCATAATACCTTTCATTAAATATTTTTTCTTGCAATTTTCTTATTAATCCTAAACAATGATTATTTAAAACGATAATTTTAACAGGAAGATTTTCTCTTTTGATAGTTTGCAGTTCCTGAATATTCATCATTATTCCACCGTCACCATTTATGGAAATAATTTGCCGTTTTGTTGAAGCATAACATGCGCCTATTGCTGCCGGAATAGAATAACCCATACACCCTAATCCAGAAGAACATAAAAAAATATTCTCTTCTCTTAAATTTAAAGACTGAGCACAAATAATTTGGTTTTGTCCAACATCTGATAAAATAATTGCATCATCATCAAAAACTTCTGAAAGTTTATCAACTAAATTATTTGCACACACTTCTTTACCTTTATAAATCTCCGTGTAAACATTTGTTTTCCACTTATTCAATAGCTGTATCCATCTGTCACATGAATATACTGGCATCTCCTCATAAAATGTCTCCAAAAAGGACTCTACACTAGAACAGAGTGAAACCTTATTATCAGTTTTTCTTCCCAATTCATTATTATCAATGTCAACCTGAATTATTTGTGCATTAGGTGCAAATGCATTTTTGTCATATCCCATCTGTCGTTCGTCAAGTCTTGACCCTAAAACAATCAATAAATCACAATGTAAAATTGCAAGATTTGCTAAATGGTTACCATATGCTCCAATAAACCCAATATAGTTATCACTTTGATGTGAGATAATATCAAGACCTCTCATTGACGCAACTACAGGCAATGATATTTTCTTCAACACCTTTCTCAAAATTTGCTTTGCCTGTTGGCAACCACCTCCAACTAACAGTAATGGTCTACTGGCGTTAAGTATAATTTCTTTTATCTCTTCTATTTCAATGTGTTCTTTCTGCTTTTGAATATCACAATATTCCCTTAAATTATCAACATTAATATCTAAACGCTGAATGTCATAAGGAATATCTATTAAAACTGGTCCCTTTCTTCCATCCTGTGCTACATAAAACGCCTTTTCCACTATATCTTTTATATCCTCTGCCCTTTCTACATAGACACTATACTTTGTAATAGGCTTTACGATTTCAACAATATCTGTTTCCTGAAATGCATTCTGCCTAATGCCGACAGAACTTTTGCGAGCTAACGAGTGGACATTCCCTGTTATAAATACACATGGAATAGAATCATAATACGCATTTGCTATGCCATTAATTAGGTTCATTGCACCTGGACCACTTGATGATATTGCTACCCCTGTTTTTCCAGTTACTTGCGCATATGCATTTGCAGAAAAAGCAGATGCCTGTTCATTGTAAGATTGTATATATTTGGTATACTTCGACTTATAAATAGAATCGACTATATCAGCAATACTTCCTCCCGTATAGCCAAAAACTATATCTATCTCAAATTTTTCTAATACCTGTACAATATAATCTGATAATTTCATCTTTCCCTCTAAATATGCAAATTTTATAATATTTTCAATTCTGCATACCCAAAACCTTCTTTGCCAAAATCGTTTCCGCAATAAAACATATAATATTTTTCATTAATCTTTGTTATATTGGGATATGCAATCATTTTGCTATCCCAACCACTCTTGGAAGGTTCAATCCCTACCTGTGAATCATCTCTTATCCAACTAATTAGATCATCCGAATATGCATAGCCCATAGCATACCCTCTGCCCATAGTATATCGAAAATCAAGCCCGTACCTATAGCAGAAAAACATATGATATCTATTATCAATTTTAATTATAGCCGCACTTGTTTGGCTTTCATATTCTACTTTAGATTCTATTATCGGCTTTGCATTCCTTTTCCAATGAATTCCATCTTTTGATATCGCATGAACAATTAAATATTGTGATTCCATTTTTTCCTTACCTTGCAACCACCGTTGACCAGATAAATAAAACATATGCCACTCATTTTCTTTTAACCTGTATACTTGAGGACATGCATGCAAATAAGGTTCTTCCATTGTAGGTCCAATTAAAGGTCCTTTACCCATTTTCTTAAATGTCTTACCATCAGTACCTTTCGCTAATCCTATTTCCCAACAATATGGCGTACTTACCGCACGTGTCCAACCACAAAAGTATAAATAATATTCTTCCCCAACCTTTACAATACTATTGGGCATCGAACCAAATTCATCAAATTCACCAATCTGACCAAGCTCCAACATAGGCTTATCTGCAATCCTTATAACCTTTTTCAAATCATTTTTGTCTACATCGACCCAACCACCATATGCTCTACTCATTCCATCTTTATATGCTTCTCTTGTAGAAAAATATATTCTTATATAATCACCAAAATCAAATGTAAAAGGGCATTGAGCATGACTATACATCCACTCTGAATGACCACTTGGTGAAAAAATTAATCCTTTTTTTTCCCACTTAAACATCTTAATCCTCCCCTTCTTACCAGTAATTTTATACCGCTCTTTAATAATACTCTCTATTTATTGAGCTTATACTTTTCTAAAAACCCTTGAATTGTATAAGTAGTATTAAACATCACAATATCTATAATTGATAAATTCTCAATAAATTTCTTTTGCTTTTGAACATAAATAATATCTTCTGTCTGCGTATCTAAAAAACACAACTTTATATTTTGAGCAGCAAACCTTTCCTGATGGTACAATTTTCTCCCTCCACAAGGATTAATATAAATATCTGCCCCAAGTTTTTTACACAGTTCGATAATCCTTTCTTCCCCTTTCAAAAAAGGATTTTTTCTAATCTGAGATGAAATAAATATCTGTGTTTGTATCCCTAAATAATTCATCATCTGCTCAATACTGTATCTTATATACTCCGTAAGATCATTTTCTGAGTTGTTAATTATGTCCTCCATTAATGGCATAACATTGTCATAATATGGTGCCTTAATATATGCATTATGCAATGTTTTTATAAAATCTTGTTTTGTTTCCTGCGTAAATTTCAGTTTTGTCTCCATAATCAACTTATTTTGCGATGCCTTTTCTATTGGTAACGTAAATTGATATGGTTCTCCGTTCAGTAAAATACTGTTTCTGTTTATATAGCCACGCATGATAAAATTAACATCATCAAGCAGCACAAATTTATCAACTGAATTAATTAACTGCCAGTATCCAATATATGGCATAAAATAGGGTTGCATTATTCCTACTTTCATTTTCTATTCTCTCTCTTTAAATCTATAACCCTTATTACTTTATCTTCTCTTTATAGATACTCCACCACTGTACAACTTTTTAATATTTTGCTGAACCACGATGCTCTATAATCAAGGTCTTTAATGGGTCATGATAATTTTTCTGTATTTCGGGTCCCAAAACGAAAGTGGCAAATAATAATTTACTCGAAAATGTAAACTATT
>ERZ808041.222-NODE-222-length-56219-cov-5.306330_pt1 | contig 56219 bp, 59 predicted proteins | sample MGYA00380192_ERZ808041 | MGnify/ENA primary metagenome ERZ808041 (study PRJEB31490, sample SAMN06133412) | mouse gut metagenome | isolation source: Z1_1 | host: mice | place: China: Chengdu | collected 2015-05 ...
AGTTCCCGCTGCACAGGATGTACCCTGCGGACCCGTCGCCCCATGTGCAGGTGCAGCTTCATGCTGCGGGACAGCTCCTCCAGGCTGCCATACGGAAACAAACCCGGCCAATCCAGCGCCCCTTTTACGTAATATGTGGTCAGCATCGGATTGGCGGGCGGAAAAGTTTGATCGCTCAATATATGGATTTCTCCCTGGGGATCGCGCGCACGAATAGCGCGCGCTGCATGATAACCCGCATTTCCAAATCCAACGATTGCGTAGTGTACCATAGGGCTCCTCCTTTTTGCCGGAAAATTGCGGAATTTTTCCCATTGTTCCTCTTTTAACCTACATCAAAACACGTCTGCTGTCCAACGCAGCATCTCGGTATGGGATAGGAAAAAGAGTGATGGATGGGTTCGGCGCGGATTCAAAACTTCCGATACCCCGTACCGTAAAACCCCGTTGGACAAGGCCGGAACGTTACGCGTACAATATGAATTGTAAAGGGTTGGAGCAATGTATTTCCATATAAATTCAGGAGGTTGTTTCCATGGTACAACGGATTACTGTGATTGGCGCGGGTTCGACAGGGCACAGCGCAGCGGCATATCTGACGCAGCGCGGGTTCACGGTCACATCCCACGACGACAGCCGTTTTTCATCCCGTTTTGAGGATATCTCCCGGCTGGGCGGGATTACGCTGCGCGGGGAGGCGCACGGAACTTTCATGCCCGCCTGCCTGACCACCGATCCCGCGCAGGCCGTCCATAAAGCGCAGGCTATTTTCGTCCATGTAATGGCGGACCGCCACGAGGAGATCGCCCGCCGGATCGCCCCGTATCTGGAGGATGGGCAGCATATTGTGATTGTCCCCGGCAATCTGGGCGCTTTTGTGTTCCGGTCTGTATTCCGTGAGATGGGGATCAGCGCCGATGTCACGCTGACGGAGAAAGAGGGGAATCTGTGCCCCTGCCGTCTGACCGCCGCCGCAGAGGTGACGGTGGGCCTTCCCATCGACGCAGAAGGCCGGGCCGCTTCCCTGCCCGCCTCAGACACCGGGCGGGTGCTGGAAGCTCTGAAAGGTGTGGTGGAATATGTGCCCAACCGCAACGTATTTGAAGGCGTTATCAATGCCGGCAATGTCACCAACCATATCGCCAGCACGCTCCTGGCCGCGGCGGAGGTTGACCGCAGGGGAGATGATTTCTCCCTGTTCAAATATGCCTTTACCCCTGCCGCTGTGCACTGCATCACCAAAATCCGACTGGAACGACAGGCTGTTATCCATGCAATGGGAATGCAGGAGCATGAAAATTCAATGGATATGATCGAACGTGTCCTGAATCTTAAGGAACATCCGGAGGTAGCGACTTTCTATGAATACATGAACGGTCCCAATTCCCTTGACCACCGCTATCTCCACGAAGACTGCGGCTGCGGCGGTGCTTTTGCCGTTTCAGCCGGTAAACGGCTGGGATTGGAATTGCCTGTTCTGACCGCTTTTCTGGGGGTGGCGGGAGCGATCAACGACCGGGACTATCTGGAAACACACGGCAGGACATTGGAACGTTTGGGATTTCCGGCAGAAATGAGCTATGAACAGATTTTAAAAGAAATTTAAGGCGCGGCTTCAAAAGATAATGTAAACGGCAGCAGCCTATTTTAAGAAAACCCTATCTTTCCACCGAGTCAAAAGGCGGGCGGCCGATACAGTCTTTGTATCAGCCGTCTGCTTTTATCGATATAATCAACCGTAATATTATAAATATCTATTTGCAATCTCTCATATTTACGTTAAAATAACAAACAACAAGACGTATAATGGTTTGACATTTGGTCAAATAGACCAAATGTCATCGGAACGGGAGGAGCGGCATGAACACAGAGCGGTGCATACGATCAGGCGAGTAGAGTATTCATCTGGAGCATTTTCAATATATGCTGGAAATTGATCGCTGCCGTTCCATCTCCGCGGCAGCCCGGTCGCTTGGCTTGGTGCAGACAACATTAAGCTCCATTGTAAAGAACGTGGAGAGCGCATTGGGATTTCCGATCTTCCAGAGAACACCCAACGGCGTCGCCCCAACTGTTTTTGGGGAGCAATTTCTGACCCTGGGCGGTGAAATCCATGTCAGATTTGAGGAACTTTTGCGTCTCAAATCAGGGGTTTCAGGAAGCATTGATCCAATCCATATTTTATGCGCGCCCAGCATCAATCTGGGAGCTGCCCTCCCTCTGGCGCAGCGATTTTATCAATTCTTCAATTATGGCACCCTGGTCTTTGAGGAATGCCCCCGGCTTGAAATCCTCCCGCAAATACTCCAGAGGCTAACAAATATCGGAATCACCTATCTGACCGAGGAGGACGCCAAGCGGTTGGAGATACCATTGGCTCACGAGCAAATTTATCTCAAGCTGCTCTACAGAGATCGCTTTTATGCATTTCTTCCTCCGGACAGCCCGTTGGGGACACAGGAGGTGGTGGACGTTCACAGGCTTTGTGAAGAAAATGTCGCGGTTGCAACAAATTTTCGTTTTATCCCGGACAGGGAACATATCAACTTGCTTGACGTCGGTCAATCCTGCTTTCCTTCTGACGGCAATTCCCTGTCCCTTCTCTTTGACGCTGCCGTCAGCCGTCAATATCGAAGCGCGGGACGCTTCACATCCTTTCCCAATATCAGAATTGTCAAACGCGCCGTGGAGGAACAAAAGATGGTTTCCATTCTGACCGGCTACGCCATCTGTGAGGATCAAAGCTATCCATGGAGCAAGGCATGTATTCGAACTCTGTCCGGGATAGAGGAACAGGGAAAAATTAATATTTATGTATGTTATCACGCCAAGGAACGGCTGCGTTATCAGGAGCGTATTTTTCTAAGCTGTATAGAGGAATATTTTTCCTCTCTTACCCCACCGCCCTTTGCCACAGAGGAACCCTCACGATGAAGGAGTGTGACGGCCTGTGCGTCTTGACTATCTAAGCGATTTGATCGAGATTGAGCGGTGTCAATCCATTTCAGGCGCCGCTCAAAATCTTTATCTTGGACAGACCACATTGAGCACTATCCTGAAAAATGTGGAGGCTGAAGTTGGGTTTAAAATATTTGAACGTTTGATTGGAGGCGTCGCACCTACGCCCGACGGCGAGGCCGTATTAAGCCTGGCAAAAGAAATCTGTGCTATATATGAGTGTATCCAGCAGATTGGTCAGGCGGACCGGCAGAGTGAACGGACCGTCACATTGTTGGCAGCACCCAGCATCATCTGTGGACTGGCCCTCCCGCTCAATGCGATACTGCAAAGAGATCATCCCTACATCACCCTGAACCTGAAGGAAACAACAGGCGAGGAGGTAGGAATCCGCATTATACAAAATGCGGCGAATATTGGCATCACCTATTACAGCCGCAAGGCTTTGGAGGAATTTAAACCTATCGCAAAAAAATATAACGTTTGTATCCATGTATTATTTCAGGATAAACTATGCGCCCTGTTGCCGCTCAAACATCCTCTGGCGGCAAGGGATTGTATTATGCCACAGGATTTTCAGAAGGAGTCGCTTGCCCTGTTGTCTCACTTTTTGACCGATTCAGATACCACCCTGTTGAAAAACAACCGCTTTATCTATTTAAAATATGTAGATCAGGTAAAACAGTCTGTCGCCCAGCAAAATATGGTTTCTATTTTATGCCGCTATCCTATTTTCTGTGATGAAGATATCAATAATGATCGTTTGACAGTTGTCCCCATAAGCGGTTTTAATGATGAAAATCAGATCCCCCTCTGTGTGCTTCATCGCGAACGAAAGAATCTGTGCAGTGCCGAACAGATTTTGCTGGAACATATCCTGACCTGTTTTCAATCATCGCCGCCATGATATCTTGATCTATGCAGGGGAGCATTCTTAATATGACAAGAAGCGCGGCGTCTCCGAAGGGAGGCGCCGCGCTTCTTATTATCAGCTTTATTCGCTGTTGCCAGTGCAGCAACATAAAATATTGGGACAGTTTTTCTTTCAAAGAACAGAATGAGCCAACATCAACGTTCTCCCTTTCGATATGGGGTTCCGTTGGCCTTTGGGGCTTCAGAACGTCCAACGAACAGCACCAGAACGATGATCGTCAATACATACGGCAACATCGCAAGCAGCTGCGACGGGATATAATCCATGCCTCCCAGCATCACGACCAACGCCTGTGCAAAGCCAAACAGCAGGCAAGCCCGCAGCGCGCCCTGCGGCGACCATTTTCCAAAGATGACAGCCGCCAACGCAATAAATCCATGACCGGAAATTGCGGTCGGGCTGAAGTTGGCGACAACCGCAAGCGTCATAGCCGCTCCGCCGAAGCCTGCAAACAGGCCGGAAAGGATCGTGCAGACATATCTGACCACATAAATATTGACGCCAAGCGAATCGGCCGCGGCCGGATGTTCGCCGCAGGCAAGTACCCGCAGGCCCCATTTGGTCTTATACAGGAAAAACCACATGATCAGTACGAGTAAAAACGCAATGGGCACCGTGATATCGATGTTGATGGCGTTAATGGTCAGATTCGATGTATCAAGCCCGAGCATCGAAAGAATTTTCGGCAGCTTGTTCGGAACTGGCTTCGTCTGTGTCGCGCCCTCAAAAAACATGCGGGAAAGGAACAATGCAAGCCCCGGGCCGATGAAGTTCATCGCAACGCCGGAAATCGTTTGATTGGCCTGCAAATGGATCGCCGCGACGGCATGGAAAACCGCCAGCGCCGCGCCGGCAAGACCGCCGGCCAAAAACCCAAGCCATGGATTCGCTGTAAAATAGCCAACCGCCGCCGCCGCAAACGCGCCAAAGGTCATCATACCCTCGATACCGATGTTATCGACGCCGGAACGCTGTGTGATGACGCCGCCAAGCGCAGCGAAAATCAAAGGCGCGGAATACATCAGCGTGATATTGATCGCCAGCAAGATGTTATTTAGCATGTGCGTCACCCTTTCTCTTGATCTTGTCGGCAATCATCGGGAAGATCGATACAAGCGCCACACAGAATACGATCGAGCCGATCATGATGTCGATGATTTCACTCGGCGCGCCGATATCCGACTGAATCGATCCGCCGCCGTAGTTAAGTCCGCTGAACAGCAGGCCCGACAGAATACATCCTATGGGGTTGTTGTTCGCAATCAGGGAAACGGAGATGCCATCCCAACCATATCCTTCCGTGATTGGCAGAACGCTGATCCTGAAGGGGTTGGTACCAAGAATATGGATTGCACCAGCCAGTGCGGCAATACCGCCCGCAATGAACATGGCAATAATTGTATTCTTTTTGACGTTGATACCGGCAAACTCAGCCGCATACTGGTTAAAGCCAACCGCCCTAAGCTCGAAGCCCTTTGTCGTACGGTTTAAAAAATACCAGGCAACAATGACAACGACGATTGAAATCAAAATCCCCCAATGAACATCAGTACGCATGAAGTCGCCCCAGATGGGGTTGTTGCGGATGAAGTCCTTTCCCGCATCCGACTTTTTCCACGCCCCCATAAAGGTCAATCGCGCTGTCTCAAGCACCTCATTTGACGCCTGCGTTCCGGTCTTTTTCACACCCGGCAGCGACAGAATAAAGTTGTTGAAATAAAGCGCAATCCAGTTGAGCATGATTGTTGAGATGACCTCATGGACGCCGAAACGCGCCTTGAGCCAGCCGGCAAGCGCGCCGAACAACCCGCCAACCAAAAAGGCTGCAACCAGGATAACCGCCGGATGAATGATGCCGGGCAAGGAAAGATAATACCCAAGCATCGCGGCCGTTACTGTACCCATTATGTACTGGCCTTCCGCCCCGATGTTGAACAGGCCCGTCTTAAAAGCAAATGATACGCTCAAGCCGGTCAGGATGATCGGGATCGCGTTGATGATGATCTGCGAAACATATTTCGGTTTTCGGAACATACCGCCAAACATGGACCCATATGCTTCGATTGGATTGTATCCGGCGGCTCCGAGGACAATCGCCCCCACAATGAAGCCGACAAACACCGAAATGATAATGCCGGTCATCGGTTTTTTCAAGAGACTTACGACTTTCGATCTCATTTCTGTGCGCCTCCTCCCGCCATCAGAAGCCCGATTTCATTTTCATCGGCGCCTTCGGCGTCAAGCTCTCCTACAATCTTTCCATCATACAGCACGTTGATGCGATCGGAAAGATCCATGACCTCATCCAATTCCAGAGAAATCAAAAGAACGGCCTTTCCCTTGTCGCGCTGCTCCACAAGCGAACGGTGCACAAATTCAATCGCGCCGACATCAAGTCCGCGGGTCGGCTGTACGGCGATGAGCAGCTCCGGATCGTTTGTCACCTCGCGCGCAATAATAACCTTCTGCTGATTGCCTCCGGAGAGCGCACGGGCCAGCGTCTTTTCACAGCCCGCGGGGCGCACATCAAATTCTTCAGTCAGCTTTTTGGCATTTTCCTGAATTTTCGGCAGATTCAGAATTGGGCCTTTGCTGAATGGCTCTTTACGGTAATTTTCAAGCACCATGTTTTCCGCCACGGTAAAATTTAAAACAAGGCCGCGTTTGTGCCTGTCCTCATGAATCGTACATACGCCGTGATCCAAAACATTGCGCGGCGGCGTATTTTGTATCTGATCGCCCTTGATGGAAATCGTACCGCTCTCCGCCTTTGTCAGGCCTGTGATCGCCTCGACAAGCTCCTTCTGGCCGTTGCCGTCGATACCTGCGATTCCCAGGATCTCGCCGGCACGCACATTCAGCGACAAGCCGTTTACCTTTGCGATCCCGCGCGCGTCGCGCACCAAAAGGTTATCGATGCTGAAAACGATATCGCCAGGCTTTGCTTTTTCCTTTTGGATATGCAGCGTTACCTGCCGGCCGACCATCATGGTTGCCAGATCCTCCTGGCTTACCTTGGAGACGTCGACAGTATCGATATATTGACCGCGACGAATGATCGTGCAGTAATTCGAGGATTTTTTGATTTCAGCCAGCTTATGCGTAATAATGATAACCGTCTTACCGTCGTCGGTCAAACGGTGCATGATTGCTATCAGCTCCTCAATCTCCTGCGGCGTTAAAACAGCCGTTGGTTCGTCGAGGATCAGGATGTCAACGCCGCGGTAGAGCGCCTTGAGGATTTCAACACGCTGTTGCATTCCGACAGACGTATCCTGAATTTTCGCATCCGGATCAACATACAGCCCATACTTTTCCGAAAGCTCAATCAACTGCTTTTTAACGGCGTTCATATCAAGAACACCGAGCGATTTTGTCGTTTCGGCGCCAAGCATGATGTTCTGTGTCACAGTGAAATTTTCGACAAGCATAAAGTGCTGGTGCACCATGCCGATGCCATGCCTGATTGCAACGCTTGGATTTTTTATATCAACTTTTTCTCCATTGAGATAAATCTCCCCCTGCTCCGCTCTGTAAAAGCCATAAAGCACATTCATCAAAGTCGACTTTCCAGCGCCGTTTTCGCCAAGTAGGGCATGAATCGTACCCTTTTTGACATCCAAATTCACGTGGTTCAGCGCACAGAAACTTCCAAAGAATTTGGAAATGCCCTTCATCTGTACTGCGTATTGAGGGTTTTCTGCTGCCATAATCATCATCCTCCTCCTTGCAGGTTTCCCGAAAGACGCACAGCCGCGTCCTCCATATTGATCAGCCATAAGCCAAAGCAAGCCGTCGGCGCATGGCTTATCAATACCGAGCCCGCGCCAGCACCCCCTTTTAAGGGGATACTTTCTAAAACTTTTCTAAAAAAAAACTGTCTCAGCCGGGGAACGTTCCCGTGCGCAGGCAATGCCTGCGCACGGGCTGTCCCGACGCCAAAACAGTTATCTTACACGGACAAAACAGTCCGGGTAAAGTTCTTACAGGGACGCAACAAACGTATTGTAGTCATCCTCAGTGTAAGGAACAACGATCTCGCCGGCGATGATCTTCTGCTCAAGCTCATCCACCTTTGCGAGAAGCTCGGCGGACAAATGCTTATCGGAGGATGGGGCAAGACCTACGCCGCCTTCAGCAAGACCCATGATGACGTTTGTGCCGCCAAGCTGCTCGCCGTTCATGACGCGCTCGGTGACGTTATAAACCGCATTGCCGACATTCTTAAGAGCGGAGGTGATAACGTTGTCAGGGGCCATCCAGTTCTGGTCCAGGTCGACGCCGATGATCATCTTGTCCATTTCCTTGGCGGCCTCGATCGCGCCGGATCCTGTCTGACCAGCCGCATGGAAGATCACATCAACGCCGTCCGTGTACATCTTCTGAGCAATCGCCTTGCCCTTAGCGGAGTCGCTGAAACTCTCAGCGAGCTGATACTCGCAGGGGATTTCCTTGCCAAGCTCCTTCGCGCCATACTGAACGCCCGCGAAATAACCGTATTTGAAGCGGTCCATTGTCGGGGAATCCATGCCGAGAATGAAGCCGACATGATCCGTCTCGGTCTTGTTGGCCGCAACATAGCCGGCCAGGAAGGAGGACTGCTCCGCCTGGAACACAACACCGATCGCGTTCGGGACAGCGCCTTCCTCGAACTGATCGTCAACCAGAGCATAGAGCTGATCCGGATAGCTTTCGGCGGCCGCCTGAACAGCATCCTTCATCAGATAGCCAATGCCCCAGATGATGTCGGGAGCTTCGTCTGTTTTCTTTTCAAGGTTCGGCGCATAGTCGGCATCCTTTTTGGATTCGAGGAAGCTGACAGAAACGCCCTTGTCCGCCTCAAGCTGCTCCATGCCGCTCCATGCGGACTGGTTGAAAGATTCGTCGTTGATGCCGCCGACATCGGTGATCATCGCTGCTGAAAAATCGCCGGAAGCGGCGGTCGAGTTGCCTTCTGCGGCGGAAGCCTCGTCGCCCGCGGGCGCAGCGGATTGCGCAGTCGAGGCGTCGCCGGCCGGAGCCTGCGAAGTCGTGCTTTCAGCCGGCTTGGAGCCGCATGCGGTCAGCATACCGGCTGCCAGGATCGCTGCCAAAACAGAACTGAGCAGTTTTTTCATTTTGTTTCTCCTTTGCTTTTACAGTGTTTTACATCCCCAAATGAGGGATGTTTTTATGAACGCCCGTCCGTAAAAAGGACGGGTGAACAAACTTCCACGGGCGAGCGCGTTCACACGCCCGGCACGTCGCCGATCAGATCCTCCGGTCCAAACGAATGCGGCATCATGTCCTCAAGCGTCGCCTCCAACACATCGTCCGGCGTGCGCGCGACATAGACCTTCATCTGCTTGGGATCACAAAACTCCCTGAGAAACTGGCGGCAGATGCCGCAGGGATATGCAAAGCCGGCGTCCTCCGGACGGCCGCCGCGCGGATATCCGCAGATTGCAATCGCCTCGAAACGCCGTTCTCCATCATAGACAGCCTTCATCGCGGCGTTTCGTTCCGCACAGATCGCCGCGCCATACGACGCATTTTCAACGTTACAGCCCTGATAAACCTTTCCGCCCGATGTCAAAAGCGCCGCGCCCACACAAAAGCCGGAATAGGGGGAATAGCTGTGCTCGCGCGCCTCAAAAGCAAGTTTAATAAGCTCCTGTTTATCCATTTGTATCCTCCAGGCGATGGTCAATGAACAATATTTATCAAACAACACAAGCAGGCTTTAACTATATTTTTATAGATTCGTGATGTTTCACCCGATCTTCTGGGGCAATTATTGTTCACATTGACAATTTTTCATTTAGTATATCATAAAATTTTAAAATGTAAAGTCAAGAAACAATATTTTACCATATGGTCTGAAAGCATAAGCAAATGTTTGTTGATGTTGCTATAAACATTTGTTTATCCGCCGCTTAACCAAACAAATACATGCTCCATATTTTGTGTAATTATTATAACAAATGGCGGCCAACTCTGCAACTCATAAATAACACAACCGCGATGTTTGGCACAATGCCCATAGCTTGACGTATATAATTGTGCGATTATCCAAAGATCACCTTTAAGGACATACGTCCTTTTTTTTGCCGGCATGCCCGATTATAATTAGATTCAGGAGGTGGCGAAATGAGATTGGCGGACTATCTGTCACGGGAAAGCGAGCCGCTGCGCAGTGAGCTTGAACGCTTCTTTGCCAACTTTCCCGCTGATGCGCCTGTATCGCCGCTTACACTCCCGGCCGGAAAATTTCTGATTCGCCAGGACGACCCCTGCGGAGCGGTATACATTCTTCTGGAGGGGCAGACGACCACGCTCGCTTCGCAGCCCGGCTACAACACGTATGCCTTTTGGGACTTTGAGGCGATCGAGTTGTTCGGCGAATATGAAGTGCTCAGCGAGATGACCTCTTATTTGGCCGAGGTCAAGGCCAAAACACGCTGCCGCTTTCTCATGATTTCCGCACAGACCTATATGGACTGGATGATGCGCGACGGACGCATGTTTCTTTCGCGGGTACGCAGCGTCCTTCAGACACTTGTCCGGCAGACTGCGCAGGAACGCCGCTCGCTCTTTCTCGACGGCACCGCGCGCATGATGCAGTTTCTTGCGCGCTACTACGAAAAAAACGCCAAAAAAGGCGCGGCTGTCACGGTCGCCATGACGCGGCCCGCCATCAGCGAGGAGATCGGCTTTTGCACACGCACTGTAAACCGCAGCCTGCATAGGCTTGCGGAGGAAGGGGTTGTGACGATTCAGCATGGAAAGGTCCGTCTGACAGCTAAACAGTACGAAATGCTCTCAACCGAGCTTGAACACCGCACGTTGAGGTAATCCCTGTACGGGTATCGAACTGGATGCGCATACAGGCCCAAGACGGCGGCCATTAAAAATTTGGAGGTAAAGGTTATGTTTGACAAGGAAAACGCCTACAAAATTGTTTCATCCCGCTCTCTAACCCATGAGCAGAAGCTGATGCAGTTGGCCAAATGCGCCGAAAACGGACTCGACGTGCTCAATATCCCCGAGCGCGCGCGCCACTATTTCAGCACCGGCGCGATCAACGACCTGTTTGAAGGCGGCGCGCCGTACCGGCCGCGTTATATTCTGCCGGATTACGAGCGTTTTGTCAAGAACGGCAGTGCCTTTTTGAAGGTTGATCCGCCCAAGGATCTTGATGAGCTGCTCTATTCCCTCATGATCCTTTATCGCCATGTCCCCTCCATCACCAATTTCCCGGTTTACCTTGGAAATATTGACAAGCTGATCGATCCGTTCATCGAGGGTCTCAGCGATGAGGAAGTCCTCAAGAAGCTGCGCCTGTTCATGACCTATCTCGACCGCACAATCACCGATTCATTCTGCCATGCAAACATCGGACCCGAGGCCACGCGCGCGGGCTGGCTGATCCTCCAGGTTGAAAAGGAGCTTCAGAACGCTGTGCCGAACCTGACGATCAAATACGATCCGGATATCACGCCGGACGATTTCATGGAGGCGGCGATCGATTGCTCGCTCGTCTGCTCTAATCCCGCCATCTGCAACCACAAGGCGAACAAGGACACTTTCGACGACTACGGCATTTCAAGCTGCTACAATATTCTGGCGACACGCGGCGGCGCTTACACGCTGACGCGCATCACGCTGACAAAACTCGCCGAGGAGGCGCGCGACATTGACCATTTCTTCAATGAGCTGCTCCCCGAGTGCCTTGGCCTCATCGCCGACTACATGAATGAGCGCATCCGTTTCATCGTCGAGCAGTCCGGTTTCTTCGAGTCCAACTTCCTCGTCAAGGAGGGGCTGCTCTCCAAGGACCGCTTTGTTGGTATGTTCGGCGTCACCGGTCTGGCCGAAGGTGTCAACACGCTTTTGAAGGGCACCGGCAAGCTCTACGGCAACGATCCCGACGCCGACGCGCTTGGCGTGCGCATCATGGATGCCATTGAGCGCATTGTCAGCGGCTTTGACGCGGAGTATTCCCCGATCACCGGCGGCAAGTTCATGCTGCACGCGCAGGTCGGCCTTGATTCCGATCTCGGCATCACCTCCGGCGTGCGCATCCCGGTCGGCGATGAGCCGGAATCCTTTGCCGAGCATCTGCGCCATTGCGCCAAGTTCCACAAGTATTTCCCGGCGGGTGTGGGCGATATCTTCCCGATCGCAACCAACGTCAGCCGCAATCCGGCCGCACTGCTTGATGTTGTAAAAGGCGCGTTCCAGACCGGCGTCCACTATATGAGCTTCTACGCCGGCGACGCCGATCTCGTGCGCATCACAGGTTATCTTGTCAAGCGCAGCGAAATGGAAAAATACCGCAACAAAGAGGTTGTGCTCCAAAACACGACGCATCTGGGCGCTCCAAACTACGACGTAAACCGCCTTGCGCAGAGAAAGGTCAGGATGGCATGACGTTAACAGCGCCGGTCAACCGCATCATCCCCTTCAGCACGGTCGATGGACCGGGCAGCCGCACCTCTGTTTTCTTTCAGGCGTGCAACATCGCCTGCGCCTACTGCCACAATCCCGAGACGCAGAATATGTGCTGCAACTGCGGCGCATGCGTCCCGGGCTGCCCGGAAGGAGCGCTTTCCATGGCGGATGGCCGCGTCGTATGGGATCCTGATAAATGTGTGGAATGCGACGCGTGCATCATTACCTGTCCGCATCTGGCTTCGCCGCGCGTCAAAACCATGACGCCGCGGCAGGTGATGGACGAGGTGTGCAAAAACATTCCGTTTATACGCGGCATCACGACCTCCGGCGGCGAATGTTCCCTGCGCGCCGACTTTCTGACAGAGCTGTTTACAATGGCGCAGAAAGAGGGCCTTACCTGTCTGATGGACAGCAACGGCATTGTTGATCTGGCTGCATATCCCGCGCTGATGGAAGTCTGCGACGGCGTGATGCTTGATGTCAAAGCCTGGGACAGTCAGGTGCATCGTGCGCTCACGGGCGCTGATAACGTCAACGTAAAGAAAAATCTCGGCTTTCTCAGCGAACATGGCAAGCTGGAGGAAATCCGCATCGTCTGTATCGACGAGCTGGTCGATACGCGTGCGGCGATCGACGGGATTGCAAGGACAATCGGTCCGCGCAGGACCCAGACGCGGCTTAAGCTGATCACCTTCCGCAAAAACGGCGTGCGCGGACGCTTGTCCGAGACGCCCTCCCCTTCCCCTGAAACCATGCAGGCGCACGCCGATTACGCGCGCGCCGCCGGATTTAACAATATCGTGTTGACTTGACAATATCCCCACCGCAGGCTGATATCTGCGGTGGGGATATTGCGTATATATAATAAGGTATCATTTTTCTCTTTTTACGATTGGGAAAAGGCCGGCGCAAGAAAAGCGCCAGCCTTTTTATACACAGTGCATTCACGGGGCGCCGGTTCGCCTACGTAAGTATTATGTAGGCGCAAGCGGATTGCCGAAGCCGTCAAGCCCAAAGCTGATCGACAGCGCATGGTTGACCTGCCCCATGGAGCCGTCGTCAAGCCTGCCCATCTTTTCCTTCAGCCGCCGTTTATCAATGGTACGGATCTGCTCAAGCAGCACGACTGAATCGCGAGAAAGGCCGCATACCTGTGAATTGATTTCAATATGGGTCGGCAGCTTGGATTTATCCTTCTGACTGGTGATCGCCGCAGCGATCACGGTGGGACTGTATCGATTTCCCACATCGTTTTGTACGATCAGCACCGGGCGCACGCCGCCCTGCTCGGAACCCACCACCGGACTTAGATCCGCGTAGTAGATGTCTCCCCTTTTTACGGTCACGTTTATCACTCTCCGTGGCGATTGGCGGTTCAGGGCCGTTTCATTACTTGATTTCAAGCTCTCAAACGAACCAGCAGCCGCGCTGAAGTATATTGCATGTTCATGCATCCATATTTTGATCGTCTTGTGCGTTTTTTAAACAGCGTTGACAAAAAATAGTTGCTTTACATCTATTTTTTTGCGCGCCTGCCGTCCAGCTGGGCAGGCGTGCGACAGGTTTAAATGGCTCAGGGCTATCACTGATCCTGAACAAACGATTTTACATACGTTGTTTTACAATCCATGCAAAAGGGTTTGACGCGCCCTTTATATACTATTGCCACCCCTTGTTTTCTGACAGCAAAAGGCCCGCGCCAATCGGCGCGGGCCTTTTTGAAATAAACGTTTTATTCAAGAAATTTAAAATTCAGCACCTCTAGTTCAAGATCATTTTCAGGCATTGACAGCTTCAGGATATTTCCATTTTCCGCGTCTATGATCAGAGAAAAATCCCCCGCATCAATCGTTCCGTCAACAATTAAACGTCCTTCCTCCTCACGTACAGAGATACCGTCGTCATTCAGCGCCGCATTCAGAGCGGTCAGCACCATCTTTGACGCAGCCTTTCCGGGAACGCTGTCCGGTGTGAAATCGAATGACAGATCTTTATAGGAGAGCGCGACATGATCAGTATAAAACGTCATCTTCATTTCCCTGAGGCTGTCAGGCGCTTCAAACGTTACGACCGCACAGTTCATCGGTTTTTTATAGATGGTCATCACCGTTTCAATACCCTTGTAGCGGACCTTGGCCGTCGTCTGAAAATTCTGACTCAAGCTCTGCCTGGCCAGATTTTCCGCCTGTTCCTGTTGATCGCGCCGGGCGCACCCGGTTCCGGTCCATAAAAGCGCCGCACAAAGCAGGATGCAGCAGCCAATCCGTCCGCGCATAAACGCACCTCCACATCCCGGCGCGGTCAGCCCGGCCGGGCTTTATCTCTCATGATCTGCAAATACAAGCGGCAGCGCATCAATCACATCCCGCGCCAGCATTGCATACTGTGAATGGCTGTCCGCCGCATAATCGCCAGCCAGTCCATGAAGCCATACGCCGCAGGCGGCCGCCTCCGGCGCGTTGTGCCCCTGCGCCGTGAGCGCTCCGATTATCCCGGCAAGCACGTCTCCGCTTCCGGCCTTCGCGAGTCCCGCGTTTCCGGTTGTATTGATCCATACGCGCCCATCCGGCCCGGCTGTCAGCGTGTATGCACCCTTGAGCACAACCGTAACGCCATATTCACACGCCAAAGCCCGCCCCGCTGTCAATACATCCGCCTTGAGCTGCTCAACCGGCAGCGTGGTCAGCCTTGAAAGCTCCGCAAGGTGCGGCGTCAGAATCACGTCGCAGCTTGCCCGCTTCAATATATTTATATTCCGGGCGAGCGCATTTATTCCATCGGCATCGACAACGACCGGACATCTGGCCGTCGTCAGGACCTCGCTGACGATGCGCACGGCATCCTCGCCTGTTCCGAGCCCATTTCCAATGAGAATGGCCGTTGCACGCTCCATCGCGCTGCGCAGCTCGTCCATCGCCTGCCATGAAAGCGAACCGTCCGGGTTTTGGCGCAGCGGACGCATCACCGCTTCCGGCAAAAGCGGCAGCGCTGTGCGGCAGACCTCCTTGGTCGACGCCAGCGTGACATACCCCACGCCTGTGCGCATCGCCGCGAGCGTCGATAACACGGCGGCGCCCATATACTGCTGCGAACCGGCCACATTGAGAAGCTTTCCATAATCGCCTTTATGCGTATCGCGGCGGCGGCGCGGCAGACGCCCAAACACATACGCCGCGTCCACCAGGGTAAACTGGCGTTCGATTCCCTCATGCGCTTCCGGCGGGATGCCGATGTCCGCAACGATCACCTCACCGCACCAGTCGGCTGCCGCGGGCATGGCCGTGGCGGGTTTGTCACTGTCGAATACGACCGTCGCATCGGCGCGCACCGCACATTCGTCAGCCCATCCTGTATCGGCATTGACCCCGCTTGGGATATCGAGCGCATATGTTTCAGTGTCGACGCCGTTGATCAGGCGGCAGATATCGCGATGGCGTTCGTCAAGCTCTCCATGAAAGCCTGTCCCATAGATCGCATCGATCAAAATATCCGTCTCCGCAAGGCGCTGTGTCAGATACGGCTGGTCCTCGCCATATGCGACCACCGCAATATCCATATCGCCGATACGTTCCAGCATCACCGCAGCCTGTCCCGTTTTAGGCGCGCCGTCGGTCAGAATCACCGCCACATTCGCGCCGCTTTCATACAGCCTGCGCGCGGCGACAAACCCATCTCCTCCATTATTGCCGCGGCCGCAGAAAATCGTGATATACCGCCCGCTGATATCGGCACGGCGACGGATGGCGGCGGCCGCAGCGCTGCCTGCGTTTTCCATCATCCGCTCATAACTGAGCGCATAATGAAGCGCATTTTCCTCAATCTTTTTCATCTGCCCGGATGTTACAATCCGCATAGTCGTCACTCCTGTCCCGCGTGCGCCCAAACGCCGCATTTGTCATACAGCCAGTATAGCATGTTTTCCGGTCGGAAAACAGCGAAACACTGTAAACTTTTGCATCCGCGGTTCCCATGCAAAATTGTGTCCGGCAACGTTTCTTGCAGGCTGCGGGCGCAATATGATATCATTATCTCAGGTGATACGCTATATGGAAGAACTGTTTGCCAACCTGGAAAAGCTGCATACGACCCAATTGGGCGCCATGCGCATAGAAAGGAACCTTTCCCTGGATACGGGCCAGGCCGTCGATTGGTGCAAATCAAAAATCTCCGCGCCCAATGCTATCGTCACCAGATCCGGAAAGAACTGGTACATAGATGTGGATCATTGCATCATAACGGTAAACGCGCACAGCTACACCATTATTACGGCGCACAGAAAAAAATAACGTGCAGCGGACAAATCCGAAAGCAAACCTGAAAGACCGCTCCCCACCATGTGGGGAGCGGTCTTTTTTCTATGATAATGTGCGGATATCCGATTAATACATGCCGCCTGACATTGGAATGTCTCATGAGATATTGCAGACTTTTCACATCAATACAGCCTTGTTGCATATTCGTACAGAAGGTATGCCGCAGAACATGAGGCGTCGCCTTTGGAAAGGAATTTCCGTAAATTCGACTGATCTTCTTCTGGATACCTCTTATGTAGTTCTGCAAGTGCATAGCAACCTTTGTCATACCGGACTTATCAAGAAAGATAAAATCGCCATAACCGTCTATGATCCGTTCCAATTTGCTGACCGCCCGATTCTTCATAACCCGCTTCAAGGCCAGATAAACGGCATCCGTCATGGGAATTGTTCTCACACCGCTGGGCAGTCTTGGGAATGGTGATGAAATAGGGATTTTCATCTGTCTAGCATATCTGGTGGTCAATGTAGATGCAACGCGTCTTGAAGTCAATATCCTGTTTCGTCAGACCGTAAAGCTCGCTGACGCGAAGTCCTGTCCCCAGCAAAACCGCAATATCATCATAGTAATAATGACCGTTCCATAGCCTCGGCGGGTGTTCTCACTCAAGTCCCGTTTCAGGTTCATATATCGGTCAACCAGCTCAGACACGGTGATCTCCCCAGTTGCATAGTCGATACCATCTGCCATATCGCGTTGAATGGTTTTTTCTTTCTTGCGGAGCGATTCCAGCGTTTTCCCGTAAACACTTTGCACTTTTCCATGTCCATCGGAATAACGGTATTCATAGGTGCGGTTTTTGCCGGATGATCTCGGCATTGGTCATGCCCTGTTCCACACGGCCCATGAGAGGGACATGGAGGGGGAATCCTCCTCAGCCTCCGTGGGAATGTCGCCACAAACTCGAAGAAGGTCCCCTCTACAGAGGTTTCTGCCTTTTTCGTGTCAGCCCATTTTCCGCTTTTGGTGATATAGTCACGGTTTGCCACGGAGCCTTTCATACTCTTTTCGATGTGTGCAGAAGGAAATCTGTTTTTTATGGTGCTGAATCGAATCGGAGAATGAGAAAACAGATAGATATGCGTATGATAGGCACCGTTCTCGCCTATCTCATCTGCAAGGCAAAAACACCTTGGATGAAATAGGTGTAGCTTTTCGATAATCATATCGTGGTTAAGGCCGCAGTCTTTGGGATTGTTGATGGTCAGCGGCCATCTGCGGCTTTGTGGGTCCTGTTCCCTCCAACAGCAGACCAACTCTATCGTCATAAACTCAAAATTGGGTAGGAAAAAGCACGGCTTTCTTCAAAGTCGTACTTGATCGATCTGGCAGTTCAAGGACTTCTATTCTCATACAAATTCTCTGGGAAAGGGCATATTCTCCCCTTTCCCCATAGTTCTCGTCAAATATTACTGGCATTACACAGCCTGCGTGAGCCAAGCCCTCGTGTGACAGAGGGCTTGGTTCGCCTCATTCTACAGATCATGCAGAAACGCTAACGTCGCCCATCGCCCACAGGACAAGCGCTTTACATTTTGGCTCAGAGTATGTACCTGCAAATGGCAATGCCAACCGTAAGTACAGCCTATTCGGGAAAACACCGGTTTGGGACTTGCCCGACCATAGGCAGGGGTTCGCCTCCCCCGTGTGACTGACAGCTTACTTCCTCTTATTAAGGTCATTTCAACTGGAATGCGCCGAATGACAACTCCACCCTTTTAACGCACGACCAAACTACAATTCCCGGATACACTTCTGTCCTGTCATAACGCTGGGAAGTACCAAAAATAGAGGGGAAAACTCTTCATTGAAGGTTCCCCCCTCTATTCATGGCTTGGTTAATATGTCTTTAACGATATCGCAGAATCATACCATCCTCGCATTTACCAGATGGTACCATGCTATCCCATTTTCCGCATAGGATTGAAACTCACCGATGACAGTGATCTCCGCGCCCAGTTCCGGATAATCGTCCGGGTAGATATAGTCACCCTCCAGCACAAATTCCATACCCTCGGCGCAGCAGGCAGTCGCGTCTGAAATGATACAGGCGTAGGCTACCGGCATGTCCAGTACGACACCGTTTTCGTCCACCGACTGGTAAACATTGAACAATCCGGTCATTTTCACAGTTTTTCCGTAATAGTCTTCCGGATAGAAATAGAGCATATTGTAAACCTCAGAATAGACCATGGTGCTGCTGAGCGCAGTCAAATCCACATCCACGCCGTCTGCAGATGCCTGTGGCTGTTCGGATTCCTCCGGGGTCTGCTCTTTCGGGGTTCCCTGCTCATCCGGCGTCGGAATGATCTCAGCTTCCGGTGCGGACATTTCCGCATTGGAAGAAGGAGTTTTATTTTCTGTATCTTTTTGGCTATCTTTCCCACAGGCGCAGAGGGAAAGCGTCATCCAGACAGCCAGAAAGAGACAAAAAAGTCTTTTCTTCATGCTCTGCCTCCTTTCGCACGGTCAATGGCCAAACAAATCAAAAATGCCAGAATATCCACCGCCACAATGGTGGAACCCACTGGCGTCCCCGCCAGAATGGAGATCAGAATACCCAGCACCGCGCAGCTCATCGACAGCACTGCCGAGCAGACCGTCACCGACCGGAAATTCTGGAAAACGCGCATGGCGGACAGCGCCGGAAAGATCACCAGTGCGGAGATCAGCAGTGAGCCAACCAGATTCATCGCCAGCACAATGACCACGGCGATGATGACGGCGATCAACAGATTGTAGAGGTCAGCCTTCGTGCCCACCGCCTTGGCAAAGTCCTCGTCAAAGGTCACGGCAAAAATCTTGTTGTAGAATAGCAGAAACACCGCCACGACCACCACGGACAGACCTGCGCACAGCCAGACCTCGCTTTTGAACAGCGTCAGAATGGAGGTGGAGCCGAACAGCGTGCTGCAAACATCGCCGGAGAGATTGGACGAGGTGGAGAACAGGTTCATCAGCAGATACCCGATGGCCAGCGCCCCCACTGAGATCATAGCGATGGCGGTGTCGCCCTTGATCTTTGTATTCTGTCCCGTGCGGAGCAGCAGGACGGCACAGACTACCGTAACGCCCAGCGTCAGTGGCATATCGTCCGTCAACTTCAGCACGGCGGCAATGGACATGGCACCGAAGGCCACATGGGCAAGTCCGTCGCCAATGAATGAAAACCGTTTCAGTACCAGAGTGACGCCCAGCAGCGAGGAGCACAGGGCGATCAGCACGCCGACGATAAGGGCATAGCGGACAAAGGGATAGGTACCGTAGAACGCGATTTTTTCCAGAATTGCAGTCATTGTGCCGCACCGCCCTTCTGCCATGCCTGGGGAAACTCGTTCAGATAAGCCGCCTTTGTGCCGAAAAACACCGTATCCCCGATGTGCAGGATGTGGCTGGCGTATTGCAGCGCCGCGCTCAGGTCATGAGAGATCATCACGACGGTAATCCCATCCTCATAATTGAGCCGGTGAATCAGCGTATACATCTCCACCGTGACCTTGGGATCAAGGCCGGAAACCGGCTCGTCCAAAAGCAGCATTTTCCGGGTAGCGCACAGGGCGCGGGCAAGCAATACCCGTTGCTGCTGACCGCCGGAGAGCGTCCGGTAACAGTGTTTGGCAAGGGGTGTGATCTGCATCTTCTCCATAGCGTCCGCAGCCAGTTTCTTTTCTTCTTGATTGTAAAAGGGGCGGCTACCGCAGCGCCCTTGGCATCCGGAGAGAACGACCTCTCTCACGGACGCCGGGAAGTCCTTTTGGACGATGGTCTGCTGCGACAGATAGCCGATCTCATTTTTCCTCAGCCCGTCGCCTGTCACGATCTGGCCGCTGATAGGCGGCTGCAAGCCAAGGATCGTTTTCATCAAAGTGCTTTTGCCGGAGCCATTTTCCCCGACGATGCAGAGGTATTCGCCTGCGAAAACCTCAAGATTCAATCTTTGCAGAACGGCCTTTCCATCATAGCCGACCGAAAGATTGCGGCAGGTAAGCTGAGCCATGAGATCACCCCTCTCTTAGCCCAGGGCTTCCTTCAGCACACCCAAATTCTGCTCCATGACAGAGAGATAGGTCATGCCGTTTTTCACATCCTCCGAGGTGGTAGCCTGCATGGAATCCATGGTCAGGATCTTCTGGTTCTTCTCGGCGGTGTTTTCAACGATGGTTTCAGCGATCTTATGATTCTTGCCCTCGATGGTCAGCACACAGGGCAGCTTCAGCTCGTCCACCTTCTTGGCAAGGAAGGACACGGTCTCAAAGCTGGCCTCGCTTTCGGCGGAGCAGCCCGCGAAGGCGGCGTAGTAGCTCAGGCCGTAGTCATCCACCAGATAGCGGAACGGGAAGCGGTCGCCGAACAGGAGGGTCTTGTGCGCCGCGCCGTCCACGGCAGACTGGTATTCGCCGTCCAGTGCGGAGAGCTTTTCGATGTAGGCGGAAGTGTTGGCGGCATAGGTGTCCTTGTTGTCGGAGTCAAGCTCCTGCAATGCATCGGAGATGGCACCGACCAGCGTTTCGGCGTTCTTCAGGGACAGCCAGACGTGCTCGTCGGCTTCCTCTTCATGTTCATGGTCGTGGCCCTCCATGTGTTCGCAGATCTCCTCACCGGTCATGTCAGCAGGGAAGAAGGTCGGCCAGGAGTCTTCCGGATCAACGATCGCGTCGAAGCTCTCGTTACTCATTCTGATATGAAAGTGTTCAGCGGCGGCCGGTTCGATCATATGGTCGTTGAACTCAATGTAGATCGGCGCGCCGGGGTCCTTGTCCGCCGCCTCAAAGCGGTACATAGCCGCCTTGGTGCCGGTAGACCAGTTCTGAATGTAATAGCCGACATACCGATAATCAGAGCCGACCTTTTTGCCATCCTCATAGGTGAACTCAATGTGGTCACCTTTAATGTCAATATTGGTAATATCCGTTTTGTAACCGTTCTGATAGTAGGTCTTATACTCGTCGGCGGTCATTTCACCTTCCTCTGCCATCGCCGCAAACGCATCATCCAGCGTTCCGTCCAATGCGAAAGGATAAGCGGAATGCCAGTCGCCCGCCCAGTCGGACAGACTTCTATCCTGAACCTCATCGTCTTCAAAGGTGGAAACTTCCTTGCTGTGGTCGTGATCATGTTCGATTTCCTGCATGCCCTCAACGGTCTCCTCAGTCTTAACGCTGTCGCCGAGAACATCCAGCAGATTGATGGCCTTCATATCCTTGTTGGCGGCTTCCTTCAGCGCGTCGTCCACCCATTTGTCGGACTCGCCCCCCACATAAATGAAGATGTCGCAGTCCGAAATTTTGACGATGTCGTCCGCCGTGGGCTGGTAGCTGTGCAGATCCACGCCGTTGTCCAGCAGCATGGTGAGTTCGGTAGCTTCCGCTTTGTCCCCAAGGATCTCTTTGACCCAATCGTATTCGGGGAAAATCGTGGTAACGATGCTCAGCTTATCGGAACCGGTTTCTGCGGCGTCCTTTTTGCCGCAGCCGGTGAACAGGCTGATAGCCATAGTCAGCACAAGAAACAGGGAGAAAATTCTTTTCATAGTGATCATAAAACCTCCGAATTTTGAAAAATAGGCACAAAAATACAAGGGCAGCGGCAACGCCGCAAGAGCCTATCCACAAAAGGATAGGCTTCGCCCTTGTAAAGTCCTATTTAATTCGAAAGCTTTACCTTTAGAGAAACGAGCGTAAGTGTACCGATAGTCTCCGTGCAGGGCAGAAGTGCCTTGCACAGCGTATATATAAACGCAGCGGTGATCGCTGCGGCAGTACCGGCAAACCCGAGGAATTTCAGTAAATTTTCGCAGATGCTGATCTGGTGGCAGATGGCGCAGTCCTCGCCGGAGCAGTCATGGTCGGCTTCGACCGCAATATAGACAGCAGAGGACAACATGACAAAAGCCAGCACTGCTGCCAGCAGTCCGGTCAGAAAATGGCATCGCTTTGTCATGTTGTCCTCACCTCTTTTCAGGATTCTTTGCAATGGGAATAGGTACCATACAGAAGGGTGCAGTTCCTGTCCGGCAGGAACTGTTCATTTTGAGCCAAAAGCTCTGCCAGTATCGCAACGTTTTGCTCCGTCACGTGGAAAAGTTCGCCGGCACTTCACGCATTTCATGTGCAGCACATCTTTGCAGTGATCGGCGGCAATGTATTTGTAAAACGCTTCCTGTGTCCCGCTTTTTGTATATCGCCGGATCTGTTCTTCTACCTCTAATTGGACAAGATTTCGATATACAGCGCTGAAACTGATCGCTCCGCTTTCAGCGCGTCGGCGATCTGCCGGGCAGAGAAAAGTTCATCCGGATGCTGCCCTCTAAAAAGGCAAGCAGGGCTCGTCGCTGCTTTGTGTAATAGCCTGACATAAGATGTTCTCCAATCTGCGAACCATTCGCAGATATTATAGCGCTAATTCTGCTTTTGTCAATATGAGAATTGATTTCATTTTTTAAGTCTACCCGAACATGGGCATCCAACATTTTGCAAAAAAAAAGCCACCGCCTGCAAAATGCAGGCGGTGGCTTCATACATATCTCGGCGCTTTTTTGTTGGCAATGTCGTAAATCTGTGGTAAGTCTTTCAGATTGCCATCGAAAAGCCCTTTGTTTTCAAGGCTTTGCGGCGATTAATTAGTACATGCCGCCCATGCCGCCGGCCGGAGCCGCCGGAACCGGATTTTCTTCCTTCTCGTCCGCGACGAGCGATTCGGTGGTCAGGACCATCGAAGCGACGGAGGAGGCATTCTGGATTGCGCTGCGCGTAACCTTTGTCGGATCGAGGATGCCCATTTCGATCATATCGCCATAGATCTCTTTTGCAAAGTCAAAGCCGTAGCCGACTTTGCGGGAACGTTTGATCTTATCGATGATGACAGAGCCTTCCAGACCGGCGTTGTCAGCGATCTGACGGATCGGCTCCTCCAGAGCGCGGCGGACGATCTTGACGCCCGTCTTTTCGTCGCCGTCAAGCGACGGAAGCAGCTTGTCGACCTCGGGGATAACGTTGAGCAGCGCCACACCGCCGCCGGCGACAATGCCTTCCTCAACAGCAGCCTTCGCAGCGGACAGCGCGTCCTCGATGCGCAGCTTCTTCTCCTTCATCTCGATCTCAGTCGCAGCGCCGACCTTGATGACCGCAACGCCACCGGCGAGTTTGGCCAAGCGCTCCTGGAGCTTCTCTTTGTCGTAATCGCTTGTGGTTGTCTCGATCTGGGCGCGGATCTGGTTGACGCGATCCTTGATAGCCTGGCTGTCGCCCGCGCCGTCGACAATGATGGTGTTTTCCTTCTCGATCTTGACCTGACGCGCGCGGCCAAGCTGCGACATCTGGGTTTCCTTCAGCTCAAGGCCAAGCTCCTCGCTGATGACCTCGCCGCCGGTGAGAATCGCGATGTCGCGCAGCATCTCTTTACGCCTGTCGCCAAAGCCCGGCGCCTTGACGGCCACGCAGGTAAATGTGCCGCGCAGGCGGTTGACGATCAGCGTGGACAGAGCCTCGCCCTCGACATCCTCGGCGATGATGAGCAGCTTCTTGCCGCCCTGGACAACCTGCTCAAGCAGCGGCAGAATCTCCTGAACGGAGGAAATCTTCTTATCGGTGATCAGGATGTAAGCGTCGTCAAGAACCGCTTCCATCTTCTCGGTATCTGTGACCATGTACGGCGTGATATAGCCGCGGTCAAACTGCATACCCTCGACAACCTCGGTGTACGTCTCGGCGGTCTTGGACTCCTCGATGGTGATCACGCCGTCCGCGGAAACCTTTTCCATGGCCTCGGAAATCAACTCGCCGATAAACTCGTCGCCGGAGGAAACGGACGCAACGCGTGCGATATCCTTGCTGCCCTTGACCTTCTTGGAGTTCTCTTTAAGCCCCTCGACAGCCGCCTCGACAGCCTTGGCGATTCCCTTCTTGACAGCCATCGGATTCGCGCCGGAAGCGACGTTCTTCATTCCCTCGCGCACAAGGGCCTGCGCCAGCAGCGTGGCGGTCGTCGTGCCGTCGCCGGCCGCGTCGTTCGTTTTGGTCGCAACTTCCTTGACAAGCTGCGCGCCCATGTTCTCATATGCGTCGGACAGCTCAATTTCCTTGGCGATGGTCACGCCGTCGTTTGTGATAAGGGGCGCGCCGAATTTCTTATCAAGCACAACGTTGCGTCCCTTGGGACCCAAAGTGATCTTAACCGTATCAGAAAGCTTGTCAATACCGGCCTGGAGCGCCTTGCGCGCTTCTTCGCCATAGCAAATTGTCTTAGCCATAATCCATCAATCTCCTGTTCTAAATAAAATGTGGGAATTTATTCAACGATCGCAAGGATGTCTCCCTGGCGCAGGATGGTGTATTCCTCGCCGTCGACCTTCACCTGTGTGCCGGAATATTTGCTCATGAGCACCTTGTCGCCGACCTTGACGGTCATTGTGACCTCCTTGCCGTCAACCATGCCGCCCGGTCCCACGGCCAGCACCTCGGCAACCTCGGGCTTCTCCTTTGCCGAACCAGCCAAAATGATGCCGCTCTTGGTTGTTTCTTCTGCTTCCACCATCTTCGTGACTACGCGGTCTGCCAATGGTTTAATCGTCATAATGAACTCCTCCAATTATATAAAATAATTTTACAGCGACGAATCCTTAGCACTCTTTCTATTTGAGTGCTAAGACTATTTTAATACAAAATTTCTAAAAATCAACCCCTTTTTTCTAATAAAATTAGATTTAACATTTTGGTAACATTCGGCGGCGTGCTTGCCAGCCGCCGCACTGTCTGCTACAATCAAACCTGCGCAGATTTTTCCAACCATTCTATTCTTTACCGCAAACGGGGGAATTTTTCATGAAAGTTGTTGTTTTGGATGGTTTTCTCGCAGGATATGGTTTAAATGGCTTGCCGCTTCCCGATACATTCAAAATTAAATGGTATGACAACACGCCGCCTGAACAAACGATCGAACGCATCGGAACGGCCGAAGCTGTTTTCGTCAACCGGCTGCGGCTCGACGCGCGGGTGTTCGAAGCCTGTCCATCCCTGCGTTTTGCCGGTACCTTTGGCACCGGCTACAACATGATCGATCTCGACGCGGCCCGCCGGGCGGGCGTCACCGTCTGCAACGTCCCTGCCTACAGCACTGCGGCCGTCGCGCAGAATACAATCTCCCTGCTGCTCAATATCGCCACCATGACGCACATACACAGCCGTTACGTCAGCACCGGACACTGGACCGATCCCACCGATCACGCCCTGGTGTCTGTCCCCATGTTCGAGCTTGCCGGAAAAACGATCGGCCTGATCGGCTGCGGCGACATCGGCTCAGCCGTCGGCCGTATCGCAGCGGCTTTCGGTATGCGGGTGCTGGCCTACCGCCGCCATCCCGACCCTTCCGCCGGAGTGTACATCCGCTTTGTTGCTCTCGACGCGCTCTATGCGCAATCTGATATCGTCAGTCTGCACTGTCCGCTGACGCCACAAACGCGCGGTATGATCGACCGCGCCGCCATCGGACGCATGAAAGACGGCGCGGTGCTGCTCAATACCGCCCGCGGCGGCCTGCTCTGCGAACGGGATGTGGCAGATGCGCTTGACTGCGGAAAGCTATATATGGCAGGGCTTGATGTGCTTTGCGACGAGCCGCCCGCGCCCGACAGCCCGCTTGCCCGTCATCCGCGCGTTATCTGCACGCCGCATATCAGCTGGATGCCCCGTGAAACGCGCGCACGCCTTCTGCGCGCCGCAGCCGATAATCTGTTGTGCTTTCTTGAAGGAAACCCACAGAATGTAATCGTCTGACGCCTGACTTTTTTAATCGCTGCATGCAACTGTTTATTGGCGCATCTGCCCGCTGCCTGCGCGTCCAGGCAAACTGGCTCCGGCCCGGATAGCCAATTTTTATAGATCGCAAAAGCACAATCTATAAAAAAGAAGCCCCGCAGGGCTTCTTTTTTTATCATTGGGATTTCTTTGCATAATAACCGGAAGACCGGGCGCGGGAGTAAATTTCGCCGGTCTTTTTCAGCAGGAAATACAACAGCCCCACTTCGATCGGAAACATGACGATATTTTTAACAAGCCTCATGGATACAAGCGCGATAAACGCATCGCCGAACATGATCGAAAGCCATAAAGGATTGAGCACAAGCGTTACGATGACAACTACGGACAGGTGCGCCGCCGCCACACGCGGCAGCGTCACCCGGCGCCGATAGAAAAAGACGCCGTAAAGAAAGCCGCGCATGAATTCGCTGATGGTAAAGCCCGGAAAAAACGCGCTGCCGTCGTTGCGGGTAAAATACTTGAGGATATCGACCGCCGCGCCCATCGCGCCGGTCAGCAGCGGACCATACAGCATCGCACACATCGCAACCGGCAAAAACGTCACGCTCAGGCGCAGAACCTGGGTAAAAAAGATCGTAAACTGATTGAGCACAACGCTTAACGCCATCAACATAGAGGAGCCGGCCAGCGAACGCACATCGCGCATCTCCCGCGCGGATTCACAGGTCAGGCGCGGCACCGATGCAATATCGGACCAGACGCCGCACAGATAACTTGAAATTTTTTCCATATAAACAACAAACCTCCTTTCATGCAACATCAATGCCACATGAAAAGAGGATATGCTCTTTGGATGCAGCAGCGGGATGCGAAACCGGCACCGCAAGAAACTCTTTTCGTCCGCCTGACAACTCCCCGTTCAGGCGGCACTTAACGCGCCGGTTCCTACTCTGCCTATGAGTATGTTTTTATCATACCATGTTCTTAAAAAATTGCAAGTGCTTTTTGAATATAGGCTGCGCCGGCCCGTCTGACAGCCGTGCCGGAATATTCCAAGGGTGCATGCTGCTAAAAACCGTCCGTTTTATGCCGGCAGCCGGCAATCACAGCATATGGAGCCGCCACAAAGAGAACTGCGCCGGCCATATTGCCCGCCGTCACAACCAACAGATTATAAACCCATCCGCCCGCGCTCACAGCCGCGCCGGCCGGATTCAGCAGCGCAATGGTCAATAGCGTCATGTTGGCGACGCTGTGTTCAAAGCCACAGGTGATAAACGCGAACAGGCACCACCAGATCATGATGAGCTTTCCGCTTTCGCTTTTGCAGCGAAAGCCGCACCAGACCGCCAGACAGACAAGCACGTTGCAAAGCACGCCGCGTAAAAAGAGATGCACAGGCGGCAGCGCCATCTTCCCCGCGGCGCCGGACGCCATATACGCGCCCACAGCGCCGTCCGTCAGTCCCGCGCCATAAAACATCGCTGCCAGAAGAACCGCTCCGGCCAGGTTACCGAGCCAGCAAACGAGCCACAGCCTGACTGCACCGCCCCACCCGACAGTCCCGGAAACAGCTCCGGCTGTCATTACAAAATTGTTTCCGGTGAACAATTCGCCGCCCGCCATCACCACCAAACTGAGCGCCACGCCGAAAGACACGCCCATCAGCACCTTTGTATACGCCGCACCCTCCAGCAGTCCGCCGATTGTAAACGCCAGCAGGACGCCAAAGCCGATAAACGCACCGGCCAGCATCGACGCCAGAAAATACCCGGCCGGATTCCGCTTTAAAAACGCGGCCTTTGCCCCTGCGGCTGCGGCGGCCGCCGCAAATTCCTCCTCAAACAAACAACTTCCCCCTTTGATATTTTTTTCCCGCTCAGTCCGAATAAAGCGCTTCCCCCGCATGTTCTTTTGGCAAGGCGAGCAGACGGAAATGGCTGCGGCTGTATTCCAAAACGCCCTGCGCCCGCAGCTTCGATAAAATCGCAGACATGGCGCTGCGCTCCACACACAGATAGTCGGCCAACTCCTGGCGGTCAAACGGGATGTCAAATTCCGTACTGCCGCAAAGCGCTGCCTGTTCCGACAGGTAGGACAGAAGCTTTTCGCGCGTCGTGCGCCGGGAAAGATGGCCGATCCTGCGGTTGAGCATCAGATTTTTGCCGGCCATCACCGCCAGCATATTTTCAACAAGCTGGTCATGAAACGCACAGCTTTCCGGGCCGGACGAGATGATCCGCCGGTAATCGAGCAGCAGCACAGCGCTGTCCGTCACGGAAAACACCGAGACGGGCAGCGTTCTGTTTCCGCCGGACGCGCATACAAACGCCTCTGCAAACAGATCGGCCGGCTCAAGTCCTGTCAGGATGGTGCGGCTTCCGGAAAGCTCCTCGCGCACGACTTGCGCCCGGCCCTCAAGCAGAATGCCGACACGGTCGGCGGGAGCGCCCGCCAGCAGGATCCATTCACCGGCCAGAAAATGCCGCGGGGAAGCATTAAGACAAGCCAGCATCCGCGGGTAATCGGCCGGATCGATCCCATGAAACAGCGAGACACTTTTTAAAATATCAAAAAATTTTTCCATATCGCCTCCGTTGTTGGAAAAACAACATACAAATCCGCTCTCGTTTAGTATAGTACGAACAGAACAGAAAAACAAGCTGCATCCAGCTTTGATTTTGAAGGTGTTTACATGAAACGTAAAATTATCCGTATCGACGAAGAAAAATGCAACGGTTGCGGGCTGTGCGCCGAAGCCTGCCACGAAGGCGCCATCGGCATGGTGGACGGGAAGGCAAAGCTGCTGCGCGAGGATTATTGCGACGGGCTTGGCGATTGCCTGCCGGCATGTCCTGCAAACGCAATCTCCTTTGAGGAGCGCGAGGCCCCCGCTTACGACCATGCGGCGGTCATGGCTGCCAAAGCCCAAAAGCAGCAGGCCGGCGGGCCGCTCCCGTGCGGCTGCCCCGGCAGCCAATCGAAGCGCATCGTGCGCGCCGAACATGCGCCCGCGCCGTCCGCGCAGCCTTCTGAAGTACAAAGCGAGCTGACGCAATGGCCGGTACAAATTAAGCTGGTACCCGTCAACGCGCCTTATTTTGACGGCGCGCGCCTGCTCGTCGCCGCCGACTGCACAGCCTATGCCTACGGCGCGTTCCACCAGGAGTTTATCCGCGGGCGCGTTGCGCTGATCGGCTGTCCCAAACTCGATGAAGGCGATTATAGCGAAAAGCTCACCGGCATCCTGCGTGAAAACGACATCAAAAGCGTCACGGTCGTGCGTATGGAGGTCCCCTGCTGCGGCGGGATTGAAAATGCCGTCAAGCGCGCGTTGTCTCAATGCGGCAAGATGATCCCCTGGCAGGTCAGGGTGATCTCCACCGACGGACGCATTCTTCCGGAATAAGCATAAAAGGCGCCCCCGCAGAGCGGGGGCGCCTTTCCGTTTTAGACGCGCAGTTCTCGCGCGCGTCTGATTTCATCCATGAAGCGTTTCGCACGCGCCGGGTCAATCGGATTTTTCATATCGCCGTTTTTGACCCAGGTCGCCACGCTGACGCCGTCAAAATGCTGCATCAGCTCGCAGATATTGTCGCCGGTCGCACCGCCGCCGAGAAAAATCGGGGTTTCCGGCACACGCGTGCGCGCACGGCGGATTAGCTCGATGCTTTCCACAGCCGTTCGGCCGCTTATAAAAAGGCCGTCGGCAAACGCCTCATGCACCGATTCCCATGCGGCGTCCTCGATGGGTTTGGCGCCGAGCGGGACGCCGTGCACCTCGTAAACGTCGGCATACACCGGAATTTTGCTGCCCAGGCGTTTGCGCAGCTGCGCTATTTCGCAGCATTGTCCTTCCAGTAGGCCCGCGCTTGTCACCTCCACACCGGTAAACAGGTGCTCGACGCGCACAAAATCCGCGCCGGCCGCCTCGGCCACCGCCAGGGCGGCCACGCCGTCCCAGTTGACGAGAACGCCCATGACAAGCTCCGGGAAAGCGGCGCGCAGGCGCGCCGCGATGGCGGTCATTCCGGCCACCGCTTCCGGCGGAGCCGTCTGCTTGACAGGCATGTCGTTCATATTTTGCAGAATGAATCCGTCAAAGCCGTTTTCAGCCACCATCCCAGCCTCACGCAGCGCGAGATCAATGATTTCATCGATCTTCATACCCATGTTGCGGTAACTGCCCGGCAAAGGCTCCGGCTGAATCATACACAAAGCCAGCGGGCCAGTTTTTCCTTTCATCATCAGTCGTTTCCTCCGGCTAAAAATTCAGCGTACTTCACAGATCGCTCGAACATTGACTGCGCGGGAATTACGCCCTGTTCCGTGATAAACGCACGGATCATATCCGCACCAACCGGCAGAAGTTCCGGGCAGTCGAAATCAACCTGCTCCAATTCCTGTTCTGTAAAGCCGGCCGTTTTCATTTTTTCACGCGTATTGTTGTTTACCAGCCTGCGCACAAAGCCCCGCAGCGGGCGCATATCCAGCTTCATCAGCGGCGTCAGCACATATAGCGGCACCCCGCATTCCCGGCAAGCCAAACCGACGATATCGGAACCTGTCGTATTGAAGGCCGTGCCGTCCGGATAAAAGGTTTCCGCTCCGAAGTAAGCGGCGTCGCATGTTTTCAGCTCGTACAGGATAGCGGCGTCCGGGATAAAATGCACACGCAGCCCTGCGGCGAGCGCGCCCGGCACAAAAGCATAGCCGCCGTTGATCACCCGGCTTTCGGGGATCACAACCACAGCGCCGGGGCAGGCTGCGCCGAATTTTTCGAGAAAACGGACAACCGTACTGGAATAGTCGAATACCAGAATGCGCCGCATGCCGGCGGCAAGGGAAACGGCATAGTCTGTCAGCGTTTCGATGCTTTGACGCGCCTGTTTGTCATAGGATGAAACCGCGCGCGTCACCGCTTTGGCCGCTTCGGAGGCGGGCAGGCTGTCAAGCGTGCCAAAATCCCGTGTCATCAGGTCAATCGCATTTCCAATCGCGCTGCTGGCCTGGCCGCGCGTCGCCTTAAAATAGTCGGCCAGCGCGGTTAAATCACGCAGCATCGCTTTTGTATCGCCGTTTTTGACGGCGTAATCCGACGCAATCGCACACAGCATCGCGCCGATCATGGCGATATGCCGGCTCGCGCCAAGCACACGCTGTAAAACAATATCGTCAAAATTGGACCGCTCAGGTTCCGGCAGAATCGACCGGATCTCCGCTTCCGTCAAATGAAGCCCCCCTCTTTGTTGATCGCTTCGGTTCGCAAATTTCCCCGCATACTCCTTATACCGGGTCTTGGGAGCAGGCAGAAGCCTGAACGCGGTTATATCTGTTCCGGCTCTGCCGCCAAAAAAGCAAGCACCTGCTCCCGTGCCGGCAGCCCTGTGCGCGCGCCGACCGCCCCGATGGAGATTGTGGACGCAGCGGCCGCATAACGCGCCGCTGCCTTAGGATCGCTGCCGCGCACGATTTCAGAGAGAAACGCCGCATTGAAGCAATCGCCCGCGCCGGTCGTATCCGCCACATGCGCCGCCCGGTAGGCTCTATATTGAATGCTTTGATCTTTTGTAAAGACGGCGCCGCCCTTCTCCGCACAGGTGACAACCATATACTGCACGCCAAGAGGCAGAATGCGTTCGGCGGCTTGATCCATCGTCAGGCCCGGTAAAAGGCTTTCCAGTCCGTCCTCGTTGACAAACAGGACGGAGGTCTGTTCTAAAACTGGTTTCCAGGCGTCAAAACCCGGATGTTCGGCATGCGCCTCGTAATCAAGCGACAGGCCCGCCCCGCTGCCTGCAATCGTCTTTGCGACATGCAAGGCGAGCGTATAGTCCATGGAATTGACGTGTACATATTTCGCCTGACGGATATAATCGGCCGGCACCTGTTCCGGCCGTGGGCTCATCAGCGGCGTCTGCACAGCGGTCAGGCATTTTTCACCGGTCCCGTCGATATGCACCACACAGTAAAACGTCGCCTTCCCAGGCTCGACGGTCAGCCCCGCCGTATCGATTCCGCGGCCCTGATAGTCCGCCAAGGCTATTTTTCCATTCTCATCGTCGCCCACCACGGAAACAATCCCACAGCTGACGCCGTGCTTTGCGACGCCCGCGCAGAAATTGCCGATCATACCGCCGGGCAGCTTCCCGATTTCGCGCGCGCGAACCTTTTCGCCGCGGCGCGGCGGATGATCCACCTGTAAATAGACGTCAACATCGGATTCCCCCACGCCGATAATCTCTGGCATATAGCCCCTCCTTTCCATAAGCCCGTCTGGGGCGTGCGGTCTGGCGCCGCGCGCCCCGGACCTCCGTTTGGCTGTTTATCCCTTCGGATATAAAACCTTGTGAACCGCCTCGTCGTTCATGTTGTCCTTGGTTGCGATCACAACCTCCGGCGCGACGGTCTTGGGAACCTCCTCGCCATTAAGCGCCTTGACAGCGTATTCGATCCCGATTTTCCCCATCTCATACGGCTGCTGGACGACAAGCGCGTCGATGGTTCCATCCTCAAGCAGTTTGATTTCATCGGCATCTGCGTCAAATGCGACCATCTTGATCTCTCCGGCCTTGCCCTTGCTGACAATCGCCTGTGCCGCTCCGAGCGCGCCTCGGTTAAAGGTCGCAAAGATCCCCTTGAGATTTGGGTTGCCGATGATGACGTTTTCCGTCGCTGTCATCGCCTCCGCCTGGTCGAGACAGTGCTGCTGCGGCAGCACCGTGACGCCGTCGACTGTCGCGGCGTATTCCTCAGCGCCCTGTCCGCGCGCGTCATTGGAGGGGATGCCCGCCAGCGCGTTCACAACGACCACTTCTCCAGAACCGCCGATGGATTCAATCAAACGCTCCATCGCCATCCTGCCGCCCGCAACGTTATCCGTCGCAATAAACGAAGTGTATTTATCCGTATTGACGGCTGAATCGATCACAATCACCGGGATACCGGCGTCCATCGCCTTTTCAACCGGCGCGGCCAGCGCGTCGCTGTCCAGCGGAGTCAGCAGGATCGCGTCCACTTTGCTGTTGATCAGATTTTCCATCAGCGAAACCTGTCCCTGGATATCGTTGTTGTCGGCAGGGCCGGTAAAAACCAGCTCTCCGCCGATTGCATCGACCGCCTCCTGGGCGCCGTCCTTGAGCGTCAGCCAATAGTCGCTGTTCGTCGACATGACGACCAGACCGAATGTGAGCTTGTCATCCGGCGCATCGGCCGCGCTTTCTGCCGGCACGGACGGCGCCGGCGTATCAGCGGGGGCCGATGAGTGGCTCTGCGATGAACCGCAGGCTACAAGGGAGGCCGCCATGGCGACTGACAAAATTGCACTGAGTATCCGTTTCATTTGATCTCCTCCTGATTTTATTTTCTGATTATAAATGCTCTGATTTGGAAATTTTCTCTTTTCTCGGGACAAGGTGCAGGCGTTTGAACGGCGAGCCGCTGCTGCGCTGCAAAATATCGAGGTAAACGGCCATGATCAGGATAAATCCGATCGCGCTCTGCTGGAAAAATGTATTGACATGCAGAAGCGTGAAACCGTTTGTCAGGATGCTCATGATAAACGCGCCGACGATAGCGCCCCATACCGTGCCGACGCCGCCGAGCATACTCGCGCCGCCGATGACCGACGCGGCGATTGCGTTCGATTCATAGCCGGTGGCCGCTGTCGGCTGCGCCGCCGACAGGCGGCCCATCAGCAGAATACCGGCAACGGCGGCCAGCATACCGGAAAGCAGATAGATACAGCGCGTGCGCGAGCCGACATTGATGCCGGCCAGGCGCGTCGCCTCGGTGTTGCTGCCGAGCGCGTAGATCTGACGGCCGAAGATCGTCTTTGAAAGCACGATCTGAAAGATAATCGCCAGGACTGCCAGAATCAGAATCGGCACGGAAATAAACAGCACCGTGCCGTTGCCAAACCAGTTGATCGACTCCGGCAGCGAGGATACCGGTAGTCCATCCGTAATGATGAGCGCCGCGCCGCGCAGTACGCCCGTCATACCGAGCGTGGCAATAAACGGCGGCAGCTTCATCTTTGTAACGATAAAGCCGTTCAGATAGCCGACCGCAGCGCCGATTGCCAGCGCCGCCAGGATGCAAACCACCAGCGGCACGCCCGCTTTCAGCATCAGCGCGGAAATAACCATGGAAAACGCGAGAACAGCGCCGACCGTCAAATCAATACCGCCTGTGATGATAACCAGCAGCTCACCGATTGTCAGAACGCCGATAACCGCGGTCTGTTTGGCGACCGTCTCCAGATTATCAGCCGTCAGAAAGTACGGGCTTGCAATCGCCATGATTACAATCAATCCCGCCAGAATAAACAGAGGTCCGTATTTTTTGAGCATATTGAAACAATCCCTCCCACAAAGTGCGCCGCCTTATCGGCTACACCTGAACATCCTTTGTCGCAAGCCGCATCACGGCGACCTGGTCGGCCTTCCGTGCATCCAGTTCGCCGGTGATCGCGCCGCCCGACATGACCATAATCCGATCGCTCATGCCAAGCACCTCCGGCAGGTCTGACGACACCATGATGACCGCTTTTCCCATCTGGGTAAGCTGGTTGATCAGCATGTAAATCTCGCGTTTGGCGCCGACGTCGATCCCGCGCGTCGGTTCGTCCATAATGATCACGTCCGCCTCAGTACACAGCCAGCGGGCAAGCAATGCTTTCTGCTGGTTTCCGCCGCTCAGAGAAGCGATATCGGTGTTGACCGTCGGCGTTTTGATCTTCAGTTCCTTCACATATGACCCGGCCGTCTCCTCCTCCAGACGATGGCGCAAAAAACCGCCCGGCGCATAATTTTGAAGCGAAGAAAGCGTAATATTCTGATCCACCGCCATGCCCGCGATGATGCCCGTATGCTTGCGATCCTCCGTCACAAAAGCCAGCCCGTGACGCACGGCCGCCTTTGGAGATGAGATTCTCGTTTTCGTTCCCTTTATATAAAGATCGCCCGTCACGCCCGGATCGGCGCCGAAGATGGCGCGCATCAGCTCGGTGCGCCCCGCGCCCATCAGCCCGGAAAATCCGAGCACCTCCCCGCGCCGCACCGAAAATGAACAGTCGCGAAGCACGCCCGGCCGGCAGATATGTTCGGCGCGCAGAAGTTCCTCGCCCGGCTCGCTGTACTGTTTCGGAAACAGATCGCCGATCTCCCGCCCGACCATCATTTTGATCAGGTCGTCGCGCGCGGTTGTTTTCGCAGGCACAATATCTACATAGGCGCCGTCCCGCATCACAAAGACGCGATCCCCGATTTCCGCGACCTCCTGCAAGCGATGGGAAATATACAGGATCGATACGCCCGCGGCCGTCAGCTTGCGGATCTGGCGGAACAACTCCTCCGTCTCCTGATTTGTAATTGCGGTCGTCGGTTCGTCCATGATAACAACGTCCGCTTTAGCCATCAGTGCGCGTGAAATCTCCACCATCTGACTCTGCGCCATGCTCAGGTCCTTGACCGGCGTGCGTGGATCGATGTGCAGATTCATCTCCGCCAAAATCTCCCGCGTTTTGCTGTAAAGCATCTTATAATCCATAAGTCCGCCCTTTTTACGCGGCTCGCGCCCCAGAAAGATATTTTCCGCGACCGAGATATCGGGCACAAGGTTTAACTCCTGATAGATCATGTAGATCCCGCATGCCTCGGCGTCCTTTGTGCTGCGGATATCCACTTTCTTTCCCTTATAATAAATCTCTCCGGAATCCGCGTTGTACACGCCCGCAAGCACCTTCATCAACGTCGATTTGCCGGCGCCGTTCTCACCGAGCAGAATCATTACTTCGCCCGGCAGAAGCTTCAGCGACACGTTGTCAAGCGCCTTGACGCCCGGAAACGACTTGCAGATGCCGCGCATTTCAATTTTATATTCCATCCGAACACCCCTTTGCTTTTAGGGACTGTCTCTATCCGATTTCCAACGTCTCGCCGCCCGCGAAGTCTATCCAGGGCTGTGCATCCTGGTCGACCAAATCCGCTTTTTGTTCCACCAGGAAGAAATATTCCGCTTCCCCCTGCACCGCAAAAGCCGGCGAATGCCAGGCGCCGCGCGCGATGATGACCGCCTGCCCCGCCTTGATCCGGAATACGCGCGTCGTTTCTATATTCGGGCGGGCCAGCGCGTCACCCAGACGTACCGGCAGATCCACAGCCATCACAACGTCGCGCGTCGTGGTCCAGAGCAGCTCCTCGCGGCTGACATGGCGTTCCAGTGCTGTGATCTGAGGGGCCTGCCCGCACCTGACAATTCCAACGCCCACCGGCGCATCGGGCAGCATAAAGTCGACGGGCGACCAGCAGACCCATCCCGCGCCCTGCTTTGTGCAGGCATGATCCGGGACCTCCAGCACACGGCCATATGGGGCGAAACTTTCCGTTGTCAGTTCTTCAGGTTTAATTTGTACCATACTCCATTCCCTCCTGCCGCGGCGTCACTGCACAAATTCTTCGGCCGTGCGCCGGCCTACATAATGGTGCTGCACATTAAACAGGTTGATATCGCCGATCTCCGTCAGTTTGCGCATGGTTTCCTCAAGAAGTTCGATGTTCGGGCAGAGCCAGAATGTAAAATACCGCCATTCGCACGACCAGCTGCAATCAAAATTGCCGAAGGTCTGCACGCCCTTGGCGCGCGCCTCGTCCATCACCGAACGGAGCTTTTCCATGAACATCTGTTTTGTTTGATCATCCGCACAAAACCAGCGGTCAGTTGCCTTCCAGAAAGCTACAAATCCAAGCGGCTGCTGATTCATTTTCTTTTTCCTCCTTAAAATTGTTTAATAATGTTTTATTTTGTTTTATTAATCGATCACTTTAGATCAAATAATAATAACTTCCTATCGATTTGTCAACCCGATTTCGCAAACTTTAGCATGATTATAGATTTTCCGGCATAAATATTATTCAATTTGCTCAATTCCTTCTTGCAAGCATTTACAAAAGTGTCTTGATTTGTTATCCTTATCTTCAAAAGCGGATGTTTGAAAAACCAATCACACCGCACAATCTATCGCGGATGGAGATGTTCGAATGCTAAAAGACGAACGCTTAAAGGAAATCGAAACCATGCTGCAAACGAATGGAAAGGTGGAGGTCGGCAACCTCTGCCGCATCTTCAATGTGACGGAAATGACCATACGCCGCGATCTCAACGATCTGGTTGCGCGCAACCTTGCCGTGCGCAGCCACGGCGGCGCCGTGGCCGCGCCTGACACTATGCTGACCGAACGGCCCTACGAGATACGCATCACGCGCAATCTGCGGGAAAAGGAAGCCATCGCGCGCGAGGCCCTGCAATTTATCGGCGACGGCGACCGGGTATTCTTCGACTCAAGCACCACGGTCTATTGCCTGGCGCGTCTGATCTCAAATACACAAAAGTTCCTTGCCGTAACCGATACCCTCTCCACAGCCATGGAGCTGAACGCGCGCACCAGCCTGCGCGTCGTCTGCCTTGGCGGAGAGCTGAAAAAAACGACAGGCTCCTGTACCGGCACATTCGCTGAACAGATGCTCAAATCCATGTACTTCAACACAGTTTTTATCGGTCTGCCGCGTATTTCCAAAACAGGCGTCCTTTCCACCTCCAGCATGAGCGAGCTTTCAATCAAGCGCGCCGCGATTGATCACGCCAGCCAGGTCATCGTTCTGGCCGACAGCAGCAAGATCGGAGAACCTGATTTTCTTGCAATTGGCAATCTCTCCGAGGTTGATGTGCTGATCACCGATTCAAAGATTCCTGCGGATTTTGTGCGGTATTGCGAATCAATCGGCGTTCGGACAATCATCGCACAGGCGCCGCCGGTCTGAAGATAAAAAGGGAACGGGACTTCGCATGAAGTCCCGTTCCCTTTTCGATGTCAGAATCTGTATTCACGGCTGGAGCATGCCGGGCAGGCGTTTTGCGGCTGTGAATACAGGTTGTTAATATCTATTAACGAATATATGCGCCGTTCGCATCACACGCCGCTGTCTACAGACGCTTGACGCAGGAAAAAATCAGCCGCGCCGCGTCCTCATAACCGTCGAGCGGCAGCGCCGGCACCCCTGGGATACGCACGCCCGTATCGGTGGCGAGCGCGAGCAGCGTATCGGGGCGGCAAACGCTTTCATTTGAGACGGCGGCGCGCACCAGCTCGATCTTGGGCCAATCAGAATGCTTTTGCCCCTCCAGCAGCACGACGTCCATCCCGCGCATTTGGTCCAACAGATCGCTTAACGCGACATCCGGCTCCTCGCAGACAAGCATCCAGCGATTTGCGCTGTAAACGGCCACGGCCTGCGCGCCCGCCTCCCGCAGACGGCGGCTGTCCGTCCCGGGGACGTCCGGCTCGAAATCATGGCCGTCGTGCTTGATGATCCCAACACGCAGCCCCATCGCGCGCAGAATCGGCGTCACATGCTCCAGAAACGTCGTCTTGCCGGAATTTTTTACGCCGCTGACGGCGATAACCGCCGGTCCGCTCACAATAAAAGCACCTCGACCTTGTCGCCTGGGGCAAGCGGCGGGCTGCCCGCCGGGATATCGATCAGGCAGTTGCAGCCGGCAAGCGATCCTATCCCGCCGGATGAATGGCCTGCGGCCGGCGGCACGACGGTTTCCCCATTGTACCGGGCGCGCACAAAGCGCCGCAGGTCGGAAGGTTTCGGAAACCCGGTTTCCAGACGCGCGCAGCGGCGCACAAACGCCTCGCCCGCTTTTCCGGACAGCCTGTGCAGGACCGGGCGCGCCAGCATCTCAAACGTCGCCAGCGCCGCAAACGGGTTGCCGGACAGGCACAAAACCGGCTTGCCCGCTATTTCGGCGCCGAGCGCGGGGGAACCCGGCTTGGCTGCGATGCCGTAAAACAATATATTCCCGCCGGCGCGTTGGACGGCTTCGGGCATCAGGTCGCGCTCGCCGACCGAGACGCCGCCGGTTGTAATCAGAAAATCACAGGATGGCAGCGCCTGCGATATACGCGCACAGAGCGCGTCCAGATCGTCGGCGCAGGGGGAAAGCGGAAAAGCCTGCGCGCCAAGCTCCGCCAGACGGGCGCACAGCATCGCACAGTTTGAATCGTAAATCTTTCCGGGCGCGAGCGGCAAACCGGCTCCCGTCAGCTCGTCGCCAGTCGACAACACCGCGACGCGCGGCTTTTTTGACACCTCCACAGACGCTATCCCCTGTCCGGCCAGCAGTCCAATCCGCGCGAAATCAAGCCGCTGCCCGCGACGCGTAAGCGGCTCTCCCGCTTGGAAATCCTCTCCGCGCAGGCAGATATTCGCGCCGCCGGAAACGGATTTATAAATGGAAACCGTTTTTTGGCCGCAGTCCGTCTGTTCCTGCGCCACCACACAATCCGCGCCCTCCGGCACGGGAGCGCCGGTCATAACGCGCGCTGCGGTTCCCGGCGCCAGGGGAGCGGGCGTGCTGCCCGCATACAGGTGCAGCGAAACCGGCAGGACCGCCGGTTTTGCAGAGCTGGCCTGCGCAATATCCGCGCTGCGCGCCGCGTATCCGTCCAGCGGCGACCGTGAAAACGGCGGCTGGCAAACCGCCGCAAAAATATCCTGCATACATACGCGCCCCACAGCCGCCTCCAACGGGATGCGTTCGGCCGCGCAGGTATGCTTTACACATGCGCACAGCAGACGCGCCGCCTCCTCCACAGGCGTCCGTCCACGTTTTATCATGCTGATGACGCTCCTTTCAAAGCCCCGGCCTTTCGCTGCCGGGGTATCCTGTTCTATGTCCCAGTATACCGGCCCGCCCCATGTAAGTCAATCGGGGGCATCGCAAAAGCCCCCGCCGCGTCAAATCCCGAACAGGGACAGGACCCCAACCGCAACCGGCGGGACCAGCAGGGCAGGCAGCAGATTGAGCGTTTTAATCCGTTTGATATCCAGTATCCCAAGCCCCGAACTGAGAATCAGCACGCCGCCGACAAGCGACAGTTCCGTCAGCAGATCGGGTGTAAGATACGGCGCGATCACGTTGGCCAGCAGATAGATGCCGCCCTGCCATAAAAAGAGGACGGCGGCGGCCAGAGCGATCCCAAATCCAAACGTGGAGGAAAGCACAACCGACGAAATCCCGTCGAGGATCGCATTTGTAAACAGGTAGGTATTGTCGCCGTGCAGCGCGCTTTCCATCGGCCCAAGGATAGAAAGCGTACCTGCACAGTACAGCAAAATAGCCGTCGACAACCCCTGCGCCAGATTGGAACCGCCGGAAATTTTAGAAACGGCCCGCGCAAAGGCCGTATCGAGCGAAAGCTTCGTCCCGATCAGCCCGCCAAGCGCAAGGCTGACGATAAAAAGCACGCGGTATCTGCTGGCGGGCATCGCCTGCACGATGGCATTGATCCCAAGTGCCGTGGCCGCCAGTCCCATGGCGTCCATCATAACGGTTTTATACCGTTCGCCAATCCCTTTTTTGAGCGTGCCGCCCACAGCGCATCCAATCAATATAGCGCCCGCATTTGTTATGGTGCCGATCATGTTCGGGTCCTCCTTCGGCTTTACTGTTTAAATACCCCTTGTGTTTTTGCCGGAATCATTTTATGATAGAATAAACAGCGGCCCGGCGCCGCGCTTGAAAGGATGCGTTTTTATATGTATCAACCGGCTTGCTGCCGCCGGCCCGAATCGGGCGCGGTTGGTCTGCCAACCCCGTCCGCCCGCGCGGGCGGACGCTGACGCGCCGTGGGCGCGCCCGCGCTCGGCGCGCTGGTGCTCGCCGGGGGCGCGGCCCGCAGGATGCAGGGGCAAAACAAGGCCCTGCTGCGTCTGGAGGGGCGCACCTTTCTCGAGCGCCTCGCCGAAGCGTTTGACGGCTTTGACGAACGCCTGATTTCAACAAACGACGCGTCATTTGCGGCCGGTTCGCCCTTTGTGCCCGTTGCCGACCGGACGCCCGGACGCGGGCCGCTTGAAGGGCTTGCGTCTGCATTGACGGTCTGCAAAAGCGACGGGCTTGTTGTGGCGGCCTGCGACATGCCTCTTTTTTCCGCAGATCTGGCGCGTTTTCTCGCGCAGGCGGCGCAGGGCCATCCAGCCGCCGCCTGCGAGGACCGCGCGGGACGGCTGCACCCGCTCTGCGGCGTTTACATGAAAACGTGCCTGCCCGCGCTCGACGCCGCGCTCGGTCAGGGACGGCTGCGCATGATGGACGCGTTTTACGCAATCGGCGGCGCTGCCGTCCCGCTGGGCGGCACCGCGTTTGCGGACAGCGTGCTGACGAATATCAACACCCCCGACGCGCTTGAGAAGCTGATTGACACGCCTTAAAAACAGAACCGGCTTGTACGTCACAGGCGGGCGGGCCGGCAAACGCCGGCCCGCCCGCCTTCGTTTTTTCACCCTTCGCGCCAGCGCGTCACAGCGTCAGCGTCGGAGCCGCGTATGTGCGCGCCGCCAGCTCGCTGTCCAGCATATACAGCGCCTTGGGGTCGGAGCCGTAAAGCTCCATCTTGCGGACCAGGTCGCCGGCGTTTTTCTCCTCCTCGCCCTGCTCCTTGACAAACCAATCGAGGAACTGCACCGTGCGGTAATCCTTGACTGTATGCGCCGCGTCATAAATGTTGTTGATCAGCCCGGTTACATAGCGTTCATGCTCCAGGCTGGCGCTCAGGACTGAGGCGTAATCCGCGAACTTACCAATTGGCTGTTCGACCGCCTCCAGCGTCACCACAGCGTCATTGTTCTGCATATACTTCATGAACAGCAGCGCGTGATCGCGCTCCTCCTGCGCCTGTACGCTGTACCAGTTGGCAAAGCCGTCAAGCCCCTGCTGTGTGAAGTAGTTGGAAAAGGACAGGTAGAGATACGCTGAATAAAACTCCTTATTGATCTGTGTGTTTAAAAGCTTTGCTACTTTTTCGTCCAGCATTGCATGATGCCCCTTTCGTTTTTTGTCTTATTTAAATTTCACCGCTGTCCCGTAGGCCATCACCTCGGCCGCGCCCTGCATCACCGAGGCGGACGAATACCGCACAGCGACAACGGCGTCCGCGCCGAGCGCCTGCGCTTCGTCGACCATGCGCTGTGTAGCGATGCTGCGCGCCTCGTTCATCATATCGGTGTATGATTTCAGCTCGCCGCCGACGAGCGTTTTAAAGCCCTGGGTGATATCCCTGCCAATGTTTTTGGACTGGATGGTACTGCCCTTGACAAGGCCGAGCATCTCCAGCTCGCGGCCGGACACAGTTTCTGTGGTAACAAGCAGCATAGAATCGTCTCCTTTTTGCCAAAATTGCAGACAGTATCGTGTCCACGCCTTTATTATAGTCCGCCGAGGCCCTGATTACAAGCCGCAAAATATGCGCCGCCCCCACCAATGAAAAAGCCATGCCGTGCGGCATGGCTTTTTCATTGGTATGACGCGGGATTATCTGTCAATCCAAGCAAATAATCGATACTCGTATGATGAAACGAAGCGAGCTTGATCAACGTCTGTGTCGGAATATTGATTTTGCCAAGCTCATAGTCAGAATATGTAGTCTGCGAGACATTCAGGATCTCCGCCATATCCTTCTGCGATAAATCCTTATCCTCTCTCATATTTCTGATTCGTTCGTTCATGCCGATCACCTCATATCCTATTTAACCACAGCCAAATGTAAAATTTCAGTTTTAACGGTATTTACGGTAAAACCTGAATCGGAGCGTAACAGCCGTTAAAATGGAACCGAGGTGATCGTATGGAATTATACAAGGAAATCCTGGTCAATGTCCTGCAAAGGCAGCAGGTGCGCGTGCTGTTCCCGCGCCTGAAAATCAGCGCCCGGGAGATTGTCGGAATGGAATGCTACAAGGCCCTGCGAAAAATCCGTGCAATTCTCGCGGACGACCGCCTGAACGACGCGGAGTGCTTCCAAAAAATCGAGGAAATCGTCCAGGTGTTTGATCAGATGCACGTCGGCTGCGGCGGCCGGCACGATTTCGGCTGACGGGAAGGATTGACAAGCGCGGCTGGCGGGGCTATACTAAAATTATTCCCGCCGCCATGAAGACGGCGTTCAATCGACACAATGAAAGAGCCAGGAAGGCCGGGCCGCAGAAGCAGCCTGTCATTCCCGCGCTCTTTTTTTGTCTGCGCGGACATCTTTTGATTTTTGGGAGGAATCATCTTGAACAAAACCGCTACGCAAAAGCTCATGACCGCCGCGCTCTGCCTTGCGCTGGGGCTGCTGCTGCCCTCTATGTTCCACATGATCGGCGCGGGCACCGTTTTTCTGCCGATGCACATCCCCGTACTGCTGTGCGGGATGCTCTGCGGCGGGGCGTATGGCGCCGCTGTCGGCGCGATCGTCCCGCTGCTTTCATCTCTGCTGACGGGCATGCCGCCGATTTTCCCCGTCGCGCCGGCGATGATGTTCGAGCTGTGCGCCTATGGGCTGCTCTCCGGGCTTTTCTACCACAGCCTGCGCCGCAACGTCTACCTGTCCCTGATCGGCGCGATGCTCGGCGGACGCGTCGTCTCCGGTATCGCCAATGCGGTGTTTATGGGCATGGCTGATAAGCCCTATGGCTTCTCCGCGTTCCTCTCCGGCGCGTTTGTGACGGCGCTGCCCGGCATCCTGCTTCAATTGATCGTCATCCCCCTGCTTGTGCTTGCCCTGCAAAAAGCCGGCCTGGCGGGCCGTACCGCCGCCGCGCGTTAAGAAAGGAGCCACCCTCTATGTTTGAAATCGAACAGGTACGCGGTTATTTTGACGAACGCGCGTCCCAATGGGACGCCGTTTGTTCCCACGACCGGTACAAGCTTGCCGCCGTCGTTACACTGGCGCGCGTCACGCCCGGCGCGCGCGTGCTCGATATTGCCTGCGGCACGGGCGTGCTCTTTGATGAGCTGCTTTCACGCAATCCCGCGTCTGTGCTCGGCGTGGACCTGTCGCCGAATATGATCGCGCAGGCACAGCAAAAGCACCGTGACCCGCGCCTGCAAACGCTGGCCGCCGACCTGTTCGACGTGGAGGAAACGGGTTTCGATACGGCGATCATTTACAGCGCCTATCCACATTTTCCCGATAAACAGCGCCTTGCGCAGAAGGTATGCACAATGCTCGCGCCGGGCGGCCGTTTTCTGATTGCGCACAGCGAAGGCCGCCAGACCATCAACGGCCGGCACGGCGGCAGCGCTTCCCTCATTTCGACGCCGCTGCGTCCCGCCCGTGAGGAGGCGGCCGCGTGGGAACCCTTCTTTCAAATCGATATGGTCGCCGATACGCCGGACCTGTACTTCATTTCCGGCACGGCTGACAAGTAAAAAGAGGCCGCCGGCTGTTGCCGGCGGCCTCTTTTTTGACCGCGTCAGTCGTTAAGCAGACTGAGCGTAATTTCATATTTGGAATCAAGCGCGTTCTTTTCAGGCGCTTCCCCCTTATACTTTGTAACGGCCGCGGATGATTTGGCCACCGGCTGGAGCGTACCGGCGCCGGCCACACAGCCGCCGGGGCACGCCATGCCTTCCAGCAGGAACCCGTCGTATTTGCCGGCCTTCGCGAGCATGAGCAGCTTGCGGCATTCGCGCAATCCCTGCGCCGACGCGATCTTCACCTCGCGTTCGGGGTCGAGCCGCTTGATCGCGTCCGACACAGCCTGGGCGACGCCGCCGCTGACCGCGAAGCCGCGCCCCGCCGCGGTCGCTTCCTGGAGCGGCTTTTCCTCCTTGATGTCGCCGAACTTGACGCCCTTGGCGACAAACATACCCATCAATTCCTCAAACGTCAGCACAAAATCGACGTCGCTGCGGATGGTGCGGCGGCTGGCCTCCAGCTTTTTGGCCGAGCACGGGCCGACAAAGACGATCTTGCAGCCCTTGTGCTCCTTCTTCTGCAAACGCGCTGTCAAAACCATCGGCGTCAGCGCCATCGAAATATACGGCGCGAGCGTCGGGAACAGCTTTTTTGCCATCACCGACCACGACGGGCAGCAGGAGGTCGCCATAAACGGCTGTTCCTCCGGGACGGCGCGCATAAAGTCCTTGGCCTCCTCGATGGTGCACAGGTCTGCGCCGATTGCCACCTCGACCACGCTGTCGAAGCCGAGCTGCTTCATGGCGGCGGTGAACTTTTCAGGCGTCATCGCCGGACCGAACTGGCCGACAAACGCCGGGGCGACAATCGCAATCACACGGTCGCCCTTTTTGATCGACTGGATCACCTGGAAAATCTGCCCCTTGTCCGAAATTGCGCCAAACGGGCAATTGACAATGCACATGCCGCATGAAACGCACTTGTCGTAATCGATCACGGCGCGGCCGTGCTCGTCGCTCGAAATGGCGTCCATACCGCACGCGCTGGCGCACGGGCGCTCCAGCTTCAAAATCGCCCCATACGGGCAAACCTCGGCGCAGCGGCCGCATTTGATGCATTTTTCCTGATCGATCACGGATTTACCGTGTACGATGGAAACAGCGTCCCGCGGGCAGACCTCCTTGCAGGGATGCGCCAGACAGCCCTGACAGCAGTCCGTCACACGGTACTGCTTTTCCGGGCAGGCATTGCAGGCAAATTTAATGATATTGACAAGCGGCGGATCATAGTACTTCTCCGCGACTGCGCTCTGGTTGATTCCCATAGAAACAGGCGCGTGCTCGTCCATCGGGCGCAGCGGCAGGCCGATGGCAAGGCGCAGGCGCTCTCCGACAATCGCGCGCTCCAGAAAAATGGAGTCGCGGTACTGCGCCGTCTCTCCATGGACAATCTTGTACGGCAGGCCCTCGATTCGCGAATAATCGCCGCCCTCATATGCCAGGCGCGCAACCTCTGTAAATACCTTTCGCCTGATATCCGTCACCGATGTATAAATGCCCCTCATTTTGCAGCTCCTTCCAGTTTTGTCGCGGGTCATATCTCATATCGTCATACAGCAACTATTATTTAACATAATGATGCTCTTGTCAACAGTCTGCGCTATGTTTAACAAAAAATACGCACAATGGTAATTTTTTCATATAATCTGTTATTTCTTACAGATAAACACGATAAACTAATCTCGAAAAAGTTCTGATAAAACATTTCAAAAAAAGTCTTTCCTTTTACAGGAGAATTTGGTACAATTGGTATAATCAGTATGATTTTAATATGTCTTTAATCTTGATATAATATTTTTTATAAAAATCAAAATTAGAGGTTGACAAAAAATGCAGATTGCTGTATACTTAGACAGACAGACAGACAGACAGACAGACAGACAGACAGACAGACAGACAGACAGACAGACAGACAGAATAAAGTCTGTCTTTTTGTTGTGGATAAAATAAAAAAAGCATCTCCCTGTTTTCCTGACAGGGGAGGTGCTTTTTGTCTTTTTTACAAAAAAGATACGAGCTGAGCAAGCCAAACGTATCAGGATCGCCCGACAGCCTAAACGCGGCAAAAAGCGGACGGTGTGTCCGCTTTGAAAAAGAAGGAGGTAAATCGTCATGAAAAATCAAAAACAGAAACAAAATGATTTTTCAACAACATCAAAAGTCAAATTTGGCATTTTAACCAAATTGCTGCTGGGTACCATCATACCTCTGATTATTGTACTTATTATCATCGGCAGCCAGCTCAACAGCAGGATGTCAAATACGGTTAAAACACTGGATACGAACTATTTAACCGCAGAATCCATGCGCGCATCTCAGCAAATCACTGCTTATTTCCAGCGGTTTGTAGGGATTGCGAATCTGGCTTCCCAGATGGATGAAATTATTCGCTTTTCCGGTCGGCAGCCCAATTTGGCCGGGACTGAGGAACGCAATAAACTGTTAACGACTTTGAAAAAAATTCAGTCCGCCGATGACACCATTGCTTTTACCTGGCTTTATAACATAAATTCAAAGGATTTTCTGCAATCAGACGGCACCTATAAAAATTCCACCACATTCGATGCAACCAGCCGTATCTGGTATAATCCCGTGATAAATTCGGAAAAAACGATTGTGACTGGCGGTTATGAGGATATCGCCTCCGGCAAGCTGATCGTTACGGTTGCAACGCCTGTTTATATCAATGGGAAGATGACGGGAATTTTCGGCGTTGATGTGCTATTGGAACATTTAACGTCGGAACTGGCCAAGATTACGATCGGCGACACAGGATATGTCACTGTATTTGACACGGATAATAATGTCATATTTCATCCAAACGCTGACCTGATCATGAAAAATGTTTCCGATATTGCATACTCGGATAATGTTAAGGAGGCTATTTTAGGTAATCAATCCGTCGAGGGCCTGCAATATACGCGCGATGGTGAAACATATAACGGCTCTACCATCTATCTGAGCGATTTTGATTATTTGGTTTTGGGGATTCTGCCCCATGCGGAATATCAGGCGTATATAGCCGATACCACAAAGGCTGTCGTCCTGTGGTTCGCTATTGGTATTTTGATCTTAGCCGTGATAATCATAATTTTTAGTTTGAACATAACGCGGTCTGTTAAAAAACTCTCCGTTACCGCAGGCAAAATCGCCGATGGAGATTTGGATGTGTCAACGGATATATCCTCCCATGATGAAATCGGCCAGCTTTCGCAGGAAATAAACGCGATCACAGGCAGACTGAAGGAGTATATTTTATACATCGACGAAATTACGGCGGTATTGGGAGAAATCGGCAAGGGGAATTTTGTTTTTACATTGCAGCAGGATTATAAAGGCGAATTTGCAAAGGTAAAAACCGCGCTTTTGGAGGTACGGGATACCATCTCGCGAACCTTGAAATCGGTTGTCGTCGCGGCAGACCAGGTCCTCAGCGGCGCCGAACAGGTAGCGACCGGAGCACAGTCCCAGGCCCAGGGCGCGACAGAGCAGGCATCCGGAGTTCAAGAACTAGCGGCAACCCTTCAGGATGTTTCTCAACAGATTGACAGCAATACGGCAGTCATCCAGGAAAACGGAAAAGATGTTGAGCAGGTAGCCGAGGAAGTGCATGAGGGCGAAGAAAAAATGAGCGCCATGCTGGAAGCCATGGATTCAATTTCTGAAAACTCTCAAAAGATCGAAAATATTATTAAAAATATTGAGGATATTGCCTTCCAAACAAATATATTGGCCCTGAACGCAGCGGTAGAAGCCGCCAGAGCAGGACAGGCCGGGAAAGGCTTCGCCGTGGTTGCCGATGAAGTGAGGAATCTGGCGGCCAAAACAGCGGAAGCGTCAAAAACAACCGCCGAGTTAATACAGCAGGCATTAGGCGCCGTCGGGCATGGTAAAACAATGGCGGATGAAACGGCATTGTCCTTCAGGCAAATTTCCGAAGCTGTTAAGCGGATTGCTGAAAAATCACAATCTATTACGTTAAATTCACAAAAACAGGATGAAGCGATCAGGCAGACCGCTTTGGGTGTAGATCAGATATCAAGCGTCGTTCAAACCAATTCCGCTACCGCTGAGCAAAGCGCGGCGGCCAGCGAGGAGCTTTCCGGACAAGCGCAGGAATTGAAAAACCTTGTTGCCAAATTTCAGCTTCCGGACTGCGCGGCGCCTGTTTCCCAAGATACGCTTTCGTTCGAACAGATGTCATATCCGCAGCCTTCGGTTCTTTATGACTCCAAATATTAAAAGGCGCTTCGAACCGTCGTCATATCCTTATTAGTCAGCGTAACAATTCCGGCATACTGGAAGATAAGGTGCGAGCAGCCTTTTTCTTCCGATCGGACAGTCGGGCAAATATTGACAACACGGCTGGGCCATGCTATGATGAATATATAATTAAATCGTGGGGAGCTTGCAGACAGGCTGAGAGGAAACTGTGCGTTTCGACCCGTATACCTGATTTGGGTAATGCCAACGTAGGGAGACTTTGCTGGATTCAGCGGGACATGCTTACGCGCGTCCCGCTGTTTTTTCGTTTCCGCACGGCAGCCCGCACCATCAAAGAAAGAGGCTGATCATTATGCAAACAAACGTCAAAAAACTGACTGTCGCCGGCGTCCTTGTCGCCGTGGGCGTGGCGTGTTCCACCTTCTCCATTCCGGTGGGCGCGTCCCGGTGCTTTCCAATTCAGCATATGGTCAATGTAATCGCCGGCGTTCTGCTCGGTCCGCTTTATGCGTGCACAATGGCCTTTTGCACCTCGCTTCTGCGCGTTCTGCTCGGCACGGGCAGCCTGCTCGCCTTCCCCGGCAGCATGATCGGCGCTCTGTGCTGCGGACTCTGCTACAAAGCGAGCCAAAAGCTGCCGCTGGCTTATCTGGGGGAAATCATCGGCACCGGCGTGCTTGGCGGCATGGCCTGCTACCCCATTGCGACGCTTGTGATGGGCAAGGAGGCGGCGCTGTTCACATATGTACCGGCATTTTTATTAAGCACAGCTGTCGGCGCGACTATCTCGATTCTGGCAATCGGCGCCTTGCAGAAAACGCGCGTGCTCGGCCAAATGAAGCTTGCGCTCGGCCGCAAATAAAAACGGAGGGAATGCAGCATGTTTGAAGAAATCCTGCAAAACGTAGCGGCAAAAGCGCCGCTCGTCCACTGCATAACAAATTATGTAACCGTAAACGACTGCGCCAACATCCTGTTGGCCTGCGGCGGCTCGCCGATCATGGCGGACGACGAAAACGAAGTCGAGGAAATCACCTCGATCTGCAATGCGCTCGTTCTCAATATCGGTACGCTCAATACCCGCACCATTGAATCGATGCGCCGCGCCGGCCTGCGCGCCAACGCGCTCGGCCATCCTGTTGTGTTCGACCCTGTCGGCGCGGGCGCTTCCGCGCTGCGCACCGGCACGGCCCAATCGCTGCTGCGCGATGTGCGTTTCTGCGTCGTACGCGGCAACAGCTCGGAGATCCGCACGCTGGCGCGCGGCGCCGGCACGACGCGCGGTGTCGACGCCGACGCGGCCGACGCCGCGACCGAGCAGACGCTTGACGACGCTGTGTTGTTTGTCAAAACGTTTTCCAGGCAGACCAGGGCGGTTGTCGCCATGACCGGCGCGATCGATCTTGTCGGGGATGCAGAAACCTGCTACATCATCCGAAACGGCTGCCCTGAGATGGGCAAAATCACCGGAACTGGCTGTATGCTGACGGCTGTCACTGCGGCCTGGTGCGCTGCCAATCCCGACCATCCGCTCGACGCTGCCGCCGCAGCCGTTGCTGCAATGGGGCTGTGCGGCGAGCTGGCACACGCACGCGCCCAAGCTGCCGGCGGCGGCACTGGCACACTGCGCATGGCGCTCATCGATGCGATGAGCCGTCTTGACGCGGAAACTTTGAACAGGGGGATTCGCATTGAAAGTCGATAGCCGTTCCATGCTGCTTTATGCTGTAACCGACCGCGCCTGGCTGCGCGGCCGCGCGCTGCCCGCTCTGGTTGAGGACGCGGTGCGCGGCGGCGCGACGTTCGTACAGCTTCGCGAGAAAGAAATGGAGTTTGCCGCATTTCTCGATGAGGCGCGGCGTATTAAGGCGGTCACAGACCGCTATCATGTGCCGTTTGTCATCAACGACGATATCGAAGTTGCGCGTGCCTGCAACGCAGACGGCGTACATATAGGCCAGGACGACGCCGCTGTCAGCGAGGCGCGGCGTATCCTTGGGCCGGATAAAATCATCGGCGTCTCCGCACATACAGTCGACGAGGCGCGCGCCGCCGAGCAAGCCGGCGCCGATTATCTCGGCGTAGGCGCCGTCTTTTCTACCTCAACCAAGCTGGATGCTGATATCGTCACGCTCCAGACGCTGCGCGGCATCCGCGCGGCTGTTTCCATCCCAATTGTCGCAATTGGTGGCATCAATGTAGAAAATATGCTACAATTGAAGGGCAGCGGTATCGACGGCGCAGCGGTCGTCTCGGCGCTATTTGCGCAGCAGGACGTTTACGCCGCCGCCAAACGGCTGTATGCAACTTCAAAGGAGCTGGTTTTCGGTTGATCAAAGGCGCGATTTTTGATATGGACGGTACGCTGATTGATTCCATGCCTCTATGGGAGGACTGCGGACGGGCCTTTTTATCCGCGCGCGGCATTACTGCGCGTGACGATCTGGGCGAAACGCTCAAATCCCTGTCGATGGAGCAAACGGCTAATTATTTGCGGGACGCATACGGTATTTTCGAGACAACCTCTGAAATCATTGAGATGATCAATGGAATGGTTACTGACGCATATCAGCGCACCATCCCGCTTAAACGTGACATTGCCGCGTTTCTCGAGCGCCTCAGGCAGGCGGATGTGCGCATGTGCGTCGCAACGGCAACGGACCGTCCACTGGTGGAGGCGGCGCTTGGACGCCTTGACCTCCTGCCCTTTTTTGAACGGATTTTCACCTGTTCGGAGGTGGGGGCCGGCAAGGACCGCCCCGATATCTTTGAGCAGGCGTGCGCCGCGCTTGGCACGCCGCGCGGCGAAACCGTCATCTTTGAGGATGCTCTTTATGCGATTGAAACAGCCCGGCGCGCCGGGTTCCGCGTTGTCGCAATCGCGGACGACGCCTCCGCCGGCGACGAGGCGCGCATAGCCGCACTGTCTGAGCAATATATACATAACTATGAGGAATGCGAGGTAAACAGTTTATGAAGCGGGTTTTGACCATCGCCGGAAGCGATTGCAGCGGCGGCGCGGGAATACAGGCGGATATCAAGACGTTTTCGGCACACGGCGTGTTCGGCATGAGCGCCATTGTCGCGGTTGTGGCGGAAAATACGGCGCGCGTCATCGACATCATGGATGTCACCCCTGATATGATTAAAAAGCAGATCGACGCCGTTTATGAGGATATCGGTACGGACGCAGTCAAGGTCGGTATGCTGTCACAGCCGTGCTGTATGGCCGCCGTCGCGGAAAAGCTGCGCGAGTACAGCCCGTCCAACGTGGTTATCGATCCTGTCATGTACGCTAAAAACGGCTGCCCGCTGATGGAGCCAGGCTCAATCAATGCGCTGATCGAAACAATTATCCCTTTAGCGGACCTGCTGACTCCAAACATCCCGGAAGCCGAAAAAATCGCCGGGATCGTTATTCATTCGACCGCCGATATGGAACGCGCCGCAAAAATTATCCGCGGCATGGGTTGTAAGCATGTGCTTGTCAAAGGCGGCCATGCCGCCGGCGACGCGCTCGACGTGCTTTATGACGGTATACAGTTTTATCGCTTTTCGACAGCTCGTGTCGATACCAAAAACACGCATGGCACTGGCTGTACCTATTCGTCGGCCATCGCCTCAAACCTTGCGCTCGGACACGATATGCCTGAGGCTGTCGCACGCGCCAAGCACTATGTTACGACGGCAATTGCGCACGCGCTCCCGCTTGGCAAGGGCTGCGGTCCAACGCATCATTTTTGGGAACTTTATGAACATGGCTTGTCAAATACGACCGGTTGACGAAATACAATTTTACCCGCATTGTCAGAGAAAAAACTGCCGAAAGCGAAAGGAAACGCACATGCGTTTCCTTTCGCTTTTTTGCACTTAAAATAGACTGCATATTTAGTATTAATCAATAAAAAACTGTTTTCTTATTGACAATAGATCCTATTTGCGATATAATCATAATCAATAAAAGATATTATTACTAATTTATAACCTTGTTAATCGGGGATCGTTCCCATAAATCACATAATCAGGAGGACTACAATGAGAAGCATTACAACATTGGACCTGCAGTACGCGCACAGATTTTATGGCTTCAAGGGTGAGGCCCAGTATTTGCACGGACACACAGGCGTTCTGACCATTGAGGTCGAGGATTCCATCGAACCGGGCGTCAATATGGTTTTTCCCTGCAACGAAATTCAGAAAACCGCTTGGGAAGTTTTGAAAAATTTTGACCACGCATTGGTGCTGCGGGAGGACGACCCTCTCTTGCCTGCGATTCTTGACGTTTATAAGGCGCAGGGCATCCGCGATGGCGCGCCAAACAACAAGATGATGGGACCGGCTTTCAAAACGGAGCTTGCGACCGCATATCCGGAATGCCGGCTGGTTGTGACAAAGGAAACCATGACCGTTGAAGGTATGATAAAAATTGTTTACAGCCTGCTGAAGGATAAGCTCAATATCGCCAAAATCACCTTTACCAGCGGTGTAAATGCCGCCTCAGAGGAATTTGAGCCGGCAAATAAAATTGATCGCTGCCCACTGTGCGGTATTGCGCTGAACGAAAACGGCGTATGCCCGAAATGTGGATACAAAAAGAAGTAAATAAAACGGCGCCGTTTTATAGCCGCTGAATGAACAGAACGCTGCTCCCGCGGGAGCGGCGTCCTGTCTTTTACACAAAACAGCGGACTGTATCCCCGCGCTTTTCCTTCTCTGCCAAATTGACGCGCGGCCATTTCTTGGCTATAATAACATTAGTTGTTTCGCGGCGGCTTTCGGTGTCAAGAGGCCCTGGGCTAAAGACAGTCCGGACGGCCGATTTTTTATAGATAGCTCCGCAGCGTATTACAAACCATTCTCACTGGAGGGAAGCGGATGACCGATTTTCTGGTGCGCCGGCTGATTAAGGACTGCGGCAATATCAACGACCCTGCTGTGCGCGCCCGTTACGGCGCGGTCGCCGGCGGCGTCGGTATTTTTTTAAATCTTTGCCTGTTTGCCGCAAAGTTCGCAGCCGGTTTGCTGACAGCCTCCATCGCGATAACGGCAGACGCCTTTAACAATCTTTCCGACGCGGGTTCGTCCGTTGTAACGTTCGTGGGCTTTCGTATGGCGGGTGCGCCCGCAGACCGTGAGCATCCGTTCGGACACGGCAGGATTGAATATCTTTCCGGCTTGGCCGTATCGGTGGCTATCCTGATGGTTGGGCTGGAACTGGCGAAAAATTCCTTTCTAAAAATTCTGCATCCCGAGGCAGTCGCCTTCAGCACGGTGTCGTTTGCGATTCTGATTGCTTCGATCGGCGTCAAGCTATGGATGTGTTATTTTAACCGCGCCCTTGCCCGCCGGATCAATTCCTCTGCGATGCGCGCCACGTCGATGGACAGTCTGACAGACGCAGTTGCGACCACGACAGTCGCGGTCGGTATTGTCGTAAGCGCGGTATTTCACATCAATATCGACGGCTGGAGCGGCATGGCTGTCGCTTGTTTTATCCTCTATACCGGATATACGACGGCGCGCGACAGCCTTTCTCCCCTGCTCGGGTCGCCGCCCGACGCCGATTTTGTCCATGATATAGAACAAACGGTTCTCGCTCATCCGGAGGTCAGCGGTATCCACGACCTGATCGTCCATGATTACGGCCCGGGGCGGCGTATCATTTCTCTGCATGCCGAAATGCCATGCACCTCCGATATCCTCGCCATGCACGACGCCGTCGATGTGATTGAGCTTGAGCTGCGCCACAAGTTCGGCTGTGATGTGACCATTCACATGGACCCGCTTGCCCCGGAAGATGATGAAACACGCGCGCTGCGCGACCGTGTCGCTGATTTGGCAGCGCAGATCACGCCGGAGGCGACGATACACGATTTTCGGGTTGTCAAAGGGACGACGCATACCAATCTTGTGTTTGATCTGCTTATCCCGCACGGCTGCCCGATCGCGGACCGGCAGATTGCGGACCGTGTGCGCGAGGGTGTGCGTGCATTCGACGGCAATTTTTTCGCGGTTGTGCGCATCGACAAGGGATTTTTGTAAACTGTCTGAAAGGAAGTGAAACAATGAGCCAAAATAGCGAACCCATCCGTTATGAGGACCCGCTGCTGCGTCTGATTGATCAGGGGATCTCCGAAATTCGCGGCGACGACGAACTTGACGAAACACTGTCTGCTATCCGTGACGCACGCAGCGACAAGCCAAAGGACGACAGCCGCCAGTCATAGCTCCATCAGACCCGCCGGAACCTGCTGTTCCGGCGTTTTTTTCCATCTTCCGTCATTGCAAATTTGTTGGATTTGTATTAAAATAATGATTATAAGCCACCCCCATAAATACCCCCTGACAGGAGGATTCATGGCTGATTCAAGGATCACAAAACGGGCCTTGGCCGCATCCCTCAAGGAATTGATGGAACGTACTCCGCTCGCCAAAATATCTGTCGGCGATATCACCAAAAACTGCGGCCTGAACCGGCAGACGTTTTACTACCATTTCAACGATAAATTTGATTTAGTCAACTGGATTTACGCAACCGAGGCCGCGCCATATTTGGAGCAGTTTTCCAACCGTGAGCACTGGGTCGAGGGGCTGTGCGCGCTTTGCGGCTACATGCAGCAAAACAGCAAATTTTATATCAACGCCTTGGAATACTCCGGGCAAAACTCGTTTCAGGATTACCTTTCTGACATCGCGCATCAGCTTGTGCGGACAATGGCGGATGAGCTGGTCGGCGGGCGCATGATCGATGACGCTGAAATGGAATTCATCGCGGATTTTTATGCGTGCGCCTTTGTCGGGCTGATCATGAAGTGGGCGCGCCACGGCATGCGTGAGAAACCCGAGGACTATATCGATCGCGCCCGTATGCTTGTTGAGGGCAGTCTGCAATATGAGATGGGACGCCGGTAAACAACTGAAAAGCACAGCCCTATGCCAAGCCGCCAAGCGGCTGGCATAGGGCTGTTTTGCATCGTCCTGTTTACCGCCGCGCAAATCGAACAGCCAAATTGCACTCCGTTTTTTTCAAAAGGGCTTCCCTGTCGTATTTTTTGACAGATGTAAAAACTGTCTAGAGACTTTTTTTGTCTTGTGTGCTATGATCATTTACCAGAAAGAGAGGAACCGGCCGAAGGGCAGTTCCTTTGGACGGCGCAGGGCGCCGCCGGAAAGAGGGGGATTTTCATTGATCAAGCGGTTTGCGCGCCTGTTGACGCGCGCGCCGAAAACGGTTTTGTTTCTTGCCTTACTGATGCTTCTTCCAAGTCTGTACGGAGCGATCAACACAC
>ERZ808041.224-NODE-224-length-55855-cov-9.237226_pt1 | contig 55855 bp, 42 predicted proteins | sample MGYA00380192_ERZ808041 | MGnify/ENA primary metagenome ERZ808041 (study PRJEB31490, sample SAMN06133412) | mouse gut metagenome | isolation source: Z1_1 | host: mice | place: China: Chengdu | collected 2015-05 ...
TTTCATTGTCAAATATTGTATCCTATAGCAAAATTTGCACCCTTTAGAGCAGAAAAAGTAGTATTTTCAAGGATTTGAGTAATATTATCTGTCTATGAAAAAAGTTGTAAAGTGCTGTTAAAATGTGTAACAAATTTAAAGAAACAGCTCTTTGAAATGGGAGCTGTTTTTTGATTTTCTGATATATGTCGTAATTTGTCGAGTTTTGGCCAATTCTGTCCCTTTATCTGAATGATAGAATGATTTATAATAAAAGTGATACCTATTTCTTAGTGATATGTAATTATGATTTATTTTAGAGAACAGGAGGAGCAAATTATGACTATCCTTGTAATTGGTAATGATTTTGATTTATGATATCGATTGCTTGCGATTTATAAGTGGGGTGCTAAAAAATATAAAGAATTACATATAAGTAAATTATAATTCATACAAGGTGGAGACAATTATCATGGTATTATTTATTATAGGATTATTAGTGGGTTTATTGCTCATGATCACAGGTACAATAATAGGATGGATATGCGGAACAATTAAGGAAATACCAAGAGCCGTTCTATTAAGCTTTGCTGTCATATTTGTATATATTCTAGTACTGTCAGTTGATATGTCGGAAGCGAGTACGATTTTCGTGACAAGTATTCCATTTATTGAACAGATTAAGGGTTTTAATGTTATTGTTCAGCAAATAAGTAATGTGGGTAATTGGGCAAGCTTTTATCAGGTATTGTCGAAGCACTTCATTTCAATAGAATTTTTTGATGAAACTGTCAAACTTTTGATATTTAGTTTTGAGGTGTGTTTGGTACATAGTATTGTGTTTCCCAAAAAACATCATAAGTGGTGGTGTGATTGGTTTATATGGTATCTGAAAAAATGTCTTGTAATTGGCTTATTAATACTTTTAAATTCTATTATTATAAAGATGATAGAAATTGCATTACCTGATTTAGTCGTTGTATGGGTGCCAAGAATATTTATAGGTTTATTGGTTATAACTATTATTTTGTGTGCAGCAAAGTTAGTTTTTAAATTTACTTTTCCTATACTAGATATTTTTATTTCTTTTTTTACAAATAATTTTGTTGGAAGGGTTATGATATCGTCTATAACAACAAGGACACTAATTTTAATTGCTTTTGGTTTTATAATTTTTAAAATCCAGGTTCCACAAGGAATACTGATTTCTGTAAGTTTAATGCCTATTGGAGTCGCCTTTTTTTGGTGTGGTATATTTTATATGCATTAATTGGGTACAGAAGAAGTTGATGGGAATAAGGGAATGAAGTAAAAGTTTAGCAAGATATACTATGGGCAACAAAATTTAAGTATATGATAAAATATAGGAGGACATAAGAAATGATAAAGATGGTTGTTGGAATATTTGGAGTAACTCTTAGATTATTATTGAGGTATTGGGCAGGAGATAACAAAGTATTAAGTGCTAATATCGTTGATATTGAGCAATTTGCACAACAATGCGGATTAACTATTTGGGAAGCTAAAAAATTCAATAGAACTATAGAAGAATTTAGAGATGTAATGGCAGAAAATTTTATTAAAGAATTTGGGGGACAGATAGAATCAGATGAACGAAGAGATGCAATTCTTCAACAAATTAAAGAAGATATAGAAAAAGTTAATATTAGTGAAATCAATTTAATGTTAACAATCACTAATCCAGATGACTTGCGAAATATTATTATGAATCAGTCTAGAAAGGAGAGAAAAACTTGGAGTAGTGCAGAAAAAGGAATGTATTCTAATTGTGTTAGATATATTGTTAAATCAGGGATGGATTTTATGTCAAAATTACCTAATTTTACACCCAAAGCATTAGAAGTGGTAATAAAGAGACAAGAGGAATATCATCAGGAATTATATAATATTCTGGTGGATATTCAGGCAATGACAAATTTGATTAAAAACGTAGATAACAGATATCGAGAGTATGAAAGCATATATAGGGAAAAAATTATTGAAAAATATAGTAAAGTAGAATTAATTGGGGCGGGCATTAATAATGCTAGAAATGTAACAAGATATGATATTTCATCTGCATATGTGGAATTAAGTTGTATGAGCGAGGATGACTATGGAGAAGAAATTGAGTTGTCACAAGTGTTTTCTGATAATAATGTGGTTTGGATAAAAGGAGAGGCAGGATCAGGAAAAACTACTTTTTTACAATGGATAGCCATATGTGCAGCTAAAAATGAATATCAAAAAATAGAAAATATTAAGAATACGATTCCTATTGTAATAGAATTAAGAAATACAAAGTGGCCAATTAGCTTGCAGGATGCTGTCAATAAAATAACTTCAACTTATGGAAGCAATTGTCCTGATGGATGGGTTTTGGATTTATTAAAAAGAAATAGAGTTGTTCTACTTTTTGATGGTTTGGATGAAATAAATCAAATGAAGAGATTGGAGGTTTACAAATTTATTGAAGACATTGTAGAAAAAAATTCAGAAATTAAAATTTTGTTGACTGCTAGAAATTCTGTGAAAGATTATCTTAATTGTAATTATATAGATTATGAAATAATGCCTATGAATGCAGAAAGCATTAAAGAGTTTATCGTGTATTGGCATAGGTCTGTTTTGAGAAAGGATGCAATTGTTAATGATCAGGAAATAGACAGATTGCAGTTTCATTTAAAGAAAAAGATTTTAGAGAGTCCATCACTGAAGATATTAGCAAAGAATCCATTATTGTGTGCAATGATATGTGCTTTAAATTATGTAAATAATGAACAATTGCCAGAAGGCAAGATGGAATTATATGAGAAATGCTGTGAGATGTTAATGGACGCAAGAGATATTCAACGGAAGATCGATGGCAATATTTATAGTGATTTACCTATTCTTGATTATGGTAAAAAAAGAAAAATTTTAGAAGAATTGTCATATTGGATGATGAATGGAAATGTATCATCTGAAAGTAAAAGTAATGTGTTGGAATACTTAAATCACTTATTGAAAGATACGAATATTTTAGCTGATAATAAAAAGGAATATAGTATTGAAGAGGTACTTAATTACTTGATTGAAAGAAGTGGTATTATTAGAGAACCAGAAGAAGGAGTTATAGATTTTATTCACAAAACCTTTATGGAGTTTTTAGCAGTTAAAACTATTTGTAGAAATTGTGATTGGAATGTGTTGACCAGGGAGGCATGTAATGTAAATTGGAAAGAAACTATAATTATGTGCTTTCGGGAAATGGGAAACAAGAATGTAGCAAGTGTGTTAAGAAAATTGGTATATGAAGGTGAATTAAAGGGTGATGACAGATATATATTGATGGCATCGCTAGGTGCTTCAAATGCTGTTTTTCTTTCAGATAATGAAATAAAAGAACAAATTGATTCCAAAATTAAAAAATTGATTCCTCCAAAACAAAGCGATTTGTCAGAGATATCACAGGCGGGTACATACTTATTGCCATTCTTGAAGGATTCAAAAACATATTCAAATGAAGAAAAGGAAAGATGTCTGAATTTGATTGATCGTATAGGAACAGAGGAAGCAATCCCAATTATTATATCTTATATTGAGGGGAACGGAAGTAATTCTGAAAAAATATATGCATTAGATATGTTAAGCGGATTTAAAGATACAGTATTGGATGAATACAATATTAAAGAACAGTTGCTGAAAATTTTATTGGGGTTAATTATTGGGGATTCGCTGACTATTCATGAGAATATGATAAACATAATAGGTGATGAAGAGTTATCGGATAAAGATGTTGAAAGAATCGAGAGTGTGAAAAGTCTGCATCTTATTTGTGGTGTACCTGAAGAGAGCTTGTATATAGGTAAAGCAGAAATTATGTGGTACTTTAGAGGATGTAGAAATATTGTTTTGAGTGGTATTATACAAAATACATATTTTTTAAATCATTTTTCTTGTATTAATAATTTAACTATAAAGTCAGAAGGTGATTTGTCAAAAGTGATTGAGAATATGCGAAGTAATAAGAATTTTATAAGTGTTAAGCATTTATATATTGAAGCAGCACATTTACACTATTTCTACGAACAGGATTTATACAGTATGAAAAATATTGAGTCTTTCGAACTTCACTGTAGGGATAATAAATTAGAATTGAATATTAATAATTTTGATTATTTTCCTAAACTTAAAAAAGTTGTTATAGAAGTGAATGATGATTTGGCAAAGGATATACATTTACAAATACCTATATGGAAAGAAAAGAAAGACGAATTAGAGATAGTGCTATGTACAACTATGTAAGTGTTTATAACAATCCTAATATTTAGTTGTATGTTTGAAAATGATTATAAATAATATTGAAAAGACGAAGTTGTTTTTTATAAAATGTTTATGCTGACTAGAGACGGTTTGGTTCATGACATCATCTAAATCTAAGAACTAGCTAGAAGAGGATATTTTCTGTATAAGTGTTCAGAAATGTTGGGGCATTGACTTTGGTAATGTACTGCATTTAGATAGGTGCTAACAATAATGAAAAGTATGCTTAATATGAGAAAGAAAAGAATCCTTGACAGGGTTCTTTTTAATATGAGGAATGATTAAGTAAAGAAATGAGAATTGAAAATTATCAGTGTCTTTTTCTTTGTGGTAGTTGAATTAGAGTGAGAAAATAGTATAATTATATATAATGAAGGGAGTTGTACATATGATAACAGAAATAGACTCAGTTCAAAGTGTCGTATCAAAATTTTTGGGCGATTTAGTGTCAGGAGTTGTTAGTGATGGAGGGGATAATTTGGAAAAGCGAATTAAAGATGTAGCTCAGAATAAAAAATCTTATTATCAAAATGTACAGGTACAAATATATCGTGTAGTTGTAGATGCTTTGAATAAATTTACTTATAATAAATATAATGGACAGAATGAGCTATACATAGCAGCAGATAGTATGTTAAAGGAATTTAAAAGTAAAGCAGATAGTATAGAAGCTGTAAAATTAGGCTTAAAGATGCTTGTTTCAGATGTGAATGATAATACCTGTAAAGACTTTTTAGAAATATTATTTTATGAAATTTGTAAGGATGAAAATAAAGATTTGCATAACCAAATTGATATGTCTTGGAAAATGCATGAGAGAGAATATGTCTATAAAGAATTCGAAAAGAGCTATCAAAATGATAGAGAAGAACTCGAAAGACTAAATGATTTAAAAAAATGTGTTGATGTTATCAATGGAAAATTGGATAGTGAAAAGAACTACGAGACGGAATATGATAATAAATTAAATGTAACAAGTAGAGCAGAAGAATATGCCAATAAATGGGACATGAATCTCTTTTTGAATGATTTTGATAAAAGGGATGAAAATGCTGGTGTCAATGTAAAATTAAAAGATATATACTTGGAGAATTGTTTACCACATTATATATGGAAAATGAATAAGGAGTTGTCATCTGATTTAAAAGAGTTACTAATAGAATATGTACTTAATAAAAGAGATAAAAAAATGCTATTAATTTTAGGTCAGTCAGGAATTGGGAAAAGCACTTTGATTACATGGATTACTGCTAATCTTATAGAAAAAAAAGAGCAGATTTTAGTGTACCAATTTGCTTCTGACTTAAGAAATATTAATTGGCAAAGTGATAATATATTTAATGAGATTTTAAAAATACTTAATTTGGAATGTGTTAATTTAGAAAATAAAACATTAATTCTTGATGGATTTGATGAAATCCATGCAAGTAATGATAGGGAAAAAATATTAAATCAATTGTACTATAGATTAAATGAGATTAATCATCTAAGAAGCTTTTCCTTGATTATAACATGTAGAGAAAACTATGTATATAAACTGCATAATATAGTATGTGATTATATTACATTACAGACATGGGATGGTGAGCAGATACGTAGTTTTTGTGAAAACTATAAAAAAACCAATGGTAGTAGTGTAAAAAGAAATACAATTAATAAGATAGTAGATAATAAAGAGATATTAGGAATACCTCTTATTTTGTATATGCTTATGGCATTTAATATAGATATTGATAAAAATGGATCTATTATAGATATATATGATCGAATTTTTTCATTAGATGAAGGAAGTATATATGATAGATGTATAAAAAATCTGAATTATGCATCGCTACATAGGACTAGTGCAATTAAGCAGCAGATATATCATGTTTCTCAACAAATTGCCTTTTGGATTTTTGAAAATAGTTCAGAGAAAGCATGTATTCCCTACCAAAAATATGAAGAAATTTGTGATATTGTAATGAATGAATCAAAAGAAGAAATCAAACACATAAAAAGAGATATTTTACTGGGAAATTATTTTAAGGTATTAAAATATTGTGAGGGAATAGGATCGGACGAATTACATTTTGTACACTACTCTATTTATGAGTATTTTGTGGCAATGTATTTTTTTGAATCTATATGCGATTTGACATCTAAAGAAGAGATTGCAAGAAAATTAGGACTTTTGTTAAAGCGTGGACATTTATCACAGCAAATACTTAATTTTTTAAAATATAAATTTGAAAATATAAAAAGAGATGAATTTCCGCATATTTTAAAGGAGAGTTTTGAAATTATGATACAAGATGGTATGACATATTATGTAGGAGAGTCATTTTTGAACGTTATTGATTGTGAGATGAATATATTTTCAAATATGCTTGAAATTGTGCATTTATGGAATTTTACACAAGAAGAATTTAATAATAAGATAGTTTATTACTTTCGATACAATAATCGGAGTGCTCTTAACTTAACGGGAATTAATCTGAGAAAAGCAGATTTAAGAGAAATAAGTTTAAGAAAAGCAAATTTAAGAGAAGTAGATTTAAGAGAAGCAGATTTAAGAGAAGCAGATTTAAGAGAAGCAAATTTAAGAGAAGCTAATTTAAGAAATGCATGTTTAATCAGGGCATATTTAAGAAATGCTAATTTAATCGGAACAAATTTGATTGGAGCTAATTTAAGTAGAGCAGATTTAAGTAGAGTAGATTTGACTAGGGCAAATTTAATTGAAACAAATTTAATTGAGGCAGATTTAAGCGGGGCAGACTTAAGTAGAGCAGATTTAATTAGAGCAGATTTGAGTAAAGCAGTTTTGATTAGAGCAGATTTAAATGGAGCGGATTTAAGAGAAGCAAATTTAAAGGAAACAGATTTTGCAGATGCGAATCTGAATGGAACTATTTTTGATGAGGAACAGGCTAAGTGGCTTTCCGAAAAGTGTAACTTAAGTGGCAGTATGGTTTATATTTCAGAAGTTGGGGAGATTATAAGGTATGAAGAATATTCAATTAGAAATTGACTAGTATAATATTGGTGCTGTGGCAGGAAAAATGCAAATGTGCCCTTGTAAGTTTTTGCGTAAATAGAGATTTAAGAGGTCTTCTATGATAAAACCTAAATCATAGGAGACTTTTTATTATGGAAAGAGGAACGAAAGCTGTACATATGAACGAAGGAAAACGCGACACTATCCAGATGTTCATAGTGGAAGGGATGAGAAATCATTCTTTTATTATTTTAAGTAGTTTACTTGACAGTCGGTTGAATTTTATGTCACAAGCCGACTATAAGGTATGATTTACTGTCCAATGTTCGATTGATATAGTATATGTATATACTATAAATTTGTTAATTATGGTAATGATTTTGTCAAGGTAATTACATTTATAATTTTGGCTTGTAGCAAAGTAATATGAGGAAGTTGAAATGTTGCTGGTATATAGAATGAGTACTTTAGAGATTGTGCAGAAAAATAAAATAATCAACTATTAAATAAAATATCATAAATACAGATATGATACAAGTGAACAAAATACTATTTTATATATGGATTAATTTAAGATAAGCAGTAGAAAATTAGAAGAAAAGCAATAGAAAAGTCAGAAAATTATAAGATGCTTGTGTTTAGAGGGGTTAAAGGGTTTTCTACTAAGAAATATACCAGTAAGAAATAATAAATTGTATGATATATAACCCATTCAGTATATTGGTAATTAATTAATTTTTTTATATTTATATTTTGTATTTTATGTTTATTTGTATATGATTTATTAACAAAAAGGAGCTGATAAACAAAATGAATAGAGATAATTACTTCTTTTCCAAACAGATATATAAATCAATAAATGAAGATGGAAGCATCAGACAGGTTGTATCAATTGATATACAGATAAGAGATATAGGAATTTCGCTACCAACACCATTCAATGCATTTCTTTTGGAATACCAGAGTAGGAAAACATCAACAGTCGCTATGGTAGCTAGTCATATAGCGAGATTTTTGAACTATCTTTTTATCATGATGGAAAACCCTATCACATCAATAGAAGAATTAAAATTCCAACACGGGATAGACTTTTTATCAATGCTGCCTTACAAAAAGGGAGGAAAGGCACAATACTCAGAATATCTTACAAAGTTTTACTATTTCTGCAAACACCGTGGAATTGAAATCGCTGACCTTAAAGAAGATAAAAATGATACATACAAGTACACAAAGAATATCTTTAGTGGAAAATACAAAGTAGAGCCGAAAAAAACGGCAGAGGCCATTCACGAGATTGATATAAACTATCTTCCTATGTTTCTTGATACGGCAAGGGATATCGTACCTGACATTTACCTTGGACTATTCTTTCAGTTTGCAGGAGGGCTTAGGGCAAGTGAGATAGTTTCTGTGGAATACAATAGTATCAGGTTCATCAGGGACAGCGGTGTTTTTGCTTTGTCGTTGAAGCTGGAGGACAAGGATTTAAGACCAGACTTGTCAAGTGCTTTTATTTCCAAGGTCAAGAGGAATAGAATCCAGATAGTACTCCCCATTTTAGGGGACAGGCTTGAACAGGCATATGAGGCACATAAAAAGCTTTATAGAAAAGATAATATATCGGCAGTATTTATAGACAAAAATGGAAATCCCATGACAGTAAATACATATTGGAAAAGATTTAACCGTGTAAAAAAGGAATTTATAAGAAGATTGTATAATTGCCCAAATATGGAGGCACAGATGTATGCAATCCTTCTGGAAAGTTATAGGTGGTCTACTCACATTGGCAGAGGGACATTTTCAAACATTGTCGCACAGAATGCAAATAATATTACTGAAATTGCAATCATACGTGGGGATACCAGCCTGTCATCATCTTTGACATATTTAAATGACAGCAGGTCTGTAGAAAAGAAAGTGCAGAATACTTTTGACAATTTTTATAAGGGGGAGACAGTATGGGAAGAATGATTTCTGCAATAGAGATTGAACGGGAATTTGGAGTACCTGCATATGTTGTTCGTTCAGCAGTTAAAGAGTGGCCGATAGATAGTCAAATTATAGATGGTCGCATATCAATCGACATACAGAACGCGGAAAAAATTATATTTGATTACTATGTGAGACAGGATAGTTATGCATGGAAGAGTGTGGCAAAAAAATTTAATGCGGCTCCAGGAAATAAGCATTTAAGAAAGCTGGTTGATTCTGTTCTGCCTCACTATAAGTTAGCCGATGCTACTTATTATCCAATTAGTGATGTAGAGGACATGATTGCCAATATGGATCATTACCATATCAAAAAATATGAGAACAAATATTATTATATGGAAGGCAGCAGGGAAGATTTCTATATTACAAATTATTTTAACATTTCAGAATTTCGATATGAACTTGAACAGAAGTATAATGTCAGACTGAAATTAAAAAATTTTACTAAGATTAAAAGCCAGATTAAAAAAATATATCCTGTGGAGATTGTCAACCTGTTTGGAACTTCTGAATATGTGATTCCATGGGAATATATGGAACAACTTATTGAAGACTACAATAATTTTTATACAGTTCGTGGTGAGAAGAATCCTTATGAAAAATATAAGAAAAAAGTTGCAAACCAAAAGGATAAACAAGCTAATTTTAAGAAGACACAAGAACTTTTTGATGAATTTGCACAGTTACAGCTTTCAAAGACAAAAAATCAGATAGAAAGGGCAGGAACATTGGCCTCCCTGCGAGAATACCTGTTAGTTACTCTAGAAAAAGAAATTTATCTATATAAAAATAATGAAGTCTGTAATTTGGTAAAAAGTATGAGAATCAGCCGCAGGGAAAATGTAGAACTGAGCCTGTTCCTAAAATATGTATTGAGTGAATATAAAGAAAACTGTGTATTTACTCTCGCTTTAACTACAAAAAAAGTAGCAAAGGTAAAAACGGAACAGGATTTCTATACGGAAGAAGAATGGTCAAAATATATAAATTTTGTTTTTGATATAGATCTGCATATAGAGAAAGCATTTTCCAGTTATCTTTATGCCAGATATTGGCTGTATTGTATGCTTCAGTGTTCCCTTGCCTGGAGAAAGGAAGACATACTGGAAGTGCCAGCCCTACAAATGAAAGATATTGGACAGTATTCCATGGAATGGTTTGAACAAAATGCATTTACTCGTGCTATGGCTTGGGATATCATAAATACTGCCAAGAAATTTATAGAGCAGGACAGGGTAAACAAAACAGGTGCAAAGAAACATTTCATTATCCTTAACAGCTTTGTGGTTGCTACTGCAATAGGTTTCGTCATCTGCGAGAAACACAGGCAGGATACAGGGGCATTAAGTCTGTTTGGAAAATTTACATTTAATTATGGGGTAATGACAAGGCAGCTTGGTTCTGAAATAGAAGGATTTTCTAACCTGAAAGCAACAAGAACTATTTTATCTTTTGCGAATGAAACAGCTGCCCACATGGAGTATTCGAGTCAGGCGATAAGCATTGCTTCATATATGCGATCACATATTGCAGATAAAAGTGGTTTTTCTGATATGACTACCACATATTTAAAAAGTTCTTTTGATGAAAAGGAACTTCTTTCCCTTCCTGCCAAAATGGGTGAGCTTGGTCTGTTCGGGTGGCTTTATAAGGAAATCATGATCGCGATAAATGAAGAAACTAAACAGGATAATATAGAAGAACTGATCGGAGCTATCAGGGAAGATATAGCACCAGTTAAACTGGAAGGGTATTCAAGATATTTATTACAGGAACAAAAGAAAAGAACTGAGATTTTAGCAGAAGTCATGGAATACGAAACAGATGATTTAAAGGAACTTTATACACGGTTGGAAAGCGGGAACAGTCAGGCGAAAAAAGAAGATATCTACTGTGTAAAAACTTCCTGTCTATATCCGACATCGCAAAACTGTGAACTGTGTGAGTATTCAGTTCCTTCAATTCATGCCCTGCATGTAATAGGGCAGGAAACATCAGTGTTGCTTGACAAAATGATAAACGGGCAGGGAACTTATATAGATAGGGAGAGGTATTCTTATCAGTTGTTTAAGCTGCTGACAATTTTAAAGGAAGCAAAAAAAGAATTTGGCGAGAAATTCGTATCTTCTTTTGTGGATTATAAGATTATTGGTGAAAAACTAAATGAACTACAAAACACAAAGAAAGGAGCGGAATAATGGGTGCAGTGATGGAAGGAATTGATGTTACAGATTACATAGAAAATGACAGGCAGGACTATCTGGTGATCCGTTATAAAGTTAAGGATGTGTTTTCAGATCAAAAATACAGAGAGATATTCCAAAATCTAAAAAATGAAGGGGTTATCATAAATGACTGCTATGATGATATGCAGTGGGGATTAAAGGGTAGTGATGGGAGAAAGACCTATATCAAATATGATATTGGCATCAATACATTATGGAATGAAAGGCTAAAACATTTTGCTTTGATAAAACTTGATGTACAGAAAGTGGATGTCCATTCTGCACGTATTAGTATAAACGGGATCAAAGCTGAACTGCTTAAAACAAATTATCTTGATGCAAATTTAATTCATACATACAGGGAGATGATTGGAACATATTGCAGGAGCGACAGAATTTTATTGTCTGCCTTTGCTGAGTTTTTGTTATTTATCAGTGAAGGGAATGCAAAAGAATATTATGAGGTGATAAGCGGAGTGCCTTATATTCATTCAGCAAAATCCAGAGACCTCCCATGTTATCAGAGCATACTTCTTTTTGATTATATCATCAGTGATTTTATACAGAGAACAAACATAGAAGAAAGGACAAGATATTATCCAGTTTTGATATGGTGGAAACTGTCAAGTGTAATACCTTTACGCCCTGGGGAAGTTTACCAGCTCCCAAAAAACTGTATATATGAGAAAAACGGAAAATATTACATTCATATTGAGAGAATAAAAAATAGGTTCAAAAGAAAAAAGTTTTCCAATCCAATCATAAAGGATTTTGAAATCAGGGAAGATGTTTACTATATTATCAGGGACTATATAGATTATATTTCAGAATTTGATGACACAAAATATCTCTTTTCGCTTCAATCATTAAAGAAAATTGCAGGATTAAAAACTAGGGAAAAGGATGTAGAAAGATTAACCACAATGACTATAAGAAGTATCTATAAGCATTTTAAGCAGGAGATTATTGAGAAGGAATATGGATATCATATTGTTCCATTAGGGCAAAGGAAGAATGATAACGATATAGAAGAGATAAAAATGGGAGATGTACGTCACCTTGCCATCATTAATTTAATGATGATGGGGTATAACCCTTTATATATCATGGAGCTTGCAGGACATGATAAATTGAGTACACAGCTGAATTATTGTAATCATGTAGATACCTTTGCAACTGCAAAGTCACATGTTCTGAAAGAAATGATGAAAAACACTAAAAATAATGCTGATTTCACGGATTATGGGAGTGGGGACTTTGTGCTGCAAAAACAGCTTCTGGGTGCTTCTTATTATGACTTGCCTTTGGTGTTCAATGGAAAAGGTAGGTGCAGGAGTAAAAATTTCCCTTGTGATTGTGTTTATACAGAATGTATTTTCTGCCCACACTTTATTCCTGACAGAAATTTGAGTAAAGAATATTATGATGAACTAAAAAAAGAAAATGAAAAAGATCTGGAGGCATTGCAGATTGAGCTGAAACTGCTTATGCAAGATTATATCGACAACAGAAAATTTGATAAAGTGGGTAAAGATATCGGAGTCACTTTAAACAAGAAAATACTGATAAATGCTTATCAACATTTATGGGAGGAAGAAGAATGAACGGTAGACCACAAATATATACAGACGAATATCTGGATGAAAAATTGAATGAATTTATTACAAAATATCCTGAAAAAACAATCAGCTATCCTGACCTGGAAAAGGAGACAGAAGTGCCAAGGCATATCTGGAAATACAGGAAAGCTGAAATTATTAGAAGTTACAATGAAAATAGAAGATTAAAGTGTCCTGAACCATCAGGGAAGATTATCCTTCCATCGGCAGATGACGTGATGATAAAATATGGGGACAAGCCTGAATTATTAAAAACTTATATCAGCAGATTATTAGAACTTGTAGCAAAAGCATACAGTTATAAAAATGAAGAAAGAACAATACTAGAACTTGAACAGAAATATAAGTCTGAAATAGAGGAGCTGACTGTAAAAAATAAGCAGCAGGAAAAGACCATAAAACAATTGAATAAAACTTTAAGCCAGATGATGCTTGATTCACAGTATCCTGACAGACGGAAAGCAGAAGGCATCAAAGAGAATGTTCTTGAATTTTCACATGAAAATAATATGAAATACAGGAATTTGCTGGAAGGATTTTCGTTTTAATGGATTTGACAGTTTATCATATCTGTCTGCTTGCAGCGGGGGTGTTGATTACTGTATACAAGTATGTCATATCATGGCATAAAATAAAATTGAATAACACAAAATGACATAATATAACACAATATAAAATATTATGTCATTTTATAAAATATGAAATAAACTAAAGATTGGAGGTTAAATTGCAATGCAGTTTGATATAAAAAACGAAAAACACAGGGAGAAATTATTGTGTGAAATAGCATACTATATGATGATGACAGGATATAAAAAAGCAGGAAAGTTTCTGTATATATCAAGTGACTATGTGACGGAAGGCGGATTTGAACTTGGGAAGATATGGGCTGGACTACAGGATTTATATAATCAGAATAAATTATCAGAAGATGATATTAAATTTCTGATAAGACTACGAATGCAGTTCCCCGATTCACCAAGAAAAGATTTAAAAAAATGGATTGATAGAGCGGAGGAAACAGAGGATTATTACAAGGAGCATGGAACATTGTCTATGCCCAATAACACGAAATTTCAAAACGGAACGAGTATGTTTCAATGGGTACACCACCAAAAAGCTTTATACAAAAGAGGAGAACTTTCGCCATATCAGAAAAGACGGCTTGAAGAGATGGGAATTGAGTGGATCAAGCCGAAGAAGATTGCTGACTGGGACAAGGCCTATCAATATGCAATTGAATTTTATAATGAGAATGGGCATCTGTTTGTGAACAGGAACTATGTAACATCAGACGGCTTTGAACTTGGGAAATGGATATGCAAGCAGAGAGATATGTATTTAGGGTTATCCCAAAGCACTATTACTGATGAACAAATTGAAATGCTGGAAGATATAGGTATGTTCTGGGAAGACCTAAAAATTGCAGAATGGGATTGGTTTGTTGGGCTTTTGAGGGAGTGTATTAAAAAGACGAAGAGACCATTCACAATAAATAGAAATTATAGATATAAAAATTTTCCGCTCGGGGAGCGGGTGGGTGAAGTGATCCAACAGTATGGAGAGGGCAGACTCACACAAGTTCAGGAGAAAGATTTAAGGAGTATAGGATTCAAGTTTAGTAAGATTATAAAATAAGATATAAGGAGCTGAAAAATTTTCAGTTCCTTTTTTCGTAGATACTTGGAGAGTAGTTGGAAATGTAGTACAATAGAATGGTAAATAATCATATGATGAGAGGAGATGGACTTATGACAAAAGCTACAGTGTTAGCAAAAGGTACGGAAATGATAATTAGTGGCTTTATATCAAAAGTTGATAATAATCTTGTGGACTTTGGGTGGAAGAAAATTAAAGATGCGAATAGTGAAAGAAAATCACATGAACAAAATATAGAAACTAGAATCTATCAGGTAACGGTTGATGCTATAAATGCATTTACATTTAATGAATACAAGAATCAAGATATTTTGTATTATGTAGCGGAAAGCATTTTAAGAGGATTTAAAAGTGAAATAAGAAACATTGAAGCTGTAAAAGTGGGGCTGAAAATATTGGAGTCACAAATTTCAGATGATAGGTGTGCGGATTTTTTAGGGATATTATGTGATGAAATTTGTAAGGATGAAAATGATATATTATATAAAGAGATTATTTTAATTCAGAATGAACAAATAAATGAAGATGTTCATGAGGGCTTTAAGAGAAGTGAGCAAAATCAAGAGTATATAAGAGAAGATATACATAAGGGTTTTGAGAGGAGTGAGCAAAACCTTCAAGAAGCTCAAAGAAAATTAGATCATTTAGTAGAAAAGGCAGATGACAAAGAAGCAAATTTTTATAATGAAATTCGTGTAGAGAATAGAGCAGAAGAGTATGCTGAAAAATGGGATAAAAACGTATTTTTAAATGATTTTAGTGAAAGAGATGAAAATGCTGGCATAAATGTTAAGTTAAAAGATATATATTTGGAAGAGCAGTTACCACACTATATATGGAAGAAAAACATTAAAATTTCAAATGATTTAAGAAATCTATTGACGGAATTTGTGGTTGAAAAAGGTGGAAAGAGAATGTTATTAATATTGGGACAACCAGGCATTGGTAAAAGCACTTTAATCACATGGATTATGGCTAATTTTAAAGAAAAGAAAGGTGATTTTTTAGTATATCAATTTGCATCTGATTTGAAAAATATTAATTGGCATGGAACCGATATATTATATGACATATTGAAAACGATTCATTTGAAAAAGGATAATCTGAAAGATAAGGTGTTAATTCTTGATGGGTTTGATGAAATATATGCAAACGGTGATAGAGAAGAAATATTGAATGAATTAAATCAAGAAATAAGAAGGATGAACAATTTAATAAACTTTTCATTGGTTATAACATGTAGAGAGAATTACGTATATGAATTACAAAAGCTAGAATGTGACTTTATTACATTACAAGCGTGGGATGATAATCAAATAAAATGTTTTTGTGAAGCTTATGGAGAAGTAAACGAAAGCTATATATCAAAAAGTAAAATTGACAAATTAATAGAGAATAAAAATGTATTCGGAATCCCACTTATTTTATATATGGTTCTGGCATTAGGCATTACGATTGAAAAAAGTGAATCTCTTGTAGATGTATATGACCAGATTTTTTCGATAGAAAGAAGCAGCATATATGACAGATGTATTAAAAATTCAAGGTATGATGGAAAGCACAGAATTAGTGAAGACAAAATCAAGCAGGCGATACATCAGATTTCTCAAAGAATTGCTTTCTGGATTCTTGAAAATAACTCTGAGGAATCCTTTATTCCCCAAAAAGAATACGAAACAATATGTGATTCTATAATTAATCAAATATCAAGAGTAGATAAAGATATAAAAAAAGATTTTTTAATTGGAAATTATTTTAAGATTGTAAAACATTGTGAGGGAATTGGAACACAGGAATTACAGTTTGTTCATCGTTCGATATATGAGTATTTTGTTGTATTATACTTCTTTGATTCTTTACGTAATCTTACAACTATAGAGGAAGTTGCTGGTAAGTTAGGGGAATTATTGAAGTATGGGCAGTTATCTCAACAGATATTGGAGTTTACTAAATATAAATTTGGTAAAATAAAACAATATTCTTTGTCTCATGTTACAAAAGAAACTTTTCAGATAATGTTGCGTGATGGTATGACATATCATACGAAAGAGAAATATAAGAATATTATAGATCGGGAAGTAAATATATTTGCAAATATGCTTGATGTAGTTCACTTATGGAATTCTAAACTGGATAAACTAGATAATATAGTGTGTTATTTGCAACATAATCGTTCGGCAGGTTTAAATTTGCGAAATACAGATTTAAGCGGAGCAAATTTAACCCGAGCAAATTTAAGCGGAGCAAATTTAAGCGGAGCAAATTTAAGCGGAGCAAGTTTAAGGGGAGCAAATTTAAGGGGAGCAAATTTAAGCGGAGCAAATTTAATCGGAGCGTATTTAATCGAAGCAAATTTAATCGAAGCAAATTTAATCGAAGCAAATTTAATCGAAGCAGATTTAAGAGGAGCATATTTAATCGGAGCATATTTAATCGGAGCAAATTTAATCGAAGCAAATTTAAGGGGAGCAAATTTAAGGGGAGCAAATTTAATCGGAGCGAATTTATATAAAATTATATTTGATGAAAAACAAGTTGAAATATTACATGAAAAATGCGATTTAAGTCATAATAAGGTATATATTTCTAAATCGGATGAAATTATAAGTTATATGGATTATTGCACTAGAAAGCAAAATGAAAAATAAAACATTCTTTCTGCAATTAGTTATAAAAAGTATTAAGTATATTTCTATTTAAAAGTAAAAACTTAATCTCAGTTCTCGGAACGAGTCGAACGAATCTCAAATAAAGCGAGTGGGAATAGTCCAGTGGACTGTTCCCGCTTTGCTTTATGGCCTTGGTCAAGGTTGGCCGCATCGCGGTCAAATTTATTTTCCCATCGGGGAAATAAATTTCCTTGACAGCGAAACGGAGTGTAGCGGAAAAGGTGAGACAATCTGCTTTGCCCGTTTACGGGGAAAGACACGATTGGTGAGACTCGTTCCCTAACGTATGCTTTCAAGTTCAAACTTTATAAGCAAAGGGATTGGAATTATAGAGATAGCAGTAAATAACCTGTTCTTAGAAAATACTTCGTTTTAATGTTAGAAGTTTGTTATAAAATAGAGAATTTCTTGATCATATGATTAAAAGTATTTGCTCAATTTAAAGAAACGGATTATAAAATAATATTTTATTTTATGACATATTTTAAAATAAAAAAACATTTTATTTGGGCTAGTATTTTATATTTTATATGATAAGATAAACTAAAAACAACTTAAAAATTAAGGTGTTAGTCAATAACTGTGTTGGTGACTCTGTTTGGCGGTTTATGTAACCACTTGAATCCCTATATTTATGAATATTTGGGATTTACCAACATCTATATATAGTGCTATAAATGTTACCAACACACTTGTTGACTAACACCAAAATTAAATATACTTTTGATTATTATGTATATAATGATTAAAAATGAAAAAGGAGAGTTTATTATGAATAAAGATTTTGAATTATTATTGAAAGTGATTTCTAAAGGAACTATTGATACAGTAGAAGAGTTTGAGGCATTTTGGAATAAGGATTGTATTAATAATCCTGAGTGGACTGAATTATATTTTGGAATATATGGGTATGATTCTCCATCGTCTGGTAATAGGGCAGTAGATCGAATATATATAGATATATTAGAAACGTGTAAAGAATTTGAAAGTAAAATAATAGAGAGATTTAGGGAGACATTTAAAGACCAATATAACAATAACTATGAGTCTTTTATTCAGTTATATTTGAGTAATAATTTTGATCCATCTCACTTTGTAAGATATATAAAAGCAAATTTTAAAAATGAAAGTGATGGATATTGGGTGTATTTTGAAAATATATCTTCTAGTGAAAGTTTTATTGAATTTATTAAAAATAATTGCAATAATGATTTTGAAAAATATTTGTATCTACATGATGGAATTTTTGAAATTGTAGATGAAGAAGATATTGAATCAGATGATCAGGAAGACAGTATCAAAATTAGGGATTTTCTCGATAACTTTGTAAACAATGATTGAACTCAAAAAGAAGGGGATTGTCTTTAAGATAGTCCCTTTTTGAGAAATTTAGCATTATTTAAGTAGTCCATCTCAATCTTAAAATGTGGAAAATATGTTATACTCAGATTCGATAGCTGAAACTATGGTAATGGAAGTATATTGATTTATAACAGGGAATTAATTCGGAAAGAGGCAAGCTGTAGCGGGTACAAGGAAATAATCTATAAATGAATCTGAAAATGTTATTTTATATTATGTCACAAAATAAAATAATATTTCAATTTATTTGGGCTTGTATTCTGTATTTTGTATGATAAAATCAAAGAAGATATATTAATCTTTTGGCTAAGACATTTCTTATATATATAATAATTTTAGCAGCATTTCACATCTCAATGAGTTTTAGTATTGAGATTAAATTAATGGACACAAATTAAATAAGTATCTTATATTTTTTTACTTACTATATATAATTAAAACAACTGAATAGAAAGGCTACAGAGTATTATATGCCAAAAATGGTATAAAATTTACAAAAAAGGAGAGATGATTATGGACAAGGACTTTGAACTATTACTGAAAATAATTTCTAAGGGAACGATTAATACATTGCAGGAATTTGACTTATTTTGGAATGAGGGGTGTATCAATGATGACTGGACTAAATTATATCTAGATGTATATGGATATGATGATTCGGGAAAGAGAGGTCAATTTTATATAGATATATCGTCATTTTATAATCATTTTAAAGAGGATACAATGCAGGAGTTAGAGGATGAATATGACTATGAGACTGCACTGGATAAGTTTGAACGTGATTTTGATGTATTGGATTTTATATATTATATTGAAAATAATTATTTTAAGAATGAAAATGATAGGTTTGTGATATGTTATTACAACTTTTATAAATTTGATGAATTTCTTAAAGACAACTGCGAGAATGATTTTGAAAAGTATTTATTACTTGATCGTCGATGTCTTAAACTTACGGATAAAGACAATATTCAATCATACCAGCAAGAGGAATGTATTAAAATTAGGGATTTTCTTGATAACTTTGCAAGCAATGATTAATCTGAAAAGAAGAGGATTGTCGCCAAGACAGTCCCCTTTTATTTTGAGAAATTGAAGCAGGTATTTTATATTGTAACGAAAATTTATTATATTTTTTATAGAAGTAAATATTCCCAGATAGATTAAGAGATTTTATAATGCAAAAATTTGATTGCAATCTAATATAGATGTATTATAATAATATCGTAGGATAAAATTGTGAACATAAAAGGTGATGGCAATGAACAAGATTGAATTTTTTACAAATGATAGGTATCTGGTATTGAAAGCATTGTACGAGCATCAGATAGAAATTAATGATGTCGAGATATGCCCTATTACCCAACAGGAAATTGCTGATACTTTAGGTTGTAGCAAGGCAAAGGTGAATGTGGTTTTAAATGAGTTAATCGACAATGATTATGTTCAAATTTATAATAATACGAAGGGTAGATATATTCTGACAGAAGATGCAAAAAAGATAATGAAGAAATTTAAGTACTGAAAATTGGGCAGCAAATAAAATACAATAGAAATGAAGGAGAAAAAATTATGCAGTTAACACCTGAAGAAATTAAAGAACAGCAGAAAAACGAGGAGAATACTAAAAAGAAGTATATTACTCCTATTATTCAGGAAAGATGGGGAAAAGAAAACTCCGACAATATCATTATGGAGTATTATTTTACAGATGGTAGGGTAAATATTGATGGTGATAAAGTATCAAGGGGAGATAAGAAAAAAGCTGATTATCTTCTCCTGTTTAAGGATAATATTCCTTTAGCATTAGTAGAAGCAAAGGGAATAGAACATAGTGCTATGGAAGGATATCAGCAGGTTCTTGAATATGCTGACATTTTGGATATTCCATTTGCATATACAACAAATGGGATAGATTTGGTTGAAGAAGATATGATTCTTCACAAAAATAATGACAAATTGAAAATGCAAGACTTTCCATATCCCGAAGAACTATGGGATAGATATATCAAGGAAAAAGGGTTATCAGAAGATGAAGTCAGATTAATTAATCAGCCTTATTATATTGATGCATCGAAAGTTAAACCTAAAAAGCCAAGGTACTATCAAAGAATCGCTATTAACAGAGTAATTGATGCAATAGCCCAGGGAAAGAATAGAATGCTTCTTGTTATGGCGACGGGAACAGGCAAGACATTTACTGCTTTTCAGATTGTATGGAGATTATGGAAGAGTAAAACAAAAAAGAAAATCCTGTATTTAGTTGATAGAAATGCACTTGCAGATCAGACTATGCAGAAAGATTTCAAACCATTTGTTGATGCAGGTGTTATGGTGAAAATGAAAAGTGCAAACATAAAGAAGGATACCGCTTACGAGGTATATACAGCACTTTATCAGCAGTTAAAGAGCAAAGATAAGGATTATTATAAGGAACTTCCACCTGATTTCTTTGATATGATTATTGTAGACGAGTGCCACAGAGGTTCAGCTGATTTGGATTCTAATTGGCATGAAATATTGGAGTATTTTGGTTCAGCAACACAGCTTGGACTGACTGCTACACCAAAAGAAACAGAAGATGTGTCAAATATTAATTATTTCTGTGCAGAAACAGATGATAAAGCTTTATATACCTATTCATTGAAACAAGGTATTGAGGATGGTTTTCTTGCTCCATACAGGGTTATTTCCGTAGAACTCAATATTGATAAAGAAGGATACAGGCCGCCATCAGGTAAATTGGATGTAGAAGGTAATCCTGTAGAAAATAGAGTCTACACACAAAAAGACTTTGATAGGACTATTGTTGTGGAAGAGAGACAGGAGATTGTCGCAAAAAGAATCACAGATTATATGAAAGAAAATGATTGCAGGTATGCAAAGACAATTGTGTTCTGTGAGAATATTGACCATGCAGATGCAATGGTTTTGAAGTTGAAAAATCTTAATTCAGATTTGGTTCAGGAAAATAGCAAATATATAATGAAAATCACAGGTGATGATGAAATTGGGAAAGCAGAATTAGAAAATTTCACTGATCCGAATACAAAATATCCTGTTATTGCAGTTACAAGCAAATTGATGTCTACAGGTGTGGATTCAGAAACCTGTGAACTGATTGTGTTAGATAAAACAATTGGATCTATGACAGAATTTAAGCAGACAATTGGAAGAGGAACAAGAATCAATGAAAACTTTACGATTGATGAAGAAAAGAAGAGCAAACTGCATTTTACAATTTTAGATTTTAGGTCAAATTATCATCAGTTTGAAGATCCAGAATTTGACGGGGAACCCGTGGCAGTTATGGAAGTAGGAGAGAATGGTTCATTTCCGAAGGGAAGCCCACAAAAAGAGACAGAAGAAAATGGTGAAAATAAAGGCAAATCTAAGGGACATATTCAAAAAGTAAAAGTGAATGGTGTTGATGTGACTATTGACGGGGAAGAAGTGCGATACACAGATGAGAATGGAAATTTCGTCAAGCAGAATATTGAAAGCTGTGTAAAAAATAATATTTTGACACAGTATCCAACATATCAGGATTTTTATGTTTCATTCAAAGCATCAGATGATAAGGATGGAATGACTATGGATTTGTTGCTAGAGAAGACATATGTAAAGAAGGTTAGTGAGGCAGTAGGGTATTATATTGATAAATTTGATATCGTTGGATTAGTTGGATATAAGAAGCCGCCCAAATCTAAAGAAGAAAGATTGCAGATGGTTTATGATGCAGATATTTTGGACGAACTTGATATTGAAAAAAGAGATATTATGCAGACTATTTTAAACGAATACAAAACAGAGGATTTTTCAAGGTTGAAAGATATTACTGTATTTAATCTGCCTGTATTCAAAGACAAAGGATATACACCAATGAAGATATTGAAAAATATATTTGGTGGAAACAAACAGAATTTTATTGATTTAATGAAACAAATTGAAGAAGTATTATATTAAACAACAAGGAGAAAGAAATTATGGCATTAGCTACATTAATAAAAAGACTACAGGACATTATGCGAGGAGATGCAGGTGTCGGTGGGGATGAGCAGAGATTATCTCAAATTGTATGGATTTTATTTTTAAAGATTTTTGATTATAAAGAAGAAGAATGGGAATTGATGCAGGAGAATTATGTCCCAATTATTCCGAAAGGATATCGTTGGAGGGATTGGGTTACAGGGGCTTCTGTAAAAGATCAGATGACAGGGGAGGAACTGATTGATTTTGTAAATAATAAGTTGTTCAGGGTATTGTCAGGGGATGCTGTGAAAAATGAAAAGGGAGAGGACATATATCTTTTTACCAAGGCGGATAGAGCATCTCTTCTTGTAAAAGAGTTTATGAGAGAGTCTACTAATTTTATGAAAAATGGAGTTCTTCTCAGACAGCTTCTTAATATTTTTGATGAAATTGATTTTTCTGATTATGATGAAAGACATGCATTTAATGATATTTATGAAACACTATTAAAAGGCTTGCAGAAAAATAATGGTGAATTTTACACACCAAGAGCGATTACTTCATTTGTGGTTGATAAAGTTGATCCAAAAATTGGGGAGAAAGTGGCAGACTTCGCTTGTGGTACGGGTGGATTTCTTGTAGATGCACTGCATCATGTGGAAGATGCGGAAATCAAGGTAGAAGATTTACCTAAGTTGCAGCATTCCTTTTATGGTGTTGAGAAGAAACAGCTTCCTTATATGCTTTGTACCACCAATATGCTATTGAATGATATTGCAGAACCAGATATTATGCATGACAATTCGTTAGAACAGGATGTAAGAAGATATACAGAGGATGACAAATTTGATGTTATTCTGATGAATCCACCATACGGTGGTTCAGAGCTGGAAATTGTGCAAAAGAACTTTCCTGCTGAACTTAGAAATTCGGAGACAGCAGATCTTTTTATGATAGAGATTATGTATCGCCTTAATAAGAATGGCAGGTGTGGAGTAGTTCTGCCTGATGGCTTCGTTTTTGGAACTGATAACAGTAAAAGTGCAATTAAAAAGAAACTGTTAGAAGAATTCAATTTACATACAATTATCAGGCTGCCAGGCAGTTGCTTTGCTCCATATACAAGTATTGCAACCAATTTACTTTTCTTTGATAAAACAGAGCCGACAACAGATATATGGTTTTATAGGTTTGACTTGCCAAATGGGCAGAAATTTTCTATGAAAAAGAATCCTATGACAAGAGAGAAGATGTCTGCTCTTGATGAATGGTGGGATAATCGTATAGAGATTAGAGACGAAAAAGAAGATAGTTCTATGACGGAGACTTGGAAGGCAAAAAAGGTATCTGTGGAGGAAATTGTAGCAAATAATTATAGTTTAGACTTTTGTGGATTCCCTAATGAGGAAAAAGTAATTCTTTCTCCGAAAGAGACGATAGAAAACTTTAAAGCGGAGAGAGAAAGACTTGATCGAAAAATGGATGTGAAGTTACAAGAGATTATGGATATGTTGGGAGTGTAATTATGGTATTGGCAGAAGATTTGAGACAAGCGGTGTTGCAGGCGGCATTACAGGGGAAGTTGACAGAGCAGCTTGAAACAGACAGTGATGTGGATGAAATGCTGATAGGAATACAAGAAGAAAAAAACAGGTTGATTGCTGATAAGAAAATAAAAAAGGAAAAACCATTACCAGAGATTCAGGAGGAGGATATTCCTTTTGATATTCCTGATAATTGGAGATGGGTTAGATTGCAGACTTTTTTGGATATTAGAGATGGAACACATGATTCACCTAAATATGTGGAATGTGGTATACCGTTTGTGACAAGTAAAAATTTGAATAATGGGAAAATAGATTTTTCTGATATTAAATATATTACAAAAGAAGATGCGGATATCATTAATGTTCGTTCAAAAGTGGATAAGCATGATATTTTGATGGCAATGATAGGAAGTATCGGGAAACCTGTACTGGTTGATATAGAGAAGGAATTTGTAATAAAGAATATGGCATTATTTAAAAAGGTTCCGAATAGTGATGTTGATATGCATTATGTATTGCTTTTGTTGAATTATGCTGAGAATATTATGAAAGATCAATCTACAGGTGGAGTTCAGAAGTTTGTATCATTGACATATTTAAGACAATTTATTTCTCCATTGCCTCCAATCGAAGAACAGCAGAGAATTGTTGATAAAATCAACAAAATTATGCCTAAAATTGATGAATATGAGGAGATTGAAAAAGAGTTAGAAGAATTAAAGAGAGAGTTTTCGACAAATATGAAAGATGCATTGCTTCAAGCTGCTATGCAAGGGAAATTGACAGAGCAGTTGGAGAGTGATAGTAGTGTGGAGGGATTGGTTAGAGAGGAAGACATAAATCCATTAGATGAAGAAGATTATCCTTATTCTATTCCAGATAATTGGAAATTTGCCGAATTAGGAGAATTGACTTCTATTCCAATAAAGAGAGGAAAATCACCTAAATATGTTGATAAGAGTGGAACTCTTGTCTTTGCACAAAAATGTAATCAAAAAATAGGAAAAATTTCTTTGGATGATGCAAAATATTTAGATGAAAACATAAAGCATAAATATGAACAAGACAATTTCTTACAAGGTAACGATATAGTGATTAATTCTACTGGAGGAGGGACACTTGGAAGAATTGGTTATATATCAGAGTCATTGATAAAACATTCTTTGCCGATTGTTCCCGATTCGCATATCACAACGATAAGAACAAAAGACAATGTTTCATCAAGATATATTTATTTCTTTTTAAAATATAATCAACCCTATTTAGAAACTATGGGGGTTGGTTCAACGAATCAAACAGAGTTAAGACCAGACACAATAAAAGAATTAATAGTGCCACTTCCACCGATAGAAGAGCAGCAGAGAATTGTGGAAAGATTGGATGCATTGTTGCCATTATGTGATGAATTGAAGGAAGAATAAATTGTTGTTAGGAAGTTATATATGGGGAGGAACTACATTGAAAAAAACAAATATATTTTTATCTTATTGTTGGAATGATTCAAATATAGCTGATGACATATACAATCATTTTAAAGGTAATCAGAATATTGAACTGCATAGAGATACGATAGACATTGGTACATGGAATAGTATAAAAGAGTATATGCAATCAATTAAGGATATGGATTATACTATTCTTTTGATTTCAGATACATATTTAAAGTCGGCTAATTGTATGTATGAAGTTTTGGAGGTAATGCGAGACAGAAATTACAAAGATAAAATTTTTCCAGCAGTTATTGATTCAGGAATCTATAAACCTATTACGAGAGCAAAATATGTGAAACATTGGCAGGATGAATTTAATGAGTTGGACAATACATTAAATGAGATTAAAGTGCAGAATCTTGGAAAATTGAATGAGGATTTAAAAAGGTGCCAGGACATTTCTTCTAATATTGCAGACTTCTTGGATCTGGTTTCTGATATGAACAATCCCAATATTAAAGACATATGTATACAAATTGAACAAAGATTGAATATAAAGGGCTCTTTTGAAAATAAACGGATGAATGATAGCAATGACTTATTTGCGGAACGGATAAATGATGGCAATGATTTATTTGCCTCATTGGGGATACAAAGCAAGAAATATAATTTTGAACCGACAGATTTAGAAGTCAGCCAATTTTTAAGAGAAAGCTTTGCTCAAATTACAAGTCTGTTATCACAATTATGCCAACAATATCAAAGTGAGAATGCAGGGATACAAGTACATATTGAACAGATTGATACAAGAACAGTGATATATCAGTTTTATAAAAGTGGGCAATTAGTTAAAGGATTGAAACTATTTTTAAGTAGTATGTTTGGCGGCGGACGGGAGACTATTGGAATGTCTGATAGTACTATGTCATATGGTGGGGGCAATTCATGGAATAGTATGTATGATGCGGAGGTTGTAGATGGAGAATTAAAACTATATGCAAGGATGTCATTAATGAATAGTCAAAAAGCTATGACAATCAATGAGGTTGTGGCTGATATCTGGGGGCAGTACATACAAATATATTTAGAAAGATAACATGACAAAATTAAATATAATGTGAATATATTAATTTGGGATTTGAAAATAAAAGTCTTCTATGAATCTGTAATGGATTCTATTGCAAGAGAATCATTTAAAGATTTGAGAAACAGATAATGATACATTCAGAGTCAAGATTTTCTTGGCTCTGGATCTGTTTGTGGAGGAATTATGAAAGGTAAAAAAGATGGTATTATTTGGTCGGTAAGATTAATCATTTTTAGTGCAGTTATATTTTTTATTTTGCAGTTTCATCTTTACACAGATAGTTTCAAAAATTTGATGCAATTGATTCTTCCATTTGGTTTATCTGATTGGAGAGATTTTTTTATGGTAATTATGTCAGGGATATTTACCAGTTCTTTCGTAACATTAATTATGAATTGTTCTGATTATAAAAATGAAAAAAGAGATGCACTGGAAAATTATTTTCTTGTTAGTTATAGGTTTCTGAATAACTTTAAAGATATAAAATACCTTTATATCAAAGAAGATTTGGACTTAATTCGTAATTATTATTTAGAAAGAAGCTCTAATGAAATATGTAAGAATAGAGGGATAGACAATCAAAATTTTAAAGCAAAATTGGCATTGCAAGAGTGGATATGGAAAAATGGAAGTAAAGAAGAAAGAAAAAGTTATAAAAAATTAAAACAAAAATATTTATCTGATAGAGTAGAAAATATGATATCTGATTATGATAAGAAGTTAGAAAAAATAATTAAGCAGTACATAAAAATAAGTGAATTAAGCTATCAGGAAATTGAAGATGCATACAGAAATATTGATTTTTTATGTACTAACAAGCTGAATCGAAATGAATTTATATATAAGTTTCTATATATAAAGTGATTGATTTTTGCTGCACTTTGTCGGTATCTTTTTTTGCAAATTTTTGAGTGATTTAAGTAGAGCTTTATATTCTCAAATTCGAGTTTTTATGTAGCAAAAAATGCATACATGGTCATAAGCAAAAATCAAACACGATATATATACATGAAAAACAAAGGAATTTGTTAAATAAGATAAAATATGAAAGTTATCATTTCAAAAACTATTATAACAAACCTAATATTGTTGTGTTAGATAAAATTCTGGAATTGCAAAATGAGATTTTTACTGTCGAAGATAAGAAGTATAGAAAAAGTATATATAATCAATATTGCTATGAAATAACTTGTAATATAGAGTTTTTACTTCAACTTACATATAAAAAGAAGTACGAGGAAAACTATCCTCAACAAAGAGAATTTTTAGAAAGTAGTCATATTGATATAAGAAAATTTGAATATGAAAAAATGTAGAGAATCACAAGTAATAATCTTAATAGGATAAAGTAGTAGAGTTATAGATCAAAATTAATAGTGTATTGAAGATGATAAATGAGTTATAAAACAAGATAGATGATGAAAAAGGAGACAATACATATGTTAAATTTAGTTAATACACCACAGGAGGCAATATCATTCAGTGACACGGATGCTTACAACATTAAGATTAAGTGTCTTGCTTGCTCGGAGAGTAGATTTATTCAATATGAACGGCCATATGAAGATAAAGGAAAATTGGTTATCGGGAAACATTCTTTTCCTTTGAATTTAATTGAAATGGTAACGGTTCGATTTAAAGATGAATTTAGAAGATGGGAGGATCGATATAAGGTTGATAGCAGGTATTTTAGGCAGTTTCTTAGTGAAGTGGCATTACAAGAATTAGAGGAATTTGAGCCGTAAACAAAACAGGAGATATATCTCCTGTTTTGTTACATAAATCTAATCATCAAAATGAAAACAAACAACATCACTGGCCTCACAATTCAATGCTCGACATAAGCTTTCCAAAGTATTCATTGTGACACTTTTATTGTGTTTCAAGTCGCTAATCGTATGAGCATCGATGCCGTGCTTGTGTATCAGGGCATAGGTGGTTACTTCTTTACGTTTCATGGTTTCCCAAAGCGGAGAATAGTCAATCATTTCATCACCTCATAAAAATATTATGTTTGTAAAATTTTTGCTTGAACATACTGGAATATTCCACTATAATTTAAAATAGCGAAAACGAACAAAGGAGTATTTGAATATGGAAAATGAAGTAATAGGGTTAATGACACAATGTCTGGCAGAAGACAGGTTGCAGAAACTTGTAATTCAGGACGAAGAATATCAAACTGCGAGCATCAGGGAGAGGGAAGTACACGATGACTTTGAAAGCACATTATCCGCAGAGCAAAAAGAGCTATACGATACCTTTATTATGGTAGCATCAGAAACACAAATGAATTTAGTACGTATTGTTTATCAACAGGGCATGAGAGATTTATATAATCTTTTGCAATCATTAGAAGTTAAAAAAGAGTAAAACAAAACAGATACAAAGTTTTTAGAAAAAGGCTAAAGCAAAATGTTTTAGTCTTTTTGCTTTGTAGAAAAAAATTAGCGATTATACATAATAAAATTATTTATACCCTCCCCCGTATCTAAAATAGAATGATACATTAAAAGATTTTATGTACATAAAATTTTTTCAAAACACGAAAGGAGATAAAACAAAATTTAATGAATAAAAACAAAAATTTAGCTAAGTTATTGTGTACATCTATGATGATTGGTAACATTACACCTGCATTTGCTACAGTGACGAATGAGACTAACACATATGATGACACAACGGAAAATGTTTCAAAAGAAACAGAAGTTTTATATCAAAAAGCTGGTAACTATTTTGTTACCATACCAAAGACCATTTCACTTGGAGTTGATAAACAAAGCCCATATTCTGTTAAAGTGGAAGGGGATATTCCTTCTGATAAACAGGTATATGTATCTCCCATTGATGGAATAAAGGATACAGAAGTCTTTGATTTTTATATGCATGATACCAATACAGTTAATCCTAAAGCTGATGTGGTGGCTACCGTAATACAGAATAAGTTTTACTGGAACTTCAGTGAAGTAGCAAACGGTTATTCAGAAACGGATAACAAAGTCACAGCCGAAGACCTGACATCAGGTACTTGGAAAGGTACTTTTGACTTTGAGATTAATATGCATAAAGTTAATGGTGATGAGTCACACACTCATAGTTATACAGAAACAATAATCAAAGAGCCAACCTGCACAGAAAACGGAGAAAAGAAACTTACTTGCTCCTGTGGAGATACTAAGACAGAGACTATTCCAGCTACAGGACATACTATTGTAAATGGAAGTTGTACAGATTGTGATGTAATCGTTAAAACAGTAGATGACTTAATAGCAGGTGAAGATCTTTCATTTGATATGGGAACAGTTCTAGCCGTAGATAAAACAGACACCTTAAAAGTAAATGATATTGTAATACCTGAACAAAATTTCACTTTTGATAAGGAAGGTGAGTACAAGGTTACTGTAGAAACTACCAATTCAGATGGAACTCCAATTATCATTAACATCAATATCACCATTATCATTAATCAAGAAATTCATACCCATAGCTATATAGAAACCATCATAAAAGTTGCAACCTGTACAGAGTCGGGAGAGAAAAAATTAACCTGCTCCTGTGGAGATACTAAAACAGAGAGCATACCAGCTACAGGACATAATTATGGTGCAGATGATAAATGTACAAATTGTGGAGAACTAAATCCCAATCATAAACATAGCTATACGGAAACGATAACTAAGAAAGCTGGTTGCGAAGAAACAGGGGAGAAAACTCTTACTTGCGTCTGTGGAGATAGTAAAACAGAAATAATTCCAGCTACAGGGCATGATTATGAAGATGGAAATTGTAAAAATTGTGGAGAGGCAGAATATATACAACATGAACATAATTTTGTAAATAATACATATAATACAAATTGGATAAGAGATTTTGATGGTACAAATGGGTATAGGTGGGATTATGAAAGTGCTACAGCAAATTCAACTCGTTATAAGTCAAATTCAACATCAGGGGTAATTGGTAATTGGAATAGTGCAGAAACTATATGGAAAATAACAGTACCTGTTTCCTGTACAACTCAAATAGGATTTAAGCCTAATTCAACTTCTGGTACAGTAAATCCCACAACATTTATTTATTTAAATGATAAAGAAATATGGAATAATCATGAATCTTCTGCTTCAAGTTCAGTTTATAAATACAAAACAGTAACTTTGCAAAAAGGCGATAACTATGTCAAAGCTATAGGTTATAGAAATGATTGTATAGAGCTTTTTAAAGTGACTGGAGAGTATGAAGTATGCAGTATATGTGGAGAAAAGCCACTTTCTAAAATTTGGAACTATACACTTAATGAAACAGATAAAACTATTACATTGAATAGATATATAGGTGAAGAGACAGATGTAATTGTACATAGCAACTATCTAATTGATGGAACAACTTATAAAACGAGAATTGCAGCTAATGCTCAAAGCTGGTCTACAGATTACATGTTTGGTAGAAAAAGTATTAAAACCGTTAAATTTGAAAAAAATATAGAGCTTCCTGATAGTATTGCTGGTATGTTTCGTGAATGCTCATCTTTAACCAATGTTGATATGAGCAATTTAGATACAAGTAATGTAACAGATATGAGTTACATGTTTTATAAATGTATATCTTTAACAAGTATAAATTTAAGTGATTTAGATACGAGTAATGTAATCAATATGAGCTCTGTGTTCTCTGGATGTTCTGGTTTAACAAGTATAAATTTAAGTGGTTTAGATACAAGTAAAGTTACTGATATGAGTAATATATTTTATAAATGTTCATCATTAACAAGTATAAATTTGAGTAATTTTAATACAAGTAATGTAATCAATATGAGCTCTATGTTTGGATGTTCTGGTTTAACAAATCTTGATTTAAGTAATTTTGATACAAGTAATGTAAAATTTATGAATAGTATGTTTAATGGATGCTCCTCTTTAACAAGTCTTGATTTAAGTAATTTTAGTACAAGCAATTTAACTAATATGTATCGTATGTTTTATGAATGCAGTTCTTTGACAAGCCTTGATTTAAGTAATTTTGACACATTTCAAGTAATCAATATGGATTCAATATTTTATGGTTGCACATCTCTTAATACTATTTATGTAACACAAAATAAATGGTTTACAAGCCAGGCAGATACGACAAATATGTTTAAAAATTGTGGCACATCATCAGTAATATACAAATAATATTATAATTATAAAAAATAGAAACAGGAATCCTATTATATCGTGGCAGGATTCCTGTTTTTTTGAGCACATTACTTCTTTTTCTTTGTGGATATCTCTAGTTCCCGTTGCTTCTGATAAGTCGCTTCTTCCTCCGTAAGCTCATAAGATAAAATGTCTTCAGGTCGGCAATGAAGAATCAAGCACAATTCATTGATCGTAGTCGTTGTAATGGGTTCCCCGTGCGACATTCTACGAAGTAGATTACTACTAATGCCATAATGGTATATCAGGGAATATTTCGTAATTCCCCGATCCGCCATTGTTTTCCAACACTTTTCATAGTTAATCATAAAAAATCTCACTCCTTATTAGTATTTTATTGCGGTAGTAAATAATTGAACATTATCAACTAATTACTATTAGTAACTAATTGAATATAAAAGTGTTGCTTTTGAACAGGAATAATGATAATATGGGTAATATATTGAACATATATACAAAAGAAAGTTAATGAATATGACTAAGAATACAATGAGGAAACTTGTATGCAAATATGTATACAGAATAGAATACAATCCTGATACTTTTAGAAAAACAGACTGGAAAGAAATAATGCATCAGCTCAAAAATGAGCCTAGTATAAAACAAGTCAGACTACTAAACGAAAATAAAGTTAATTTTGTTAGACAAGAGTACATTTTGCTGGAACAGACAAGGGCTAATTTGGAAGAAATGATGTTTCATTTGGAAACAAAACATGAAAAATGGCTTGTTGATAATAATGGAGTGTTCCGCTACAAAGACTACAAATCCATTGAAGGTAAACCCATGATGGAAGGACCAGAAGGAATTTCTATTGAGGAGTGGCTTGGGTACTTTTATAACAATATCATAGAATATAAGTCATATATGGAAAAAGAACTTGGTATCGCGATTAAAGGCGATGTCGGGGAAGAAAATGTTGTAAATATATTGGCAGAAAGCAGATATGCGGATTATGTGGCACATAATGTAGTTCTTAACGTGTCAGACGAAGGCGGAAACACGAATGAAATAGATACTTTTGTTATCCTACCATATGGTGTTGCAGTATTGGAAGTCAAGAATTATGGAAAAAGAGGTCAGACACTTTCTATCACAGATAATGATATGTGGAACCTATATGATAGGAGAAAAATAAAGAAAGTTAAAAATCCTGCTTACCAGAATAGTAGACATACAAGGGCAACGAGACTTATACTCAGAAATTTACTTGGAAGAGATATTCCAATATTCCCGTTGATAGTTATAGGGAATAATCAAGTTAGAATTGAAAGACATAGCAATCTAACGGTAAAAAATATAGATGAACTGATAACTTATCTTAATAGTTTAAGAAGTAACGAACACCTGTCAGATCAAGAACGAAAGCAGATAAAGAAGTTTCTGGAAAATGAAGACATTGGAGCAAATGCTTTCTCAGTTGTTTCTTATCGGGAGCAAATCAACTATATCAAGGCAGTCGCAAAAGAAGTGTATATTGCTGCAAGCTTTAATCAGGATGCAAAAGTACTTTATTATAAGATACAAGATGTTGTCTCTTATGGATTCGTGGGGGGTATTGTATTAATACTTGTAGCAGGTGGTCTATTGACACATAACTTTGATAGCTTTATGATTTTGCTTTTGGTATTATGCATCACAATCGTAACAGTGGCAGGAACAGTACATCTGGCAGGAAAATTAAAAGGTATTTTTGGAGATAAATAATATGGGGATAAAGGATCTGTTCCATAAAAAAGAACCTGTTACATCATTAAATAGGATAGCAAAGGAGATACAGAAAGCAGACACATGGTTAATAGCCTATGCTCCAGTTTATAATCTTGATTTCGATGTTACAGTCCCGACGAGACCTGCAAGAGAAAAATATATTCCAGCTGAAAGTCAGAAACAAAGATACGAAACATATAGAAATAAGTCGGCTGTATTTATTGAAGAAAATTTTTATTGTTCAGGAGATATGTATAACTTGTATGACTTATATCAATGGAATGAACTGTGTCTGACAACTACTTTCCAGATGGTCGGACATGCTCCAAGTGAAAGTATTATCTCTTTTGTAAATTTGAATGAAGCATTAAATTATTTTGATAATATGTTTTTAAAAACAGAAGATTTGTGTATAAGTATCGTACATAACATGAAGCAGATTGAGCTTGAACTGACAGAAGGTATGGATAGAACAGATTCTGAATTATTTCAATATGAGAGTGGAATGAAAATGATAAGGGATTGTAAGGAAATTGAGCAATGTGAACAACTCCTAAATATGCTTTTAAAATGTAAAAAGTATACAGAGTATCTACTCAGTATAACTCTGTATATTTATGAGAATATTCCCTATGTGCTATGTGATAACAATAAATACATGATAATAAAAAACTGGGAAAATTTTTACAATAACATATTAAATCATATCAGTATAGGGAACAGGAAACATGGGATAACGACAAAAGAGGATTTTTTTAAACTGATAGGGTAGGCAAAGGCTTATTTTATAAAATACAAATGAATGGAGGAAACAAGAAATGGACTTATTTACAGTAATAGGTATTGTTCTTTGGATATGGGGTGCCTATAAAGCTTGGGGAACTGTCAGTGCACGTAACTGGGAATGGGTTAACAGGCAGGAACCTGTTAGTTATGTTGTTAAGGTTGCATTTTGCATACTAATAGGGTTTGGTGTTGCAGCATTCCAGCTTGCAAAAGCTGGCCTTAAATTTGGTCTTGCTGTAATTAGAATGTTTGGATAGTTGTCAAAAAATTAGAAATAAACAACTGTCAGTAAAGTGGAGGGAGACATTTTTCAGACTTTGCGGACATGAAGACTGTTCTTTAGTCTTCATGTCCGCAAAGTACACCAAGGGGTAGTAGGCCATAGGCCTACGTAGGGGGAAAGGTTCTTCCCCTGTGTATTGCAGAGATAATGATTTTTTATGAATTTATGTTTGCTCATACTAAGTAATAAAAATTTCCCTGTTTATCTGTTCAGAAAGTCTTAGGTGTATTCCTTTGAGTCTTCTGTTTTGGGAGAAGAAAAGGAGGTATTTAGATATACTTGCTTTTATATGAATTGATATGAAAGCAAATAAAGAAGAAAAAGTCTCAATTCATATATTATTGTAATAAGTTATTTTAGAAATAAATCTAAAAAATGAACAATTAAAACATAGGCACAATCAGAATATTGTATTTCAATAATAATTTTTATATAGATAAAATTTTTCTTAAAATCATTGTTTATTTCATAAAAAGGTTCATTTTTAGATACATTAAACTATATATGTAGTGGAGGGGATTAAGTGAATGGCACAAGGGGACTTTGGTCATACAGTTTAGAGGTCTTCTCTTTTTTCTTTTATAAGGCATAGTTTCATTATGTTTTGTATTTTCTTCTGTTTAAGTAAAAATGTCCGTTTTTGGACGTATTAAACTATATATATCATACAGATTAGGAGACTTGCAGCAAAGCAACTATGAACTCTATATATTATAAATTTCTTTACAATCTGAAACTTTTTCAGTATAACAACACTCCCTTATATAAATCTAAAAGAATAAAACTCGGTATTTACTTTGCATAGTATTCTTTTGTTGACTGATACCTTTATCAGAGGTATACTATTTACAACAGGAGCAATATATTGCTCATATCGAAACATCACAAAAGAGAATGCTCCTAAAAATTATAATTTTTAATTTAACGTTTATAATAAAGAAGTTTGTTAAAAGGTTATATTTATAATTTTATCAACTGGAAACTTAGAGATAAGGCATTTATCTCATTTAAACATCATTTTGAGATGATGCATATCTCCATCAATTTTTTGAAAGGAGAACTATGAAGAAGAAAACAGTAGGATTATTACTTGCACTAATGACAGCTGTATCACTTACAGCTTGCGGAACAAAGAACATTGCAAATGAAGCAGTTGCTATGGAGAGCAACATTATCGTAACAGAAGAAACTGGATTAATCGTAGAGGAATTACCTATACCTGAAACAATTGAAACAGAAGAACCTGTCTATATAGACTATGAGGACTTATACCTTGCAGACAACTATCTCAAAGTGGGCAGGGAAAAACTTGAAGCAGTTGATACTGACAGCCTTGAAGAGACATTTGAAAAATGTGTCCTTTTAGAGTCTGTAGACCTGTACAACTTTGAAGGTACTTGGGTGGGATACTCAAAACCTGATATCAAAGTTATTTTATTTGGAACAAATGACAAGTGGGCAGAGGTAAGCTTTGCTAAAACAATATTGTATATTCCAAAAGAAAACTTTGACTTGGTAGCCATGACACCAGTTGAAGAACCAGAAACGGAAGAAGTTGTTCTTGCAAAGGCAGAAGAAACTACTCCAAAACAAGAGACAACACCTTCAAAGCCGAAGACAGAGACACTAGCACCTGTAACTACTGAATCCGTAGTAGCAGAGCCGTCTACAACTGAACCTATTGTAGAGCCTGAAATTCCTGTAGTAGACAATACAAAGTATACACCTGAAGAGGCTATTACTGTGTATAGGTCTATCATGGAGAATAATGGTATTCAGTGGGATCCCAGTATCAAGGAGTTTGCATCATGGGGTACAGGTTGGATTTACCTAACAAAAGGTCAGCCTGAATTGGCAGGCAACAGTGATGTAGAATCATATAAAATGGGAAGTGGTGGTAAACCCTGGACAAAGTATTATTTTGAAGTAACTGGTTCAGACGAAAATGCAGTTTATATTACAGAATGGAATTGTGATTAAGCAAAAAATGCCTTGGAATTAGTTCCAGGGTATTTTTTATTAGTAAAAAATATTCAGCTTACACAAATTTTAAAATTATTTCAGCCCAAATTTTTATATAATAAGAAAAAAACATTATATAATTAATATTAAAAAAATTAAATTTTTGAAAGGAGGAAACACATAAAAACATTAGGTTTTTATAAGCATAAGATGAAAATGAAAAACAAGATTTTAAATAAAATTATTATAAGTATTATCTCTATGGCTGCTATAGTTACAAGTATTTCTCCTGTAAATGCTGGATATGGTGGACAGGGAGAAGTACAGGGAGGAGCTAGTGGGGATATTGATATTAGTATTTCATCGCAACCCCTATATTTTGATGATCACAAAGGAATGCAAGCATCTATTAGTGGACAGCCTGTTTTTTGTATCCAGAGAGGGTATCCTTTTAGAAGCAATGTCTCCGAATTGCAGATGGTTACTACAACTAATGGATATCATAGTGGAACTTTAGCATCATTGATGAGATATTTTCTAGTATATAGTGGTGAGGATGCCGCAGGCTGGTTTAGGGGATTCGGAGAGTGGACCATTAATGATGACCATACGGATGCGACACAAACCTCTACAAGTGGAGCACCATCTTCCCTTGCTTGGCAGGAAGTTTTTGACGAAGACATGGAAGATGACGAGGATTCACCATATGAAAACAGATATCAAAATGATATTGGTACTGTTAGAAGATGGATAGACGAAGTTAAAAAACTTATGACAGGTCATGAAGGCAGTCTTGAACCATTTAAAACCCAAATGAAAAAAATCACATATGAAGAAGCAGGGTTTAATACAGCTCAGCTCTATGCCCAAGCTATGCTACATTATTACATTTTTGAAGATCCAGATACTTCAAGTTATAGTGATTATGCCAAACGTCAGTGCGAATCTTCCTTGGCATGGTGTATTGAATATAATTTTATTACTACAACTGGTTATAATGGTTCTGCTTTAAGAGTATCTTACAAAGATTCCAATGGATATTATGGAGTAAACAGAAGTCAGTCCTATTCAGGCTCATGTGATGGTTATGTCAAAACTACAATAGGCGGACAGTATGAAGCACTTAAATTATATCGCCAAGTAGTTTGGAAAACAGTTAATATGAGAGAAATCCCTAGTTTTGCAGAGAGGAATCCTAATAACTGTAAACCAATTAAACTTTACTGGGATGAAAACATTCAAAAGTACACTGCAACAGTCTCTGATTCACATGGAGTTTTAGATTATTTTAACTTTGAGATACCTGGAGTAGAAATAACCAACAATGGTGATGGAACACTTACTATTACCAGTGCGAATGAAATTAGCAGTCCTTTAACTAGTTTGCCTTATGCGAGTCGTTTGGAACCTACAGACGGAGTATTTAAATTACCAGAGTACTATAGATGGAACTTGGAAGGTAAGTATGTTAGATATACATACACAGTGTTAGTACCTTTGGGGGATGGTCATGGTCAAGTAACAATGGAAGATGGCGATTACAGAAAAGATGTACCATCTTTGGATAAATATCAACATAGTCATGAATGGGGTTGTGCATGGTTCTGTTCGAGAACTTCAACTTCCGAAGACAATGCAAATCATTGCGAGTGGGATAGAGGAATTTATGATCATGTAGGAAACTGTCCAGGACCAAATGGTAATCCTAATACTTGTACTCATGAAAAAAATGCAGGAGAAGAACCTAATTCTTGTGATTGTGATTTATGTAGTGAAGGATGTACTGATGACCATGAACATCACTATCACTGTCATAAAGACCACGGTACACATTATACTCGTCATGAACATACAAGTGCTTGCCACAAGCATACAAAAGAGTGTCATGATCATCAGGATGTAGCTAATACAGGATGTTATCATAGAAATTATTGTCCTTATTATGCAAGAGAAAAAAGTCTAGGTCATATTACATGGGTTACATGTGATGAATTATCTGATTGTGTAAGAACTTGGGCTTGTGGAAAACAGCATTTCGATACCAGATTAGAATACATTGATGGGCAGTACATTGACTGGCAGGATGTCTCTGGTGTGTATACGAATGGACAAAAACTTATCGATCCGACATATGCATATATTAAAGTTATTACAGAAAAACATGAGTTCCCTGCACAGACGGATACTGAAATATTACTCATTGCGGATAACCCTGAATGGAATGACTTGACATATACATTGCCTAATGGAAAAGTCGTACAACACAGCAGTCACTTAAGAGTGGGAGAAAAATTCCACCTCAAATATATTTACTCGTATGAAGGGGCTTCCAAAGGGTTCAAGATTGAATTTACTCTGGAAAATAAACCATATTATCAATATAATTATTTGTCCAGAATGCAGGCACCACAAAATAGTATTCCAATCTACAACCTTAGAACTGGATTAGGGGGAGACAGATTCTCTATGAGTTCCATTAGTGTACCTCATGCCAAACTGAAAATTGATGAAACACCTATAACCATAAAAGGATTTTATAAAACACCAGAGACGGCTTATACACTGAATGGAATTTATTCATGGGATAGTGGAATAACTTGGAATGATAAAGTGTACTTGGATGCACTTACAGATGACCAGTTAGATGACAATTATAACAATAAAGCGGCTGATGATTATCCAGGTGCTAATGGTGGGGAAAGAATTACTACAAATGTAATTTCACCTTTATTAACAGATTTTACTGTTTCTAAAGTTGATAATGAAATTCAGGTAGTATGGGAATTTGATACAGAACCAGAAGTATTTAGTTCTGCATTGGTATTTGCAACATCTTACATCAATGTAGTGGACAACGATAATTATACAAAGTCTTACTATGATGAGGGGTACAATTATGCAAGAGAAAATATCGCCCCATCTGTATACACAACAGGTGTTGTAGGTCCAGCTATTACAGGTGTTCCTGGTTCTATTGTTACTGATAATATTCCAACTGGCACAGCATCAACGAACTGGTACTATAACTTTGAAGAACATAATAATGTTGGTGGAGTGGGATACTTCAGTTGGGAGTACACTGATCCGAATGGTACACAATCTGAAACATTGATACCATCACATACCATCTTTACACAGAATAATGAATATCGTACTTATGCTGTTAGAAATAAAGTATGGCAGTCCGATGTAGATATTAAAGTTTCTAATTTTGTACAGAATACAGGTGCTGGTATTACTGAACATACATATCAAGACAGGGGAAGAAGTAACCATGATATGAATTACAACCTGTATTATACAATTGATGTAACGAACCCAAGTGCTACTATTTTTGCTGATAAAGTAAGAGCTTATGACAACACAACAGATAATGAGACAACTACGACTCCATACAATACAAGTTCTGATGTTTATGAGTTTGATGTAAATACTAAAATTACCTGGGGTTCAACAGGTGCATCACAAACAGGTGCTTCTTATGGTAATACTACGGTTGTAGACCATATTAAAACAGGTACTACTTACATTCAGAGAGAAATTCCCACAGTATTAAATACAATGATTTCTCAGCCTGTTGCAAGTATGAATTTCAGTATTTATCCTAACCATGACAGGTTAATTTATGAAGACCATTACACAGGTGCGAGTGTCTCAGGTTCAGAAAATACAAGGGTTGTATCTGTTTCTGCAAAAGATGGTTACTATCCATCAAATGAACAGAGTGCTTCATCTGCTATCTATTCTGCTATGAACCCTAAAAACACTGATATGCAACCACAAAATATCAATGGTGCAAATAATGTACCTGATAAAGACCATCAGAGTAGTAATACTTTGCAACATATTAATCCGACTACTTCATTTAGGATGAAACTAAGTGACGGAACAACCAGAACCATAGTGGATAGTCATACAAAGAACTACACACAATATGATTTTGAGTTCAATCCATCAAATAATAACAATAAGGTTGTATTTCCTGGTTATAGAACATCTACTATGTTCTTTAAGTATTCTAAAACGAATTACACTTATAACGGTAGTGTAAGTGCAGCAGTTGGAGACTTTAGAAATAATGGTAAAACTCAGACTGAAAGTTATTATATCAGTCAGGTTTTGTTCAAGAGTAATTATACTTCTAAGTATATGAAGGAATTGGAAGCTCAGGGAGCAGAATACATCAAAGATGTAGATAACAATGGCAATATGACCGCTGCCTGGATAGATATGGTAAACCAGAATAAGTTTGCAATTGTTTCAGCAGGTCAGGGCTTTGAACTTCGTGTAACCATAAAATATGAAAATAGTTTACTTACCCAGTATCTGGCACGTTATTTTAGTACAGATGATGCTCAGAGTGATAGCATAGGTACTTCTAACAGAGCAAACGGTAACAATGAAATAACAGGTAACAGTAGACAGTATTGTAATATCAGTTCTCTTACAGGTAAAGATGGCAGAGGTACTCCTTACTACAAAAATACAGCCAGAGCTTATATAAGCAGTACAAGTAAGCTTGATCAATTGGCAATAAACCTTGTAACGGGTTCCAATGTATTCAAAGATCTTTATGTGTTTATGAGTGATAACTCAACTGTTTATAGTTACTCAGGTATTTATGATACTCCAGTTATCTTTGAAAGAAATATCTCTTATAATGAGGATTTTTCAGTCACAACCATTGTATATTCTATGTGCGTAAGTCACGAAAATGGTGTATCCAGTAACTTACAGAACATGAAGTTCTATACGAACCAACTTGCACCTGATGTGAAGACACCAGGTATCGTGGAGGGTACATATGATGTATCTGCTCATGGTGAGCATAGTATAACGATTTGGACTCCAGTGATATCAGCAACACCTTTTGATTATCCAAGTTCCATTCAGGAGCGTTACTTAGGCGATGCCATAGAATTAGGTTATACGATCAAGACAACAGGTGCTGATGACAGTATTGTTCATATTGTGCAGTAAAGAGATAAAAAATTCCTCTCCGTTATGGTGGAAAGGAATTTTTTTATCTATAAAAATTAATAAATCATACAAGATAGTAATTTGCAAAATACAATACGATTTGAATAAAGTACGATGAATTTACTGTTTCGATATAAAATGTAGTATGCGAATGCAAAAGAATAAAAGATTAGTTGGCGGAATTAGAAAAAATGGAAAAGACAATAGTTTAGACAAGGCAAATGATTAAAGACAGAACTTTAAAAGAATGAGTTTTTACATGGACATTTAACTGAATTATTGATGTTTAAGGGTATTTAAAATCGCCCTCAAAAGCATGTGAAAATAAAAGATTTGAAGCTGATAGGCATATTAAAATACAGTAAAATGATATTTGTAAAAATACACAGTAGCGAAGTTTGGTACTTGTGAGAAAGGAGAACACTTAATATGGCTAAAAGCAAAACAATTAAGAAATACAGAACTGAAATAATAGATAATGTCGTTATTGAAATACCTGTAAGGGATGAAGAAAGCAAAGATATTATCGAACTAAATTTTAAACAATATGTTGATGTATTGGCTGATATTGTAGTCAAATATGCAGCAAATTTTAAAGCGGGGCAGGCAGTGGGGTTACACCTCTGTCTGTTGTAAATTTGTAGGGCTGATATTGTTAAGCTTTGAGCATACATATTTAGGATTTGTTCTATAGAACAGAAATTCAAGGAAGGTGGAAAAGTATGAAAAGTCAAAAGGTAAATGAATTATTAAGCAGGAGAAAAAAGTGTGCGATTTACATCAGGGTAAGCAGCGAAAGGCAGGTTCAGGGATTTTCCCTGGATGGACAGAAAAGAGAACTGATAGAATATGCAAAATCGAAACAGCTTGAAGTTGCCGATATTTATGTAGAAGAAGGCAAATCTGGAAAATCCATTGAAGGCAGGGATGCATTTCAAAAAATGATGTATGATGTGACCAGACAGGATTCAGAGGTAGGATATGTACTGGTATTCAAATTATCGCGATTTGGACGTAATATAAGGGATATCTTAAACTCCATAAATATTTTGAATAAGTATGGAATTAATCTTTTAACAAAAGAAGAAGGTATTGATTCTTCCAGCAGTATGGGTGGATTGATGATCACTATAATAGGTACACTCGCAGAAGTAGAACGTGAAAATATCATCACACAGACTATGTTAGGCAGAGAAGAAAAAAGTAGACAGGGAGGCTGGTGTGGTGGTCTTGCACCTTTGGGATATAGTGTTCAGGATGAAAGGCTTGTCAAAAATGAATATGCTTATTTGATTGAACTTATTTTTGATAAGTATGTAAATGAGAATGTAGGAATTAAGGGAATTGTTGACTACCTGAACAAAAATGGGATCAAAAAGCCTATACCTAAAAATAAACTTGATTATAGGTTTACTGATTGGAGTACACATACTATAAAAGCCATTCTGGATAATCCTGTGTATACAGGTTATATTGTTTTTGGCAGAAGACGTACTGTGGAGTGTGTTAATCAGAAGACAGGCGAAATTGAGTATAAACTAAAAAAGCAGGATAAAGAAAATTACGTCTGGTCTGACGAACAGGCACATGAGCAGATAATCAGTAAAGAAATGTTTGATCTGGCACAATTAAAACGGAAAAACAGGGCTTGTAAGGGTAACAGACAAATAGGACAGGCTCCAGTACATTTGCTGTCAGGTTTGTTGAAGTGTCCTGAATGTGGTTCTGGTATGGTCGTTAATTATAATAAATGGGAAAAAAAGGACGGCACTGTAAGAAAGACCAGAACATATATCTGTGGTCATTATAACCGTTCAGGTGCATATGGTGAGTGTAACAGGAATGGAATTGCAGCAGATCTGATTGAAAAGGAAGTTGTTGAATATACCAAACGTTTAATTCACAATGATAAATTTACTGATTATGTTAAAATGAGAATAGGTCAATCTATAGATGTTACAGAAATAGAAAAGGAGCTTGCAGAACATGATAAAAAGCTAAAGGCACTGGAAAGAAATAAAAATATTCTGGAAAAAGAGATTGATAATTTACTGGATGATGACAAGGTAGCAAGCCGCAAAAGAATAGATATGAATAAGCGGTTAGACAAAATTTATCTGGATATGGATTCAGTTGAGACAGAACGGGCAGAATGTCAGGAACGTCTTGATGCAGTAAAACAACAACAACTGAATGAACAAAATATTTATAAGATTCTGTTGGAGTTTGATAGAATTTATGAGAAATTGTCCCTAGAAGATAAGGGAAAATTATTACACTCCTTGATTTCAGAAATACAGTTATATAATAAAGATGAAATTATGGAGAGTAAAACTTATATAAAAAAGATAAAGTTTGCTTTTGATGTTCAAAATGTGGACAATAATTTAGGCGACAAAGGTAATAACGTGGAGACTATTGTGGGACTACAAAGGCAAGATATGTAGAAGTCCTTGAATTTACGCACTTTGTGACCATGTTTGAATTTGACGGCGGCGGTCATTTTCGGGGTAATAAACACCTCATTACGAAAATTAACTGCTCAGTGGTACTTGACCTCGGGTGGGGGAACACACAAGAGGATTTATATACAATTGAAGATAGACCAAAAGGCGAGAGCTGATTGGAGCATAAGGGCATTTCCAAAGGGAAGTGTCCTTTTATTATGGCAAAAAATTAAAGGAGGTTCAGACATGAACAACACAGCGTTAAGAGCAGAGGCGCAGAGCGTCAACAACAAACACATGGTTTTTGCAAACGAGGAACATGAGAAATTTTATTATGAGAAATTGAAAAAGGCAAGGTATCAGGACTGTTATCACAAGGCTTTGATCTACATTCTTGGCATTTCAGAGGACACAAGAAATCATTTCAGCCAGATTTATGATATTAAGTCAGGGTACATCAAGCCGGAATGCCTGCATCAAGGATGGCAGACAAGCGGCAGTGTCCGGGTGGTAAAGCTTGCCTTTAACCTTTACACGGACGGAACGCCAAGCGTTGATGATTATGAGAGCAGGGACGAGCAGATAAGCGAGTGCAGGGAGTATTCCGTAGGCAATATTTTCTGCTGCGGCTATGCGGTGTACTTCTGGCAGGGCATCAGGCTCCGTTATCCGGAATACTGCCAAAAGCAGAAGTCCGTCGAGGAAATCCTTGCGGAAATGGAGAGGAAACGTGCTGAAAATTCGACTGATGGGAACAAAGAATGATATTAAGTGGTTCGGGAAGATTCTGAAAAGACAGCCCAAAGTGGCGGTGACAGAGTTTTCGGAACTGTACCGGAATAAAGGTACAAACAGGTATTACCGGGCTTATGTGGAAGTGCAGAAAGCCAACATCAAAGAAAAATCTAACTAAACGGAGGAATAAAACCATGTGTAAAGTTATAGCAGTCGCAAACCAGAAAGGCGGTGTCGGCAAGACCACCACAACAAGCAGCTTAGGGATCGGGCTGGCAAAGCAGGGAAAGAAAGTCTTAGTAATTGATGCGGACGCACAAGGGAGCCTGACCGCAAGCCTTGGCTTCACGGAGCCGGACAAGCTGGAAGAAACACTTGCCAGGGTAATGATGAACGTTATCAATGACGAGGAAACAGAAGCAGGTTATGGTATCTTAAAACATGACGAGGGGATTGACCTGTTGCCGGGGAACATTGAACTGGCGGGCTTGGAAGTATCACTTGTAAATGTCATGAGCAGGGAGCTTGTGCTTCGTTCCTACATAGAGCAGATAAGGGACAGATACAGTTATATTTTGATTGACTGTATGCCATCGCTTGGCATGATGACTATAAATGCCCTTGCCTGCGCTGACAGCGTACTCATTCCCGTTCAGGCGGCATACCTGCCCGTAAAGGGACTGGAACAGCTTATCAAGACCATTGGCAGGGTAAAGCGCCAGCTTAATCCGAAACTGGAAATTGAAGGCATTCTCCTGACAATGGTGGACAGCAGGACAAACTATGCAAGGGATATCAGCGCATTGCTGGTTGAGAATTATGGAAACAAAGTAAAGATATTTGAAAACAGAATACCGATGTCGGTACGGGCTGCGGAAACTTCCGCAGAGGGCATCAGTATTTACCAGCATGACCCGAAAGGCAGGGTTGCGGATGCGTACCAGTCCCTGACAAAGGAGGTGCTTGGCAATGGGCAGTAAGGCAGGGAGCGCATCAAAAGTCAAACTGAACAGTTTTGATGATCTATTTGGCGGTGCAGAGAATACAGCGGGAGAGCAGATTATCAGTGCGAAGCTGAGCGATTTACATACATTCAAGGGACACCCTTTCCGTGTCCTTGATGATGAAAAAATGGAGGAAACCACGGAGAGCATCGGGAAATATGGTGTGCTTGTACCCGGAATTGTAAGACCGAGGGCAGGGGGCGGCTATGAGATCATCGCCGGACACCGCAGGAAACGGGGTTCTGAAAGAGCAGGGTTGGACACGATGCCCGTCATTGTCAGAAATTATACGGATGATGAAGCTACAATCATCATGGTGGATTCCAATATCCAGCGTGAGGACATTCTGCCGAGTGAAAAGGCAAAGGCTTATGCCATGAAGTACGAAGCGATGAAGCATCAGGGCAGCAAAGGCGGCAGCACCCTTGACGAAGTGGGGGAAGCTGCCGGGGAAAGCGGAAAGACGGTGCAGAGGTATGTGTGGCTTGCAAGGCTCATTGACGAGCTGCTTGACATGGTGGACAAGAAAAAGATAGGAATAGCGCAGGGCGTGGATATTTCTTTCCTGTCCGAAGAAGCCCAGCAGTGGGTAGCTGTTATCCTTGAGGAAACAGGGGCGGCAGTGAACGCTTCCCAATCGGCAAAGCTAAAGGAATATGGGAAAAAAGGCGGGCTTACGCTGGAAATGGTCAGGCTGATACTGGAGCAGGAAAAGCCAAAGGAAAGAAAAGTAACGATTAAGAGCGATAAGATTAACAAGTATTTTCCAGAGGAATATTCCAATGATGATATAGAGAGCGTCATTATCCGGCTTTTGGAGGAATGGAAAGGCAAGCAGTAAAGGAGGCGGTAAAAATGGGCGAGCCATTGAAGTTTGATTATTACTATGGCGTAGAAGCAGAGCAGTTTTCTTTTTACCGTGTTCCCCGCCTGCTGATTAAGGACGAACGTTTCAAGGGGCTTAGCAGCGATGCCAAGCTCCTGTACGGTCTGATGCTTGACCGGATGTCGCTTTCCATGAAAAACGGGTGGCTGGATGATGAAAACAGGGCATATATTATCTATACTGTTGACAACATGATGGAAGATCTGGGCTGTGCAAAGGCAACCTGCGCAAAAGTCATCAAGGAGCTTGACAGTGATAATGGTATCGGGCTGATAGAAAAAAAGCGCAGGGGGCTTGGCAAGCCGGATATTATATATGTAAAAAATTTTGCGGCAGTTTCAGATATAAATCCGGAAAATACAGCCGCAAATGCCGATAAATCCACAGAAGTTCAAAATTTGAACTTCAAGAAGTTCAATAATTATACTTCTGGAAGTTCAGAAACTGAACCTCAAGAAGTTCAAAATACAGACTTGCAGAAGTTCAAAAAACAGACTTCAAGAAGTTCAGAAACTGAACTTGCAGAAGTTCAAAAAACAGACCCTAATTATACTGACTATAATTATACTGATTATAGCCAGACTGAAAAAAATCAGACTAACAATAATTATACTGATATGAGTTATACCAATCCTATCAATCAATCTGTAGGAAGCATGGACAGCGCAGGCTCACAGGAAAAAGACGGTATGATGGATGGGATTGATACGATAGATGAAACAAACGCATATATGGCACTGATCCGTAAAAATCTGGAATATGAACACCACATGAAATATGACCAGTACGGCGATAAGGAGATGTACGGGGAAATCTATGAAACTGTCTGTGACGTGGTATGCGTGAAGCGGAAAACAATCCGTATCAACGGGGAGGATTACCCTTATGAGCTTGTAAAATCCCGTTTCCTGAAGCTGGACAGCAGCCATGTGGAGTATGTGATGGGCTGTATGAAGGGAACGGTTACGAAGATAACAAATATCAGGGCATACCTGATTACTGCGCTTTACAATGCCCCCTCAACCATGAACCATTATTACCAGCAGGAGGTGCAGCATGATATGTATGGCGGAGGGTGGGCAGAGAAAGGGATTACTTAACAAAAAACAGGGCAGCTCAATCTTCTGCCTGCCCTGTATCCGGTGAAAATTCGGCGATGTCATTCAGGGAAAAGCCTTCGCCTAAGATATTCAGTATCATGTTCAGCGTGTGGGTGGTGACGGACTGGTTGGTTTTCAGCCGCTGTATCTGTGAACGGCTCACACCATAATGGGTATAGAGGCTGTACTGGCTGATTCCGTTCTCCTTCAGGGTTTGGAAAAGTTTGTCGAATTTAATCATAATATGCGGTATTTCCTTTCTGTTTATGCTTGAATATGTTTAATTATGCTCCTATAATGGAGATGGTTATAGTTACCAAAATCGGAGATTAAAAGAAAAGGAGTAAAGGGATATGGACAAAAAAGAACTGCAAAAAAAGTATGAGGAACAGGACAGCGCTGGCAGGGAGCTGTTATTGGAAAAGCTGGCTTTCTGCAAATTTGCAGACCGTTATGATTTTGAGAATTATTTCAGGATAGACGAATTAAACGACAGCGAACTGCTCTGCCTTGCCAGTTTCCTCTACCAGCAGGATTGTTTCCTGATGCTGTTGGAAATGCTGGAACGTTATAAGGAGAAGTTTGTTTTGGCTGACAGTTCCCTGCTGCTGGAACTGGAGCCGGACGATGCCCTTATGGAAAGGCTTTCAAGGATCGGCGTCCTGTCGGATGTATAAAGGCATAATGAGCTTATGGGCAGAAAAAAGCATTTCGCAAAAACAGCGGGAATAGAAATCATGTGAGCCTGCCAAAGTGTGGCGGGTGGCATTTTCGAGCCTTGCCGGAAGTGTGATTATCTTTTCAATCACACTTCCGGCAAGGTTTCAGGAGGTACGGAGGGTGAAGCCCTCTGTGTTAAAAAAATGATAAGTTGAAAACAGCGTAAGGGCGGTTATGAGTCAGTAGATTTATAGCTGCCCTTTTTTAGTGTTTCCGTAAGTATATCAGGAAACGGGAAGGAGATAGATGTGGAATCGTTACGGGATGTAAAGAGGGCAATGGAGCGTGAAGTAAAAAAGGGGAGCTGCCCGCTTATGTTTGACAGGCTGGAGTTTGGCATGAAGCCTTTCCGGATTATTACATCAGAGGAAAAGCTGGACGAAGTGCTTGCATGGCTGTTAAGGGTAAAGTCTTTCCGGCAGTATGCGGAAAAGACCATAATCAACAACGTGTATATGGACTTGGATATGCTCTGTAAAAATCCGCAGTTTAAGCGCACCCGTTCCGCCATAGACCGGGAGGGGATTTATGCAAGGGTGCAGAGGTATAAAAAGCGGTTGCAGCCGGATTATGACGGCGGGCTTTGTCTGGAAACAGTGCGGTGCATCTTCACGCTCCCGGAGGGGGAAGCGGAGAAATGCCGGCTGACACACAACGGACAGGAAACCTACGCCTTTATTATGTCAAATAAATATATCCTCGGTCTGTTTACTTATTGTGAAGCGGCGAGGAAATCGGCTGCTGCGGACGGAGTGGAATATGGACACCTTACAGAACCGGAACAGAAAATTGTGCTGCTTGACGGTGTGGGGGATGTGCTGTTTCAGGCATTACTGCTTGATGATGTGGAATATGGCAATGGTGGGCTGTCTGCCAATCTTTATACAATCTATTGCCTAAATGAAAAAGGATAACTTCTGGACATCATGTCCAGAAGTGGAAAGGAGAGATGTTGTGTATTTTGCATTGAAAATTGTCTTTTATATTACCTGCCGGGGGATTCCCCCTTAGTGCATGGCTTTTCACAGGAACGTAACAGGGAGGTGTTTCATGCAGGAGGAAGTAACACAGAAAACAATCGCCCTTGTGATTAAGACCGCAAAATTAGACGCTAACGTGCTGAAAGCTGCAATGAAGATGTATCTGAACCACCATAAGCAGAAAGCACAGAAAACGCATGGAAAGACTTCTGTGAAAAAGCTCGTTGGCGATGGCGTGGGGGTATCGTCGATAGAAGTCACTGACGGCAATATCAAATCTTTTGAGCGTGTCGCTAAAAAGTACAATGTTGATTTTGCCATAAAGAAAGACAAGACAACCGAACCGCCGAAATATCTGGTCTTTTTCAAGGGCAGGGATGCCGATGCGGTCGCACAGGCATTTAAAGAATTTGTTTATGGTAATGAGAAAAAGAAAGGCAGGGTTTCCCTGCGGGAGAAGCTGAAGCATTTTAAGGACGCAGTATCGCAGAACAAGAACCGGGAACGGAGCCGGGAGAAGAACAAGGACAGGGGGCAGAGCCTATGAGCAATATTATAAACGGCATAGCCAAAGATTTAAAATCTATCCCTGAAAAAGTCAAGGCAAAGACCGGAAACATTGACAAAAAGAAACTTGTCCTGATGAACCTGCCCTATGTGCTTGCAGGATATTTCTGTGACAAGGTGGCGTGTCTGTGGCGGGTATCGCCGGGACGGGACGCTTCCGCAAAGATGATGGCGGTCATGGAGGGAATGGAGGGGCTGTTTTCCAATCCCCTGCCGAGTTTCTATCCAAGAGATCTGCTAATCGGGGTGTGCTGCGGCATCGCTTTAAGGCTTGTGGTGTATTTCAAATCCAAGAATGCCAAGAAGTTCCGGAAGGGTGTAGAGTACGGTTCCGCAAGGTGGGGCAATGAAAAAGACATAGAGCCTTACATGGATTCCGTATTTGAGAACAATATCCTGCTGACGCAGACGGAGAGGCTGATGATGTCGGGCAGACCAAAACAGCCAAAGTATGCAAGGAATAAAAATATCCTTGTCATCGGCGGTTCCGGTTCCGGCAAGACGAGGTTTTTCGTAAAACCGAACCTGATGCAGATGCACTCATCGTATGTTGTCACAGACCCGAAAGGCACTGTGCTGATCGAGTGCGGAAAGATGCTGAAAAAGGGCGGCTATAAGATAAAAGTCCTCAATACCATAAACTTTGCAAAGTCCATGCACTACAATCCTTTCGCTTATTTACGGAGTGAAAAGGACATTTTGAAACTTGTAAACACGATTATTGTCAACACCAAAGGGGAGGGGCAGCAATCCGGGGAAGATTTCTGGGTGAAAGCGGAAAAACTGTATTATACGGCGCTGATTGCCTACATCTGGTATGAAGCCCCGGAGGAAGAACAGAATTTCGCAATGCTGATTGATATGATTGACGCAAGCGAAGCAAGGGAAGATGACGAAAATTTTAAAAACGCCGTTGACCTGCTGTTTGACGAACTGGAGGAAAAAGACCCGAACCATTTCGCTGTCCGCCAATATAAAAAGTACAAACTGGCGGCGGGCAAGACAGCCAAATCTATCCTGATTAGCTGCGGCGCAAGGTTAGCGCCATTTGACATAAAAGAGCTGCGTGACCTTATGGAATATGACGATCTGGAACTTGACACGCTCGGAGAGAAAAAGACTGCCCTTTTCGTCATTATTTCAGATACAGACGCCACATTTAACTTTGTCGTGTCAATCATGTATTCACAGCTTTTTAATTTACTTTGTGACAAAGCAGATGATGTCTATAATGGCAGGCTCCCGGTTCATGTGAGGATGCTGTTGGACGAGTTTGCAAATATCGGTCAGATTCCGCAGTTTGAGAAGCTGATCGCCACAATTCGGAGCCGTGAAATATCGGCTTCCATTATTTTGCAGTCAAAGTCCCAGCTAAAGGCAATTTATAAGGACAACGCTGACACAATCGAAGGGAATTGTGACACCACCCTGTTCCTCGGAGGGAAGGAAAAGACCACGCTCAAAGAGCTGGCGGAAGTTTTAGGGAAGGAAACGATAGACCTTTACAATACCTCGGACACAAGGGGTACGTCGCAGTCCTACGGGCTTAATTACCAAAAGACCGGAAAAGATATGCCATACTTATTTGTGAAGAGTTGGCTGCCCAATACAAAAATAAACAGAACAGGGACACGATCAGCCAACAATTCAGCTAATCATGTCTTTTTTATTTCTTTTCATCTGGTACAATTTTATATGTCTGAAAAGTAACATAAAAATCAGTGGGAATGAATAGTCGGAACTTATCGGGAGAAAATCTGATTTTGCAAAAAGGCAGGTGTAACTTCGTAAAATGGATTTTACAGAAAGAAAACACTCTATGTAAAGTGCAAAAAGAGAATAAAAAGGCTCTGTATATGATAAATATGCAGGGTTTTTCTTAATTGGCAAAATATTTGTTATGAAGAAAGACAGAATGAAAGGGGTGGATTCCGCAGACGCAGGCATTGTGGAAATGTTGTATAACTTGCTGTTTTATGGAGTTGTGGGTAACTCTGTTTGCAGGACGTGGGAAAGCTGTACTTTGATTTTCCATGTGCTGTGAACAGAGTTATCCATGACGCAATAGCCAGTTATGCACATTTCCATGATGCAGAAGCAGCTATGCTTAACTTGCTGATTTCTACTTCCTGCACCAGCTATGTGTACCTTTGGGGGGGTTATATCCATCTGGAAATATTTTTTACAACAAAACAAGGTCTGTTTACAACTTGCCATATCAGGACAAAACATTTTTTACGATATAATATTAAGAAGTGTTGTTTTTTGTCATATAGCATGGATTACAAAAAATCTACATAAAGGAGATTGTAGTTATGGAGGACATTATTGGCAGGACAGATGCCGGCACACGAACCGCAAAAGATGCCGTCTGTGTGGCAATCTGTGATGATGAGGCATTTATGCTTGAACTGCTGGAGGAAAAAGTAAAGAAAATGCTCCCTTCTGCGGTAATAGAACGGTTTTCTTCCGGTAGGGAGTTGTTGAAAGGCGATACGAAGGTGGACATTTTATTTCTGGACATACAAATGCCAGAGATGGATGGTATGGAAACAGCAAGGCTTTTCCGCAGGCAGCAAAGGGATGCGCTCATTATATTTGTTACATCAGCACCGGAATATGTCTTTCAGGCGTTTGACGTAGGGGCGTTTCATTATCTGGTCAAGCCTTTATCTGATGATAAATTCGATGAGGTCTTTGGAAATGCACTGTTGGAAATCAAGCGCAGAAATAAGGGCGGAGATGGGGATGATGGGGACTACATGATGATACAGGCAGGAGGAGTCCATACAAAAATACTGTTTAAGGATATTATCTATGCGGAAGTGTTCAATCGCAAGGTCATCATTCATACTATAAATGGCGATACGGAGTATTACGGTAAACTGTCCGATTTGGAGAAAAAAGTTGGGGAAGATTTTTTTAGACCGCACAGGTCATATCTGATTCATTTTAAGTATGTACTGAGGTATGATGCTGTGTCTGCTGTTATGGAAAATGGGACAGCGTTGATTGCAAAGCAAAATTATCCGAAATTTGTGAAACAATATCTGAAATATAACCAGAGGAAAGGCAGGGAGATTAGGTGAATTCGGTGGAATTATATTGGAATATTACGTCTTATGTATCAATTATTGTGCAGCTTGTTGCTACGGGCATATGTCTTGGAATATTTGTATCGCCTTATATGCTGGGCAGAAGCAAAGCGGTTAAGGCAGGTGCAGTGTATGGCGTGGTAATGACGGTTCTATATATTATGCCGCCTCGGATAGACAATATCCTTGCATATTTCATTGGTACATTCGCGGCATTTGGCGTGATGTGCGCAGAGGACAGGCGTAATATCAACCAAAAGATATTTTTATCTGTCACGTTCTTTTCACTGCGTTGGCTGTCCGCTTCTATGGCAGGGATTATAGACCGTTTTTTTGATATTATCCTTTTCAATCCGGGACTGGCTGTGAAAGCGTGGCTGCATTACGGGTTATATGTGGCGGTAAGGATTTTGGGTATACTGTTCAGTTTTCTGTTCCTGCTATTATCTGTCCGGGCGGTCAACAGGGCGTATGAAAGCAAGGGCAGATATATGGAAAGAAGGGAGCTTTTGATGCTGACCGTGCCATCCCTGTCAGGGGTAGCCGGTTATGCAATCTTCCATTTTTACCAAGTCCAATTCGAAATGACGGGATTTTATGATGCACTTTGTTTTTTATACTATCTGATATCTGTAATGGCAGTCCTTGTAATAACCGTTATATTCCAGAATTGGAAAACATCACAGGAAGAACAGTCTGGGCATGAGCTTTTGGAAAGCCAGATAAATACGATAAAAACGCATATCGGGGAGATTGAAAAGCTGTATGGGGATATCCGTTCCCTGCGCCACGACATGGGAAACCATATCCAGATGATAGAGCATTTGATGGGAACAGGAAACACCGCTGAGGCTTCAGCATATCTTGAGAGGTTGAAAACAGAATGGCAGGAACTTACACCTGAGATCAGGACAGGAAATCCGGTTACGGATATGATTCTTTTAGAAAAGAAAAAAGAAGCCGAGATGCGTGGAATCCGATTTGAAAGCGATTTCCGTTATCCGGAAAATACAAAACTGGATGCCTTTGATGTCAGCGTGATTTTGTATAATGCGTTGAATAACTGCATGGAGTCGGTAAATGGGGAAAAACCATATATCAGGATTCAGGCATTCCTCAAGAACAGTGTTTTTATGCTGATTGTCAGCAACAGCTTTAAGGGTAAACTTCTTACCAATCCGGCAGATGGATTGCCGTACACGACAAAAAAAGGCGGCGGGCATGGAATCGGTTTAAAGAATATGCTCAGGGTGGCTAAGAAGTATATGGGAGACCTGTCATTTGAGCAAAATGGGAATGAGGTTACGGTAGGGATTATGCTTCAAGTTGCGTAAGGGGTTCACAACAGAATGAGGGCGGTTCACGACATGGCACTTTATTTGTACAAATGATAATTCGATAAAATTGATAGAGATTAGGATTTTCTCATATGTGAAACGGATTTCAAAATTTTTTCAAGGAGGACACTACTATGAAAATTAACGGTACTAATGGAGTGAACACACAGATGGGGCAGATGGGAATGAATCAGGCAACGGATTCCTACAGTAAAAACATTCAGAACCAGATTGCCAACGCACAGAAGCAGTTGCAGGAACTTTCTTCTAATGAGGAAATGACATTAGAGGAAAAGATGAAAAAGCGGCAGGAGATACAGCAGCAGATTAGCGATCTGAATATGCAGTTGAGGCAGCATCAGATGGAGCAGCGCAAAGAGAAACAACAGGCAAAGGGAACATCTATGGATGATATGACGGGCGAAACAAAGGGAGGCAAGTCAGGCAGTAAAAGCACTGGACTTTCCCAAGCAAGCATGACGGCAATGATTTCTGCGGATACGTCTATCAAGCAGGCGAAAGTGCAGGGTGGCGTGGCAACAAAGCTGGAAGGCAGAGCCAATGTCTTAAAAGCGGAAATGAAGCAGAGCGGAAGTACAGAAGCTAAGCAGGCGGAACTTGCAGATTTGGAGCAGAAAGCAGCAAATGCAACAGCCTCACAGATGAATACTCTTGCAGAAGCCAATAAAACTGTGGAAGAAGCTGCTGCGGCAGAGCGTACTGAGAATAAAGTTTCTGATACAAAGGGTGAAAAGGCAGTTCAAGCAGAAAGCAAGACCGAAAAGGCAGCAGACAGCGGTACAAAAGGAGAGAACGCACAGGACAGCGTATCCAGTACAGATGTACATACGGAAAATGCAAAGAAAGTACAGCAGGATAACAGCACACAGGCACAGAGTATACAGCCTGTTGAAACAGCCGTTCCGGAAGTTACAACAGCACAGGCAGCAGTTTATACCCATGTGGATGTCCGCTTAGAACCTGTTTAAAATCTATTAATAAGTATAGAAATGAATGCCAAAACAGTCATCTCCAGAGATGTATGTAGCTTTCTTTCACAGTTCTTCCATAGACGGCGGTACTTTTCGAGCCATCCAAAAGAACGCTCGACGATCCAGCGTTTGGGTAATACTTTGAAATTATGAAGCTCACTTCTCTTGACAACTTCAACTTCCGCATTTGGAAGAAGCTCCTGAACCCGGCCTGCAAATTTCTCCCCCGTATACCCACCATCGACCA